>Ga0210086_1000685_pt1 | contig 18791 bp, 19 predicted proteins | sample China_Galinas_PW_3_FD_184867 | JGI IMG/M metagenome (GOLD analysis project Ga0210086, IMG submission 184867) | Wetland microbial communities from San Francisco Bay, California, USA, that impact long-term carbon sequestration - China_Galinas_PWB_D2... | ecosystem: Environmental > Aquatic > Marine...
CAGCAGCTGGGGCGCCCAATCATGAGAACGATTGTCGAATTCGCCGTGCGCGCCGTAATCGTCATTGACGTCGCGAGCATCCCATAGGTTGTTCGGTCGGTTCGGGTTGACGGGATCGTCGGTTTGTTGGGAGTCGTAACCCGTCTTTGCCAAGTAGTGGTCCAGCAGGGCGGGGGCCAGCTTTTGGCCGATGGTGGTGGCGGCGGTGCTGGCGCCGACCCAGTATTGCTTGCGGTGGGGGTGTTCGGCGGCGAACAGCACTGCCCGAGCGGCGACTTCGGGCTGATAGATGGGCGGCACCGGCTGTGGATGCCTAGGTAGTCGGGACAGAACCCAGGAGAACTGGGGTGTGTTGACTGCGGGCATCTGCGCGATGGTGATGTCGATGTTGCTGTGCTCGTGCATCAGTTCGGTACGCACGGATTCAGTGAAGCCGTTGATGGCGTGTTTGGCTCCGCAGTAGGCGGACTGCAGTGGTATGGCACGAAAGCCGAGCGCGGAGCCGACTTGCACGATGGTGCCCGCGTTGCGGGGCCGCATCCGAGACAACGCAACCATAGTGCCGTAGACGTACCCGAGATAGCTGACGTCGGTGACGCGACGGTATTCCTCGGCGGTGATTTCGTGGAACGGGGCGAACACGGAGGTGAACGCGACGTTGATCCAGACGTCGATGGGTCCGAAGGACTGTTCGAACGCGGTGGCTGCCGCGTCGACCTGGTCGTAGTCGGCGACATCGGTGGGGATGGCCATCGCCTGGCCTCCGGCGGCTTCGACGTCCTTGACGGCACCGTCGAGGCCGCACTGCCCCCGCGCGAGCAGTGCGATGTTGTCGCCTCGGGCACCAAATTGGCGGGCGACGGCGCGTCCGATCCCGGCGCTGGCTCCGGTGATGACGACGTTTTGTGGTGTTGACGTGGTGGGCTTCCTTCTCTGTGTGTCTGTCTCGGCTGGATGATCCATCGCCTGGCGGCTCGGTTCAGCGGCACGGTTGTGGTGGCGTTCGGCACGCACCGTTGTGGGATCGGAGCCTTGCGGAGCTCCGTGCGCGGGCGGCGACGTTGGCTTTGCGAGAGGCCGGGAATCGGCTCCGGGGCGGGTGACCCAGTCCGGGCCTTCGAGCACGTCTGGGATGAGCCAGTACAGGACAGCGAAGTTCGCCGACGCCAGCACTCCGTGCAAGACGATGTCGCGGGCTTCGAAACCCAGGGGGCCTGGCGCGTGATGGGCAGCGGCGACTGCGCCGATGATCACCAAGACCATGAAAACCACTGCGGCAGTGGCGCTGACGGTGATCGCTGCCCGGCGCTGCAACATACCGAGTAAGGCCAAGATCCCGAACCCGAGCAGTATCGCACTGTGCCAGGGCGTCAGGGCCAGCACCAGCACTGGGGCGCCGGAGGGCGGAGCGTCGGGATGCGTTGCGGCCGAGATGAACCCGGCGACGCCGAGTGCAATCAACAGTAGACCCTCGCCCAGTAGGAACCACCGGCTTTGGCGGAAATGGCTCGGGTTGCGGCTCTCCAGACGCATCCCAGACGTCAAGCGGCCGAAGCGACCTCGGGTCAGGGGTGACACTGCTCAGCCCTCCCGCCGTATCGGTGCTGGATCCTCGATGGGAAGGCATCGGCGATCCTGTGACGCTCTGGTTCGATCTCTTGTCGGCATACCCGTTCCTCTGCCCGGCACGCACCGCCCGCAAAGATTCTCAGCGACATCCCAGGCAGTACGCCCCCCTGGTGCGTTGGCTCCCACACCGGTATCTCGCGCTTCCCCATGGCCAATTCGACGGATTGACACCAAGGAGCCGACGACCTCGCAAACCGACCTCGCAAACCCGAGCCGAGGTTTCCCGTTCGGGGTCAGCCGTGTTCGTCGACGTAGCGCTGCGGATCCTGGTTCTGTGCGGCCACGCCGTCCGGATGCGACGCCTGGTGGGCGACGAATTGCACACCGATGTCGTGGCGGGTCTGTGGGTCGGCGTGGCGGAAGTCGGGCAGGTCGTCGCGCTCCTCCTCTGCCATGTGATCGCTGTTCGCGACCCGCGCCGCTCTGACTGCATCCCACCACTTTTCGGTCCCGCCCTGGTGATCGGCGGCCACGGCGATGGCGTCACGGATCTCGTTGTGATCTTTGATCGCATCCTTCGTCTCGTCCTGCGGACCGTCGCCGGCTGGGGGGCGAGGTCATCGAGCAGCGCGAACATGCGGCGTTGCTGGTGATGCTGGACCAGGATGAGGTCAGTGATATCCATCAGGTCTCCTTATCTGACGTGAGCCGGTGCTACGAAGCAGGGTCACAGTGGGCGATCACCGAGCCGACCTGCCGTGCGCCCTGATTGGTGTCGATGTGTGGGTGGACACCGTCCTGGAACAGGATGATGATGTCGGAGCCGCCGAAGGCGAAGTAGCCGAACTCCTCTCCCTTTGCCACCTTGGTATCCGCCACGGTGGTGAGGTTGACCGAAGCGACGTGAGACATGCCCACTGGCACGACCGCGATGACGCCCAGGTCGCCGTGGTCGGATGCGGACGTGTCGAGGGTCACCACGCCTCGGGTCTGGAAGAACTCGTAGCCGCTCTGGCCGCTGTCCCGGGACTTGAGCTCATGGTCTTCGAGGTCGACCTGCATGAAGACCTGGCCGGTGATCACGAAGGATTCCTCGACCAGGCCCGAGACCGGGACGTGGAAGCGGTGGTAGGCCGACGGCGGCAGCATGTAGTGCACGAACGTGCCGTTGCCGAAAGCGTCGGCGTAGCGGCTGCCTTCGAGGAGCTGCGTGATGTTGCCGTAATGATGACCCTTGACCGTAGTGGCGGGGACATTGTGCTCGGCGTCGACGTCATAGCGGTGCCGGAAACTGCAGTCGGCCGGTGAGGTCACGACGCGGTTGTCGGTGGGTTCACAGATCGGCCTCAACCCCGCGTTCAGTTCGCGAGCGAAGAATTGGTTGAACGTCAGCAGCCGCTGGGCATGTTCGGGCGACCACCGATCAACGACTCCTCGATGGTGTACTCCGGGGCGTCACGGAGAAAGGACTCCAGGATGTCGTCGTTGAACGACTCGGTGGTGTCCAGGAAGCTGCCCCATTGCCGAGCGAAGTCGGTCAGCCAGCCACGGAAAACCTGCGAATTCTCCGCGATCGCGGTCTTGTCATCGGCCACCTTCTGGTCGACCAGCCAGAAGAAGTGGGCCAGGCGGTCACTGACCTCCTTGGCGTAACGCTCATGCGGCGCCGAGGCCTTCCATGCCGGCGCGTCGGTCTGCCGCGGCACCCAGCGGATGAAGCTCGTGAGGTAGTCGTAGTACTCCGGCAGATCCTGCGGCCAATCCAGCGCCTGGTACAGCTCGTGGTTGAGGTCCCTCGCCGCGCGCTCTCCGGCAGCCTGCAGTGAATTCCTCAGCAGCTCTGCGAGATTGGGATCCCGGTCGAGCATGCTCCGCAGGTCTCGCACAATCTGGTCGGGTTCAGGCATGACACGTGCTCCTTGGTTGTGATTCGGTCAGGTCAGTCCGCGCCGCGGCGTCGTTTCTCCGCACGGAGAAGCAGCCCGCCGACCGACTGCGGTCGTCGTCATTGGGGGTCGAGCCCGGCTTCGGCCAGACCGGCTTGTATCGGCTCTGTGCGCTGCTGATCGGTTCGCACAACCGTGATGCCGCCGTGCGCCTCGTAGAGGACGTATTCCAGAGATTGCAGATTGCCGGCGCCGGCCTGCCGCAGCAGCCGGTACACGTCGCTGCGGGTCAGACCTGCCGACCGCAGCGCGTCGGTCTGCAACCGCCCGTGCGCGACCAACACCGACGGGTGCCGGTCAAGCAATGCGCCCAGCCAGCCCCGGCGTCGCAGTTCGACGACGGCGACCGCGAACGGCAGCAGCGTCTTCACCGCGGTCCAGCCCAGTTCTGCGGAGTTGCCGATCAGATGCGACATTCAGCCCTCCTGCGGGAGTTAGGCATGCGGGCGCGTTCGGTGACGATCAGCCTTGACCTGCCCGAGAAGGAACCGCCCGCCGGGAACGACCCCGAGCACGCTCCGGGCCAAGCGGTCCCGGCGGCGTTGGTGCCATGGTGGAGTTGCGGTTCGTTGGGCCAGATCGCGGTAGCCGGCACCCGCCCAGATGGCGGCGACGACGGTGTCGGTCAATCCGGCGCGGGCACGGGAGCGGTCGACGGCCGCAAGCCCCAGCGCCGTCAGCGCGTGAACTCCGTCTACCCATACGCCCATCGCGAGCACCTCGGGACTGGGCCGTAAACCCGACAGGGTGGCCTGGGTGAGGTGGCGCGCGCCCAGGATGCGGGCGATCACCACGCTCTTGGTGTCCACCTCGATGCGGTGGACGGTTTCCATGACCTGTCGCGGAGCGGCCAGCAGGGCGACCCCCCAGCCGGCGCGGGCCAGTTCGATCGATCTGGATTGCCTGGTCATGGTCGAGGTCGTCGCGGCGACGAATCGAACGCGAACATGCTGACGGTCATGACATTTCCTCTCGCTGATGTGGACGGGGAAGGGCGTGTGCAGTTCTCATCGCAGGTACTGCTCGGCGCTGGCGGCGATCGACATGCCGTGGCCGGGGCGGATGGTGTTCGGGGTTAGGGCACCGTCCGCCGCCGGTGGTAGCCCGTCGAACAGTTTGGGTTCCAGCCTGGTGTGGTCGATGAAGTACTCGACGTGGCGCAGGTTGGTGATGCTGGCGGCGACTGGGGCGTGCAACGCCGGGGCGCAGTGCGCCGACACGTGGAGGTTGTGCGAGGCGGCGATAGCGGCGCCCGCCAGCCAGCCGGTGTAGCCGCCGCAGCGCGTGGCGTCGAGCTGCAAGCAGTCGACCGCCGGTGCCAGTCGGCGCGCGTCGTAGCAGTCGGACACGTATTCGCCGGCGGCAACGTCGCATCGCACCGCGTTTCGGACGACGCGCAATCCGTCGATGTCGTCGCTGCTGACCGGCTCTTCGAACCAGACCACGCCGAGGTCATCGAGGGCGGCGCCGGCCCGGCGCGCCTGCGCGACGGTGTAGCCGCCGTTGGCGTCCACCATCAGCTTGATGTCGTCTCCGGCGAGGTCCCGAAGTTGGCAGACCCGGTCGAGGTCACGTGCCATGTTCGCGCCCCAGTCCTGGCCGATCTTGATCTTCATCGAGGTACACCCGGCGGTCTGCCAGACGTCCACCTGCTCGCCGAGCTGGGTGGAGTCCAATGAGGTGAAGCCGCCCGACCCGTAGATCGGCACGGTCGGCCGGGCCTGGCCCAGCAGCGCCGTCAACGGTCGGTCGCCCAGCCGGGCTTTGAGGTCCCACAGGGCGATGTCGACAGCGCTGAGCGCCTGCATTACCAGCCCGCGGGTGCCGATGTTGCGGCAGTGGCGGTGCATCGCCTCCCAGGTGCCGGCGATGTCGAACGGGTCGCGGCCGGTGACGACGCCGGCCAGTTCCGCTCGGATGACCGCGGCGGCTGCCGCTGAGCTGTAGGTCCACCCCAGGCCGGTGGCCTCGCCGGCGCGCGCGTGCACGACGACGGCGGTGGTCGAATCCCATTGCAGCGTGCCGTCGGCCTCGGGTTCGGGGGTGTCGACGGTGTAGGCCGCGACGTCGAGACCATCGATGCTGTAGGCCGTCATGCCCGCACGCCTTCCCGCGCGCGGGTGCGCCCGGCGGCGTGGTCGGCCATCAGGTCCGCAGCGCGCGCGGCCAGCGCCATGATGGTCAGCGCCGGGTTAGCCGAACCCTGGGTCGGCATCGTGCTGCCGTCGACCACGTAGAGCCGGTCGACACCGAACACCCGGTGCTCGGCATCGATGACGCCGTCTTCGGCGCGGGACGCCATCCGGGCGCCGCCCACCAGGTGCGCGTAGCGCTCGATGGTGATGACTTCCTCCGCACCCGCCGCGCGCAGGATGTCCTGCATGACGGATGTGGCGGCCTTGATCAGCTTCTTGTCGTTGTCGCACTGGCTGTATGCGAAATGGGCCACCGGCAAACCGTGGCGGTCCTTCTCGTCGGCCAGGGTGACCCGGTTTTCAGGCTGGGGCAGCAGCTCGCACAGCGCGCCCAGAGTGGCCCAGTGTACGTAGTCGCGCATGTATTCGCGCAAAGTCATGCCCCAATGCCCTTGAGCGGTAACGTGTTCGGCCCACGCGATCGGCATTGGGCCGACCGTCTGAATGGACCAGCCACGCTTGTAGGGCTTGGCCGGATCGGTCTCGTAGAACGCCTCGGAGCTCACTTCGGGCGGGGGTGACTTGTACATCCGGATCTCGTCGCTGAACCGCCCGGCGATCTGGGGTGCGCCCTGCACCATCAGGTAACGGCCGACGTGGTCGTGGTCGTTGCCCAGCCCGTCGGCGTATCGGTTGGTGGCCGACAGCAGCAGCAGGCGCGGCGTCTCGATCGAGTAGCCCGCGACGACGATCGCGCTGGCGCGTTGCTGGTGGACGACCCCGCCGTGGTAGTACTCGACACCGGTAGCCCGGCCGGCGCGATCGTCGACGAGCACCCGCGAGACCTGCGCGTCCGGCCGGATCTCGGCGCCGTGCGCCAGGGCGTCGGGGATATGGGTGATCAACGGGCTGGCTTTCGCGTTGACCTTGCAGCCCTGCAGGCAGAACCCGCGGTAGATGCAGTGCGGGCGGTTTCCGAAGCGGCCGTTGGGGATCGCGACCGGCCCGACCCGCATCTCGATACCCAGCGCCCGGGCGCCGCGCAGCGCGATCTGACCGTTGCCGCCGATGGGGTGCGGGCTGTGTGGATAGCTGTGCGGATCGCCCCAAGGCCAGTCCTGCCCGGCGACGGGCAGCTCGGCTTCGATCTGTTCGTAGTAGGGCCGGAGCGTGTCGTAGCTGATCGGCCAGTCGGCGCCCACGCCGTCGGCGCTGTGGGTGTGGAAATCGGACGGGTGAAACCTCGGCACGTAGCCCGCGTAGTGCACCATCGAACCGCCGACGCCGCGCCCGGAGTTGTTGGAGCCCAGGGGTACTGGATCGGCGCCGCCGATCTGGCGGGGATCGGTCCAGTACAGTCCGTGCGACCCGCGTTCGTCGCTGACCCAGTCGGTGTCGGGGTTCCAGAACGGGCCGGCGTCGAGCAGCACGGTGCTCCACCCGGCACGGGCCAGTCGCTGCGCCAGCGTGCCACCGCCGGCGCCGGCGCCCACGATGACGACGTCGACCTCGTCGTGCTCGTCGTAACGGCGCATGTCGGCGCGCAACCGGTGATTGACCCGCGAACCGTCGTTGGGGACCAGCCAAGCCGATTCGTTGCGCGCCCGGATAGCGCGGTAGGCACTCACTGCGTCGGCTTTTCGGGCAGATCGTCGGCGGCCTTGCGGGCCCGCTCCACTCGCTGGGCGAACGGGATCGGGTCGACGTCGTGGTGGTCGGCGACCTCCCAGCGCTCGCGGGCGTTGATTCCGGGGTTGAGATAGCCGCGCGGATAGGCCGGGCCGGCGAACCCGACCTCGTTCCACGCCCAGGGATGCGAGTAGAACGCGGTGCACGCGTATCGCGTCCACAGGCTCCAGACACGTTTGGCCGTCAACCCGTGCCAGGATCCGCCGCTCGCCGCGAGGTCGGCCACGTCCTGCAGCAGCCGCGCCTGCGGCGCGGTGTTCAGTTCGGCGTAGCCGACGTCGTAGCGGCCCACGGCGTCCTCGTCGAGGTGGGCCAGGGTGTTGCGCCAGGCCTGGCCGTCCTCGGGCAGGTCGTCGTAATGCCAGCCGTCGGTCTCGCCGATCGAGAGTCGTTGATCGATCAGCGGCAGCACCGGGACCCGCGGCTCGCAGTCCTGGCCGAGCAGCAGGTCGAGCATCGGACTCGCGATGCCCACCTCGTGCGGGGTGAAGAACGACAGCATCTTGGGCAGCGTCAGGCGCGCAAGCACCACCCCGGCCGTCACGTCGTCCCACATGTGCGCCTGGTCCAGCACGTCGAAGCCGGGGAATCGGCCCTGGCCCTGCGGGGTGATGCCATGCCGTGTGGTCGGGCGGAACGGCATCAGCTGTCCTTCCGGTCGCCGGGCAGCCCGAGGTCCTCGCGGCGCAGCAATGCGGCCAGCAGGCCCATCCCGCCGACCAGCGACGCCAACAGCGGCGCGAACGCCGGCGGCCCGGACTCCATGTTGTATTTGGTGAAACCACCGGGGCGCTGTTTGATGCCGCGAAGGTGCAGATAGAAGCCCTGCAGCCCGTTGATCACGATCGCCCCGCTGGCCACCGGCAGCACCGTGCGGGCGGCCCGTCGGGAGAAGAACCCGGCGGTCCCGGCCGGAATCGCCGTGGGCACCACCACAATTGGCCACCACATCATCTTGTTGCCGAAGCTGGCCGCGTCGTGCGAGAAGAAGATCTCCCCGGCGGTCACCGCGGCACCGGCCGCGGTCAGCGCAGAGAGAGTGCGCTCGAAACGGCCAGTCCGAATGTCATGCAGGGCCTCACGCACAATCGTCATTCGTCAGTCGTCCTTTTTTTCGCCGGGCAGGTATTGCTGCACCTTCTGCTTGACGCCCTGTTTGATGAAGCCGGCCGCGTCTTCGTCGCCTCCGAGCACCGCATAGACCAGCGACTTGGCCTCGGCGAAGGTGGCATGCGGCGGAATGGGCGGAACGTCGGGGTCGCAGCGCACATCCAACACAGTCGGACGGTCCGCTGACAACGCACGCTCCCAGGCGCTACCCAATTGCGCAGCGTCGTCGATGTTCTCGCCATGCAGACCCAGACTGCGAGCGAACCCGGCGTAGTCGACGTCGGGCAGTGACTGCGACGCCTCGAACTTCGGCGAGTTCTCCATTGCCCGCAGCTCCCAGGTGACCTGGTTGAGATCGTTGTTGTGCAGCACCGCGACGATCAACCTGGGATCCGTCCACTGCTGCCAATACTTCGCGACGGTGATCAACTCGGCCATCCCGTTCATCTGCATCGCCCCGTCGCCGACGAACGCGATCGCCGGCCGGTCCGGGTGGGCCCACTTCGCCCCGATCACGTACGGCACGCCCGGCCCCATCGTGGCCAGCGTGCCCGACAGCGATCCGCGCACACCCGCAGTGAACTTCAGTTGCCGCGCATACCAGTTCGCCGAGGAACCCGAGTCGGCCGCGACGATTGCGTCGGCCGGCAGCCGCTGCGACAGTTCGTGAAAGATCCGCATCGGGTTGATGGGCTCGGCGTCGGTCATCGCCCGCCGCTGCACGGTGTTCCACCATTTCGCCACATGCTTTTCGACCGTCTCACGCCACGACCTGTCAGGCTTGCGCTCCAGTAACGGGATCAATGCCCGCAGCGTCGCCTTCGCATCACCGACCAGATTCAGCTCGTACGGGTAGCGCATCCCGATCCACTTGCCCGACCGGTCGATCTGCACCGCACGGGCTTGGTCGAGCTTCGGCAGGAACTGCGTGTAGGGAAAGTTGGACCCGACCGTGAGCAGGGTGTCGCAGTCCATCATCAGATGCCAGCTCGCCGTCGTGCCGAGCAAACCGATCGAGCCGGTCACCCACGGCAGGTCATCGGGTAGCACGTCCTTGCCCAGCAACGCCTTGGCCGCGCCCGCCCCGAGCAGATCGGCCACCTCGGTGAGCTCCTCGGCGCAGCCCCGCGCGCCCTGCCCGACCAGCATGGCCACCCGCTCACCCGCATTGAGCAAGTCGGCGGCCGCCTGCACCGCGCCGTCTTCGGGGGTGACCTGCGATCCGCTGAGACCCAGGCTGGAGGGCACCTCCTTGAATGCGTGTCCAGGCGCCTTGTACTTCAGCTCCATCACGTCGGAGGGGAAGATGAGGCAGGTCGGGCATCTGTCACTGACCGCGACCCGGATCGCCCGGTCGATCAGATTGGGTAGCTGCTCGGGGACCGTGCACATCTGCACATAGTCGCTACAGACGTCCTTGAACAGGGTGATCAGATCGACCTCTTGCTGATAGGAACCGCCCATCGCCGAGCGCTCGGTCTGGCCCACGATGGCGACCACCGGTACGTGGTCGAGCTTGGCGTCGTAGAGCCCGTTGAGCAAATGCACCGCTCCCGGCCCGCTGGTCGCGACGCAGACGCCGACCTCGCTGGAGAACTTGGCGAACCCGACGGCCTCGAAGGCCGCCATCTCCTCGTGGCGGGCCTGCACGAACTGCGGCTTGTCATCGGCACGCTGCCAGGCTGCGAGCAGACCGTTGATGCCGTCGCCGGGGAACCCGAAGACCTGCTTGACCCCCCACTCCCGCAGCCGAGACAGCAAAACATCACCGACAGTGTCAGACACGGTGCACCAACTCCCATCATGTTGTCGGGTGGCCCGGCGGTGAGCTGTTAATCCCGGTCCACGCATGCAGGGTGATACCCGTTCCCTGATCGCAGACATCGCAGACAGCCAGAACTCTCAGCGATCGCACAGGCGGTTACGCCGGTAAACGGTTTCGGATTCAGCGGGGCGGGCGCGGATCCTGGGCGCCGCCGGCTGGGCGCGCTGCGGCGTTACGCATCCCGCTGTGCGCGCGGATGAACGTGAGGTGGCGCAGTGCCCGTGGGTGAGGACGACATCGGTAATTGAGGTCGCGTCTTGGGGATTGAGCGCAATGGCAGGATCCGGGGGACCCGCCGCCGAGAACCGGCCCAGGTGTGTCCGTAGCTGCTCGGAGATGTTTTCTCAGCCTTGTGTTCGGCAACTCGGCGTTTGTGACCAACCATGAATTCGTGCTGCGCCGTGACCTTCTGCAAAATCTGCTTTGGGCCTATGGGCCCGGCGGCCAGGAGGACGCTGTGCGTGATATTTGTCGCCGCGAACTCGAGCCGTTCGTCGACAGACGTGGGTTGACGAGGCCGGCAACTTGGTCGGCCTGGTTCGCGGCAATGACGACGACGGGCGGGGCACCGACGGACGGCCCGCGCCCGTGACGCGGTTGCTGGCTCACAAGGACTCCTCTGCCTACCGACGCTGAGCACCCACGGGTATGAAGTCATCGCACGCGAGGCCATCCCCGCGATGACGGAGATCCTCGTCAAATTCCTGCTTCGCCCATCCGGCGTTTGAGCAGCTTCGTTCCGCGGGTAGAAACGTCCCATGACCCTCGCATCGGCCTCGGTCGAGCCTGCGCTGCCCGAGGCTAACGGTCCGTTGTCGGCGGCGATCCTCGAGTTGTTCGCTGGACGGCGGGCCAGCGTCGCGAGCTTCCCTGTTGCCGACACCGACCCGTACGGTCTCGACGTGCAGTTGGCGTTGTACACCTGCTACGAGCTGGCCTACCGCGGTTTCGCCGGGGTCGACCCGGAATGGGAGTGGGATCCCGACCTGCTGCGGCTGCGGGCGCAGCTGGAGCGTCACTTCGTCGCCGCCGTGCGGGCCGACGTCGGTGAGATCACGTCCGGCGACACCGCGGCCGCGGAGATGGACGCGCTGTCGGTGGACCCGGTCGGCGGCGTTGGCCCGTCCTACTACCTGCGCGACGAGGGCACCTGGGAGCAGATGTGCGAATACCTCGTGCACCGCTCGCTCTATCACCTCAAAGAGGCCGACCCGCACGCGTTCGCGATCCCGCGGCTGACCGGCCAGGCCAAAGCCTCGTTCGTCGCGGTCGAGTTCGACGAATACGGCGCGGGCCGGGCCGACCGCGTGCATCAACAGCTGTTCGCCGACCTGCTCGCAGCCGCCGGCCTCGACAGCAGCTACCTCGCCTACCTCGGCAACGTCCCCGCCGAGACCTTGGCAGTGGTGAACCTGATGTCGTACTTCGGGTTGCACAGATCCATGCGGGGCGCGGCGATCGGTCACTTCGCCGCGACCGAGATCACCTCGTCGCCGGGATCGCGCCGCCTCGCCGACGCGCTGGAGCGGATGGGTGCGCCGCAGGCGTGCATCGCGTTCTACCGCGAGCACGTCGAAGCCGACGCCGTCCACGAGCAGGTGGTCCGCACCGACGTGGTCGGCAATCTCATCGGCCGCGAGCCGACTCTGGAGGCCAACGTGGTGTTCGGCATGCGGGCGCTGGATGTCGTCGAGAGCCGGTTCGCCGACCGCGTGATGGCGAGCTGGGCGGCGGGGTGCAGCTCGCTACTCCGGCCGCTGCGCTGAGGCTGCGGCGCGGTGGCGCCGACGATGGCTGGTGTCGCACAGCGGATAGGTCTTGCTGCGCCGACACGTGCAGATTGCGACCATGAACCGGTCTGAGTCGACGACGCTGCCGTCGGGCAGTTCGATGTGCACCGGGCCCTCCATCAATATCGGACCCGACGGCACGACCCGGACCAGCCGGCGCTGCGGGCACGTCATCGCTTGTCCGCCCGGATCACGACCAGCAGTTCCTCCCGCCGTTGTGCGCGCAACCGGCCTGCGGCCCGAAGCCACTCCGCCCGCGCCGACATCACCGGCCCGAACGGAATCCACTGCCAGATAACGACGTCGACGTCGAGCCCGCCGGATCGCAACGCCGCCAAGGACTCTTCGACACCGGCGAACTCCGACTGCACCAGCAACAGTGTGCCGCCGTCGGCCAACAGTTCCGGGGCCGCGGCGCACAACGGGTCCAGCACCAGCCGGCCGTCGTCGCCGGCGTCCCATGCCCAGGCCGGCCCGACCACTGCCGGAATCGACTCGGCGTCGCTGTCCGGGGTGACGGGGACGTACGGCGGATTCGACACCACGACGTCGAAAGGCGCACAGGCCAACGCATCTGACAGCGAGCCGACCCGCACGTCGACGGCCACTCCTGCCGAGCTGGCGTTGGCCCTCGAGCACTGGACTGCGCGCGGGCAGATGTCGAAGGCCGTCACCTCGGCCGCACCGGACTGGGCGGCCGCTACTGCGAGGACTCCACTGCCGGTGCACAAGTCGAGCACACGCCGTCCGTCGGCAACTGCGGTCCGCTGCAGCGTCTCGACGAGCAGCCGTGAATCATGTTGTGGCACGTAGACACCGACCTCGGTCACGACCGTCTCGCAGGGGTCGGGGAAGGTGATCGTCACCGGACGCTCGCATCCGATGGTTGAGAAACCCACGATCATGCTGGCCTTTCGACGACGCTGCCGTATCGATCGGGTAATTAATGCCCTTGGCAATCCGACCTCAAACCCCACGTCAGACGGACGTCACACTGGCGTGCATTACTTCGGCGCGGCTTCGCGCAGCTTGGCCAGCAGAGGTTGCGCCGCCTCGCCGAGGAAGCGTTCTTGGGTCTCGCCACCGATCTGCACCAGTGCGATGTCGGTGAAGCCGGCCTCCCAATACTCACCCACCGCCTCGACGATCGCGTCGAGGTCGGGCCCGCACGGAATGCTCTGCGCCACATCCTCCGGCCGCACGAACTGCGTCGCCGCCGCAAATCCGGCCGTGGTCGGCAGGTCGGCGTTGACGTGCCAGCCGCCGGCGAACCAGCGGAACTGGTCGTGGGCCCGCTTCACCGCGGCGTCGCGGTCGGGATCCCAGCACACCGGTATCTGGCCGATCACCCGGCCATGACCCGGCAGCCCGGTCGCACGACGGGCATCGTGCCAGGCGTCGACCAGGCTCTTGTCCGGCTCGACCGCGATCAGGTGGTCGCCGAGCGGCGCGAACGTGTGCACCGACTTCTCCCCCGAGACGGCGATCCCGATCGGCACCGGGGTTTCCGGCACGTCCCACAGCCGCGCGGAGTCGACCTCGAAGTACTCGCTCTTCCAGTTGACCAGTTCACCGCCGAACAGCTCGCGGATGATCTGCACCGCTTCCTTGAGCATGTCCTGGCGGCGGTCCACCGACGGCCAGCCGCGTCCGACGACGTGTTCGTTGAGGTTCTCGCCGGTGCCCAGGCCGAGCGTGAACCGGCCGTCGGCAAGGATCTGCAGCGTCGCTGCCTTTTGCGCGACGACCGCCGGGTGGTAGCGCATCGTCGGGCACGTCACGTACGTCGCCAGCTCGACCCGTTCGGTCGCCCCGGCCACTGCGCCCAGCACCGTCCACGCGTACGGTGCGTGGCCCTGCGAACTCAGCCACGGGAAGTAGTGGTCGCTTGACACCTCGAAGTCGAAATCCACGTTCTCGGCCGAAACCGCATAGCTCACAAGCTCTTTCGGCCCGCTTTGTTCCGTCATCAGGGTGTAGCCAAACCGCGTCATGGGTGGCGGATACCCGCGGGCCATGCCGCGAAACGGCTACAGCCGGTCTTTGACGGCCGCGGCCAGGCGCGCCCCGTCGGCCTTTCCTGCCGCGATCGCGGTCGCCGCCTTCATCACCTGGCCCATCTGCTTCGTCGTCGGCCGCTCCCCGATCTCCTCGGCGACCTGGGCGATCGCGGTGTCGGCGACGTCGGCTACCTCCGCTTCGGTGAGAGGAGTCGGCAGGTACTCGTCGATCACCCGGGCTTCGGCGTGTTCGTTGGCGGCGAGCTCACCGCGGCCGTTCTGGGTGTAGATCTCCGCTGCCTCCCCGCGCTTCCTCGACTCCTTGGCCAGCACCTTGAGCACCTCGTCGTCGGTCAACTCCCGGGACTGCTTGCCGGAGACCTCCTCATTGCGGACCGCAGAGATCAGCATTCGAAGAGTTGCGGTGCGGAGCCGGTCTTGAGCCTTCATCGCCGCGGTCAGATCCGCCTGTAGCCGAGCTTTCAATTCCGCCATAGCCGCAGACGCTACCTTTGATTGCGCAACGCCATGCCGCTAGTGAGGATGGTCCGCATGACCGACGACGACGGTGGTGTTCGTCCTGCGGCAACGCCGCCGCCTTTCACCGGGTATCCGGCCTACCCCCCGCCCAGTTACGGGCCCGCGCCGGGGTATGGGCCACCCGGCTACGGCGCCTATCCGGGGTACCCACCGGCCGGCCCACCGCCCGCGCTGAAACCCGGCGTCATTCCGCTGCGCCCGCTGGGTCTCGGCGACATTTTCAACGCGGCGTTCTCCTACATCCGGGTCAACCCTCGAGCCACCCTCGGTCTCACGACGGTTGTCGTGGTCGTCACGCAGATCATCGTCCTGATCCTCACGACGGGGGTGCCGCTGAGCATCTACGGGCAGGCCGACATCTCGCGCGTCGAAGACGAGTCGACCGCCGGGTTGGTCGGCATGTTGCTGTCCGTGGTCGGCGCCGGATTGACCAGCGGCCTGTCCGGGGTCGTTTTGAGCGGCATGCTGACCGTCGTCGTCGGCCGGGCGGTGTTCGGCGCGCACATCACCATCCGGGAGGCATGGGACCGCGTGCGCGGCCGGCTGCCGGCCCTTCTCGGGTTGACCCTGCTCGAGGGCGTGGGCGCGGTGCTGTTGTTCGCCGTGACCATCGTCGTGATCGCGGTCGCGGCCGTGATCAGCCCTGTCCTGGGCGTGCTCGTCGGAATCGTCGTCGTGATCGGTGTGATGACCGCTTTCCTTTACCTGTGGACGATGTTGAGCTTCGCACCGGTGCTGATCGTGCTGGAGCGGCTGCCGGTGTTCACCGCGATCGGCCGGTCCTTCGCGCTCGTGCGGGGATCGTTTTGGCGGGTGTTCGGAATTCGGGTGCTCGGCTCACTGGTGGCCGGTGTCGTGGCCTTCACGGTGGGGATCCCCTTCACCTTGGGCGGCCAATTGCTCGGCGTGCTCGCCGAGTCGGTGGGCGCATCGCTGGCCGCAGCGGTGTTGGTGGCGGTCGGCGGTGCGATCGGCCAGATCATCACCGCGCCGTTCGCAGCAGGCGTCGTCGTGCTGCTCTACACCGACCGGCGCATCCGCGCCGAGGCGTTCGACCTGGTGCTGCAAACCGGCGCCGCCGCCGCGACAGGCGATTCGGCTGCTGCCACCGATCACCTGTGGCTGATCCGGCATCCCTGAACCATGCCGACCGTGTTGATCGACCGCGAGGCCGCGCACGACGCGGCGCAGCGCGAGTTGTCCAAGCCCATCTACCCCAAAGAGGACTTTTCCGAACGGCTCAACGAGTGGATCAACGATCTGCTCTACCGGGTCATCTCGAAGGGAGCCGAAGTGCCGGGCGGATGGTTCACTGTGGCGGTGCTGCTGACCCTTCTCGCGGTCGCGATCCTCGTCGCCGTCCACATCGCCCGCCGCACCATGCGAACCAACCGCAGGGGCGACTTCCAGCTGTTCGGCGCGGCCGAGCTGACCGCCGCCGAGCATCGGGCAACCGCCGAACGCTTTGCCGCCGAACAGAACTGGGCCTCAGCCATTCGTCACCGGTTGCGCGCAGTCGCCCGTCAGCTGGAAGAGAACGGGGTGCTCAACGCCGTACCCGGCCGCACCGCCAACGAGCTGGCCGGTGACGCGGGCCGGTCATTTCCAGAACTCGGGGCCGAATTAGTCGACGCCGCATCATCTTTCAATGACGTCACATATGGCGAGCGGCCCGGCACCGAGCCCGCATACCGCAGCATCGCGACGCTCGACGAGCGCATCCGGTCGCGTCGGTTGGCCGCGTCGCACGACCCCACCGCGCCGCGCGACACCGACATCTGGACGCCGCTGCAGTGACCGCCCCAGCGACGTCGCAAAGCCTGACTCCCAAGGTGTCTGCGCATTGGCGGACGTGGCGGTGGGTGCTGCTGGCGCTGGCCGTGGTGGTCGCGGTCGCCGCGGTGAGCACCTACCTGACCGAACCACGGCCCGGCGGCCGGATGGACGCCGAATCCACGAGTCCCGACGGCACTCACGCCCTGGCAACCCTGCTGCGTGAGCGCGGCGTCGACGTGGTCGTCGCCAAGAACGTCGCCGACGTCGAACGCGCCGCCCGGCCCGACTCGCTGCTGCTCGTCGCCGAAACCTACTTCCTGGTCGACGACGACCTGATGGCGCGACTGCAACGGCTGCCGGGTGATCGGCTGCTGGTGGAACCCGTCTCACGCACCCGCAAGGCGCTGGCCCCCGAGATCCGCATCGGCCGCGACGCGACCATCGGCGGTGACCCGAATTGCGACCTGCCGGAGGCGAAGATGGCCGGCGAGGTTCAGTTCGGTGTCAGCGACACCTATGAGTCCGCCGGGGACGCGCCGGTCACCAGCTGCTATGACGGGGCGGTCGTGCGGTATCACTCTGGGGACCGGACCGTCACCGCGGTCGGCAGCGCCGAGTTCATGATGAATTCCGGTCTGTTGAAACAAGGCAATGCGGCACTCGCGATGAACCTCGCCGGCGCGCGGCTACGGCTGATCTGGTACGCGCCACAACACCTGGAAGGCGAACGCACCGGCGGCTCAGACATTTTCGACTTGATTCCCGACAATGTCGGCTGGATCGTCTGGCAGCTGTGCATCGTGGTATTGCTCGCCGCGCTGTGGCGGGGCCGGCGGATGGGACCGCTGGTGGCCGAGAAGCTGCCGGTGGTGGTGCGGGCATCGGAGACCGTCGAGGGCCGCGGCCGGTTGTACCGGTCGCGGCGCGCCCGCGACCGCGCCGCCGACGCGCTGCGCACCGCCGCGCTGCAACGCATGCTGCCGCGGCTGGGGCTGGCCGCCAACGCTGCCGCTCCCGCGGTGGTGGCGGCGGTGGCGGAGCGTTGCGGGTGGCGGCCAGAAGTCTTGCACCACATCCTTTTTGGACCTTCACCGGCGTCCGATGACGACCTGGTGAACCTTGCTCGCGAACTCGACGACATCGAAAGGAAGGTCGCGCACTCGTGACACAGCAGGCCACTTCACTCTCCCAAGATGCGCGCGTCAAACTGATGACGCTGCGGTCCGAGATCGCCAAGGCTGTCGTCGGCCAGGACTCCGTCGTCTCCGGACTGGTGATCGCACTGCTGTGCCGGGGCCACGTGCTGTTGGAGGGGGTGCCCGGCGTCGCCAAGACGCTGTTGGTGCGAGCGATGGCCGCAGCGTTGGACTTGGACTTCAAGCGGGTGCAGTTCACCCCCGACCTGATGCCCGGCGACGTGACCGGCTCACTGGTGTACGACGCGCGCACCGCCGCGTTCGAGTTCCGGCCCGGCCCGGTGTTCACCAACTTGTTGCTCGCCGATGAAATCAACCGCACACCACCCAAGACGCAGGCGGCGCTGCTTGAGGCGATGGAAGAGCGACAGGTCAGCGTCGAGGGCGAGGCGCGAGCGCTGCCCGATCCCTTCATCGTCGCCGCCACCCAGAACCCGATTGAATACGAAGGCACGTACCAGCTGCCCGAGGCGCAACTGGACCGCTTCCTGCTCAAGCTCAACGTGGCGTTGCCGCCGCGCGAGCAGGAGATTCAGATTCTCGACCGGCATGCGCGCGGCTTCGACCCGCGCGACCTGTCGGCGGTGCGACCGGTAGCGACCGCCGCCGACCTGACGGCCGGTCGCGAAGCCGTGCGGCAGGTTCTGGTGGCCGACGAAGTGCTCGGCTACATCGTCGACATCGCCCGCGCCACTCGGCACTCGCCGTCGCTGCAGCTGGGGGTGTCGCCGCGCGGTGCGACCGCGTTATTGGCCACCGCCCGGTCCTGGGCGTGGCTATCCGGGCGCAACTACGTCACTCCCGACGACGTGAAGGCGATGGCCCGGCCCGTGCTGCGCCATCGGATCGGGCTGCGGCCGGAGGCCGAGCTCGAGGGCGCCAACCCCGACGGCGTGCTGGACGGCATCCTGTCCTCGGTCCCGGTGCCGCGCTAGATGGTCCTGACCGGCCGCACCGCGTTGCTGGCGCTGCTGTGCGTTCTGCCAGTGGCGTTGTCTGCATGGCCCGCAACGCTTTTCTGGCTCGCGCTGCTGGCGGTGCTGGCATTGATAGCTGTCGACGTCGCACTGGCGGCCAGCACCCGCGCGTTGCGGTTCGCCCGCGACGGCGACGTCGCCGCGCGCCTCGGGCAGCCCGCGGACGTGCTGCTGGTGGTGACCAACGGCGGCCGGCGCCGATTCACCGGTGAGATCCGCGATGCGTGGGCGCCCAGTG
>Ga0210086_1000686_pt1 | contig 18786 bp, 16 predicted proteins | sample China_Galinas_PW_3_FD_184867 | JGI IMG/M metagenome (GOLD analysis project Ga0210086, IMG submission 184867) | Wetland microbial communities from San Francisco Bay, California, USA, that impact long-term carbon sequestration - China_Galinas_PWB_D2... | ecosystem: Environmental > Aquatic > Marine...
CCGGAGTGAGTTCCGAGGAGCACAGGGCTTCGAGCCTGGCCGGATCCGCCACCGCGGCAGCGGCTTGGCCCGGGGTGAGCCGCCGTTCGGCCACGGCGAGCACCCGCAGGCCCTGGGCCGCCATCTCGCCGATCGACTCCGTCAGGTGCTCGTGGTCGTCGGTGAGCGCCGAGGCCAGCACTTCGGGTGCTCCTTTGATGGTCAACCGGGTGCCGACGATCGCAGCCGCGAACGGGCGACCGGACTGAAACGGGAGGAAGGCGTCGCGGGCCTGGCTCGGTTCGTCGCTGCCGTCATGCGCCCTGCGGATCGCATCGTCGGTGGCGTGGTGAGCGCGATGGCCCGGCCGGACGAAGATCGTGCTGGCGGCGGCTTCGAGCACCTCTGCGTCGCTGAATCCCGGCATCGCGTGCACCGATTTGACCTGAAGCCGGTTCTCGCTGAGCGTGCCCGTCTTGTCGAAGCAGACCACTTCGAGGCGGGCCAGCGCCTCGACCGATTGGGCGTTGCGGATCAGCACCGATTCGCCGGTGAGCCTGCGCGCCGCGGCGAGTTGGGCAAGCGTGGCGACCAGGGGCAAACCCTCGGGGACGGCGGCGACAGTCAATGCGACGGCACTACCGACCGCTTCCCGCAGCGGGGTGCCACGGAACACGCTCAGCAACCCGACCAGGCCCCCGCCTGCCACGCTGAACGGCAAGGCACGTCGGGTGATTCGGCTCAACTGCCGCTGCAGCCCGATTTCGCGAGATTTGGTGGGCGCCATCGCCAAAGCCCTGCGCATCTCCGTGCGCGACCCGACCGCGGTCACCACGGCCAGCGCAGTGCCGGCAACCATCGTGCTGCCGGCGTAAAGCATGCAGGCCCGCTCGGCCAGCGGCGCACCGGGTGCGGGGTCGGTGTCCTTGGGCACCGGAAGCGACTCACCGGTCAGCGCGGATTCGTCGACTTCGACGTTCGACCCGTCGATGATCCGCGCATCGGCGGGAATCACCTCGTCGGGATGGACCTCGATGACATCGCCTGGCCGCAGCCGCTGGGCGGGCACCTTTTCGTGACGCCCTACGTCGAGCGGGCCGACCCGGCGCCGCGCCAGCGGATCCTGCACCGCGAGCAGACGACTCAGCACACGTTCGGCGTGCAACTGCTGTTCGGCGGACAATGCGGCGTTGGCCAGCAGCACACCACCGACCAGAGCCGCGTCCAGCGGCGAGCCGAGCAGCGCGCTGGCGACCGCTCCGGTGGCCAGCAGCGGGGTGATCGGATCGGCCAGGTTGGCGCGGATCTCGGTGGTGAAGTCGCGCGCAAGGCGCCACGTCCCTCCGGTGACGCTGCGGAATCCGCGCACCGGCGGAAGGTCTTGCCATCGTGCCGGCGATTCGTCGGTGTGCTCATCGGCAGGCCGTGGCAGCAGCCGCTGCACCTCCTCGACGGGCAGGGCGTGCCAGTCTTGCACTGCCTCCGACTCGGGTAGCGGGTCACGAAAAACCTTGGTGCCCGCGGAGAATCCGGACCAAAGCCCCGCGGCCACCCCGGCGTTGACCGATTCGGGACCGCGCCCGGGCACCCCGGGGATCAGCATCAGCGCGCCGATCGCGGACGTGGACACCGAGAGTCGGATCCCGCGGTCGCTGACCGCACGTGAGGCGGGCAGAGCATGCAGCACGCGCCAGGCGACGCCCAGGTCGGGCACGAATACGTCGGCGCCCCACGGCAGTGGTCGACCGTCGCGGAGCACGCCGATCGTGACGTCGGCGCGCTGCGGTGACCGCATCTCCCCGGTGGTGAGCAACATCACCGCGCAACCGTCGGCCTTGAGGTCCTCGACCGCGGAAGACACCGACTCGTCGATCGACTCGCCCACCGGGTGCAGGTAGTCGAATCCCTGTGCCAGAGAACGCAACCCGTCGTCGTCAAGGGATACGACGCGTGGGTGCGACCGCCGCGCCTCGGTGACCACCGCCGCCGCGAACGGATCACGGACAAAACTCACCAGCGCCTTACCTGATCTCCCCGCACCGTCGACGTCCACCAGCCTGTGCCAGCCCGGGCCGAGGCTGTCGCGCTCGAGCCTGCGGCGGACCGCCTGCCACGCCGTCGCGCGGCGTGAGTTCGCAACGCCGACAACCCGACTCACCATCAGCTCGTCGGTGTAAAGGGCACGGGGGTCGATCACGATCGCATCGACCCGGTCGATCGTGCGCAGCGCGCGGGGACGCAGCACCAGGCCGTCATGGCTCGTGAGCCCGCGGCTCAGCGCGCATCCGAACGCCTCCCGGGCACCGCGCAGCGGCTTGGGGATTGCCGCCAACGCCGCCGCGCCCGCGATGCCGGGATCGCGCGACAGCAGGCCGACGGCTGCGGCGGCGCCGATGCCGGTGAGTCCCGCGATGTCGGCATAGCGTTCCGCGCGCCCGTCCCCCGGGTTCGACACGTCACTGGCAAGCAAGTCTGCGTCGTCGGGCAGCGGGTAACCGGCGAGCCCGAATTCCTGGCGGACCCAGGACAGGCGGCAATTCCACGCCTCGGCGGCAAGCATCGCCCGGGCCGCGACCTCGGCTGCCGCGGCCGTCGGGGACAGTGTCAACGCGGCGGTGGTCGCGTTGGTGAATCCGAACAGCAGGTCGGTGGCCTCCGGCCCGATGCGCTGCTCGAGAGGCCGGCGCAGGCGGGGCGCATGGTCGGCCATCGTCGTCGGCACCGACACGAGGTCCGGCAACCCGCGCATTCGGGTGAGGCTGCCGGTCAACGAAATCCCAAGGCTCACTGCGGCCGCCGCCGCTGCCGCGGTACGGGCCACCAGGACCGCGTCGTCGCCGGGCAGGCTTCGCGGCAGCTGCCGTGCGGCACCGCCGGCACCGCGCTCCGCGTCCGCGATGAGGCGGCAGAGCTGAGCCGACGACGGCCCGTCCTCGTCGACGGTCACCACCACGCGGGCAACCGCGGCGTTGAGATGAGCACTGAGCACACCGGGTTCCGCGCGCACCGCGCCCAGCACGCCATCGGCAAGGGCGGCGCCGTGCTCGCCTGCGAGCCCGCGTACTTCGAGCCAGTATCGCGGGCCACTGCGACTGATTCGGCGAGCGGGCGGCGCACCGACGGCCTCGAGCGCCACCGCCGCGGCGGCCCGCGTCAACGCACCCACTTCCGTCCATGCGCCGTTGAGCGACCGGCCGAGGCCCCTCACCGCGCCGCCGCCGAGCAGAGCCGTGCTGCCCGCAGTCGCGGCGACCCCGATCGTCGCGGTCGCCGCCATCCGGGTTCCCGCAGCAGCGGCGCGCATGGGCGCACTGATTACCCGGCGATCGGGCAGGGGCAACCGGCCTGGGATCACTTTCGCCACCGTACTCAGTGACGCCGTGGCCGCGCACGCCTTCGGGTTACGTCACGGTGGCTGCCAGGTTGACGGCAGATGAACGCGATGGGGCACCTCATGCGAAAGCAGCACGTGCAAGCCAGGATCGGACGGGTGCGGTCGGAGTCAGATGAACGCGGCGGTTTGCTCGACCGTGTTGACCAGTACCCGCACGCCGACGGCCAAGGCGCGCTCGTCGAGGTCGAATGCCGGCTGGTGCAGATCACGTTGGGGCCCACGGCCCGACCACACCCCGAGCCGGGCCATCGCGCCGGGCACCTCCTCGAGGTACCAGCTGAAGTCCTCGCCGCCGCCGGACTGCCGCGTCTCGGCCAGCGCGTCGGGGCCGACGGCCTCGATCGCATGCGTGAGGATCCGCGTCGAGACCTCCTCGTTGACCACCGGCGGCACCCCGCGGCGGTACTGAATCGAATGCTCGATGCCCAGCGGCGCCAGCAGCGCCGCGACCGTCTCCCGGACGAGCGACTCCAACGTCAGCCAGGTGACATGGCTGGCCGTGCGGACCGTGCCGGCCAGCGAGCCGCTCTGCGGGATGGCATTCGGCGCCGCGCCGGCGTTGACCGCGCCCCAGACCATCACCGTGCTGTTGCGCGGGTCGATCCGGCGCGAAAGGATTCCCGGCAGGCCCGTGATCAGCGTGCCGATGCCGTACACCAGGTCCGCGGTCAGGTGCGGGCGCGCCGTGTGGCCGCCCGGTGAGTGTAAACCGATCTCGATCGAATCGGATGCGGAAGTGATCGGCCCGGCGGTGATGGCCACCCGGCCTACCTCCAGCCGAGGATCACAGTGCAACGCAAAGATCCGCGACACCCCGGCCAGCACCCCGGCGGCGATCGCGTCGATCGCCCCACCGGGCATCAGCTCCTCGGCCGGCTGGAAGATCAACCGCACGCCGACCGGAAGTTCGGGCGCCCCGGCCAGCGCGAGCGCCGTGCCGAGCAGCATCGCGGTGTGCGCATCGTGGCCGCAGGCGTGCGCGACGCCGGGCACCTCCGACGCGTACGGCGCGCCGGTGCGCTCCGGCATCGGCAGCGCGTCCATGTCCGCCCGCAACGCGATCTTCGGCAGGTGGTCGGGACCGAGATCGCAGGTCAGCCCGGTGCCGGTGGGCAGCACCTTCGGATTGAGCCCGGCTTCCGCCAGCAGCGTCGCGACGAACTGCGTCGTCGCGAATTCCTGACGGCCCAGCTCCGGATGAGCGTGGATGTGCCGGCGCCAGCCGATCAGGTCGTCGTAGTGTGCCGCCAGCCACGACTCGGCGGTGTCCGCGAGACTCATCGGCGCACCAACCGCTGCCGCTCCGACGGTGTTGCGGCAATCCGAATCACCGTGCGCGCCAACATGATCGACCCATCGATCACCGCATCGTCGGCGCTCGGAGACGCCGCGACCTCCGTGAACTCCGGCTGGTGCAGCGACGCACCGCCCGCCTCGACCCCGACCACCGGGTGGATGGCGGGCATCGCCTGCGTGACGTTGCCCATGTCGGTACTGCCAAGCGGCAGCGCGGTTTCCAGTTCCGCGGCCAGTGGACTACGGCCGCGTCGGGTCATCTCGTCGCGGAACACGTTCGCCAGCCACGGGTCTGGCCGCAGTTCGTCGTAGGCGGGTCCGGCGGGTTCGATCCGGCAGTCGCTGCCGGTGGCCAGGCCACCGGCTTGGAAGCAGTCGAAGACCCGGCGTTCCACGCTGTGCAGCGACTCCGTGTCCGTGGCGCGGATCGAGTATCGCATCGCCGTGTGTCCCGGAATGACGTTCGGGGCCCCGCCGCCGTCGGTGACGATGCCGTGCACCTGCTGGCCGGGCGCCAGATGCTGTCGCAGCAGCCCGATAGCCACCTGCGCGACGGTCGCCGCGTCTGCGGCGTTGACACCGAGATGCGGCGCCACCGAGGCGTGCGACTCGTGGCCGCGGTAGTCCACCGTCACCTCGGACAACGCCAGCGACCGCGCGGCCGCGATGTCGGCCGGCCCGGGGTGCACCATCACCGCCGCGAAGATCCCGTCGAACGCTCCGCCCTTGAGCAGCAAAGCTTTTCCGCCGCCGGACTCCTCCGCGGGGGTTCCCATCAGCACGACCGTCAGCCCGAGGTCGTCGGCCACCTCCGCCAGCGCTAAAGCGGCGCCCACCGCGGACGCGGCGATGATGTTGTGCCCGCACGCATGTCCGATGCCGGGCAGCGCGTCGTATTCGGCGCACACCGCGACTTTGAGGTCGCCGCTGCCGTACTCGGCGCGAAAGGCGGTGTCCAGCCCGGCTGGCGCGGCGGTGACGGCGAAGCCACGCTCGGCGGCCAATGCCCGGGTCTTCGCGCAGCTGCGGTGTTCGGCGAACGCGAGTTCGGGCTCGGCGTGAATGTCATGCGACAGCGCGATCAGATCGTTGCGCCGGCTGAGCACGACGCCCTGCGCCACGTCGGCAGCCGTCGCCAACTCGGCGGGTCGGCGCGGCGGCGAGGTGGCGGGCATCATCGCAGTATCGCATTGCGGGCTAAGCTGCCTGAGCGTGACTGCCACGGAAGATGCCGAGCGGGCAGCCGCGGCCATCGCCGAACACACCGGTGTGAGCAAACACGATGTCGCGGTAGTGGTCGGGTCGGGCTGGGCGCCGGCCGCCGACGCCCTCGGGCCACCCGCCGCGGCAATTGACATGGCAAACCTGCCGGGATTTGCGCTCCCCACCACCGAAGGCCATCCGGCAAAAGTGACCTCCGTCGCCGTGAATGGTGTCCGAATCTTATTGCTGCTCGGGCGAATTCACCCCTATGAGGGTGTCGACTTGCGGCATGTCGTGCACCCGGTCCGCACTGCGGCGGCGGCCGGCGTGCGCGCGGTGGTGCTCACCAACGCGGCCGGAGCGCTCCGGGACGACTATCGCGTCGGGCAGCCGGTACTGATCTGCGACCACCTCAACTTGACCGGCCGCTCCCCGCTGGTCGGCCCGCAGTTCGTCGACATGGTGGACGCATACTCCCCTCGGCTGCGGGCACTGGCCCGCGACATCGACGCGACCCTCGCAGAAGGCGTCTACGCGGGTCTGCCCGGACCGCAGTACGAGACACCCGCCGAGATCCGCATGTTGCGCACTCTCGGCGCCGACCTCGTCGGCATGTCCACCGTGCACGAGACGATCGCTGCCAGGGCCGCGGGCCTCGAAGTGCTCGGGCTGTCGCTGGTGACGAACCTGGCCGCCGGCATCACCGGTGAGCCGATCAGCCACGCCGAAGTGCTCGAGGCCGGCGGTCAATCGGCGGCGCGGATGGGTGCCCTGCTCGCGTCGGTTGTCGGCTCGATCGCTGGAAACGCGCCGGGAACAGCGAGCCCGGACATAGATGTCAGTTAGTGCCGCGCGTAGTACGCGCGGGCGACCGGCACCTGTGGTCGCTGCGAACGCCCACCCGAGCAGAATCGCGGGCGTGACGCCCGAGGAGTGGATCACCCACGACCCCGATCCCCAAGCCGTCGAGGAGTTGTCGGCGTGCCCGCCCGACGAGCTGGCCGCGCGGTTCGGCGGGGAGCTGACGTTCGGCACCGCCGGGCTGCGCGCGCCCATGCGCGCGGGGCCGACGGGAATGAATGTCGCGGTGGTGTTGCGCGCGACGTGGGCGCTGGCGCGGGTGCTCAAGGATCGCGGCATCCACGGCTCCGCGGTGTTCGTCGGCCACGACGCCCGGCACCGCTCCCGTGATTTCGCCGTCGCCGGTGCGGAAGTGCTTGCTGCCGAGGGATTCTCCGTCACACTGTTCGGCGAGGCGCTGCCGACCCCGGTGCTGGCGTTCGCGGTCCGGTTCACCGGTGGGGCGGCCGGTGTGCAGATCACCGCATCGCACAATCCGGCATCCGACAACGGCTACAAGGTGTACCTCGACGGCGGCCTGCAGATCGTTTCACCCACGGACAGTGAGATCGAATCCGCGATCACCGCGGCGCCATACGCCGACGAAGTCGACCGTGTTCCAGTTCGTTGCGATGGCTCCGACATTCTCGAGCAGTACCTGCGGCGTGTTGCCGGCATTCGCCGCGGTTCCGGCGCGGTGCGGGTGGCGCTGACCGCGCTGCACGGCGTCGGCGGCGCGACCGCGGTCGAGGCGCTGCGGCGTGCGGGGTTCACCGACGTGCACGCCGTGGCGGGCCAGTTCGCGCCCGATCCCGACTTTCCCACCGTCGCGTTCCCGAATCCCGAGGAGCCGGGCGCGGTGGACGCGCTGCTCGACCTGGCCGCCGACGTCAACGCCGACATCGCGGTGGCGCTCGACCCCGACGCCGACCGTTGCGCGATCGGCGTGCCGATGGGCGACGGTTGGCGCATGCTGTCGGGCGACGAAACCGGTTGGCTCCTTGGTGATTACATCTTGCAGCACGCCGCGCCAGGCGCAGTAGTCGCGAGCACGGTGGTGTCGTCGCGGATGCTCGCCTCGATTGCCGCCGCCCACGGTGCCCGTCACGTCGAGACGTTGACCGGGTTCAAGTGGCTGGCCCGCGCGGCCGGCGACGACCTCGTCTACGCGTACGAGGAGGCGATCGGTCACTGCGTCGACCCGGATGCGGTGCGCGACAAGGACGGCATCAGCGCCGCGGTGTTGTGTTGTGATCTCGCAGCGACGTTGAAGGCGGCCGGCCGCTCGGTTTCCGACGCGCTCGACGATCTGGCTCGCCGCCACGGCGTGCATCTCACGGCATCGATCACCGTGCGCACGGGCGACGCGGCTGCGGTGACGGCCCGGCTGCGTGAGGACCCGCCGACAGCGCTGGCCGGGTCCGACGTCGAGGTGACCAGCGTCGCCGACGTGCTGATCCTCACCGGTGGCGGCGTGCGGTTGGCGGTGCGGCCGTCGGGCACCGAGCCGAAAGTCAAGGGTTACATCGAGATTCGGAAGGCGGTCGCGGAAGACCTGGCCGGCGCGCGGCGCGCGGCCGAAGCACTCTGTGAGACGGTGCGGCGAGACGCGGTGGCGCTGCTTCAGCGCGGGCCGAACTGACGATCGTCCGCGAGGCGGTCACCGCTGCCCACGACCACCTCGGAGACCAGGCCCCAGGAGTGGACGAAATGCTGGCGGCGGATTGCCCATCGTGGACCCAGTACCTGGTCCAGCCGGATAGGCCGGCAGCCGCCCAGCAGTTGTGGGGCACGTCGCCACACCATGGTCCACAGCCGTGATACCAATCGTTCGAATCGGGTGATCCCCGGTCTGAGGCTCACCAGGCACAGCAGCCCTTCCGGGGAGAGGATCCGTTCGAACTCGGCGAGAACCGCCACCACGTCGGCGTCATCGAGCAGATCGAAGACATACGTGCAAACGATGCGGTCGGCGCTGTTGTCGTCGACGGGCAATGGCATCGATCCGTCGACGAGGCGCGCCTGGGCACGGTCGCCCCACTCCGCAAGCCGGTCGGTGGCCAGCCCGACCATCACCGGGCTGACATCCACCCCCAGATAGCGCGCGGCCGGCGGCAGCATCTCCAGCAGCTGAACAGCCAGCTGGCCGGTGCCGCAACCGAATTCGAACACCGCATGCGACGTCTCGGGCGCACAATTCGCAAGCAACGATGCTATGGCGCGGTCTTCATAGAACTGCCAATCCTGCACCCGGCCGATCCGGTCATATACGGCCCTAGCCTGTGCCGCCCTCAACTCCGCCACCACGAGACTGCTGATGACCCCACTAGGAGTCCAGCCAGTCCCAGGCCTCGTCGACGTCGGTGAAATATCGAGCCTCACGGGCGTAGAACAGCCCGGCGAGCCGGGTCAGCCACTTCTCCCACTCGTGCTGACCGACCAGGGCCATGCGTTCGATCGAGTCGTGGTATTTCTTCCCGAAGCCCAGGTCCGCCGCCCAGGCCTCGACCTTCTCCCAGCGGAAGTCGGTCATGTCCAGCAGCAGCCGCACCGATCCTGATGCATCGACGCTGGCCTGAACTGGGGGTTCGAGGATTTCGTAGTCCTCGCGGGTGACGTCCCCGCTGACCCGGAACCCAAGAACGTTGTCGTGACTGCGGGGAATCTTCTCGATCACACCGACCTCCTCGTTGGCTCGCCCGTCCGCGTAAGAGTCTGGTCCCGGGTATGCCCTTGAAACAAGCGTTTTCGCGACGAGGAAGCACCTCGGTCCAGTCGGCGGTCCAGACTGACTCACGACCGGGCAGTTCAGCGCGGGCCGAACTGACGATCGCCCGCATCGCCCAATCCCGGCACGATGTAGGCGATGTCGTTGAGGCGATCGTCGATGGTCGCGGTGAACACGTGCATGTCGGGTGCGACCTGCTCCATCATCGCGATGCCTTCGGGCGCCACCACCACACACACCGCGGTGATGTCGTTGGCGCCGCGCGCCGTGAGCAGCCTGACGGTGTGTGCCATCGACCCGCCGGTCGCCAGCATGGGATCCAGCACCATCACCGGCTGGCCCGACAGGTCGTCGGGCAGCGACTCCAAATACGGTGTGGGCAAATGCGTTTCCTCATCACGCGCGACCCCGACGAAGCCGACATGCGCCCCGGGGATCAGCGCGTGCGCTCGATCCACCATTCCGAGCCCGGCGCGCAGCACGGGTACCAGCAGCGGAGGGTTGGCCAGCCGGCAGCCGGTGGTGTCGGCCATTGGCGTTCGCACTGCGACCGAGTCCGTCGCCAAGTCGCGGGTGGCCTCGTAGACGAGCATCAGCGTCAGGTCGCGCAGCGCGGCGCGGAACGCGGCGTTGTCGGTGCGTTCGTCGCGCAATGTGGTCAGCCGAGCCCGGGCCAGCGGGTGGTCGACGACGCGCACGTCCATGACGGATGACCATAGCCGTGCCGGTGCCGATCCGTCGGAACCGCGGGGCCGGACCGGTGCGTCAAACACCGCATGCACGCTGATACCGACGCGATTCGAAGGTACGGAGGGGCCACCGTCGACCTGGGCGCCGACCTTCGCGCGGCGGCCGCCGCCCTACCCCACAACCTGGGCCCGACCGTGGCCGGTGCGTTCGGGCCGGTGGGCGCGCGTTTCGCCCAAGCCCTTGCCGACGCGGCCGAGGCGCTGATGACGGGCATGGCCACGATAGGCGACAACGTGGTGACGCACGGCGCCGCGGCCTCGGCGGCGGCGCGGCGGTACGACGACGTGGAGACGCTCGCACGGGCCCGGATCGCGCAAGTCGGAGGCTAACCGGTGGGCAGCGCTCTGGTCGCCGCCCTCGCAGCGCCGCTTCGCGAGCTGCAGGCGGCTGTCGGCCCGGGTCTATTCACCGGCGACGACCCGGCCAGGATGCTGCTCGATGCCAGCCGGGCACTCACCGACATCGCGGCCACAGGCTCGGCGTCGGTGGGCCAAGTCGGCGGCATGTGGTCCGGCCTGGCGGCCGATGCGGCGACGCAAGCGATTTCCACAGCGCTCAACAGCGCCGCCGACCTGGCGACGCACGCGTCGGGCATGGCGAACCGGGTCGGCGCCGCATCGGAGGCCGTGGCGAACGCGAAGGCGCGGCTGCAGCGGATCGTCGACGACTTCGAGGCCGCGGCCGCCGCGCTGGAACGCGATCTCCCGCACAGCGCCGGCGCGCTGGCCGAAGCCGCACGCCGGGCCCTGACCGACGCGTCAGGCGTCGTCGCGGAACTGGAAGCCGAGCTCGACGGGCACGCCGCGGCGGTCACCGAGTCAAGCGCCGCCGTCACGCCGACGGGACAGGCGCCCGCGACGTCGCCGGCGGGCCTGTCCCCCGCTACCGGGTGGTACCCCCAGTCGGCGATGTCGTCGGCCGCTGCGGGTATTCCGTCGACACCGACGAACCTGATGTCGGGTCTGGTCGGCGGCTCGGCAGCCGATCTCGCCGCGGCGCCGATGCTCGACTCCGACGCGCTCGGTGCCGGCGTCGCCGTTCGTCTGCCTGACGGCAGCACTGTCACCGCGCCCAACAAGGTGGCGGCCGACGCCGTCCGTCATGCGCTCACTCAGCTGGGCGTGCCCTACGACTGGGGCGGGGTCACGCCGGGCGTCGGGCTGGACTGCAGCGGACTGACGCAGTGGGCCTATCACGAAGCGGGGCTGAACCTCCCGCGGCTGGCTCAGGAGCAGGACATCGGTGCGGCGGTGTCACCGAACGCGCTGCTGCCCGGCGATCTTGCGGTGTGGGACGGCCACGTCGCGATGATCGTCGGCAACGGGACGATGATCGAAGCGGGTGATCCCGTGCAGCTGTCACCGATCCGGACGACCAACCTGAATCAAGGTTTTCAGGGTTTCTGGCGGCCGACGGCGTGAACGCCGCCCGATCAGCGGCCAAGCGCGTGCACTGCTGCGGAAAGCTGCCCGTAAGCGGCCAGTTCGGCCCGCAACGGCGCTAGAACGAATTCCTCAGCCACCGTTTCGACCCGGCCAAGCAGTTCGGAGGCCGCCCGCCGGCGTCGCCGCGCCGCACCCATGGCCACGACCGGTCTGATCACCACCCGCAGCAACAGCCCGAGACCGAGCCCGCCGACGAGCAGCACGGTTGGCCAGGCGAACGGCCCGAGCGAGGGCGCGTCCAGGTCGATCTGCAGGTAGGCCAGCAGGGCGATGAGCCCCAGCCACAACGCGCCCGCTACGGCTGCACCCAGGAGCCCCCATTGGACGGCCCCGACCAGACGCCACCATCGTGGCAGCCGACCCATGCCGAGGTCTGCCCCACCGACCGCCCTGTCCAGGGCATCGGGAACTTCCTCGGCCCGCGACCTTGCTGCTTCACGCAAGGTGCGGGGCCACGGCGCCGGCAGCCCGGCCGATGCGGTGTCGGCGAGCGAGCGGACGGCACTGTCCACTGCGGCGCGCGAGGCCGCAGAGCCTGAGGGCAGCGATGTCCGGCGAAGCACTTCCTCCTGGGCACCGGACTGCCCTAATCCTAAGCGGCGCAACGGATCTGGCCGCAGCTTGGGTACCCAGCGCACGGGCGGCCAGCCCACTGCCGCTAGGCCACGGCGCGAATACGCTCTGCCGACTGCGTCCACCACTGCCGGAACGGCGGCGGACTCCGCCAAGGCGGTGCGCAGCTGTCGCTCAGCATCCCGGAGCGCGGGCTCCGATCGTCGCGGCGGCGCGAGCGGCGCGAGCCGGGCGGCCATCGAGTCAAGGTCCGCGCTGACCCGCGCCGTGCGCGCGCGGTGATCGGCCACGGTCGAGACCAGAAACTCATGCAGCGGCGCCGCCCCGTCGGGCGAAACAGCTGACGTCGCCAGCACGGGAACGCCGGGCAGGCCGTCCTCGGCGAGCAGCCGGTCGAGATCGGCCACGCAGGAGTCCAGTTCAGGCGCGGACAGCCGGTCGGCCTGGTTGAGGACCACCACCATGACCTCGCGGTGCTGCGCCAGCGGCCGCAGATAGGCGTCGTGCAGTACCGCGTCGGCATACTTCTGTGGGTCCAGCACCCAGATGAAGGCGTCGACGAGGCGGACCAGGCGGTCCACCTCGGCCCGGTGGGACAACTCGACGGAGTCGTGGTCGGGCAGGTCGAGCAACAGCAACCCGGACAGTTCCGGGGATGACGCATCGCCGTTCCGCCGGTTTCGAATCTGGAGCCAGTCCAGCAGTTCTGATGCGCGGGAAGGCCCGAACACCGCGGCCTGGGTGGCCGACGTCGTCGGTCGCCGAACGCCGACCGTCGCCAGCGGCGCCCCGGCGATCACGTTGAACAGCGAGGACTTCCCGCTGCCGGTAGCGCCGGCCAGCGCCACGACGGTGTGCTCGCCCGATAATCGCAGTCGCGTCCCGGCCCGCTCGTCCAGCCCACGCACATCGGCGAGCACGTCCTCAGGCAACCGGCCGGTCCCGAGCACAGCCACCGACGCGAGCGCGGCCAGACGACTGCTGAGCGTCACCGCAGCACCGCCGCAACGCGATCGGCGGACGCCCGCAGCTCGTCCCCGGAAACCATCGACGACGCCCAACCCAACACCTCGCCGTACCGGCTGGAGTCGCGAACCAGCAACGCGTCGACGCGGGCCATCAAGTCCTCACGAGCGCGTCGAGCCAATCCACGAACCGCCTGCTCGCCGAAGATCGCCTCCAACACCTTCTGGCTGGCCACCGTGGTGCCCCCGGCCACCGCGATCTCGCCGCCGGTCAACCCTGCCGTCTGGCTGAACACCGCGAGCATGACGACCAACCCGGCGCCGTTGACGCCGTAGGACGCCAACCGCGCCGCCGACCGCTTCGAGGCGCCCTCGGTGCGAACCAGCTCGAGCACGAATTCCTGCCAGTCGCGGACCAGCCGCTCGACGGTTTCCGCCAGCCCGGGCGCCGGCCGGGACAGCTCATCGGTCAGAAGGGGCGCTCCGGCCTGATGTCGCGCCCAGCAGCCGTACGTCGCCTCCGCCGCCTCCTCAATGGCGGCCCGAACGACGGCCGCGATGCCGGTCTCCAGCGCCGACCCCAACTCTTCGACCGGCGTGGGCCGCCCGCTGACGGCGGCCACCACCCGATCCCGGATCCGACCGACGCGGCTCTCCAGGCGGCGCAGGAACTCCCCCGTCCCCACCACGTCCTGCCACCGGGCCAGCACTTCGCCGCGCAGCAGGGCGCCGTCGCGGACCGCCTCGTCCACCCGACCCAGCCCACTGTGGTAGGCCGAGGACACGCAGGATTGCAGCTGGCTGCGCACCGCAAGCTGCTCGTCGGCCGCCCCGGCGAGCATGTACGTCCGCGGCGGAAGACTGCGCAGCGTCCCGTCCAGCGTGTAACGCACCACCGCGGCCCGCTGGTCCGCGTCAGCGGTCAGGCCGGCCAGCCACGAGCGGATGGGCGCAATTGCCTTGTCCCGCAACCTTCCACCGCGCACCGCCTGCTCGTCGATGACGAACAGCGGCGCACCACTGAGTCCGCCCGCCGCGAGCATTTCCGACAAGTGTCCGGCGACATCCTTCGCCGCCCCCGGCGGGCAGCGGTCAAGCACGATGGCGATCGCCGTGCCCCGGTCCCGCGCCGTGTGCAGCAGCTGCCACGGCACGGCGTCGGCGTAGCGGGCCGCGGTCGTCAGGAAGATCCACAGGTCGGCAGCCGCCAGCAGGATGGCCGCGAGTTCGCGGTTGGTGCTCACCACGCTGTCGATGTCCGGGGTGTCGAGCAGGGCGAGGCCCGGCCCGATTCCCGGGTGCGGCGCCAGCCGCAGGCCGTCCGGCCCGGACGACCGCGGCAATTGCGGCAGGATCCGATCGTCGGTGAACCACCTCATGTCCGCCGGGTGACAGACGATGACCGGGCCCCGGGTCGTCGGCCGCAGCACGCCAGCCTGGCTCACCTCGGCACCAACCAGCGAGTTGATCAGCGTCGACTTTCCGGCTCCGGTCGAGCCGCCGACGACGGCGAGCAGCGGGGCGTCGATGCTGCGCAGCCGCGGAATCAGGTAGTCGGCCAACTGACCGGTCAGCTCGCGGCGATCACGTTCGGCCGGCCACGCCGACGGTGCCGGCAGCGGAAACGTCGTCCGCCCCAACACTGCGCCCAGAGCACCCACCGCGCCGACGAGGTCGGTGGCTGCCGTCATCACTTCAGCCTGCCGTACGTGCGTCGCTGAGGCGGGTTGGTTGGACAAGTGAACTGCGGGCCGCCGACCGATCGGTGCGCAAGGGCCGTGACCCTCAGGCGACGAGCGTGACGGGTAGCCCGACATCGGCGGCGTTGCGGGCCAGGGCAGCATCCAGCGTGTACAGCGATGTGTTGAGCCACTGGGCGAGGCAGACATAGGCGGCGTCGGTGGCGTGGAGTTGCTCCCCGCGATCGAGCCACTGCTCGATGCAGGTTCGGACCACGGGTTGGCGCTCGTCGGTCACCAGCAGGGCCACGAAGTGCATGTCCGGACCGTTCTTTCCTCAGCCAACGGCGCCGACGTGATCGATCAGCTTGTCCGCGTCTACGGTCGAGACGCCGACGACGTGCACGCTTACCTCGCGTTGCTCGCCACCGCGGGTCTGGAGGTCGCGCCGGTCACCGAATCCGTCGGGTTTCATGCCGGACGTCTACGCGCCCGGTACTACCACCGCCAGCGCATGCCGGTCAGCCTGCCCGACTGCATAGCTGCGGCCACGGCGCTGAACCGCAGACAGCCCTTGGCGACATCTGATCCCGCGCTGGCGCAGCTGGTTCGCGCCGAAGCAGGCCAGGTCCAAGGCATTCCGGATAGCAATGGCACGCTTCCGTAGCCACACCTGGCTGGACCGCGCCCGCCCATTACCGCACCGCCCGGGCCGGAGCGCCCATGCAGCCGGCCTACCGAAGCGATATCGCAGCCAGGTTGGTCATCTGTGCGATGCCCTCGAAGTCGGCGTCGCGGTGGATGAGCTGTGCGCCGTGGCGGATCGCGATCGCCGCGATCAGAGGGTCGATGATGCTGCGAATCGTCTGGCCTGAGCGGCGGGCCGCGCGATAGATGCCGGCGGCCCGAAAGTCGACGGCGTTCTCGACACCCAATGACGGCAAGCCGTTGACCAGCCGCTCGAGCGTGGCCGACGTGCGCTCTCCGGTCGCGCCGGCCAGGATCTCCATCGCGATCGGCTCGCATATCGCGACCTGATCGGGCTCGTCGCGAAGCAGATGGCGCACGCGCACCGCCGCCGTCGACCCGGTGGCCCGGAAGTATTCGATCCACGCCAAGCCGCCGCCCGGCGTTGAGGAGGCCCGTGCGAACAACCTCGTAGGGTGGCCGAGTGCGAAAAGCTCGAATTGCCCACGTCATCCGCCAAGCCGGCGCGCTCGGGGTAGCCGCTGTGACCGCCGCGTCCACCGTGAACGGATACCGCCCGCTGGCGCGGACCGGATACCCGTCGCTGTGGTCGTGGGTGTTCGGTCTGGTGGTCACGGAGTTACCGCTGCAGACGCTGGCCAGCCAGCTCGGGGGGTTGGCGTTGACAGCGCGCCGGCTGATCCGTCCGGTGCGCACCGTTGCCTGGCTGGTGGCGGCGCTGTCTGCGGTGGGTTTGCTGAACTTCAATCGCGCGGGCCACCAGGCCAAGGTCACTTTGGCCGATGCGCTGGACACCGGCCTGGGGAACCGTCGTCGCACCGACTCGACGGATCTGTGGCGCAAGCCCGCCGGCGGCGGTCTGGCCAAGTCACCGGGAGTAGTGCGGATGATGCGGATCTACCGCGACTACGCCCACGACGCCGACATCAGCTACGGCGATTACGGCAGGGCCAACCACTTGGACATCTGGCGGCGGCCGGATCTCGATCCGGCCGGCAGTGCACCGGTGCTGTTCCAGATCCCCGGCGGTGCCTGGACGACGGGAAACAAACGGGGACAGGCCCATCCGTTGATGAGCCACCTCGCCGAGCTGGGTTGGATCTGCGTGGCGATCAACTACCGGCACAGCCCCCGCAACACCTGGCCCGACCACATCATCGACGTCAAGAGGGCCCTGGCCTGGGTCAAGACCCACATCGGCGAATACGGCGGCGACCCGAACTTCATTGCGATCACCGGCGGGTCGGCCGGCGGCCACCTGTCGTCGCTGGCGGCGCTGACCCCCAACGATCCGCGGTTTCAGCCGGAGTTCGAAGACGCCGACACCACGGTGCAGGCCGCCGTGCCGTTCTACGGCGTCTACGATTTCACCCGCCTCGAGGACGCCATGCACTCCTCGATGCCGGAGCTGCTGGAAGGGATGGTCATCAAACAGCCGCACTCGACAAACCTGCAGTCGTACATCGACGCATCGCCGGTCAGCCACGTCAACGCTGACGCTCCGCCGTTTTTCGTGTTGCATGGCCGCAACGATTCGCTGGTTCCCGTCGAGCAGGCCCGCGGCTTCCTCGCACGGTTACAGGAAGTCAGCAGCCAACCCGTGGCGTACGCCGAGCTGCCGTTCACCCAGCACGCGTTCGACATGCTGGGCTCCGTCCGCGCAGCGCACGCGGCGGTGGCCGTCGAGCAGTTCCTGGCCGAGATCTACGCACGAACCCGTCGAACGGTCGAGGAAGTCGGCGCCTGAACCCGCGGGCGAACTGGCTAGGCTGTGGCCCGTGGCTGACATCATGCCGATCGAGCTGGCTCTGGACGACCGTGACGTGTTCACGCTGTACGCGCCACGCTGGCGCGACGCCAACGACGAGTGGGAGGCGTTCCTCGGCAACGAAGATGCGCTCTACGCCTTCGAATCGGTGGCCGATCTGGTCGCGTTCGTCCGGTCGAGCACCGACAACGACCTCACCGACCACCCGGCCTGGGAGGCGCTGACGACCGCGTCCGCGCACAAGTTCGCGCCGAAAGACGACAAGCGTTACGACCTGATCAAGGTCTACGAGCTGCTCGCGGAGAAGCCGAACCAAGAATCCGTCGAAGAGCTGGCCGGCACGCTCGCGATCGCGTCGGCGATCGGGTCGGTGTGCGAACTGCCCGCCGTCAGCAAGTTCTTCAACGGCAACCCGGTGCTGTCCTCGGTGTCCGGCGGAATCGCCGACTTCTCCGACAAGCCTGGCCTTCGGCGCTGGGATGAGATCGGCGCGGTCGTCGGCAAGGGCTGGGACAAGGTGATCGACGCGGTCGAAGACGTCATCTCCACCCCTGACGTCGACGCCGACGCAGCCGCGAAGGCCACGGCCGAACTCGACGACCCGGCACCGGAGGAGCCGGAGGAGGAAGCGGACGAGAGCGTCGAGGCCGGCGAAGACGGGGACCAGGACGCGGGGGCCGACGATGAGGAAACCGACACCGCCGCCGACGAGGAGACCGAGCAGGCTAGCGCCGGCGACGTCGTGCTCGGTGCCGACGAAGACTTCTGGGGCAAGGTGGGCATCGACCCGATTCAGATGATGACCAGCGCCGGGACGTTCTACACACTGCGGTGCTACCTCAACGACGCACCGATCTTCCTCGGCCGCAACGGCCGGATCAGCGTGTTCGGCTCAGAGCGGGCATTGGCACGCTATCTGGCCGACGAGCACGACCACGACCTGTCCGACCTCGCGACGTACGACGACATCCGCACCGCCGCCACCGACGGCTCGCTGCGTGTCGACGTCACCGAGGAGAACGTATACGTGCTGACGGGCATCGCGGACGACCTCGCCGACGGCCCGGAGGCGATCGACCGCGATCAGCTGGAGTTGGCCGTCGAACTGCTGCGCGACGTGGGCGATTACTCCGAGGACAGCACCATCGACGACGTGCTGGAGCCCCAAACGCCGCTCGGCAAACTGGTGGCCCACGTGCTGGATCCGGACACCGCACGCAAGCCCGGGGCCCCGTATGCCAAGGCCGTCGATCAGTGGACCGAACTGGAGAGCTTCGTCGAGTCGCGGCTGCGTCAGGAGTAGGGCGGTTTGCCCCACCCCGAAACGGGTAAATCGGTAGTGTCACGAGAAATACCCCGGTAGGTATGAGGACATGACGCTCGCGATCAGCCTGGCGCTCGGTGCCGTTATCGGTGTTCTGTTGGGCCTGCTGGGCGGCGGCGGGTCCATCATGGCGG
>Ga0210086_1000687_pt1 | contig 18777 bp, 16 predicted proteins | sample China_Galinas_PW_3_FD_184867 | JGI IMG/M metagenome (GOLD analysis project Ga0210086, IMG submission 184867) | Wetland microbial communities from San Francisco Bay, California, USA, that impact long-term carbon sequestration - China_Galinas_PWB_D2... | ecosystem: Environmental > Aquatic > Marine...
CTGGCGGTGTGGGTAACGGCACCCGCCGCGATGCGCAACAGAGCGTGGCCGGGGAGTAGAACGCCCACCGACCCTGCCAGCAACCGCCACTGCCGGTGTGCGTTCTCAGCGGAGCCGGGCTTGCCGCACAGCTTGCCGTCCAGCAGCAGCATCGAGTCACAGCCCAGCGCCACGCAGTCGGATGCGACGCTGTCCGGCAGCTGTGCGGCGACGCTCTCCGCCTTGGCGAGGGCCAGTGCCGCCACCACAGCCTGCGGGGACAGCGCCGGGTCCAGCGAGGAAATCAGGCACTCCTCGTCGACGTCGGAAACCACGACCAGTGGGTCGATGCCGGCGTTGCGCAGCACCCGGAGCCGGCCGGCGGATGCCGAGCCCAGTACGACCCGGGTCATGGCGCCGCTCCTCCGATCCCGGCGTCGCCGGGATCATCGTCGCCGGCTGGGGTGATGGCGCCGCTCCTCCGATCCCGGCCGTCGCCGGGATCATCGTCGCCGGCTGGGGTGATGGCGCCGCTCCTCCGATCCCGGCCGTCGCCGGGATCATCGTCGCCGGCGCGGGTCATCGGCGCATGTGGGTCCGCTCCAGCAGTGTCACGCGCTGCCAGCTGAAGGTCGGGTAGCGCAGCTTGTCGACCGGATGACCCCACAGGTTGATCTCCTGCGGGCCCAGTGGTGGCTGGCCGCCGGCGGCGCCGGCCAGCACGGTGATCAGTGCGGCCAGCTCTTCGTCGCTCGGGTCACCCTTCTCGACGCGGATTTCCGGGACCTGCGGAGGAGGGTTGTCCAGCGTCATGTCCCGGGGATCGCTGACCTCGGTGATGTCCATGTCGTGTTTCACAGCACCTGACCGTTCGTCTCGTTCCCGTCACTCGCTGCACTCACAGGGGAATGTTCCCGTGCTTCTTCGGCGGGAGTTGGGAGATCTTGCGTTCCAGCAGCCGCAGGGCAGTCGCGATGTAACCGCGGGTGTGCGACGGGGGGATCACCGCATCGACATAGCCGCGCTCGGCCGCCACGTAGGGGTTCACCAGCGTGTCTTCGTAGTCCTGCTGCAGCTGCAGGCGCAGCGCGTCCACATCCTCGCCGTTCTTGGCCGCCTCCTTGAGCTGGGAGCGGTAGACGAAACCGACCGCGCCGGAGGCGCCCATGACCGCGATCTGGGCGGTCGGCCAGGCGACGTTGACATCACAGCCCATGTCCTTGGAGCCCATCACGCAATAGGCGCCGCCGTAGGCCTTGCGGGTGATGACGGTGATCTTGGCGACGGTGGCTTCGCCGTAGGCGTAGAGCAGCTTGGCGCCGCGTCGGATGATGCCGTTGTACTCCTGGTCGGTGCCCGGCAGGAACCCAGGAACGTCGACCAGCATGATGATCGGAATGTTGAAGCAATCGCAGGTGCGGACGAACCGCGCGGCCTTCTCGGAGGCGTTGATGTCCAGGCAGCCGGCGAACTGGGTGGGCTGGTTGGCCACGATCCCCACGGGGCGGCCATCGATGCGCCCGAACCCGACGACGATGTTCTGAGCATATCCGGCCTGGATTTCCAGGAACTCGTCGTCGTCGAGGATCCGGGTGATCACCTCGTGCATGTCGTAGGGCTGATTCGGAGAGTCCGGGATCAGGGTGTCCAGCTCGAGGTCCTCGTCGGTGAGGTTCTCCTCGATGGCACCCGGATGCGGCGGCGCGGGGTAGCGCGGGGGCTCGGCGTGGTTGTTCGGTGGCAGGTAGCTCAGCAGGTCGCGGACGTAGTCCAGCGCATCCTGCTCGCCGGAGGCGACATAGTGCACGGTGCCGGACTTGGCCATGTGGGTGTGGGCGCCGCCCAGCTCCTCCATGGTGACGTCCTCGCCGGTGACGGTCTTGATGACGTCGGGTCCGGTGATGAACATCTGGCTGGTCTGGTCGACCATGATGACGAAGTCGGTCAGCGCGGGGGAGTAGACGTGACCGCCGGCCGCCGCTCCCATGATCAGCGAAATCTGTGGGATGACGCCGGAGGCTTTGATGTTGTTGTGGAAGATGCGGCTGTAGAGTCCCAGCGAGACCACACCTTCCTGGATGCGGGCTCCCGCACCGTCGTTGATGCCGATCAACGGGCGGCCGGTCTTGACGGCCAGCTCCTGGACCTTGACGATCTTCTCGCCATAGACCTCGCCGAGGCTGCCGCCGAACACGGTGGCGTCCTGACTGAATATGCAGACCTCGCGGCCGTCGATGGTGCCGTAGCCGGTTACCACGCCGTCGCCCGCCGGGCGGTTGTCCTGTAGCCCGAAGTTGGTGCTTCGGTGCCGGGCCAGGGCGTCGAGTTCGACGAACGAGCCCTCGTCGAGCAGCGCGAGAATGCGCTCGCGAGCGGTGAGCTTGCCCTTGGAATGGACTTTGTCCACGGCGGCTTCGCCGACCGGATGCAGCGCCTCCTCGGCTCGCTGGTGCAGATCGGCCAGCTTGCCCGCGGTGGTGTGGATGTCGATCGTGTGGCCGGCGGCCGGTTCCGTAACGCTCGTCATGGGTGACGATGGTATCGGCCGGTGACCCAACCATCGTGCGGTGCCCGCCCGCGCGGGGCGGCCACCGGGTTCCCGAACAGTCCCAGTCGGCAGGACGCGTCGGCCACCACTGAATCCGAGATCGGTGCTCGCTAACACGCGATGAATGTGCTGAATGTCCGCCGCCGGGGAGTGGCGTGGGCGCACGGCCCAGTCGGCGATCGCGGCGAATTGGCTGAGTGCTGGACAGATGGCAAACCCGCGCACTCGGTTGATATGGATAACTAGCAGTGAATACACTCGATCTATTCTGTTTCAGACAATAGCTGGCCATGGCATTGTGGAGTTTGTCACATCGCCGGAATGGGGCCGCGCGTTTGTTGCCGGTGTGAGCTCTAGTTAGCTAATGTGGCTGCGAGCGAACAAGAATCGATGCCTTCACGGGGTGATGCGGGCGCGCAGTGTCGCGTGATCCGAAGGCTGGATCGGCGATCTTGTCTTCCCGCCGCGGGGAGCGGAGCTCAACGAGTGCAGGGAATCGAGGTTGCGTGCGTTGCCGTTTGTGTGATTCGGACCGCCTGGTCAGCGTTATTGACCTCGGTGCCACACCCCCCTGCGAACGGTTCCTCTCCGCCGACCAGCTCGACCTTCCCGAGCCGACCTTCCCGCTGCATCTGCGGCTCTGCGCGAACTGCATGTTGCTGCAGATTCCGGCGCTCATCACCCCCGAGGACACGTTCACCGAGTACGCGTACTTCTCGTCGTTTTCCGACAGTTGGGTTCAGCACGCCAAGGCATACGTCGGTGACACCGTCGCGCGTCTCGGTCTCGGTGCGGATTCGTTTGTGGTCGAGGTGGCCAGCAACGACGGCTACCTGCTCCAGCATGTGGTGGATGCCGGCGTTCCGTGCCTCGGCATCGAGCCGTCGGTGAACGTCGGAGCCGCGGCCCGCGACCGCGGGGTGCCGACCACGACCGCATTCCTCGACCCGGACGTGGCACGGGCGGTGGTGGCCGAACACGGCGCCGCCGACCTGGTGGTAGCCAACAACGTCTACGCGCACGTCCCCGACATCATTGGTTTCAGCCGCGCCCTGCGGACACTTCTCGCCGACGACGGCTGGCTGAGCATCGAAGTCCACCATGCGCTCAACCTGGTGGCTCTCGGCCAGTTCGACACGATCTACCACGAACATTTCCAGTACTACACAGTCCTTGCGGCGACCAGGGCACTCGCCGGTGCCGGTCTTGCCGTCGTCGACGCGGAGCTCGTCGCCACCCATGGCGGCTCGATCCGGTTGTGGGCTCGCCCCGAAGAGCTCGGGGCCGAACCCAGTTCACGATTCTTCGACATCCTGCGCATGGAGGAATCCGCCGGGCTGCACGACGTCGAGGGATACCTGGGTCTGCGCGCTCGTACGGAAACGCTGCGCCATGAGCTCCTGAGATTCCTGCTCGACTGCCGGGCAGAGAACAAGCGGGTGGTCGGCTACGGCGCTCCGGGCAAGGGCAACACGCTGCTGAACTATTGCGGGATCCGCAGCGACCTCCTGGAATACACCGTTGACCGCAATCCGTACAAGCACGGCCGGTTCACTCCCGGCACCCGCATCCCGATCCGCGACCCGGCGGCGATCGCCGAGGACCGTCCCGACGTGGTGCTGGTGCTGCCGTGGAACCTCGAGGCCGAGCTGACAAACCAGCTGTCCTACGTCGCCGACTGGGGTGGGCAGCTGGTCTATCCGCTGCCGACCCTGCATACCGCGGTGAGCCGGCAGCCCGAAGTCCTTGGGAGTCAACCCAGATGAAAGTGGTTCTGTTCTGCGGCGGATACGGCATGCGGATGCGCAACAGTATTCACGACGACATCCCCAAGCCGATGCAGATGGTCGGGCCCAGACCCTTGCTGTGGCATGTGATGCGCTACTACGCCCACTTCGGCCACAACGAGTTCATCCTATGCCTGGGCTACGGCGCCTCGCATATCAAGGACTTCTTCCTGGAATACCGCGAGACCGCGTCGAACGATTTCGTCATGCGAGATGGCGAGGTGCAGCTGCTCGACAACGACATCAGCGACTGGACGATCACGTTTGTCGATACTGGACTGGAATCGCCGATCGGAGAGCGGCTGCGGCGGGTGCGGGACCACCTCGATGGCGACCGGTACTTCCTGGCCAACTATGCGGATGTGCTCACCGATGCGAGGCTCGATGATATTGTCGACAAATTCCACGCTTCCGGTGCCGCGGCCTCGATGATGTTGGTCCCACCGCAGCAGTCGTTCCACTGCGTCGAGGTCAAGGACTCCGGCGAGGTCAAGGACATCGTTCCGGTCGCAGATCTGCCGATCTGGGTCAACGGCGGGTTCTTCGTCCTGTCGCAGGAAGTTTTCGATTACCTGCCACCGGGTGGGGACCTGGTTGCCGATGCCTGCGGGAAATTGGCCGGGCAGGGCCGGTTGTTCGGCTATCGGCACCAGGGCTTCTGGAAGCCGGCCGACACCTTCAAGGAGCGGGCCGAACTCGACGACGGCTACCGCCACGGCGACCGACCGTGGATGCTGTGGGAGCGACCGGCCGAAACGGTGGCGAGGTAGCCCGATGATCGAATTGTCGACCGGCGCTCTGCGCGAGGTCGCTGTTGTCGGCGCGCACTGCGACGACATCGCCATCGGAATGGGCGGCACCCTGTTGTCCCTGTCCGCCGCCGAGCCGGGTCTTCGCGTCCGCGGGCTGGTGCTCTCGGGTGGCGGCACTGCGCGTGAATCGGAGGAGCGTGCCGCCCTCGACGCGTTCTGCCCGGGTGCCTCGGTGGTGTTGACCGTGTCGAACATTCCGGACGGGCAGGCGCCGGCTCACTGGCAGCAGGTCAAGACCGCGTTGCGTGATTTCCGTCAATCATCCGGGGCAGCAGTGGTTTTCGGTCCGCATCGTCGCGACGCCCACCAGGATCATCGGTTGCTCGCCGAACTGTTGCCCACCGAATTCCGCGACCACCTTGTTCTTGGCTACGAAATCTTGAAATGGGAGACCGATACCCCGCAGCCGAATCTGTTTCACCCGCTGTCTACGGAGGTTGCCGAAGAGAAGGCGCGGTTGTTGTGTAAGCACTACCCCTCGCAAGTGATGCACGACTGGTTCGACGAAGAGGCCTTTCTGGGGTTGTCCCGGCTGCGCGGGGTGCAGTGTCGCAGTCGCCACGCGGAAGCATTCGCGGGTGAGAAGATCACGCTCGGATTCGGGGGTCGGTGAATGCGCGTACTCGTCACCGGACACCAGGGTTACCTCGGCACCGTGATGGTGCCGATTCTGCGCGAAGCCGGGCACGACGTAATCGGCCTCGACTCGGGATATTTCGCCGACTGTGTCCTCGGGCCGGCTCCCGAGGACCCACCGCAGATCTGCGGAGCCGGGCCGATGGATCTGCGAGACATCACGGCACAGCGACTGGTCGGGATCGATGCCGTCGTCCACCTGGCGGCACTGTCCAACGACCCGCTCGGCGATCTCGCGCCGGAGGTGACCTACCAGATCAATCACCACGCTTCGGTGCAGTTGGCCAAGGCGGCCAAGGCAGCCGGGGTTTCGCGCTTTCTCTACGCGTCGACGTGCTCGGTGTACGGCTCGGCCGGCGACGAGCTGGTCGCCGAGGATGCGCCGTTGCGCCCGTTGACACCGTACGCGGAGAGCAAGGTCTGGGTGGAGGACGATCTCGCGGCGATTTCCGATCACGAGTTCGCGCCGGTGTTTCTCAGGAATGCAACGGCTTTCGGCTTCTCGCCTCGGCTTCGCGCCGATATCGTGCTGAACAATCTGGTAGGACACGCGGTGCTCAGCGGCCAGGTGCTGGTGCTCTCCGACGGCACCCCATGGCGGCCCCTGGTGCACGCCCAGGACATTGCCCGGGCCTTTGCCGCGTGTCTGACGGCGCCGGCGCAGGCGATCTCGTGCCAGGCCTTCAACATCGGCACGGAGGTGAACAATCTGACGGTGGCCGAGATCGCCCAGGCGGTGGCCGAGGTCGTCCCGGGGGCCCAGCTGCGCATCACCGGTGAAACCGGTGCGGATCCGCGGTCCTATCGGGTCGATTTCGCCAAGGCGCGCGACCTGCTGGGCTACCAAGCGGAATGGTCGGTGGCCGAAGGTGCAGCCGAGTTGTACAAGCTGTACACCGCATACGGACTGACTGAGCAAGCGTTCAGGGATCGGTACACCCGGCTGGCGCACCTGAAGACGCTGCGGCAGTCCGGTGTGCTCGATGAGGCTATGTATCGGGTAGGCCGACTTGGCTGACGAGATGGCGCCAGCTACCTGCGGCCCGGTCCCGGTCGGAGACCACGGTGGGCGGGAGTGGCCACGGTATGGCCAGGTCCGGGTCGTCGAAAGCGACCGCGAGGTCTTCGCCCGGATCGTGGGGACGATTGATCCGATAACAGACGTCGGCCGTCGGTGTGAGGGCCTGAAATCCGTGCAGAAACCCTTCCGGGACATAGAGGTGGTGAAAGTCGCTGTCGTCGAGCCGCACAGCCAGTTGGTTACCGAAGGTCGGCGATTCGGGGCGTATGTCGACGACGACGTCGTAGACGGTCCCGTTGGCGCACCGGACAAGTTTGGCTTCGCCGGCTCCCGAGCGGCCATGCATCCCGCGAATCGTTCCCCGTACCGACCGGGATTGCGAGTCCTGGATGAACGACGCGCTGAATCCTGGGCTCCCGACACAGTCGTCGAAGATCTCGGCGTCGAATGTGCGGGTGAAGAAGCCGCGCTCGTCCCGGAACGGCTGGGGAACCAGAACCACGACGCCGGTGAGCTCTGTTCGCCTGATCCGCACGAAGCCATGCTGCCATGAGCCGCTGCCGAGGGTGCGGGGGTTCGGCGCCAATGCGGGTCCTCGATCTCGGCTGTGTACCGGCCCAGGACCTCTTCCCCCGGGCCGCCGATCCGGTCGCAGCTGAGGAGTCGTCGCACCCGCTCGCGATGGACCTGTGTAGGGACTGCGGCCTGGCTCAGCTGGCCGAGGACGACACCATGACCGACGAAGTACGGGGAGTCGAACCGCTGGCCTTGAAACGCCAGGCCGCCGATGCGGTCCGTCGGGTGGCCGACGCGCGCTGGCTGCGCGGATCGACGGTGCGCGAGTTCGGCAGCCCGCACGGGGGCAGTTGGTTGCCGCTGCTCGCCGAACGCGGATTTGTGCGCAGCGATGTCGCCGACGTCGTTCTCGACAGCTTCGGTTTGATGCACGAGCCCGATCAGCAGGATGCATTTGCCCGGCGTGCCGCTGCAACGGCGGACGGCGGCGTTCTGCTTGTGCAGTACCACTCGTTGGCGACCATCGTCGCCAAGAAGCAGTGGAACGCGCTTCGGCACGGTCACTACGCCTACTACTCGATGGCGGCTCTGCTCGGTCTGCTGGACAACGCGGGGATGAGCATCGTCGACGCCTGGCACTTCGACTTGTACGGCGGGACAGTCTTGGCCGCCGCGGTACACGGGCGTCAGTCGCCATCTGAGTCGGTGCGCCGCGTACTCGAGGACGAGGCGGGTATGACCGACTCGGTTGTGGTGGCCGGACTGCAGCGCGCAGCCGACAGCCACTGTCAGGCACTGCGCAGCTGGCTCGAGCATCAACGAAGCGTGGGGCGGCGGGTCTATGCGTACGGTGCCGCATCCCGGGCGGTCGCGCTCTTCGCGCTTTCGGGGGTCACCAGGGGGCTCGTCACCGCGGTCGCAGACGCTTCCACCGCGAAGCAGGGCCGCAGGATGCCGGGGACCGATGTTCCGATCATTTCGCCCGGCGAACTCGTTGCAGCTGACCCCGACTGCGTCCTGTTGACCCTTCCCGATCTGCTCACGGAGGTCTCCGGCGCTTTTCCCGAGCTAGCCGGGCGCTGGGTCAGCGACGAACACTTCGCGATCGACCGATCGCCGGACGAAACATACGCCAGATTTTGATGCAGCAAACTTTGAGCCCTGACCGTCGTCGGTTCCGCGCCGGTACGGCGCGACCCCCGGCCCAGGCATCCCGCTGTGCCGAGCGGCCCCGGTGGCGCGCTTCCACGGTGCGTTTCCGGTGTTCGGAACAGGTCCTGATAACGATGTTCAGCTTGGGTTGCGCCGAATCCCCGGATGCCCGCCGTTGCGCGCTCGCGGTCGCGGCGCCACCACGGGCCGGGGCAGCTCAGCGAGGATTGTTGACTATTTCACATTGCCCAAGCATGAATTCATGGCGAATCTCTGTTAATTTGCCACGAGGCCTCTGTATGCGACGGGCCGGCAAGGTGCGTCTCGGGGGAGCGCTGCAGCGTTTGACCGAGAGGAGATTTCAGCGATGACAAACGTCGTCGGCATCTGGGAAGCCATGTCACACGACGGGCGGCGGCCGACGATCTCGGTCGTCATCCCCGCGCTCAATGAAGAGCGCAATCTGACCTACATCGCTTCGCGACTGCCCCACGATGTCGACGAAGTCGTCTTCGTCGACGGCGGCTCGGTGGACAACACCGCGGCGGTGGCGCGGAAGTTGTGGCCCAACGGAGTCCACCTCGGGCAGACCCGCAAAGGCAAGGGCAACGCGTTGGCATGCGGATTCGCCGCGGCCTGCGGCGACATCGTGGTCATGATCGACGCTGACGGCAGTACCGACCCAGCAGAGATTCCCCGATTCGTCGGGGCGCTGATCTCGGGGAAGGACTTCGCGAAGGGTTCCCGCTTCATCCAGGGCGGCGGCAGTAGCGACATCACCCGCCTGCGACGTCTCGGCAACTGGGGACTCAACACCTTGGTCAATGTGCTCTTCGCGACCAAGTACACCGACCTCTGCTACGGATACAACGCGTTCTGGCGCGACTGCTTGGATGTCATGGACCTGCCGGATCCGGACATCGAGGGGGCGCAGTGGGGTGACGGATTCGAGATCGAGTCCCTGGTCAATGTGCGGGTAGCCGCCAGTGGGATGCAGATCGCCGAAGTCGGCAGCTACGAGCTCGACCGCATCCACGGTGCCAGCAACCTGAATGCCGTCAAGGACGGTCTGCGAATCCTGTGGACCATCCTTCAGGAGTTCCGGCAGGCGCGTCGACGGGGGTGGAAGCGCGGTGCCGGCCTCCCGGAGATGAACGTTCGTTCGGAGCGGATGGTCAGCTACATCGGCACGCAGGATGAGTACTTGCCCAGCGTGAAGCGCGCGTAGGCGACAGGGCCGACCAATGCGGAGGGTTGATCAATGATGAGCCAGGCCATTTCGCAGGACGGGGGCGCCGCTCTGGGGACAGTGGTCAAGCGGCCAAAAGTCTCCCTCTGCATCCCAGCTTTCCAAGCCGGCCGGTACCTGCAGGCCACGCTCGACAGTGTGTTGACACAGGATTTCCCGGACATGGAGGTCGTCGTAGTCGACAACAACAGCACCGACGAAACGCGGGTGATCCTCGAGGCGATCACCGACTACCGCGTTCGCGTGATACGGAATCCGACCACCGTGTCGGCCGCCGAGAACCACAACATCGCCGTGGCACTGAGCCGCGGTGAGTTCGTCAAGGTCATCAGCGCCGACGACACCCTGCGACGCAACTGCGTCGCCGCGCAGGCGGCTGTGCTCGAGGGCAACCCGGATGTCTCGGTGGTTGCCAGCCGGACCGACTTCATCGACGATGCCGGCGCTCTGCTCTTCGCGTCGAGAGGGCTCAGAGGCATCCTGGGGCATCAAACCGGTGAGCGGGTGATTCGGCAGATCGTGCGGAGCGCCAAGAATCCCGTCGGCGCTCCGGTGTCAGTGATGTTCCGCCGGGCTGATTTCGACAGATGTGGTGGGTTCCGCGGTCCCCAGCTCTTCACGCTCGACATGGATCTGTGGGCCCGGTTGTTGAGCCTGGGGCATTTCTACGGGATGGCCGAAACGCACGCCGCCTACCGGATCCAGGGGCGCTCACTGACCGCAGGGACCTCCGCGCGATCACAGCTGGCGCAGCAGGACAGGTTCACGCGCAGCCTCATCGATGAGCCCCATTGGGAGATACCGTATGTCGACCGCCTGGTGGGAAGGGTCAACCGCTACGACGTCATCGTCAAGCGAACCGTGTTGTTCAAACTGAGCAGTCTCCGTGCGGTGCGGCGGGATCTTGTCGAGAGGGCGATGCAACGCCTTCGAGTGCGGCGAATGGCCTGAGATGGCACAAGACCTCGATTCCACTCATGCCGAACATGCCGAACTGTCGGCGTCGGCCCACTTCCTGTCGGTGGTGATCTGTGCCTACACCACCGAGCGTTGGGAACGTCTGCGCCAAGCGGTGGACTCTGTGCTCGCGGACGACAGTACACCTCTGGAAGTGATTGTCGTCGTTGATCATTGCGATGCACTCCTGGCCGCTGTCAACGATCTGTTCGGCGCAGACGACCGGGTTCGGGTCATAGCGAACGCGGAGGCTCGTGGACTGTCCGGGGCTCGCAACACCGGCGTTCGCGCGGCACGCGGCGACGTGGTCGCTTTCCTCGACGACGACGCGGTGGCGCAACCGGGCTGGGCGGACAGACTGAGCCATCACTACCAGGACGAGACCGTCGCCGGAGTGGGCGGGTATGCCACGCCGGTGTGGCCTGATTCGCGGCCGGCGTGGATGCCCGCGGAGTTCGACTGGGTGGTCGGCTGCAGCTATATAGGCCAGCCGACGCGACTTGCGCAGGTGCGCAATCCGATTGGTTGCAACATGTCATTGCGCCTGTCGGTGGTCGACAGAGTCGGCGGATTCAGATCAGAAGTCGGCCGGGTCGGCGCCACTCCTGTCGGTTGCGAGGAAACGGAGTTGTTTATCCGTGTTCGGGCGGATCGGAGATCTAACCAGGTGTTGTTCGACCCGGAAATCCGAGTCAAACATCATGTCTCCGAGGATCGGACGACTCTTCGCTACTTCGTCCGCCGGTGCTACCACGAGGGCCTGTCGAAGGCTGTCGTCACCGAACTGGCCGGGACCGCAGACGGATTGAGCGCTGAACGTTCCTACGTCCGCCGTGTCCTGCCGGCGGCCGTGGCGCGGGAACTGACGTCGATGACACGCGATGGGCTGGTCCGGGCCGCGGTCATCTGTCTGGGGCTGGCTGCCACCACGTCGGGCTATCTGCGAGCCAAGACGATCCGCCGCCTGTCCGGGAGGCGAAAGTGACGGGTCATGGCTCGCCGTGTCTGACGTTGTCGCCGGTGTTGCAGAACCCGGTGCGGCCGAGCTGGAACGGCGCCATCTGGATCGGCGAGGTGTGGGCCGACGCGGTTGATTCCGCCGACCGGGCCAGTGCCAGTACCGGGGTACCAGCCGTCTGCCGGTTGCAGAACGCCGAGGGATTCTCGCGGGCGCGCCTGCTCGTCCGTGGCAGGGAACGGCCGGTCGGATTCGTTGACCTGGCCGTTACCGACGGCGAGGTGGCGTTCACCGAACTCCGGGATCGGGTCGTGGCTCAACGGCATTCGCCGAGAGAGCTGGTTCCTGCCGGAGGCGAGGCAGGAGCGGGCGAACCCGCCCACGTCACAGTGGTCTTGTGTACCCGCGATCGCACCGAAATGCTCAAGTCGGCCCTGGCGTCGGTTCTTGCCGCTGACTATCCCAGTTTCGGGGTGCTCGTCGTCGACAATGCGCCGCGGACCGACGCCACGCGCCAGTACGTGGCGGACCTCGCCGACCCGCGGGTGCAGCTGATCACCGAACCGTTGCCGGGGCTCTCGCGAGCCAGGAACGCCGGGCTGCTGGCAGCCAGGGGGGACATCGTGGCCTTCGTCGACGACGACGTAATCGTTGATCGGCACTGGTTGAGTATCCTGGCCAGGAGTTTCGCCTACGGCGACTCGGTGGCGTGCGTGTCGGGAATGGTTCCCGCCGGTGAACTGCGAACGCCGGCGCAGGCCTATTTCGATAATCGGGTCGGATGGTCGGAATCGGCAGATGTGCGGGTGTTCGAGTGGTCGCAGGTACCCGACGACGTTCCGCTGTTTCCCTTCGAGGTCCGGCACTACGGGACGGGTGCCAATTTCGCGATCGATCGCCGTGTGGCGCTGGCCGTCGGCGGTTTTGACGAGCGTCTGGGCGCCGGCACGCCGGCCAGCGGTGGTGAGGACATCGATATGTTCTTCCGCATCCTGCGGTCCGGCTGGCAACTCGTGCACGATCCGGCCGCGATCGCCTGGCATCGACATCGTTCGAATGCCGATGATCTGCAGACGCAGACTCGAGGCTACGGGCTCGGCCTGGGCGCATGGCTGGCGAAGGTCGGCTCTGACCCGGCGATGGCGATGCTCGCGGCCAAGACTGTCGTGCGCCGCAGATCAGCGTTGGTCGCTCATTTGCGCTCCGCATCACGCAACTCCTCGCCACTGCCGGCCATGGAGGCCGAGCTGCCGCCGGATATCGGCAGTGAGACATGGCGATTCGTCGCCAAGGGCGCGTGGGCCTATCTTTCGAAGCGGCGCCCGCGGCATGCCTCGCCGTTGCTGACCGGTGCGCTCCAACGACGGACCGCGGTCAGCGGAAGCGGGTTGTCGTGACGGCGGACAATCTCGTGCACCTCGAGCAGGCGAAGCAGTCGGCAGCTCCGGCCGTAGGCCGCAATATGACGGTCAACTCGATCTCGCTGATCGCGTCGAGTCTGCTGACCGGGGTGCTGGGCCTGGTCTTCTGGGGGGCGGCCGGTCGGCTGTATCCCGCGGGGGAAGTTGGCGTGGCCGCCGCCCTGATCACCTCGGCTCTGATGTTGTCGATGTTGTCGATGCTGAGTATCGACACGATCTATGAACGGTTCCTGCCGTTGGCGGGTATGCGGACCGGCTCGCTGATCACGCGCGGCTACCTGACGGTCGCCGGTACTGCCCTGCTCGCCGGTAGTGCGCTGGTGGTGTTCGGGCCGCGCGACGAGCTGTTCGACTCGCCATGGGCGATGGCGTGCTATCCGCTGCTGGTGATGATCCTGGCGGTGTTCACCTTGCTGGACAAGACCGCGGTTGGCTTCGGGGTGGCCAAGTGGTCTGCGGTAAAGAACCTCGTGCATGCCGTGGCCAAGCTGATAATCCTGTTCTGTTTGGTCTGGACGGGTAGTGGCGCATCGATCGTGCTGGCGTGGGGTGCAACGGCAGCCGTCGGGACCCTGTTGGTTCTGGCCGCGATGCGGCGACGGTGGCGCAAGCACCCACAGTTCCGCCAGCCACCCGATCTGCCGGCCAACTCGCAGCTGTGGTCGTATGTCGGCTCGTCGTTCGGCATCACCAGTCTGTGGATCATCGGCCCGCTGGTGGTCCCACTGATCATCGTCAGCCGGTTCGGCGCCGAGGCGAATGCGCATTTCGCGGTCGCGTGGGCCATCGTCAATGCGCTCTACTTCGCGGTGCACCTGGTGATGAGCCCGTTCGTGGCCGAGGTGGCGGCCCATCCCGACAAGATGGCAGCCCTGTCCACCCGGATGGTGCAGATGATGGCGGCCGTGTCCGTCGCCGGCGGCCTCGGGCTGGTGCTGGCCGGGCCGTGGGTGCTGGGCGTCATCGGCCCCGAGTACCAGGCACAGGGACGCGGATTGCTCTACCTGGCAGCGATCTTCGTGCCGCTTTCCGGGGTGAGTGCGATCTACGAGGGGTTTGCGCGGGTGCGGCGCAAGCTCAAGCTGATGGTCGTTATGCGCTGCGTTTCCACCCTCACCGTCGTGGGCGGCACGCTGCTCATCGCGCCCCGTACCGGCGTCATCGGCGTCGGTTGGGCTTATCTTGCGGCCGAAGCGATTCCGGCGGCGATTCTGCTGCCGTTCGTGGTCGGCTGGCTGCAGCGCCTGCGGCGGACGTCTGCGGGCGTCGTGTCCGGGCCACTGGCGACGATCCCTGTGCGGGCGGCCAGCGCCGGTTAGAGCGAGTACTGGCGGGCCCAGTCGACCATCATGGTGCCGCCGCCGCCGAGGTCTCCGCCGAAGCTGTCCAGCTGGATGCAAAGGTGCATCGGCCCGGGCGGCAGATGGGCCGGGTCGGCGGTCTGCCACCACTGGACCCCGTCGACGAACATTGTGATTCGCTGCGGAGTCCACTCGACCGCCCAGCTGTGCCACTGCGTCGAATCGATCGGGAGGGTGCTCGATTCGCGTTCGTCGTTGGGCCCGTAGTGCAGCCAGCCCTCAACGGTCTGCCTGGTGGGATCGGCGATCTCCATGAAGTCGACTTCACCACCGACCGGCCAGTTCTCGGCGTCCGGCCACAGCAGCAGGAGCGAGTGGTAACCGGGACCGGACGGTGAGGACTTGACGCACGCTTCCCAGCGACCGTGCAGTTGCCCGGGCAACCAGGCCATCCCGCCCGAATTCCCTTCGGAGTCCCCGGTGATGGTCAGTATCCCGTCGGCTACCGAGACCGCCGCCGGCGTGCGCCGGCCATTGCCGTCGTGCCCGGGACCGTCGTAGACCGTCCACTGGTCAAGCGATGCGGGGTCGGTGAAATCGTCGATGCGGTTGGGCGGTCCCCAGCCATGCGCGGCTGCGGCGGTGTTGGGGCACTTCCCGTCACCGGGATCGGCGTCTGCCGTCGGACGCTGGTGGGTGGCCGATCCGACAATGAGGGCCAGTACCCCCACAACGACGCTGACGAACGATGTTGCAGCGCGAACAGTGCGGGAAAGGCTGATTGACATTTGCTCCCTTGGCCACTCGAACCGGGCGACATTCGGCCAGGGTCGCGGATCTACCAGCCACCACAGCGAACGTCGCCAGTGTACCCAAGGCCGGCAAAGTGCCAGCTAGCGCTGGGGCTCGCCGCGTTGGCCCGGCGAGGTGAACCGCCGCAGGAGGCGCCTGCCAAGGCGCTCCCCCCGGTAGCGATCGCATTGGCACAGTCCGCAGTCCGTCCCGCTCCGATAATGCTCGTGTGCCGAACGGTTGTGACCGCACCTGCATTTCCTCTCGCGCATATGTCCTGCACCATACTCGGCAGCCGGAATTCGGGCCCTCATCCTCTCCGTTCCACCGCTCGTGGATCGGGCAGTCGCGATCGAAGAAATCGAACCCATTGACCCCTGATTCCTCGGTTGTGGTATTGCGCCGGTTAAATTGGACATTTCGACGCGGTGGTCGTTGTGGCTGAAATAGAGCGATTACATTTTTGCCCCGATCGCAGGCTGCGATCGGGGCCGCATCGAACTTGTTACCGAAGCGATAGCCGTTCTCTATGTGATAGTCGATGGTGATGAGAATATCGTGACTTTGCCCTTCTGCCATTTGGAGCGCCACTCGAAACGATGGAGCCGCGATGTTCCGTTTCTGCTCGGTGATTGTCTCGGTCCTGGCGGTTGCCTGGAGTGTCGTGCTCGTTGTGCTGGCGCCACCGGCCGCGGCTGCGGACTCCACGTCGATCGAGGTGGAATCGATGGGTGTCACGACCCCCGGGGGAGCCACTATCGTCTCGGACACCAAGGCTTCCGGTGGGAAGGCACTTGCGCTGACGCACACGGCGACGGTCGCCATGAGCCTTGCCTTGCCGGATTCGGTCCGGGTCGTCGTTCGGGCCAAGGGGCGGCAGTGTTTTGGTGCGCCGATCGGCGTCGTCACGGTGGACGGCGTCAAGATCGGCGCCAGCCCTGTCAGGGCGTCCGCGTGGACCGACTACACCGCGACCGCGAGGATGGCGGCGGGTTGGCACACGATCGCAGTGTCGTTCACCAACCCCTACTGGTTCCTGTCCCCACGCTGGACCTTATGCTCGCGCGCTTTGTACCTCGACACGATCACTGTCGTGGCGGCGTCGGTGACCACCAGTCCTGACGGTTTGACCGCGGCCCCGGTGGCCGATCTTGCTGGGTGGCAGCACATCTTCGCCGACAATTTCACGCGTGACGCCGCGCTGGGAAGCTGGGCCAACCCCTCGGACCCGTCCAAGATCGTCTATCTGGGCAACGGCGGCCAGCAGTGGCTCACCTACCCGCAGACCTTCACCGACACCTACCAGCACCGGCCATACCGGGCCGATCAGGTGCTCAGCGTCGCAAACGGAACGCTGGACTTCTATCTCCACAACGTCGACGGCCAGCCGGCCGGGGCGAACCCTTGCCCGATCCTGGCCAACGGCAGCCCGTACCAGACATACGGGCGTTACTCCGCCCGGTTGAAGGTCGATACCGCGGCCCTGAGCGAATACCACATCGCATTTCTGTTGTGGCCGCAGTCCGAACAGTGGCCCCGCGACGGCGAAGAGGACTTTCCCGAAGGCGCACTGTCGTCGACGTCGGGCGCGTTTGCCCACTACGCCCGAGCAGCCGGCGGTCAAGATGCGGTCAACACCGGTGAGGCGTTCACCAACTGGCACGTCTACACCATCGAGTGGCTACCGGGCCACGTCCGGTTCTATCTGGATGACGATCTTGTGCTGGACAGCACCAGGTACGTCCCGCGGACGCCGATGCGCTGGCAACTCCAGGTCGAGACCGACGGCTACGGGGCGAACAGCGGTCACCTGCTGGTCGACTGGGTCTCCGTCTGGTCCTATTCGGGCGGTTGACGCGTGCTGTGGCAAATCCCGGCTCATCGGTAGGCTGTTGCGGTGTTGCAGACCGTCGACAGCCCGCCGGCTGGGCCGATGCCGCGCCGGGCAGACGAACGCGGCGGTAGGCACGATCTGCCGGTCTGGGCGCCACTGGTCGTCGCCTTCTCAGGCGCATTGCTCGTCGCCTCGATTGCAGTCACCGGACTGTCGGCGGCCGGAGCCGCAGACCTGCTACCCGCGGCCCTGCGTGCCGTCATCGGCGTTCTCGTCGTGTTCACCGTGCCCGGGCTTCCGATCGCGGCCTTGTTGCGACTGCCCACTAACGGGATCTTCACCAGCGTGGCGACATCGCTGTCGATGGCTGTCAATGTGCTTCTCGCCCAACTGAACTACGCCGGGCGTCTACAGCAGCCCTACGCGGTTCAATTCGCGGTACTGGCCATCGGCGCCGCCGCCACCGCGGTGCTGGCACGACAGTGGCATCGCCGGCGTGAGACCGTAGGCCTCTTGCCTGCGCTGCGCGGGGTGCGCCGTGCACTGGCCCCGAGCAATAACCGCAGCGTCAGCGTGGTCCTTCTCGTCGCCGCGGTGGTGCTGTTCTTCAGCACGGTCGATCGGCTCGACGTCGGTGCCGCCGGCAGTCTCGGACTCTTTGAAGCCCTCGGAGTGGACTACTACGTCGGGCTGGGCGTTCTCTGCGTTGTTCTGGCGATCGAATATCGCCGTGTCGTCCTCGACCGAGCGGTAATCGCGGTTTCGAATGTGGTCCTGATCGTGTACATCACCATGCCCGCCGCATGGTCGATGGGAACCGCGCCGTTCGTGACCGCCTACGTACACCGGATGATCACCAACTGGCTGGTGACGCTGGGCACGCTTCCGCCGCCGGTGGATGCTCGGATCAGCTGGGCCGGCTTCTTCTCGGCGGCGGCCAACCTTGTCACCACCGCCGGGCTGCAGGACAGCGCGATCCTTGTCGTCAGCGCCTCGCTGGTGTTCGGCGTCTGCCTGATGTTCCCCGTGTACGCGATCGGCTTGGCCATCACCGGCAGTCGCCGGGTCGCCTGGCTCGGCGTCACGATGCTCATCCTGTTCAACTGGTATCAACAGGATTACTTCGCACCGCAGGCCGTCGCGATGCAATTCCAGGCCACGATTCTGGCCGTGCTGTTCTGGCAGCTGCGGACCTCCAACGTTCCGCTGCTGGCCGGCGGCCCGATCAGGAGACTGGCGACGGCATGGAGGCGGATACCGGGGCGGGTGGCCGGACGGGGCGCGCTGTGGACCCAGGCGATCGAATTGATCCTGGTATCGATCCTGGCCGCCATGGTGGTTTCGCATCAGTTGACGCCGATCGCCGCGATCGTGACGCTGCTGGTTTTCTCGGTTTCCGGGCTGACTCGATACAACCTGTTGTGGCTGGCGGCGGCCGTGATGTTCATCGCGTGGTTCTCCTACGGCGCCTACGCCTATTGGCAAGGGCATCTCGGCCAGGTGATCGCCGATATCGGAGGCGTCGATCAGAATCTGAACTCCAGTGTTTCGGAGAAGATCACGGGCGATCCGGTCTACAGCCGGATGCAGCTTCTGCGGCTCGTCGCCGCGCTGGTGCTGATGTGCATGGCCTCGATCGGATGGTTGCGGCTATGCCGGGTGCGGGGCAGCAGGCCGCTGCTGGTGGCAGTGGTGGCACTGGCGCCGTTCGGCCTTGTGGTCCTGCAGAGCTACGGCGGTGAGGTGGCGATCAGAGCCTTTGTGTACGCTTCGCCGGTGCTGTCGCCGCTGGCCGCGCTGTGCGTGCTGCCACT
>Ga0210086_1000690_pt1 | contig 18732 bp, 15 predicted proteins | sample China_Galinas_PW_3_FD_184867 | JGI IMG/M metagenome (GOLD analysis project Ga0210086, IMG submission 184867) | Wetland microbial communities from San Francisco Bay, California, USA, that impact long-term carbon sequestration - China_Galinas_PWB_D2... | ecosystem: Environmental > Aquatic > Marine...
GCCGACCCATTTCCAGCTCGGCAGCGTGATCCAGGGCTGGAACGAGGGGCTCGCGCTGATGACCCCGGGGTCCCGCTACAAGTTCACGATCCCGCCGGACCTCGCGTACGGCGACCGTGGGTCACCACCCGCGATTCCGCCGAAGGCCACGCTGATCTTCGACGTCGAGCTGATCGCGGTCGCGAACTTCGCCAAGATCACCAAGGAGAAGGCCAAGAAGACCGAGTCCGGTCTCGAGTACGAGCTCGTCGATGCCGGCCAGGGCAAGCTGCCGGGCAAGGACCACGCCGTGAACTTCGACTTCGCGTTCTGGAGCACGAGCGGGAAGTTCCTGCAGAGCTCGATGGTCCCGCCGCCGGGGCGGAGGGCGAGCCCGGTCAAGGGCCGGGCGGCCGACTTCCGGATCGCCGTGCTGAAGGAGATCCCGTTCCTGTTGCGGCCGGGAGGCAGCTGCCGGGTCAAGGTCCCGGCCATGCCGGGGATCCTCCCGCAGGACACGATCTGGTACATCCGTCTGAACGGGTCACGGGCGCCGCTGCCGGTCCCGAAGTTCGTCAAGCCGGCCGCGGATGCCAAGGATGTCGTCACGACCAAGTCCGGTCTGCAGTACGAGGTCGTCGACAAGGGCAAGGACGGCGGCAAGCAGCCCAAGATGTTCCAGCCGGTGACCTGCCACTACGCCGGCTGGCTCGAGGACGGCACGTTGTTCGATTCTTCGTTCGGCCGCGGCGAGCCGACGACGTTCCAGGTCGGGGGTGTGATCCCGGGCTGGACCGAGGGCTTGCAGCTCATGCGCGAAGGCGCGATCTACCGGTTCGTGATTCCCGCCAAGCTCGCGTACGGAACCCGCGGCAGCCCGCCGAAGATCGGACCGGACGCGACGCTCGTGTTCTACGTCCAGCTGCTCGAGGTCGGGGAATGAGCGCGCTCACCGCGGGCCGGTCATGTCCTCGGCTTTGACCCACTTGTCGAAGTCCTCGGCGCTCAACAGCCCGAGCTCGACGGCCGCGGCCTTGAGCGTGGTCTTGTTGGCGAACGCGTGCTTGGCGACCTTGGCCGCGTTGTCGTAGCCGATGTGCGGGTTGAGCGCGGTCACGAGCATCAACGACTCGTGCAGGAGCTTGTCGATGCGCTCGCGGTTGGGCTGGATGCCGACCACGCAGTTGTCGGTGAAGCTCCTGCTCGCGTCGGCGAGCAGCCGGATCGACTGCAGCACGTTGTAGATGATCACCGGCTTGAACACGTTGAGCTCGAAGTGACCGTTCGCGCCCGCGATGGTCACCGTGACGTGGTTGCCGATCACCTGGGCGCAGACCATCGTCATCGCCTCGCACTGCGTCGGGTTGACCTTGCCGGGCATGATCGACGACCCCGGCTCGTTGGCCGGTAGCTCGAGCTCGCCGATGCCGCAGCGCGGGCCCGATGCGAGCATGCGCACGTCGTGGGCGATTTTGTTGAGCGACGCAGCGAGGACGTTGAGCGCGCCGGACAGCTCGACGAGCGCATCGTGCGCGGCGAGGGCCTCGAACTTGTTGGGCGCGGTCGCGAACGGCAGGCCCGTCAGCTCCGCGACCTTGTCGGCGAACATCTTGTCGAAGCCGACCTTCGCGTTCAGCCCGGTGCCGACGGCGGTGCCACCCTGCGCGAGCTCGTGCAGGCGCGGCAGGCAGCCACGCACGCGCTCGATGCCGTTGGCCACTTGCGCGGCATACCCCGAGAACTCCTGTCCGAGCGTCAACGGCGTCGCGTCTTGCAGATGCGTGCGCCCGATCTTGACGATCGATTGCCACTGGTTGGATTTCTCGGTCAGAGCTTCGTGGAGGTGCGCGAGCGCCGGCAGCAGCTGGTGGTGGACCTGCTCGGCGGCGGCGATGTGCATCACGGTCGGGAACGAGTCGTTCGACGACTGGCCGCGGTTGACGTGGTCGTTGGGGTGCACCGGGTTCTTGGTGCCGATCGTTCCGCCGAGGATCTCGATCGCGCGATTGGAGATGACCTCGTTGGCGTTCATGTTCGACTGGGTGCCGGACCCGGTCTGCCAGACGACGAGCGGGAAGTGGTCGGACAGCTTGCCGTCGATGACCTCGTCGGCGGCTTGCACGATCGCGTGGCCGATGTCTTCAGGGAGCACGCCGAGCGTCATGTTGCACAACGCAGAGGCCTTCTTCTGTAGTCCCAGTGCGCGGATGAGCGGGGCCGGCATGGTTTCGCCGCCGATCTTGAAGTTGTTTCGCGAACGCTCCGTCTGCGCGCCCCAGTACGCGGATGCGGGAACAGCGACCTCGCCGAGCGAGTCGCTCTCGGTGCGGGTTTCGGTCATTTTCAGGATCTCCTTGCGAACGCGTCACCATAGGACCGGACCACACGAAGTCCACGCGTGAAAACGGGGGCTGTCGCGTACGACAACGAGTGACATAATTGCCCGCGCCGATTCCCAGGAGACCCAAATGCGCTACTTGCTGCCTCTGACCGTCGTGCTCGCGTCAACCGTGTCCGCACAGACCGGGACCTACCAGACGTTCGGATCCGGATGCCCGGGTACCGGCGTCAACCTCTGCGCGAGCCTGAACCCGAACGGCGGGCAGCTCCGGACCGCGATCAGCATCCAGGTCGTGCAGAACGCGCTGCAGGTCACGCCGTCGACGCCGATGCTCGTCAGCGCGTTCGAGATCTACGCGAAGTCGCTGTCCAGCGGTGGAGCCAACGTCTCGACGCAGCTCTACGACCACGACGCCAACACGAACGCGCCGCGCACTACCCCGGTGAGCACGAGCACGATGTCGCTGGCGAGCCCGGTCGCCTGGTATCGGACCGTGTTCTCGCCCCCCGTCCTCATGAAGCCCAATCAGCCGTTCTACCTATCGTGGCTCGAGACGAAGTCCGCGCGCATCCTCTGGCCGTGGCTGAGCTCGGGACAGAAAGGTCCGTACTTCAAGCGCAACGGCGGCCAGGGTCCGTGGTCGGGCAGCTCCACGGGGCCGTGGGCGTTTCGGGTCTACTGCGCGGGAAGTGCCACTCCTGTGCTCTCGAACAACGGGGTCCCGACCATCGGCAAGAGCTTCGATGTGAAGCTGTCACAGGCCAAGGCGGCGACCGGCGCAGCACTCCTGCTCGGGGCATCGAACACGAGCTGGGGGCCGTTCAAGCTGCCGCTCGTCCTGACGCCGTTCGGAGCGGCCGGCTGTCAGCTGCTCGCGTCCCCGGACTTCTTGTTTCCGGCCGGGACGACGGTGCAAGGCGAAGCCACTTTGACGTTGCTGGTTCCGAACCTGCCGGTGCTGGTCGGTGGGTCGTTCCACAATCAGTGGATCGTCGTCGACCCGTCCGTCAACACCATGGGCCTCGTGTCCTCGAACGGCGGAACGGGCAAGGTCGGACGCTAGCAGGTAGCGGGGCACACCCCATCCCGCCGAGATCTCGAGTGAATTACCGGGATCGTGCGGTAGGCAACGGGACCGGAGCCGGGACCGGAACCGGAGCCGGGAGTGTCCGATCTTACCTCCCGCCGCCGCGCAGCCTGTCGAGCTCGGCGCGGAGGTAGTTCTCGATCGCGCGCGCGAGGCCGTTCATGTCGACGCGGTGGAGGATCGGGTCGTAGTAGCTGAGCAGCTGCGGCGGGATCATCTTGCCGAAGTCGACTTCGATTCGGACTTCGCGGGCCTGCTTCGGTTCAGCACGTCGCTGAGCGACAGCCTCGGCCCAACGGCCCATGGCCTCTTCGCGCTTGGCGTTGGCTTCGGCGAGACGCTCGCGGGAGGCGGCTTCTTTGGCTTCGATGTCCTTGACGGTCAACGCGTCGTGCTCGATGCGTGCGACCTCGTCCTTGGCAACGGTGATCGTTCCGCCTTCCACGCGGATCGTGACTTCCTTGTCCGACTCCGCGGTCACCTTGCCTTCGATGTAGTCGGCCGCTTGCCCGGCCTCGACCTTGTTCTGCACCGTGGCCTTGAAGAAGACCTTGTCACAGAACGCGGGGCTCGCGAACAGGCCGAGGAAGACGGACGTGAGGAGGAGATTCGTGGGTTTCATGTGCTGGCGATCCAATGTTGTTGACGTTCAGTCTAGCACAAGTTCGTCCGACGGCCGGTCCCGGGGCTGCGCTCGCAGTCCGCGAAGGTAGGGCTCGGGTCGATGCGGTCGAACGGTCCTCGCGAACGGCGCAACGCGATCGTCACATCACGAGGATCGATGCGGCGGGCTTGCGCACCAACGCAGTGAGACGTTCTCTCTGGCCGTTGGTGCCGAGGGCCGCTCACCGGCACGGACCGTGGTGCGCGTGGTGGTGTCCGTGGTGGTGATACCTGAGGTGGTGCCAGAACGTGTGGCAGCCCTGGAGCGAGAATGCTCCGGCGACCAACAATGCGAGAATCCAGCGCCGTGGACGGGGGTTGTCGAGCGAGTTCACGAGTTGCTCCTTGCTGTCGAAGTCGGCTTGTTCGCGCAAGCCCGGTGCCGACCGTTCGAGGCTCCTCACGTGATTCTGCATCGTCCGTTCTGGTAACGGTTTGTGGAGACTCGCTGGCTCGAGCCAAGGCCGAAACGAGCGCGCGTGGTGTCCTCTCCAGGGGGCACCTGTCGGGAACCCGCACACTGGCGCATCGACCGGGCGCTGCGAATGGCCGGTGGCGTTGCGTGTTCTCTCCACTGCTAAAGACAACGCGGCGTTCGTTCGATATCGCGGCAACGCCTCGGGCTGTGTCCGCGGGACGGCATTCGTGCCATTCTTCGGACGTGAGTCGATGAACCGCACACTGTCAGAGGCGCGATTCGGAGCTTCGCGGAGAGATCCGTGAAGCGGTGCGAAACACGTTTCTGACACTGCTTTCACTTCAAGGAGCAACAACATGTCCAAGCGCGAATCAGGCTTTACGCTGATCGAGCTGATGATCGTTGTCGCGATCATCGCCATCATCGCGTCCATCGCTATTCCAAACCTCATGGCGGCCCGTATTAACGCCAACGAGTCCGCGTGCATCGCGACCCTGAAGAACCTGACCTCGAGTCAGGCCCAGGTCCAGGCCTCGGGCGTCATCGACGGCAACAGCAACGGCGCCGGCGAGTACGGCTTCTTCCAGGAGCTGTCGGGTGCGCGCGACGTGCGCTCGGGTGCGCTGCGGGTCACGCCGCCGGTCCTGTCGGGCGCCTTCGGTGCCGTCGACGGTAACGGCCGCATCCTGCGCTCGGGCTACTACTTCAACCTGTACCTGCCGGGGGCGAACGCCTCTCCGCTGTCCGAGGCAAGCACCGGCGCGGCCTACCCGGCCGTCGACGCCTCGCAGGCCGAGGTCCTCTGGGCTTGCTACGCCTGGCCGGCCAGCTTCGGCAACAGCGGCAAGCGCACGTTCTTCGTCAACCAGGCCGGCGACGTCCTGCAGACGAACAACGCTATCCAGCGCTACAGCGGCACGACGACGGTTCCGGCGTTCAGTGCGTGCTTGATTTCGGGCGCGACGCGGATGGACGCCACGCTGGCCTGCAACCAGACCGGCGCCGACAACGCGATCTGGACGGTCGTCAACTAGCCTGACGCTGAACCGACCACCGGAACGAGGTTCCGGTGCAGGGAGCCCGCGACCTCCATCTACGGGGGGTGGCGGGCTTCTTTCCGTTTCGGGCGCTCGCGTGCGGACAGGGACCTGGGCCAAAGGGTAGAAGCCGATACCGGCGCTAAAGATCGGGGACCTTGGACTCGATAGGGCCTTGAGTGCCTCAACGGAGGCGCGCTCACCGCACAGATCAGCAAGGAGCTACAACAATGGCAAAGCGGGAATCGGGCTTTACGCTCATCGAGCTGATGATCGTTGTCGCGATCATCGCCATCATCGCGTCCATCGCGATTCCAAACCTCATGGCAGCGCGTATCAACGCCAATGAGTCCGCGTGCATCGCGACCCTGAAGAACCTGACCTCGAGCCAGGCCCAAGTCCAGGCCTCGGGCGTAATCGACGGCAACAGCAACGGCGCCGGCGAGTACGGCTTCTTCCAGGAACTGTCGGGTGCGCGCGACGTGCGCTCGGGTGCCCTTCGGGTCACGCCGCCGGTCCTGTCGGGTGCCTTCGGTGCCGTCGACGGTAACGGCCGCATCCTGCGCTCGGGCTACTACTTCAACCTGTACCTGCCGGGTGCGAACGCCTCGCCGTTGTCCGAGGCGAGCACCGGCGCCGCCTACCCGGCCGTCGACGCCTCGCAGGCCGAGGTCCTCTGGGCTTGCTACGCCTGGCCGGCCAGCTTCGGCAACAGCGGCAAGCGTACGTTCTTCGTCAACCAGGCCGGCGACGTCCTGCAGACGAACAACGCTGTCCAGCGCTACAGCGGCACGACGACGGTTCCGGCTTACAGCGCGTGCCTGATTTCGGGCGCCACGCGGATGGACGCGACGCTCGCCGTCAACCAGACCGGTGCCGACAACGCCATCTGGACGGTCGTCAACTAGTCGTCGGACGCGTATCCGGCCACGACGCGAGTCGTGGCGCAAAGAGCTCGCTGCCCACGGGTAGCGGGCTTTTTTCCTTTTGGCGGGTATCCTGCCGCCATGGAAGAAGCTGTGTTCGTTCCGTTGGGGGATCGCTACCAGCCCGACGTTCCACCCGAAGCTGCCGCGCGCCGCCTGTACCACGTGCTCGAGACCCGGCGCAGCGTGCGCATGTTCTGTGATCGTCCCGTCTCTCGCGAGACGCTCGAGTGGCTCGTGCGGTGCGCGGGAACCGCCCCGAGCGGGGCCAACAAGCAGCCTTGGCGGTTCGTGTGCGTGCAGGATCAGACGCTCAAGCACGAGATCCGTGTCGCCGCCGAGCGCGAGGAACGCGAGTTCTATGCCCGTCGCGCCTCGAAGCGCTGGCTCGAGGCCCTTGCGCCGTTGGGGACCGACGAACGCAAGGAGTACCTCGACGTCGCGCCGTGGCTCGTGGTCGTGTTCAAGCTCGTCAAGGACGAAGAGGGCTACCCGATCTACTATCCCGACGAGTCGGTCGGGCTGGCTTGCGGGATGTTCCTGACGGCGGCGCACCACGCGGGTCTCGTCACGCTGACGCACACGCCGAGTCCGATGGGCTTCCTGCGCGACCTGCTCGGTCGTCCGAGCAACGAGCGACCCTACTTGCTGATCCCGATCGGATACCCGAGCGACGACTGCGTGATCCCGAAGGCCGCGCTCGCGCGCAAGCCGATCGACGAGATCATGATCGTCGAGTAGTCGGTCGCAGCGGGCGGAGGTTCGGAGAAGTTCCCGGTCGCCAAAGGGCGCGGTCAAGTACGATCACGTGCATGGCTAACGCAAGGACCGCGGGCGTGCTGCTCGCCTCGCTGCTGTTGCAAGTGTCCGTCGTAGCGCAGGCGCGGACAGACCAGCACGACAAGTCGCGGCCGCACATCGTTGTCGATCGATGCGCGGAGTACCAGCGTCGTGCCGCGCAGGTCGCGGCGAGGGACGTCGATGCCCGCTTTCGGCTCGCGCGCTGGTGCCGTTCGTTGTGCCTGTATCCGGAGATGCGAGCAGAAGCCAGGAAGGTGCTCGCGATCGAGCCCGATCACGCCGGTGCCCGCGAGTTGCTCGGCCAGATGAAGGTCGGAGGCCAGTGGCTGCGCAAGGCCGACGCAATGAAGAAGCTCGGGTTCGTGCGCTACAAGGGCAAGTGGCGCAAGCCGTCCGAGGTCGCCAGGCTCGAGGCCGAAGCCGCGCGGCGCAAGCACGTCGCCGCGGTCGCACGCAAGATGAAGAAGCTCGCGCGGCGGATCTCCAGCCCGAGCAACAAGACGGCCGCGAAGGCCCGCGACGACCTGATCGCGTTGGGCCGCAGCGAAGGCTTTCCCGAGATCGGCTACCACGCCGTCAAGGCGTATCACAAGAGCCGGCTGTACTGGAAGGCGTATCGCGTCGAGCAACGGACGGCGCTGCTCGAGCTGCGGCTGCAGAAGACGACACTGCTGGGTCTCGACAACTTCACGACCAGCCTCGGGTTCGGCAGCCCGGTCACGCTGCAGCTCCCGCGCACGCGCTCCATCAGCATCGGCACCACGGTGTCGGTTCCGCTCGGCAGTGGCCGGTGACGGCTCGTCTGGCCATGCGTTCCCGTGCGTTCCCGTGCGTGCCCGTGCCGGTGCCCGTGCCCGTGCCCGACTCGTGCCCGTCCAATCGGCACAGCCTCTCCCGGCCAATCCGAGCACGGGGCGGGAGCCGGGGGCGGAGCCGGAGCCGGAGCCGGGGCGCGGGCGGAGAGCAGCTCAGAAACCAGTCTGTCGCTGCCTGGGTGAGCCAGCGCTCACTTCCCGGCCGAGGCTTCTTGGCGTAGCTCGACCCAGTAGGAGACGGCGAAGTAGTGTTCGGCGCGCGCGATGCAGACGCCCGCGAGCGTGTCGCCGTCCTTGCGTAGCTGGAAGTCGAGTCGCGGCCGCCCGTGGAAGCTCGCGGTCGTCTGCAGGAACAGTCCGTCGACCGTTCCCGAGACACTGTTGGCAGTGACGTGCACGTTGTCGAGCTCTCGCGTCAGCTTCGCGCCGAGCCTGACCGTTGCCTTGCTGGCTTCGATCGTGAGCCTCAACGGGATGTCGCCGTCGGCCCAGTGCACGAGCTTGCCGGTCCACGTTCCGAAGAGCTTGCCGGACTGCTCGCGCGACGCGGCCGGACTCGATCGGGTCGCGCTCGGCTCGGCGTCCGGAAACAACGCCTTGGCCAGGGCGTCGCTGATTCGCGCGTAGGTCGTACGGTTGCTCGAGTTGGTGAGGACGACCGTGACCGACTTCCGGTCGGGGAACACGCGGAGCATTGCCGCTACGCCCGGCATCCCGCCCGTGTGGTAGATGCAGCGTTGCCCGCGCACGCTGGTCGTCATCCAGGCGAGGCCGATGCCGCGCCCGTTGCCGCGGTCCCAGGTCGTCGTCTGCATGGCCCGGGCCGTGTCCGGCCGGAGGATCCGCACGCCGTCGAGCTCGCCGAGCCGGTAGTGCAGCCGCGAGAACCGCACGAGGTCGTGGACGGTGCTCCAGATCGCGGATGCGCCGGGGTGATCGAACCCGTAGTCGCCGACGCGCACGAACCGGCCGCCGGGCCCCATCATGTACTGCCGCGTGGCGTCGCGCTCGAACCCTTCACGAATGCCCGCTGCGGTTCGCTTCATGCCGATGCGATCGAACAGCTCGTCGCGCAGGAACTCGGGCCATGGCCGTTCGGCGACTCGGGCCGTGATGAAGCCGAGGATGCCGAACGCCAGGTTCGAGTACTGCCAGGCTGTTCCCGGCGTCGTCGCGGCGAACCCGTAGCGCCGAATCGTCTCGTCCATCGCCGGCGGCTGCACGCCGTCGTAGAAGAACGTGTAGTGCAGCGGGAGACCCGACGTGTGGTTCAGCAGCCGGCGCAGCGTCATCGCATCGGCCGAGCCGCGCCACGCCTTCAGGTGGTGCTCGCCGAGGTAGCGATTGGCCGGTGCGTTCAAATCGACCTTGCCGCGGTCCGCGAGGATCAACAGCCCGGTGGCCGTGATCGGCTTCGAGATCGACGCGAGCCGGTAGATGCTGTTCGAGGTCGCAGGCCGTCGGTTCTCGACGTCGGCATAGCCGAAGCCCTCGGCCCAGACCAGCTCGTCGTCTTGGACGACCGCGACCGATACGCCGGGCGACAGCTTGTCCTCGACACACCGCCTTGCGATGTGCCGTGCCTCGGCGAACCGCGCAGGTGCCAGGACGTCGCCATCGTCTTTGGCTTGCGCGCCGGCGAGCGTGCAGGTGATCACGAGTGCGCCAGGGAGCAGCCATGTGGTCATTGGTCGGCCTTTCTTGCACTTTCGACGCCGGTGACGACCGATTCGCGCCACCGGAAACGATCCGCCCAGGGGTTGCGACGCCGCTCGACGACGTCGGCGATGATGCCGCCCAGCAGCGGGGCGAACTTGAACGCGTGGCCCGATCCACCGGCGGCGACGACGAGCCCCGGACGCTCAGGGTCGTGGTCGATCCAGAACGCTCCGTCCTTGGTGTCGCAGTAGAGGCACAGCCGGCGCCCGGCGATCGGCGCGGTCGCGAGCTCGGGCAACGCGGAAGCGGCGAACGTCTGGCAGCGCGCCTCCTCTTGGTCGGTCACGTTCAGCGGCTGTCCGGGAGCGACCTCGCGACCCGGGCCGTGGTTTGCGACCTTGACGGTTCCGTCGGGCAGGGCCGGGAAACCGTACCAACCCGTCGTCGCGATGTCCGATGCCCAGGTTACGAACTTCGGTGGCCGCCAGGCGTCGGGATCGGTGACACGAAGGAAGCACACCGCCTGGCCGATCGCGCGCAGATGACCTTCCAGCCATGGCAACACCGCCGGTGTCCACGCCCCGGCGGTGACGAGCACGATGTCCGCTTCGTGTTCCGGGCCGTCATCGGTGCGGACGCCGGCGATCCGTCCACCGGACTCGATCAGCGCTTCGAACCGTTGCCCTGCGCGTAGCTCGACGCCGTCGGCCCTCGCAGCCTGGCTGAGCACTTCGACCACGCGTCCGCTCTCGGCCCAGCCGTCGTGGGGATTGAAGTACCCGCCGGCATAGCGCTCGGCGTCGAACGCCGGGAACCTCTCGCGAAGCGTGTCGCGGTCGACGGGGTCGAGCTCGAAGCCGCGGTCGGTCAGCATGTGGAAGCTGTCGTGCTCGAACCCGCCCTCCTGCATCGGTTCCGCTGTCAGGAACAGGAACCCGTCCTGGTGAAACAACGTCTCGCCGAAGCGCTCGTTCCACTCCATCCAAAGCGGCAGCGCGGCCTCGGCCATCGACGTCCAGCCTTCATCGGAACCGTAGTCGAGACGCACCGCCTTGCTGTGGTCGGTCGATGACGCGAGCGGGTGGGGGATCGGCCCCGGGTCGATGACGAGAACGTCGTGCTGGCGGGCGCGAAGCTCCAAGGCTGCCGTGATGCCGAAGACTCCAGCGCCGACGATGACGATCTTCACGCGGTCCTCACTGTTCGAGTCGGTTCGTTTGGCGACGCCGAGTCGTTGCCGAAACGCAAAGCTGCGTACCGGCTCAATCCGGAGCGCGTCCTGTCCGATAAGCCAACATCATGGGTTCGATGGCTCGATCGCGACAGCTCTTCCTCGTCGGTGTCGCGATCGCCGTCCTCGCCGTGACCCACCGCCTGACGATGCCCGTCGAGCCCGTCACCTTCGAGGCGACCATCGCTCCCGAGTCCGCTGGGCCGAGCCACACTCCGCTGCGCGCGCCGATCCCGGCGAGACCGGGACGCGTCGATTCCCCGCACGGTCCATTGACCGGTGGAACGAGCTCGGGTGAGCGTCGCGGAAGCCCGCGCGGCGCGCCTCTTGCGCGCGATCTCCGGCTCCGGATCTCGGTGCCGGCGTTCGTCCGCGACCACCTGATGACGCCCGCGACGCAGACGATCGTCGACGAGCGCGGGCGCGCCGTCTCGTGGAGCTTCGCCGAGGAGACCCGCGCGGCCGAAGCCCTCGTCGCGGGAACGATCGACGCCCGTGTCAGCGTCGGGCGCCGCCGTCGCCGGCGGACCACGACCCGCACGGTGTTGCTCGGCGACTTTGTCGCCGTTGCGGCCGTGCATCCCGAGAACCCGGTGCGAGCCTTGACCAAGGCGCAGCTCAGCGCGCTGCTGTCGGGGTTCACGAGCGCCTGGAACCGCTTCGGTGGACGCTCGCGTCCCGTGCAGATCTACGCCCTGGAGCCGGGCAGCGACTCGTTCGGTCCGGTCATCGCGCGCCGACTCGGTCTCCGAGCGCTGACGCCGCACGCCCGTGGCCGGAGGACGCTCGAGCAGGTGGCGCAGAGCCTCGTTCGCGACCCGACCGGTATTGCCGTCCTGCCGCGAAGGCTGTCCGACGCGCACGGGTTGATCGCCCTGAAGCTCGACCGGTTCGACGCCCCGACCGGAAAGGCCGGCTCGCTGGCGTATCCGCTGACGATCCCGGTCGTGCTCGTCACGACCGCTCGTTCGCAGCTCGATGCCGAGTTTGCATCGCGGCTGGCCGCGACGCTGCGCAACATCGTGACTCCCGAGCGATCTACGCCACGCACGCGAAAGGCCGCGCTGCAGGTTCTCAAACCTCGGCTCACGGGCGGGCGGCGGCGCGGCTGGTAGCTCACTGGATCTTGTGCAGCTGATAGAAGATGGCCGTGTCGAACGGTGACCAACGTGCCGCCCTCACGCCGATTCTCTTGAGACCCTGGTTCGTCCATTCGTTGCACGTGAAGAACAAGTGATACGAGCCGTTCGCTTCGTAGAACGTGTCCTTGTCGCCGTAGCCGCTTCCTGCAATGTGCTTTGGCTTCCCGCGCTCGTCGACGACGAAGGAGCTCGTGATGTACTCGACGAGCGCGTCGTGCTGCGCGCGGGTCAATAGCAGGCGCTTGGACGTCTCCGACTCGTCCGGCGCAAACTGCCAGTACGACACGTGCATCGCGGTCGCGCTCGGCAGGAACACGGCGTGAAACGCGGTCTCGAAGGTCAGGTCCGCCCAGCTCGGCGTGTTGAGGAACAGCTCGCGATCGCCCCAGCCGAAGCCGACGAACTGCGCGCTCGCGCTCATTGCCGGATCGTCGACGAGCGGTGCGAACGACGGCCAGCTCTTGGCCGGTGTCCTGACGGGCAGGATGAAATCGGTGTGAACGCCGTTCGAGCGAATGAAGATCTCGACCCCCCGCTCGGGCGGTCGGTAGTCCGCGTTGACCGGCAGCAGCCCGAGCACGAGCGCGGCCACGAGGTAGGCGACCACGAGCAGCGTGACGCCCGAGACCGCCCACAACACGGGCCTCTTGAGCCGGCGCCAGAGCTTCCGGATCGGTCCCGGCTCGGGCTTCGGGTGCTCGAGCATTGCAGCAAGCTACCAGAACTGTCGATGTCGGAGGAGCTTCGCGTCGTCTATGCTTCCCGGCGTGTCCAGGTGCCTCGTTCTTCCAGCAGCGTTGCTTGCCGCCGTCGCGTGCTCGAGCGCGGGCCCGGACCGGCCGCCGGCGAGAGACGTGTTTCGTGGGATCTGGTACGGCAACCAGCCGTCCGGAGACGAGTACGGCTACAAGTACGCGGGGGGATTCGCGACGTACCCGCAGCAGCACGTGCCGATCGCGTACTACAGCAAGGCGGCGAAGAAGACGTTCTTCACATACGGCGGTGTGTCTGCTTCGGGAAGCCTGTTGCACATGGTGTCGTACTACGACCACCGGACCCACGAGCTGCACGAGCCGGTGACGCTGCTCGACAAGAAGACCGGAGACGCCCACGACAATCCGACGTTGATGCTCGATGACGATGGCTACGTGTGGGTGTTCTCCAACTCGCACGGCCGGGCACGGCCGGCCTACATCCATCGCAGCCGAGCGCCGTATTCGATCGATGGGTTCGACCTGGTGCTCGAGACCAACTTCTCGTACTCGCAGCCGTGGTTCGTTCCCGGTCGCGGGTGGTGCTTCCTGCACACGCGCTACGGTGGGGGAAGGCGGCTCTACTGCTGGCGGAGCAGGGACGGACGAACCTGGCAGAAGCCCGTGTTGCTGGCGCGGATCGAGAAGGGTCACTACCAGGTCAGCTGGCGTCACGGGCAGAAGATCGGAACTGCGTTCAACTTCCATCCCGAACCCGTGGGGCTCAACGCGCGCGCCAATCTCTACTACATGGAGACGAACGACGCAGGCGAGACCTGGACGACGGTCGACGGCAGCCCCGTCGATCTTCCGTTGACGACGCGCCACAACTCGACGCTCGTGCTCGACACGATCGCGACGAAGGAGCTCGTGTATCTCAAGCAGGTCCAGTTCACGGCCGAAGGTCGACCGGTGATCCTGTTTCTCACGTCGAAGGGCTACCGCGCCGGGCCCGAGAACGGCCCACGGCGATGGTTCACGATTCGCTGGACCGGTAGCGAGTGGATCCAGCGACCGGTCACGACCTCGGATCACAACTACGACTACGGGTCGCTCTACATCGAGCCGGACGGAACCTGGCGGCTCATCGCGCCGACCGATCCCGGGCCACAGCCGTGGGGGCAGGGCGGCGAGATCGTCGTCTGGACGAGTCGCGACCAGGGCGCCACATGGGTCCGCGGAGCCAACCTGACGCACGACAGTCCGCGCAACCACGGCTACGTCCGCCACCCCGTCAACGCTGATCCGGACTTCTACGCGCTGTGGGCCGACGGTGACGCCCGCGCCGAAAGCAAGAGCTCGCTGTACTTCTGCCGCCGTGACAGTAAAGCTGCGATCCGGATGCAGAAGCCCTAAGGAATGTCTCTGACACATTCGTTAGGGGCACGGCTCAGTTGCGCGGGAACTCGAGCGTCGGCTCGGGCAGCTCGCGGGCGGCCAGCGTGAGTCCCTGGAGTCGGCTGGCGAAGTCCGCTCGTTCGGATCCCGGGCTGAGTCCCGTCAACCAGGCCAGCAGCCGCCGGGTCGCCGTAACCGTCGGCTGCGAGTCGCTGTTCGTCAGCTCGAGCAGGATCTCGAACGCAGCGCGCGGATCCTTGGCCAGCTCACAGCGGGCGGCGAAGTAGCGGAGCTCCGGCTCCATCCACACGAGCTCGCGGCGCAGGCGGTCGAGGTCGACCTGGTGGCGAAGCTCGAGGCAGTAGAGTCCCTTGCAGCGCAGCTCGGAGCTCAGCATGTTGTTGCCGATCAGTGCCCAGACCTGGTCCTCGGCCCTGAACGCCCCGGTCCCCGTCGCCAGGAAGTCGAGTGCGGCGAACTGCAGCTCCTCCGATCCTTCGGACAGGAACCTGGCCGCCTGGTGCTCGAACTGCTGCTGCCGTCCGGCGACGCCCAACGCGTGGAGCACGACGATGCGTTCCTCTTCCGTCCCTTGCTCTAGGCGTTTGCCGAGCTCGATCGCCGTGGCGTCGGACACCTGTTCGGGGAGCGTGGAACACGCCGCGGCGCGGACGTCCTCGTCCTCGTCGCTCATGAGCTCGAGCGTGGCATCCAGGGGCAAGCCGCCTCTTCCCGCGGCTTCGAGCGCGGCGAGCTGGACCTCCTTCACCGCGCTCTTGGCGAGCGTCGCGAGCTCGCTCGGTTGCCAAGGATCGAGTCGCTGGACCGCGAGCACCGCCTTGGCTCGCACGGACGGCGTGCCGAACGCGGCGAGGTAGACGAGCTGCGGTCGGTGGGAGACGTCCAACGTGGCTCCCGCGAACTCGATTGCCGGCTCGATCAGCTCGAAGTTCGGAACGCGGAGGAGCCGCTGCAGCGGCGTCCGGAACCGATCGGATTCCTTCTGTGCCAGTTCGTACAAGCGCTGCCGCTGCTTCGGGTCCCACGACGCCTTGAGGCGGTACAACAGCGCGGTCAGCTCCTGTTCCTTGGCGGACTGGAACTTGCCACGCCTGATCTCGGGGTCGCTCTCGAAGATCAACAGCGCGACGAAGACCAGCGCAGCCGTGGCTGCGAGCGCGGCGAACGCGATGATCGCGCCCCGAACGAACGCGATCTGACTGATGCCCGGCCGAGGATGATGATGATCGTCCATGGGTTGCGCTTCCTTGTTACTTCGCCGAGAGGTTCTGCCAGCCGTTGAATGCCACATACTTGCCGCTCGTCGAGTTCGCGACGGCGATCGCGGTGTCCGAGTAGTAGACGTCGACCGTGCCGTTGAAGTCGATGAGGCCGCCGCTGTCCCCCTGGATGATCCCGCCGTAGATCTGGGCGGTCCCCGACGAGTTGATGATGTTGCCGAGTACGACGATGACACCGTCGAACCGGAAGTTGCCGTTCATCGTGAGGTCGCCGGTGACCAGCATGATGCCCGCGCCGTGCGAGTTGCCGCCGAACGTCACGTTGCCGTCGCGGTACGTGACGTGGACGTCGCTGGTCGCTCCGTCGCCGAAGTCGTAGCTGTTGTAGGCGGCAGCGGTCAGCACGAGGTCGGCGGTGTTCTGGATCTGGGCGCACAGCGATACCAGGTCGACGCTCGACGAGGTCCCGAGGCTCGGAGTGCCGCCGTCTCCGATGACCATGGACTGTTCGAGCGGATCCAGCTCCGAGAGCAGATGGGCGGTCGAGCTCTCCGTGGTGGTCAGGCCCGGGACGTCACCGCTGCCGATCGGGTTCTTGTCCAGGTCGACGTTGAACCCCGAGATCTTCACCGTGCCGTTGAGGTCGAGCACGACACTCGGATTCGAGACCGCGAGCGCGCTGGTCAGGCTCGGGATCAGGGGCACCGGGCCGAGGTACGCGGCGACACGCTTCTTGATGTTGCGGTAACGCCCGGTAACGATGACCTGGAACACATCCTCGTCGTCCTCGTCGATCTTCCCATCACCGTCATTGTCCTTCCCGTCGACCTTCAAGTGAGTCGGTTCGACCGAGAACGACACGCCGTTTCCGAGATTGCGGGAATAGCTGACGTTGTGTTTGAGAAGCCCCGTCTCGCCCTTGTAGATCGCGTCGTCGACGCCCGACTCGGCGGCCAGGAACGCGAGCTCGTGATCGAGCTCGGAGCTCAGCTCGTTGCTGCTGCCTGTCATGGTCAGCGTGTACGTGCCCGCGACGAGGAGCAGCGGGACGAGCGTCACGATGAAGACGATGAGCACGAACCCGTCGTTGGCACTGCGTGGCGGTTGGGACATGGGTCGATCCCTCAATCAGTTGTTTCGCATGTAGAAGGTCTGCTCCAGGAACGAGCGGAGCACCCGTCCTTCCCCGTCCTTGCGAGCGATCCGCAGGCGCATCCGCAGCAGTCTTCCTTCGAGTGACAACGAGAACTTCTCGACGTTGCGGATCAGGCTCAGCGTGACCCCGTTCTCCCGCAGCGCGATCGTGCCCTCGTCGACCAGGCCGTCGCCGTCATCGTCGAGGTCGTTCGGCAGCTCGCCTGACTCGAGCGAGTGGACGAGCCGGCGCGGCAACGTCGACAGCGAGGCGTTGATCGACAACAGGCCGCTGGCCGACTTGAACTCGATCCCGGGACGCCAGACGAGATCGGTCGGTGCGATCCACTCGCCGATACTCGTGGCCCGGGCGGCGTCCACATCGTCCTTGATCGCAGGAACCATGACCGTCGACAGCTTCCCCGGACGGACGAACTCGGCGATCCGGCGACTGGCACGCCGCAGGTAGCCAACCGTCTCGGCGGCGCTGACGTTGGTGTCGACGGTCCGATTGACGACGGTCGTCGTCCGCGTGATCGCGAACACCATGGGAAGTGCGACCGTGAGCACGATCACGAGCTCGATCATCGTGAAGCCGGCATGATTTCGCGTGTGGGTACTCATTTTCGCTCTCCAATCAAACAACCCATGCGGACTTGCCTGGGACCGGACACTCCATCCCAGGTGACGACGGCATCGACGCGGTAGATCGACACGCCGCCGGTGTTCTGGTCCAACGCGACCGTCAGCTTGCCGGGAAGGCCGTCGACGTCGCCGTTGACCGGCGGAAGACCGCCGGGTGCGCCATTGAGACCGGGAACGTCGAAGCCGACGCCGTCGAGCGCAGGAAGGCCCGTGGTCGGTACTGCGCGAATCTGCTCGAGGTTGTTGATCGCAGCGCTCAACGCGAGGCTCGACTCGACGTTGGTCTGACGATGAACGCTCTGGCGCGTGATCATCGTCAGGACCGCGCCCATGATGATCAGCCCGAACAACGAGGCCATCATGGCCTCGACGAGGAGTGCGCCATCTTGGCCTTTGCTATGAGAGTGTCTCAAAACGCTCCGCTCCCTGTCTCGATATGCGACAGGTTTTGTTCGGGCGCTGGAGACGCGTTCTTGAGCACTGTTTGGGTTCGCTACGCGTGTCACTGCGTTGCTCACCGGTAGCGGCGATGCGATCGCGGCATGCCCGACCATGCCCGTGCGCGGCCCGTGATCGCGTTGCCGTTGCGGGTTCCGAGCGGGCGGCTCCCGCTCGCGTTGCCGTCGCGGGTTCGGGTCAGTCGAGTGAGCGAAGAATTCTCGAGTACGTAGCCCAACGCGCGCGCGACAAACGGCCATCCGAGACGGCTTCCTCGAGAGCACAGCCTGGTTCGTGGCTGTGCGTACAGTCGCGAAACCGGCACGCCCCGAGCTGCGCGAACTCCGGGAAGTAGGCCGCGAGCTCGCGCCGGTCGAGTCGCCACAGCCCGAACGATCGGATGCCGGGTGTGTCGATGATCTGGGCGCCACCGCCCGCGTCGTAGAGCGTGCTGCTCGTCGTCGTGTGGCGTCCCTTGCCGTCGTGATCGCGGACGGCGGTCGTCGCCGCATCCGCGCCCGGTGCAAGGCGATTGAGCAGCGAGGACTTGCCGACGCCGCTTTGGCCGACGAAAGCGCACAGCTTGTCGCTGATTCGCTCGCGCAGCCGATCGATGCCGAACCCCGTCGCGGCCGAGCACATGACGATCGGGACGTCGAGCGCCGCATAGGGTTCGAGCCGGGTCCACAGCTCGGGCGGTTCGCAGAGGTCGACCTTGTTGGCACAGATGAGCGCGTCGGCTCCACCGCGCTCGATGCCGATCAAGAACCGGTCGATGAGACCCGGGCGGATTCGGTTGGCTGGAACGACGACGGCGACGAGGTCGACGTTGGCGACGAGCACACGCTCGCGGTGCGCGTTGTGAGGGTCGGGTCGTGAGAGCACGGTGCGACGGGGAAGCGCCTCGCCGACCTGGCCTGTATGAAGATCGAAGCGGACGCGATCGCCGACCGCGATCGAGACGCGGAAGTCTCCGGGGGACGGGAGACGCAGGGTGACGGACTCGTCTGCGCAGCGGACCACGCATTCGGTACGGCTGATCGCGAGGACGAGGCCCTCGCTCGTGGCCGAGTCCGCGGCGGGTG
>Ga0210086_1000692_pt1 | contig 18697 bp, 17 predicted proteins | sample China_Galinas_PW_3_FD_184867 | JGI IMG/M metagenome (GOLD analysis project Ga0210086, IMG submission 184867) | Wetland microbial communities from San Francisco Bay, California, USA, that impact long-term carbon sequestration - China_Galinas_PWB_D2... | ecosystem: Environmental > Aquatic > Marine...
CGGGGGCGTTGGCGAACGAACCGGGGGTGGTGGCGTCGGTGGTGCCGGGGCTGGTGGCGCCGCGGGTCGGTGCGCCGAGGCGGACGGTCGGGCGTTCGTCGTTTGCGTGGCAGGCGTTGCCGTTGTGTCGGTTGGTGGTCATCGCAATCCCTCCGCCGGTGCGAGCCGGATCAGGTTCAACGGGTTCGTCTCAGCCCGGCCAGTCGTGTCGGCGGGGCGCCCCGTGCGTGCTGGTTTATTGTAGGTCTCTTGGCATCATCGGAGCCGGAACTGGATCTTGGATTCACCCAGATACCGATCTACGCCGAAGTACACTTGACGGGCCTCACCATCGACCTCAACGGTGCATTCGTCGACTTGGACGCCATCGTGTTCCGTGCGTGTTGTCTTGCTCGCCCGGGCGCCCCAGTAACGCGTTACCTCGTACCTTTCAAAGGGAGCGTTCAACTCGTGCAGCGGGCCGATGTACCGCGTCTTGGGAACATCATGCTCGGGCGCAGCCACCCCGAGGGGTCGAAGCGCCGGGTCGGGCCCGATGGTGCCCCGTGCTTCTTCCGGCTCGCTACACAGGCGGAGTCCCATGCCGTCGAGTGAATCCCAGTCTGTGAAGCTCAGGTCAGACCCGTCCAGTTCGGGACCAGTATCCGCAACGACGACTGTCCGCCAGAGCGGGTTCCAGAGCGGCCGCCCGTCCTGTGCACAGACCAAACGCGGCGGTCCGGGGAACATGACGGCGTGGGAGACGATTGCGCGCAGCTCGTCCTTCGACACGACGGCGAAATCACAACCGTGAAAGATGTTGTTCCTGATGGAAACCTCGTCAGACAAGAAGTCCCGGTGCCCCGGGCGTATCGCGATGCCGGTACTACATTCGATGAACGCACTGTTGCGGATGATGGGCCCCATCTCTGTGGCGATTCGAATCCCGATGCCGCTCCCCACAAAGGCACAATGTCGGATGTACGGGGCTCCGTGCACACCTACCACGCCGATGTCTCCGCCCTGGAAGACACAGCCCCAGACAGTCGGGGATGACTCTCCCTCCGCTCTGATGCCGACGCCACAGTCTTCGAATTCGCAGAAGACCACGTCCGACAGGGGTGCGACCGAGATCGACACGGCCTCCTGCACCTTTTCGAATCGCACCCGCTCGACCCGAACTGGGCCCTCCGACGTAACGCCGCGGGTGGTCTGATCCGTGGCGCGGATCGTGATGCCAACGATCGCATTCTCGCCCTCGGCGCAACGGATGCCGGTTTGGTTGATCGCGATGAGTGTGGTGTGATCCGCACCGGCTCCGCGGATCGAGACACCCTTCGGCAGGATGACAGCGTCGCGATACTCGCCCTCGCCCAGCACGAGGACGTCGCCTTCGCGAGCGTCGCCCGCGCCGGCGGAGATCGTGCCGTCACCCGGCTGCACAACGATGTCGTCCGCGCACGCGAACGCCACGACGGACAGGACACTTCCGATGAAAGCCGCCCGCTTCATTGTGATGCCTCCGCCCCGGGTTCCGCGAGCCCGATTGCGGAGTCTACCAGATCGCCGGGATCAGTCGCCGACGACCGCCCGTTCGGGGACGGAAGCCGCTCTCAATCACCTTCGCTGTCGGACAAGTCCCACAACCAGCTCATCGTGTTGTGCGGCGGCTGGATCGCGGGGTCGAAGACGACGCCGGTGATCGGGTTGAGCGCTCTGCGTCCCTCGAGCTCCGCCCGGCAGGCGGGCGGCTCGGTGAGGTCGAGGATGATCAGGTCGATGAGCTGCGCCTGCTGCTCGTCGGCGTCGGGTCTGGCGCACAGCAACTCGGGGATCACGTCGGGCCCGAAGCGGTAGAGCGCGGCCGTGGACCACTTCGCGTCCTCATGGATGTCGTTGTCGCGCAGGTGCGGGATGAGGATCGGCGCCGCGACACCGGCCGACTCGCCGACGCCCCCGAACCCGAGCGCGAGGGCGCACAGGAACCGCTGCTGCTCGTCGCCGCTCGAAAGCCCGGCTTCGAGCAGGTCCCGCGCCTCGTGCGCGTGCAGCGACAGGCACCTGAACCCATCGGCGGCGTTGAACACGTAGGTGTAGCGACGGCTCGCAGGGTCCCGCGGCAGGGCGTCCGAACGCAGCCCCTCGACCGTGACCTCGAGCAGGCGGCGCGTCACTCGCCCCTGCGGCTCGCCCCACCACCGCGGGTCACCCTCATCGGGTGTCCGCCAGTCGGGCGGGTGCAGGAACTCCCACAGCAGCGACGCGGCGATCTGACGCTGCTGCCAGTCGTCGGAGTCGAGCGCCTCCTGGAGCGCCGCGATCGGCGGCTCGGGGAGGCGACGCAGCGCGTCCATCGCGTCGGTCGCGTTCCACTGCACGCCGTCGTCCCGCAGCGCCGCGACAAGGCGCTCGACCCCGCCGTCGCCCCTTGCCGCTGCCGGGGCGAGCGCACCGAGCATGACCACCGGAACGAACGGCAGCACGACGTTCAACGGGAGGTTCACGTCTGCACCGGGTCGGCCATCAGCATCCACTCGACGACGGCGGTCGGGGGGAGGGGGTCGATGCCGAGGTGTCGGAGCATGTTGAGGCACTGGGCGCGGTGGTGCATGGCGTGGGTGGTGACGTGGGTGAGGACCCCGCCGCGGGGGAAGGCGTAGGCGCGCCCGGCGCGCTCGGCGCGGGCGATGTCGTCGAAGAGGTGCGCGTGCACGGCCGCCACGAGTTCGGCGTGGATCTCGTCGAGGAGTTCGAGGAGCTGTTGCGGCGTGTAGGGGCCGCCTGCTTCGAGGCGTTCACGCTGGTCGCGCCCGCTGAGCATGTCGGTCCAGCCGCGCATCGCGCCGAGGATGTGGGTGAGCGTGTCGTGCAGCGAGCCGGGCCCCATCTCGAACGCCTGGTGGAACTGCTCGTCGGTGAGCCCCGCGCACGTTTCGAGCACGTTGCGCGTTGCCCACAGGTTGTGGGTCAGCAGGATCTCGGCGGGGTCGGAGAGAGGCATTGCGGAACTCCGGGATTGGCTGTTCGGCTGCTGGGCCGCTTCGTGGACGTGCGAGCGCAGTGTACGGAGGGTCTCGCGTTCCGGGATCTCGGCGAGCCCGCGCATGCGATCGCGTTGGATCTCCGGGCATCGTGTGGTTGGCTGCGGGCGTCGTGGGGTGGGGAGGATGCCATGCGACACGTCCTGATCACTCTGGGCTTGCTCACGGTCGTGCCCTGCGTGGTACAGGTGGCGGACGTCGGCGGGGTGCCCCATCGGCTCGATGCACCGACGGCGGAGAGCGAGGAGGGACTCGCCGGGGTGGACGTGACCGCCCCGTTCGGCGGGCACGCGCCGGCGAGGGTGCGCCCGTGCGATCAGGGCGCGAGGTGCTCGGCGAAGAAGGCGGCGATGCGCTCGCGCGCCTCGGGGTCGGTGTCGATCAGCCGGTTGTGGTCGCGCCCGGGGCAGATGTATGTCTCGACATCGACGCCGGCGGCGCGGGCCGCGTCATCGAGGATCGTCGAGTGGCGTACGTTGATCACCTCGTCGGCGTCGCCGTGCACGATCAGCATCGGGCGCCCCGACAGACCCGGCAGCGCGTCAACCGGATCGAGCCCGCCGGGGAGGAGCAGAGGCCCGAGGACCGGCAGCCAGTCGCGCGCCACCCCGCGCCACGTCGAGAAGGTCGAGAGGGTGACGACAGCGCGGACGTCCTTGTTCTCGGCGGCGCCGGGCAGCGCGAACGCGCCGCCGAGGGAGACGGCGTAGACGCCGATGCGCCCCGTGTCCACGTCGTCGCGCGATCGCAGGTACCGCATGGCCGCCCGCGTGTCCTCGAGGAGGTTGCGTCGGCGCACCCTCCCCTTGTCGGAGCGCCCGTACCCGCGGTAGTCGAACACGAGCACGGCAAGCCCGTGGTCGGTCAGGAACGAGCTGAACGAATCGTGCGACGAGACGTTGCCGGCGTTGCCGTGCGCGTGGAGCACCGCCGGGTAGGGCGGCTCGGCGCCGGGCGGGGGCATGAACCACCCGTGCAGCGTCAGCCCGTCGCCCGTAGCGAACGTCACGTCCTCGTATCCCGCGGGCGTGAGAAACGGATCGCGGCTCGGCCAGTACGCTAGCGACTCGGCCCATCCGAACAGACGCACGGTCAACCCCCCCACCAGGACGATCGCCAACAGAATCGCCGCGCGAAGGTAGCTGCGACGCCGCTTCGTGCCCCGGGTCGATCGGTCGTCGTTCGCGCCGTCCGGCACACCGGCATCGTATCGGCGAGGTATCGTTCGGTGTGCACCGCTTCTACGACCTCGCGTCGGCGTACGACATCCTGCACACGCCCGGGACCGCCGAGGAGGTGGACGGGCTCGAACGCATCGCCCTGCGCCACGTCGGGACCCGCGCCCGCAGGGGGATGAGGTGGCTCGAGCCGGCGTGCGGGACGGGGCGATTCCTCCGCGTCGTCGCCGGGCGGGGCACGCCGATCATCGGCATCGACCTCAACCCCGAGATGGTCGCGTACGCGCGGCAGCGGCTCGAGCGGCTCGGGCTCGGTTCACTCGCCTCGGTACGGCAGGCGGACATGACCAACTTCCGAGTGCGCGCCGGCTCGATCGATTTCGCGTTCAACCTCATCAACACGATCCGGCACCTGCCGAGCGACGCGGCGGTGCTCGCGCACCTCGCCTGCGTGCGCCGGGCGCTGCGCCCGGGCGGGGTCTACGCCGTTGGGCTCAACTACGCCGATCCCGATCTTGACCAGCCGTGCGAGGACGTGTGGGAAGCGCGGCGGGGGGGCGTGCACGTCAGGCAGGTCGTGCAGTTCATACCGCCGGGGCGCGGCTCGCGCACCGAGAAGGCGATCAACCACCTCGTCGTCACCCGTCCGAGCGGCGTCGAGCACTTCGACGCGCCGTACACGCTGCGCACCCACACGCGCCGGCAGTGGGAACGGATCGTCGCCCGCAGCGGGTTCGAGCCGGTCGCGATTGTTGACGAGTACGGCAACCAACACCGTCCGGGCCCGAACGGGTACGGGATTCACATTCTGAAGAAGGCAATGGGCAATAGGCGGTAGGCAATGGGGAGAGAGGGCTCGGGGCCCGGACCCTTGCCCCTGAGCGAAGGCTCTCCGCACGAATGTCGATTGCCGCATGCCGAATGCCGACGCTCACTCGATCGTCACCACGTCGGCCAGGCGCTCCTCGGCGTCAACGTCGGTAACGCGCACCGCGACCTGCTTGCCGACCAGCTCGCTCGCGCCGTTCTCGAACTCGAACCGGCGTGTGACCTGCTGCCCCGGCGGCAGGTCGCTCACGCTGCGCCGGATCCGCGCGTGCCCGGGCGCGAACGCCTCGACGATCAGCGCGATCGGCTCGTCGGCGACGTTGGTGATCGACGCTTCGACGGCAAGGTCCGGGCCGGTCGGCGTCGGGAACGGGCGGTACGTCAGGTCGAGCCGCACCCGCTCCATCCCGATCTCGACCGGGGCCGTGACGCGGATCGTCCCGTAGTCGCGGTCGGCGACAAGCCGGATGTCGAAGACGAACTCGGTGCGTCCCGCCTGCTGGGCCTGGGTGAACGCTACCGAGAGCGGCAGTTCGGCCGACTCGCCCGGCGCGAGGTTGAAGCTCCCGTGGCGCGGGCTGATCGCCCAGCTGCGGTCGGGCGCCTCGCCGGGCGTGTCCGGGCCGCCGGGCTGCACGACGTAGTACGTCCCGTTGATCGGCACGTTCCACGGGTTGTCGAAGCGGATCGTGCGGTCGAACTCGACCGCACGCGCGGGCATGAACACCGGATCGACGCGGAACGACGCGACGAACCGCACCAGATCGACGTCCACACCCTCGATGAACGCCGGCACGTCGCCGACCGCCACCTCGTGCACGCGTCGCGGGCCGGCGGCGTCGTTGACCTTGATCAGCGGCACCGGCTCGGCGTTCCCGAACGGGTCGATGCGCGTGATCTTTCCTTCGCCGAGGAACAGACGCAGCGTGCCGCTGTCGGCGCCCGCCTCGCGCCACACGACCAGGGCGCCCCCCCGCCCCGGCGGCGCGTGCTCGTCGGGCGCGAGCACGTAGCAGCGGGTCCCCGGGACCGTCTCGAGCCGGGCGACGACCCGACGCTGCGCGAGCCGGTCGGCGAGCGTCCGCCACGCGGCAAGTTCCGGTCGCGGCATCGCTTGCGGGTGACGACCCCCCGTCCATCGCCAGGGGTCGAGCAACGCCGCACGCGAGTTCGGGCCCGAGACCTCGCTGTACACGCCCGGCATCGTCCGCCAGTACTCGACCGTGTGCTTGACCAGCTGCGTCACCGGCGCACGCAGCCCGTACTCGTCCTCGTCCACCGGCGTGAACACCACCGAGACCTCGCCCTCGCCCCACGACTCGCCAAGCGCCCGCATCGAGGCGGCGCCGAGCGAGAGCGGCCACGCCACCGCCAGCGCCTCGACGCCCCCGGGCGGCGCGAACTCGGGCGCCCACGGAATCGTGACGATCGGGCCGGGGACAAGTGTGGCGAGGCTGGTGTCGGCCGCCGTGACCAGCTCTGCCAGACCGCCGCGTTCGGTCGCGCGCCGGTCGCCGATCGCCCCGAGCTGCCAGCGGTCGATCCGCTGCCCGTACCGGTCGAGGATCGGCAGCAGGACCGGACCCCAGACCTCCTCATCGGACGCCACCATCCCCAGCGCGTCGTCCGGGTCGAGGCGACGCGCACGCACGAGCTTGTCGGGCACCCGCGGCACCGACAGCGTCACCGTGCACCCGCGCTCCATCACCGCGTCGATCACCGGTTTCAGCCTCCCGAGCCGCGCCGCCACGTTCTCGGCGGTGGTCGCTCGCGTCACGGCGGGAAACGTGACGGCGCCGACACCCGCGTTCAGCACCATCTCCCCGAGGTGCGGGGCCATCTCGTCGGGCAGCTCGGAGAGGACGACGCCGAACCGCTCGCGGTCCTTGTCGCCGAGCGGCATGGCGCCCGCCCCGCCGGGCTCGCTGTAGACCGGCGGCAGCCACGCGAAGTCGCACCACCCCGCCCCCACCGGCGTCTGCCCGTTGGCCACCTCGATCGTCGCGCGGTACCACCCCAGGCGGTCGAGTTCCGGCGTCCAGGTCGTCACCGTCCGACCCGCGCCGATCGAGCGTTCCCACGTGTCGGCGACCTTCCCGTCGATGTCGTACACCCTGACGCGGGCGGACAGGTCCTCGCCGGTCAGGTCGCGCACGACGACGCGCAGCTCCGGGCGGTCGGGCGCCACGACGACATTGGCCGGCGCGGTCGTCCCGACCTCGATCCGCGGGAGCTGGCTGATCGTGACATCGTCGAACCACGCGTCGCCGTCCACGTCTTCGGGCCACACCTGGTGCGCGCCGAGTGTGTTCGTGCCGAACTCGCGCGGCTGCAGCAGCTCGAGGTCGATCTGGAGGAAGGCCGCGTCGGAGTAGTCGCCGCGCAGGTCGATCTGCACCGGGCGCCAGTCGCCGCCGGTCCGGATGAGGTCGGAGTGCGTCTCGCTGGCGCCGATGGGCTCGCCCGCGTCGCTGATGAACCGCGCGGCGAGGCGCGCGCGGGCGTGGTGCAAACCAAGCGTGCGCACCATCGCGGCGATGCGGTAGTCGGCGCTCGGGAAGACCGGGATGACGCCGGTCTCGAGGCGCAGCGAGGTCGAGCCGCCGTGCGTCGGCAGGCGCACCGAGCCCTGCCCGCGCCACGCGGTGGTGAAGTCGAGCTGGGCGAGGTTGTAGATGGGGAAGCCGGGGCGTGTGCGGACGGCCGGATCGTCCTGGGCGCGGAACCAGTCGAACGGCAGGTCGCGCGGGTTGTCGAACTCCTCGAAGTCGAAGCTCGACACGGTGCGCCGGGCCGACTCGGGACGCTCGGGCTCGACCCGCTGGACCGGCGTGCCCAGGTCGGGGCGCCCGGCCTCGTCCTCGAGCTGCGCGAGGGAGAGGGAGGGAAGGAGGAGGGCGAGGAGGGGGCACAGGGCACAGGGCACAGGGCGAAGCAGGAGCGGTCCGCCGGGTCGGCGCGTGGTATGGGCGCGGACGTACACGAAGGGTGTATCGGCCGGTTGCGGTGCGGGGGCGTTAGAACGGATCGGTCAGCCCGTCGGCGCTCCCCACGCCCAGCCCCTCACCCAGGCGCGGTACGTGTCCGAGCCCGAACGCCACGCTCCCATCGTCTACCACCCCGATTGGCAACGTGTCGATCATCGCGACGGGAAGCGGGGTCACGCTCGCGGTCCCCGAAGGGATCTGCAGGACAGCGACGACCCCCAGTGCGAGCACGCCGATCAGCCCAGTCACCTGCGTGGCGCGCCGACGGCGCCGACGCGACGCCACCGCCTCCAGGAACGCTGGCGGAGGGTCGCCCGCGACGGTCTCGAATGTACGGTTCAGCGGGTCGTTCATGTCGTCGGCTCCGGCGTGCCCTCCAGCAGGCGGGACAGTTCGTCGCGGGCCGAGCGGTACCGGCTCGCGGCCGTGCTCCGGTTCAGCCCAAGCGTCAATGCGATCTGATCAAATGTCAATCCCGCGGCGTGCTTGAGCAAGAGCAATTCGCGGGCGTCGGGGTCCAGCTCGTCCATCGCGCGGCGTGTGTCGTCGTCGACCCGGGGCTGCCCAGGCGACGCCGGTGTGTGCCCCGTGCGTCTCGCGCGTTCGCGCGACTCGGTGCGCACGGCGTTGATCGCGGCGTTGCGCACCAGCCGCGCCATCCACGCCCCGGGTTCCTCCACGCGCTTCAGCTCGCGCACCGGGCGTTGGAGGATCGCGCAGAACGCCTCCTGGACCGCGTCGTCGCCCGCCTGCCCGACGAGCCCGCGCGCGTAGGCGAGCAGACGCGGGGCGAGACGGGCCCAGAGCTCCCTGGCCGACGCCTCGTCCCCGCGCCGCGTGCGGAGCAGGAGTGTTCGCTCGTCGGTCACGGCATCCGCTTCGTTTCCGCCTCCCCCTCGGGCAGCGCGTGTTTCGGGCGGACAATCACCGCCTCGCGCAGCGCCCGGCGCGTGTCGGCGATGCGCTGCTCGACGCGGTCGCTGCTCTCGTGGACGCGGGAGGCCGACGCCCCGATCGCCTTCGCGACCGGCCCGAACCCGCCCGACTCAAGAAGCTGCTCGATCTCCTTGAGCCGCGCCGTTGCGTCGGGTTGGTCCCAGACCTTGGCGACGAGGTCGTAGTAGCCGCGTGCGCGGTCGGCGGCGGCGATCAGCCCGTCGGCGTCGAGCGCCAGCAGCTCGGGCTCGGGCTCCTCGCCGAAGAGCGTCATGATCTCGCGGACCTGCGCCTGGTCCGAGTCGCGCAGCACGGCACTGAACCACGGGAGGAAGATGTCGCGCTCGTTGCCCACCGCTTCGCGCAGGCGGAACGGATCGTCCACCTCGAGCTCGCTCAGCGCGCCGGAGAGCGTCTGTCGCGCGCCGGCGGTCATCTCGCCCGAACGCGCGAAGTGCTGCATCTCCGAGCACGCGAGGTTGCCGATCGCCACGCCGACCAGCGAGCCGATCAGCACCGGGTCTTCGCAGGCGTGCCGGCTCATGCGGACGAGGGCGGCGAGGCGCATCGCCGCGGCGTCGGGTTTGCCGGCCGCGCGCAGACGGCGTGCGTCGGCCGCCAGGACGCATGCCGCGTCGCGCATCGGCGCAAGGTGGGGCAGCGTGGCCCAGATGCCCAGCTCGAGTTCGACGCCGAAGTCGGCATGCTCGATCGTCGCCGCTCGCAGGTACCCGCGGATCGCCCCGGACGCGGCCAGCCGCTCGGCGAGCTCGCCCTCGGGGGCCCACGAGGCGTCCTCCCATCCGCCGTGCTCGTCGGCGTACGCCTTCACGTCGGCACAGAGGTCGCGGTCGAGGAGCTGCGCGTACCGGTTGTACAGCAGGGCGGCGTTGTTCACGCTGGCGATCGGCCCGACCGAGGCGTCGCTCGCGTACTCCGCCGCGCTGTGCAGCGAGATGAAGTCGATCTCGGGCGGCGCGGCCGCGGCGGGCAGGGCGAGCAGGACGGCGGGCAGCAGGTGTCGCAGCATGGCGTGTATCCTCCGGTTCGGCCGCCGGGCGGTGGCGGCTCCGTTGTACCGACACCGCCGACGGGGCGCCGTGTGAGGTGATCGGAGGAAAAAGTGACCGACCAACCGAAACCCCCGCCCCGTGTGGCGCTCGAACGGTACGAGCCGGCGGAGCCGCCCGAGGCCGCGGGCGAGCGGTTCTACCGGACAGTGCGGCTGCGTCGGACGGTCCGCGAGTTCTCCGACCGCCCGGTCTCGCGCGAGACGATCGAGTGGGTGATCCGGGCGGCCGGCACCTCGCCCAGCGGCGCCAACAAGCAGCCCTGGCGCTTCGTCGCCGTGAGCGACCCGGAGATCAAGAAGCAGATCCGCGTCGCGGCCGAGGCGGAGGAGCACGAGTTCTACACGCGCCGTGCGAGCGACCGCTGGCTCGAGGATCTGGTCCCGTTCGAGACCGACGAGCACAAGCCGTTCCTCGAGGTTGCGCCGTGGCTGATCGTCGTGTTCGCGCTGAAGCAGACCGACGACGGCGGGCAGGTGTACTACGTGAACGAGAGCGTGGGGATCGCGTGCGGGATGCTGCTGGCGGCCGCCCACTTCGCGGGGCTGGCGACGCTGACGCACACGCCGAGCCCGATGGGGTTTCTGCGGGAGGTGCTGGGGCGGCCCGAGCACGAGAAGCCGTACTTGCTGATCCCGGTCGGCTACCCGGCCGACAACTGCACGGTGCCGAAGATCGAACGGAAGTCGTTGGATGAGATCATGGTGGTCAAGGGCAATGGGCGATAGGCAATGGGCAATGGGATGGAGTCGAAGAAGCTCGTCATGAGACGCACCAGCCCACGGAATGGAATCCGTGGGCTTCGTCTCTTCCCCATTGTCTAATCCCTATTACCCATTGCCCGCTTTACACATACACCTTCCGGTTGTAGATCCACCACTCGAGCATGACGATCGCCAGCGCCGCGAGGATCAGCCACGGCCAGAGGCGCTGGTTGATCTTGGTCTCGCCGGCGCGTGAGGCCGCGACGGTGCGCGATTTGAGGGTGATCGCGTCGGCCGGCGTCACGTCCGACTCGGCCGGGTCGAGCAGGTTGGCCGCGAACAGGCGCACCGCACGCGAGCCGTCGTGACCGTCGCGGGCTGTCGCCGACCCCTTCCAGCTCATCCGGTACACCCCCGCGCGGCGCAGCGGCCCGAACGCCACGCGCCCGTCCGGTGTCGGCACCAGCCGCGACTCCTCGTCGTCCGGCGTGCGCAGCTCCACGTCCTTTGCGTCCACCGGCAGGCGATCGCTCAGGATCTCACCGGGCGTGAGGCTCTGCGCGCTCTCCGAGCCCGAGCCGCCCACGTACACCACCGACGTCGCCACGAACAGCGGGAACGACGTGTCGAACGGCCACGTCGTCAGCAGCGGCTCGAACGGCACCACCAGTGCGTGCGACTGCGCCGTGATCAGCTCGATGATCCCCGGGCCGGTGTCGGTCTCGGCGATCACCTCGGCCGACGCGTCCGGCGGGATCACCACCGGGCGCGACTCGGTGATCGCGATCGGCGTCAGGTTCAGGTGGCGCAACGCCGGGTGGTCGCGGTCCCACGTGATGAACACCGTCGGCGGGCCCGGTTCTGGTTTGGCCAACGCCAGCGGCGGCGGCACCGCGCCGAACACCACGAACCGACCCGGCGGCAGACCGCCCTCCGGCACATACCGGTCGAGCACCACCACGTCGAACTCCCCCCCGCCGCGCGACAGTGCCTGGTCGTACTCGTCCGGCGTGAAGAGCGTCAGCGAGTTGAGCGGCAGCCCCTCCAGCGCGAGTTGGAGGTACGGGTCGCCCGTCGTCACCAGCGCCACGTCGAGCTTCTTCGCCGGAGGCAGCACCAGGCGACCCCGGTTGTCCGGCTCCAGCACGTCGGCGACATCGGCGGGCACCGTGAGGTTGACGGCCAGCAGCGCTCCCTCGGCGTGGTCGAGCGTGAACACCACGCCCGCCGTCCCGGGACGCAACGCCCCCTCGCCCTCCTCGCCCGCGGGCCCGTGCTCGGCGGCGGGGATCGTCACCGGCTTGGCCAGAGGCACGCGCTCGGCCACCCCCGCGATCACCAGCTCGACATCGACCGTCACGTCCTCCGTCGCCGTGGACTCGAGCCCGACGAACACCGACACCTCGTTCGGGTTGTCGAACGCACGCTCGGCTCGCAACCCCGTGATCCCCACGTTGCGCGACTCGGGCGATCCCACGACGTTGAAGATCACGATGTCGTCGCTCCGCGGCAGTACATCGGCGGCGTCGGCGATCTTGCCGTCGGTCCACAGCTGCACCTCGGACGGCGGGCCGGCGTACAGACCCTCGACCTCGAGCGGGCTGGCTTCGCCCTGTCCACCCTGGTCGTCCATGAAGATCCGTTTCGGCGCCTGCGCCTTGGACAGGCGCATCGCCTCCTCCAGTTCGGTCGGCGCGTCGGTCGGCTCGATCGCGTCGATCGCGCTGCGGAGCGCGGCCTTGTTGTCGGTGAACTGCTGGCGGACCTCTGCGGTCGTGTCGAAGGCGATGACCATCGCCTCATCGGCGTCGCGGGTGCCGAAGAGCCCGCGCTCGCGCATCGCGTCGACGAACTCGAGGGCGCGTCGCCTCGAGGCTTCGAGGCGCGTCGCGCCCTTGTCGTCGCCGTCGGTGGCGTTCATGCTCGCCGAGCGATCGATCATGATGATGTGCCGGGTGACGCCGCCCGAGGTCGTCTCGAGCATCGGCTGCCCGACCGCGCCCAGCAGCGCGCCGAGGATCAGGAGCTGGAGGAACAGCAGCAGGTTGCGCCGCAGCTTCTGGAACGGGGCGTTGGCCTGGAGGTCCTCGATCGCCTTGCGCCACAGCAGCGTCGTCGAGATCTCGACCGAACGCCGGCGCAGCTTGAGGAAGTACAGCAGCACCAGCGTCGGCACTGCGATCGCGGCCGCGACACCGGCGATGGCGGGGGTGAGCCAGGTCACGGCGCGTCCCCGAGGATGAGTGTGCGAGGCCCGTCGTCTTCTCCCCGATCCACAAACGGATCGAGGTAGCTGGCCGCAGTCAGCGAGTCATCGACGAACCCGAACGAGAGCCGCCCCGCGGCGTATGAATCGTTGAGTGTCCAGCGACATCCCGGTGGATACACCCACGCGCTGATCCGATCTTCAACGGGCTCGCCCGACCCGAGCGACGAGGCTTCGCGTGAGTGCCGCAGGTGGAGTTCGTCCAGCGTGTTGGTCACTTCCCGCATCGACTGCCCGTAGGCGAAGTGCTCGCTCACGGCCGCGTTCAGTTCGCCCGGTTCGAGCCCGGTGTGGATCGGCGAGTGGTTGATCGCGCAGCCGGTGAGCACCGAAACCAATACCGCAACGCATAGCCGCCAAGAGGCGGCAATGGCACCCGAGGATGCGGGACTCGGATGCCGAATGCCGAACCACGAATGCCGCTGTTCGTGGCCTTCACTCGAAGACTCGCTCAGACCACGGCACCCGCCCCCGGTGTCTCTTCCCCGTTGCCTATTGCCTATTGCCCATTGCCTCACCCCACCAACCCCCTCCTCCTGAAGTACTCGAGGATGAGCGTGTCGATGGGTGTGTCGGAGCGGACGGTCATCTGCGTGATCTCGCGCCGGGCGCAGAAGGCGTTGAGCTCGTCGCAGTACGCGGTCAGGTTCTGCTTGTAGCGCTTGAGCAGCGGTGCGGCGATGGTGACGTCGGCGATGTCGCCGTCCTCGACATCGGTGAGGCGCAAATCGCCGGTGATGTCGGGCTCGAGTTCCTGCGGGCTGAGGACCTGGACCGCGAAGAGGTCGAACCCGCGCCCGACGAGCATCCTCAGCCCCTTCTCGTACCCCTCCTTGAAGAAGAAGTCGGAGAGGACGACCATGACGCCCTTGCCGCGGCGCGAGAGGGCGAGACGGGCGGCCGCGTCGGGGAAATTGGCGCTGCCGCCGGGCTCGATCGAGCAGAGGAAGCGTGCGGCGTCGTGGGTGCGGCGGCGCCCGCGGAGGTCGCGGATGGAGTGGAGCAAGACCCCCTCCGCCCTCGAAGACTCGGGCACCTCCCCCGCAGGCGCGGGGGAGGAGGCGTCGTCGTCGCGCTCGCGCGTGCGCCCGCCGATGACGCTGATCGCGACGCGGTTGAGGTTGATCAGCCCGATGTAGGCGAGCGACATCGCGGCCTGCTGCATGAAGAGGAACTTGTTGGGGGTGCCGCAGTCGCTCGACTCGGTAGCGTCGAGGACGACGTGCAGGGCGAGGTCCTCCTCTTCGAGGAAGAGCTTGAGGAAGAGTCGGTCGAGGCGCCCGAAGATGTTCCAGTCGATGTGGCGGAGGTCGTCGCCGACGACGTAGGGGCGGTGGTCGGCGAACTCGACGCTCTCGCCGCGCTTCTTGGAGCGGCGTTCGCCCTTGAGCTTGCCGGCGAAGATCTTGCGGCTGGTGAGGTCGAGGCGGGAGATGCGCGCGATGAGCTTCGGGTCGAGCAGCTGCTCGATCGACGTCGGCCGCTTTGGGTTCTCCGTGCGCAGCATCGTCCCGGACATCGCCTCCTTCAGCGCACGCGGTGGGACCGGCATCTTGCCGGACGATGACGGATTCTGGCGTCACACCGACCGGCCGAAGCCCGGCCCCACCCGCCTCCGCGCGCTATTTCACCCGCTTCCACGGCTCGGGGTCCTTCCAGGCGTCGGGGTCGTTGACCGCGTCGATCAGCATCGCGCGCAGCCCGGCCGCGTCCGAGGCCATCACGCCGTGCGGCGGCTCGCCCGATTCCGAGTCCATCCTCACGAACGTGACCGAGTCGCTCTTGGCCGCCCGCTTCTCGAGCCAGTCGTCGCTCAGCGCCCGGTAGGTCAGCTCGTTGCCGTCGATCTGGATCAGCCCGTACATGAACACCGGCGGGGTCTTCTTCTCGCGGTTGAAGACGATCTCGGCCACCAGCTTGGCGCCCAGCGGGTGCAGGCTCATCGGGTAGTAGTCCTTGGCCTCGTTGATTCGGATCGCGTAGGAGTGCCCCGACTGGCTGGTCACTTCCGCGGTCGTGCCCTCGGCGTTCCGCCATGTGCCGATGATGTCCTCGCGGTCGAGCCGCCCCTCCGGCGCCAACCCGGACGGCGCCGAGGCGCAGGCGGTCAGCATCACGGCGGCGGCCAGGGTCGTCACGATCTTTGCGAGTCTCATGTCCTGATCTCCTTTCAGGGGTTGGGTTCGAACCTCCCGGCGTCGAGCACGATATCGCGCCCGTCGTCGTTCTGTGCGGGCAGCAGGCTCTCGCGGACCGGTCGCCACATCCGGACCCGCTCCAGCCGCGAGTTGTGGTCGAAGAAGAAGTTGAGTTTCCCGAAAACCTCCTGCATGTTCCGCCAGCGGAGCAGGCGGTGGCGGACCACGACGCCGATCGCGAACGTGCCCTTCTCGGGGTCGCCGTACTCCTCGAACTCGGCGATGTGCTTCTGCCACTCGCCCTTGGCGGCGCTGAGGCGGGCCTCGCGCAGGCGCTCGCGGACCTCCCCGGGCTTCATCCCGTAGCGGAAGCGCCGGGAGAGCTCCTGCTGGACCTGGTAATCGCTCATGCCCAGGTTGATCGCCGCGTCGTTCGAGACGCACCCCGGCAGCAGCAGCACACCCGCCAGCAGCAGGAAGAGGATCGAACGCGAAGTGGCGCGAATGGAGAACGAATCGGGGCGCGTCACTCTGCTCCTTCTCCCCGCCGGGGAGAGGGTGGCTCGCCGCAGGCGAGACGGGTGAGGGGATGCCTCCCCCGCCCCCGGCGGGCAAGGTGCCGGGTCTTCGAGGCGGAGGGGGTATGAACCCAGCTGCTTCTTCGCGTCCTTCGCGTTCATGCTCCGGGTCCTGCCATCACGCCCCCACCGTCAGCGGCTCGGTCGCCGTCAACTCCATCACTTTCGTCACGATCTCGTCGGGGTCCACCCGGTCGGCCTCGGCCTCGAAGTTCAGGAGCAGCCGGTGCCGCAGGCTCAGCAGCGCCACCGCCTTGATGTCGTCGTACCCCACGTGGTAGCGCCCGTCGGTCACCGCACGCACCTTGCCGCCGAGCACCAGCGCCTGGGCCGCGCGCGGCGAGGCCCCGCAGCGCACGTACTTGTTTACCGGCCCGACCGCGAAGCGTCCCTCCGGGTGCGTCGCCAGCACCAGCCGGGCCGCGTACTCCTTGACGTGCGGCGCCACGATCACCCCGCGCACCAGGTGCTGCGCCGCGAGGATCCCCGCCCCGTCGAGGACGGTCTGCGCCTCCGGCGTCTCGGCCCCGGTCGTCCGGTCCAGGATCTTCATCAGGTCGCCCAGTTGCGAGTACCCCACGTTGATCTTGAACAGGAAGCGGTCCATCTGCGCCTCGGGCAGCGGGTAGGTCCCCTCCTGCTCGATCGGGTTCTGCGTCGCCAGCACCAGGAACGGCATGTCCAGCTTGTACGTCGTCCCTCCCACCGTCACCGACCGCTCCTGCATCGCCTCGAGCAGGGCCGATTGGGTCTTGGGCGTCGCACGGTTGATCTCGTCGGCCAGCACCACCTGCGCGAAGATCGGCCCGCGCTGGAACTCGAAGCTCCGGCGCCCGGTCTCGGCGTCCTCGCTGACGATGTTCGTCCCGATCACGTCGGCCGGCATCAGGTCGGGCGTGAACTGGATGCGGCTGAACGGCAGGTGCAGGGTCGTCGCCAGCGTGCGCACCAACAGCGTCTTGCCCAGCCCGGGCACGCCCTCCAGCAGCACGTTGCCGCCGGCGAACAGCGCGGTCAGCACGCCGTCGATCACTTCGGTCTGCCCGACCATCACCTTCCCGATCTCACTCTTGAGGACGTTGTAGGTCTGGCGGAACTGCTCGCACTGCGCTCTCACTTCGGCCGGTGTCTCAGGGTCCATGCTCGTTCCTTTTCAGTCTTTCACCACAGAGGGCACAGAGGCACACAGAGTCAGAAGAACCTGTTTCGGCTTTGCATTCCTTCTGAACACACCGATCCTCTCTGTGTTCCTCCGTGTTCTCTGTGGTGGTTTTCTCATAACTCTTCCTCGCCGCGGGCGCGGCGTTTGGCCTTCATCAGCCTCGACATCCCTTCCTCTTCCTCGCCCTTGTCTTCCGTCTTCGACGGTTTGGTCGGTTTCGACTCACCCGGCTTCTTCGGCAGGGCGAGGTCGTCGCGTGTTGCGCCCGTCTTCGGCGCCTCGAACTTCCGCGACGCCACGTCGCCCTCCTGACGCCTGATCCGCGACTTCGCCTTGGCGCGGGCCGCACGCAGCGCGTCGGTCTCGGCCTTCTTCTCCTCGCGCGCCTGGAACAGCCCGACCGCCCAGGCCCCGATCGCCCGCGGCTCGATCCGGACGCGCCGCACCGCCACGTCGCCAAGGAACAGCCCCATCCCGAGCAGTGTCAGCGCCAGCCACACCGACTCGGTCGCGACCGGGAAGTTCAGCCCCTCGCGCCGCCACAGGTCGGCCTCGTCCGACGCCGGGTCCGCCGGAAGCTCGTGCCCCCCGGTCAGCTCGGCCACCTGACGCAGCAGCGCCGCGTTGTCCTCCAGCGTGCGGAATTCGTCGGCGAACGGGCGGGAGACCGCCGCCTGCACCGAACCCTCCATCGGCGAGCCGCCGTCAACCCCGGGCACCGCGTACAGCATCGACATCATGTACGACCCGGCCTTGTCGCTGCGGAACCTCCCCTCGAACCGTCCGGGACCGACCTGCTTGAGCACGAGGTCCTGCCCCTCGCCGTCCGGGCCCGCCACGCGACCGCGGATGTCCGCAAACGGCGTCGGGCGTCCGTCGGGCGTCAGCATCTGAACGACGACCCGCGTCTCGTCGCCCTCGTTCTGCGTGGTGACGTCGATCTGCGCCGAGCCGGTGGGGCGCATCGACCAGCGCACGTGCTGCTCCCAGAACTGCCGGAACTGTCCCCAGATCACCCACGCCGAGTCCCATCGCGTCGACGCGTCCGACGTGAACGTCACGACCTTGCCCAGCCCGTACTGCCACTGGGCGCAGACCGGGTCGTTCTCCTTTCCGATGAGGGTCGCCAGCGCGAGCCCCTCACGCTGCGCGGCGACAACGTACCCGGTGATGGGCGGGACGGCGCCGATCCCCGCCATCGGCTCGGACGGCACCGCCTGCTTGGCGGGGACAAACGGGTCACCCTCCCAGATCAGCGAGCGTCGGATGGTCTGAGCCTCCTTGATGAAGATCTGCGGCAGGGTCGCCTCCTGCCCGGCACGGACGTTGTAGAACCGCCCGTTGGTCGCGGCGGCCATCTGCTTCATCCGCGAGATGTCGATCGAGCCGTGGGCCGCGATCGCCACCGCCGAGATCGACACCTTCGCGTTGCGGTACTGCTTGTACAGCGAGGGAGGGGGCGACGACGGGTCGCCGTCCGAGATCACGATCACGTGCTTCTGCCCGGCATCCACGCTCTTGAGCCCCGCGAGCGCGACGCGCAGCGACGGTGCAAAGTCCGGCATGTCGCCGAACTGGAGCTTCTGGATCGACTGCCTGATCGCCACACGGTCGCCGACCGGCTTGAGCGGGTGAACCCACCCCGTCCCCCCGTTCCACTGGTACTCGACGATCCCCACCAGGTCGAGGCGGCTGAGCGCATCGACCGAGGCGTTGCAGATCTCCTTGCCCCAGTGCACGCCGTTGGCCATCTCCACCGAGTGGATCACCAGCGCCAATGCCCCCCGCGGCATCTGGCGCTTCTGCGGCGGGTCGAGCTCGATCGGCAAC
>Ga0210086_1000696_pt1 | contig 18657 bp, 13 predicted proteins | sample China_Galinas_PW_3_FD_184867 | JGI IMG/M metagenome (GOLD analysis project Ga0210086, IMG submission 184867) | Wetland microbial communities from San Francisco Bay, California, USA, that impact long-term carbon sequestration - China_Galinas_PWB_D2... | ecosystem: Environmental > Aquatic > Marine...
CCGCCACAACCACGGGCCTGGCTTCGTTGGCCATCGCGTTCGGCGAGGGTGCCGCGGCTACCGCCGTCGGCGGCTGGTTCAACAGCGCCATCGCGTTGGGCACCGGCAGTTCCGCCAGCGTCAACTACGTCAAGAACAACGGCACCGCCAGCGGCAGCTTCAACGCTGCGTTGGCCAGTGGGGGCGGCATTGCCGCCGTCAATTCCGCCAGCGGTGCCGACGGCGCCACCGCCACTGCCACCGGCAACGCCAACATGGCCTGGGCGATCGGCGGCGCCGCATTCGTCAACGGCGCTCAGGCTGACGGTACTGGCGGCGACGCCACCGCCACCGGCAGTTTCAACACAGCCGGGTCCATCCGCGGTACCGCAGCCATCAACAACGTGAATGTTCAATCGTTATCGGCCACTGCCACCGGCACCGCCACCGGCAGCTTCAACGGGGCTATCGGGCTCCCCGGAGGTAGCGACGCCGAAGTGAACCAAGTCCTCGCCAGCGCTGCCCAGGGGGGAATCGCCACCGGCGGCGCAACCGGTAGCTTCAACGGGGCCGTATCTCTTGGCAACAGTGCCGGCACCGTCAACTTCGCCGACACCAACAGCGGCACCGACGTCGCCAGCGCCACCGTGAACGGCTACTTCAATGCCGCGGCAGCTCTCAGCCACGCGGGCAACGCCGACGTCGCTACCGTCAACGGGGCGACCGCGATGGCCGGTACCGCCATCGCAGCGGGCCACCTCAACACCTCCTGGTCAGCGATCTCAGGCTCGAGCTATGTCAACATTGCCCAGGCGCTTGTGGCCGGCTCCTCCGCCGTCGGCAGCGGCAGCTTGAACACAGCCGCGGCCCCCGGTTTCGGTGTGGCCGTTGTCAATAACGCCGATGATGGTGGCGTGGCCCTCGGTGACCTCAATAACGCCTGGACGCTCGCCAACGGCAAATCGGCCACCGCCGGGGCCGGCAACGCCAATCTCGCCATAGCCTGGGCCGACAACGCGGTAGCCGACGCGACCGGCGGGGACGGCATGATCGACATCGAGCCGCCGCTGTGAGCTACCAGCGCACTGTTGATCTCTTCGGCTAACCACACCAAGGGCAGGCAGTGAGCTCGTAACAGGTCAGGGGTTGTGCCGCATGTCAGAAGGTTGGCGACGTTGGCGAGTGAAGACGGTTCTTGGAGCTATTGCGGACGGATTGCGGACGCTGTTCCGCTCCAAAATTTTCCGCGAGAGAAACGACGCTGGCCGTTCGAGGCATGATGCGACCGCGCTAGGGGGTACCGCCCTGGGCACCGAGCGGGGGTGTTCGGGTCTGTGCTCCGGTGTCCGGGCACCTTTCAAGTTTGCCCGGTGCAGCGAACCATAGTTGGCCGAGCCGGGCGGTCGAGTCGGCTAATCTGGCGCGATGAATCGGTCCTAAGTCGGCAAGGCGCACTCCCGCCCGTGCCACGTCCTCGACGGTGACCGCCAAGCGTAGGTCCAAACGGGCGAATCGATCCACGCAATCGGAGGCTGATCAGTGGGAATCCAGGACAGTCCCGCACGCGCATCCAACGAAGGTGCGCGGCCGGACAACCGGCTCGCGTTGCTGGACCAGGCCTTCTATGCAGGGCATCGCGCCGCAGGCCAGCGGGAAGTCATGCAGGTTGGGTGGCTTTATCAACGCGGCGTCGACGTCGACGGGCTGAAGCGTTTTCGCGATAATCTCAGTCACGGATTGCTGGGACGGCTCATCGAGCGTTCGCCACTGCCCTTCGGTCGGCATCGGTGGGTCTGCGATCCTCGGCCCGCGGAAGTCGCCATCGCCGCGTCCGCCCGTCCTCGCGCTGAACTCGGCGACTGGTTCGACGAACAGGCACAACTATCTCTTGATCCGGAATCGGGGCCCGGCTGGCGTATCAGCGCCGTTCCCCTCACCGACGGATCAACCGCGGTCAGCCTGGTGGTCTCCCACTACGTCATCGACGGCATCGGTGCCGCCCTCGCGGTAGCTGAGGCGATCCTGGGCGTCACACGCGACCTCGGCTATCCCCCGCCACGGTCACGCACTCGACTGCGCGCGTTGGTTCAGGACGCGGGCGGAACAGTACGGGACGCGCCTGCGGTTGGGCGGGCGTTTGTCGCGGCGATGAAAGAGGCACGACGCCGCCAGCAGGATGTCGACCGATCGGAACCGTCGCGGCCCACCACCGTGCCGGCCAGCAACGCAGACGAACCCGTCACCGCGCCCAGTATCTTCATCCAGATCAAACTGGATGAATGGCATGCCCGCGCGGAAACTCTTGGCGGAACGAATGGCGCGCTGGCCGCCGCGTTCACCGCGAAACTCGATGAGCACATGGGGCGCCAACATGGCGATTCCAGCAACGTCACGATGCTGCTTCCCGTGAACGACCGCACCAGCCAAGACGATGTGCGAGCGGTAGCGGTGTCGTTTGCCCGCGTCCACATCGACCCGACAGAGGTAGCGACGGATCTGCGCGGCGCGCGCGCCGCCATTAGGGACGCGCTGAAGACTTCCAAGGAAACGCCAGACGAGGCATCGAAACTCGTTGCGCTGACACCTTTCATACCGAAACGGGCCTGGCGACATTTGGTTGACTATGGGCTCAACGACCCCGAACAGCCGGCAGTCTGCTCCGTTCTCAGCGATGCCGGCCCTGACGCGATCCGCCCCGATGGCACGTTGTGCGACGGTAGCTTTGTACGAGGGGCGAGCCAACACCTAACGCAGCGGTGGCTTGAACGCGTCGGTAGCCAACTGCAGGTTTATTTCGGCACCGCGGTGGAGCTCAACATAGCTAGCATCTGCGTTTGCGCATACCATCCCAACTCCGTAACGACAAAGGCTGCCCTGCGTGAACTGGCCGCGCAAACGTTGGCTGAGTTCGACCTGACCGGCGAGATCGACTGAGCTGCGCCAAGAGCCTGGCGACAAATCCTGTGTCCACTCCGTCCAACGTGACACAGATAGGCGATGTCCAGCGGAGAACGATCCAAAATCGGCTACGTCGCGGCGGACCCTTCCGCTGCCGGATCGGTTGGTGGCGGCGCTCAAGGCCGCGAAGGCGGAGCAGGCCGCCGCACGCCTGACCCTGGGCGGCGACGGCGGCGCGTGGACCTATGTGGTGTCGAACGAGATCGGCGAACCTACTCCCCAGCGGTGCTGTCGCGGTACTGGCGCGACACCGTGGAAGCGGCCGGTGTACGCCATATCAAGCTGCACGCGGCCCGGCATACGTGCGAGCCCATAGGTGTGGTCCTCAGTCAGCCTCGCGACCACGTAGTCGACGAACGGATCGAACGGATCCGGGCCCGGCCGCGCCCGCACCCCCGGCGTTCGCTTCCCCGACAGATAGTCGCGCACCGTCTTGCGGTCGAAGCCGGTGTGGCGGGCGATCGCCGCGATCGTCCAACCACGCTTGCGTAGGGCATGTACTTCCACATCGTCCTCCCATGTGAGCATGAGAAAGCGGGCCTCCTTCGAATGGAGCTGTTGGCGTCAGACACCAGCAGCATCGAAGGAGGCCCGCCCTTCTCGGCGGAGCCACACGGGTGGGGAATTTCGATGAGCGTCAGCGGGGAATTTCAACGAGCGCGGTCACCGTGACACTGACACCGGCTATTCGAACAGCGTCAGCGCTGGTCAACGTGGAGCCGATGACGGGAATCGAACCCGCGTATTCAGCTTGGGAAGCTGATGTTCTGCCATTGAACTACATCGGCATGTGGTGCTGACGAAGGATAGCAACTGCACCCAGGTCACGACATCAATCCCCTGACGATCCGCCTATCGGCTCGCCGGCCGTGCGACGGCTATACGCTCGTCGGGTGCTGCTCTCCGATCGCGATATCCGTGCTGCAATCACCGCCGGGCGGCTGGGTGTCGATCCGTTCGACGACACCCTTGTGCAGCCATCGAGCATCGACGTCCGGCTCGACAGCCTGTTCCGAGTGTTCAACAACACCCGCTACACCCACATCGACCCCGCCGAGCAGCAGGACGAGCTCACCAGCCTGGTGCAGCCCGTCGACGGCGAGCCGTTCGTGCTGCATCCCGGGGAGTTCGTCCTCGGATCCACGCTCGAGTGCTGCACGCTGCCCGACGACCTGGCCGGCCGTCTGGAGGGCAAGTCATCGCTGGGCCGGCTGGGCCTGCTCACCCACTCCACCGCGGGCTTCATCGACCCCGGTTTCTCCGGGCACATCACCCTGGAGCTGTCCAACGTCGCCAACCTGCCGATCACCCTGTGGCCGGGAATGAAGATCGGTCAGCTGTGCCTGATGCGGCTGACCAGCCCGGCCGAACATCCCTACGGCAGCGCCAAGGTGGGTTCGAAGTACCAGGGGCAGCGCGGCCCCACGCCGTCGCGTTCCTACCAGAACTTCGTCCAGCCCTCACCCGACGGGTAGCCTCGGAGCACCAGGGTCGGCAGCGCTACGCCAGCTAATCCGCTCAGCTGTAACGGCACCGCTACCAGCGGCGATGAAGTTTCTAGTCGGGCGGTACGCACAGGGCGGAGCGCAGCAGCGGGTCGGGGCCAGCCAGCAAACAACCTTGGAGGTGTGGTGGACATCGTACTTGGTGTGTCTCTGACACCCACGACGGTGCGCATGGTGCTGGTCGAAGGGGAGAAGGCCGACGGGATCACCGTCGATCACGACACCTTCGACATCACCGCCGGCGATGGCCCGGCAACCACCAGCCCCGCCGAACAGGTGGTCGCGGCGATCCTCGGTACGAGGGAGAGCGCCACCGAAGGCGGCCACCGCCTGATCGTGACCGGCGTCACGTGGACCGACCACGGCGCGGTCGCGGGGCTGCGGGAGGCACTCGCGGCGCGCAAGGTCGACGACGTCGTCCTGGTTTCGGAGCTGCATGCCGCGGGAGCGCTGGCACAGGCTGTGGGCCGCGCGGTCGGGTACGAACGTACCGCCCTGATGTTCCTCGAACGCGACACCGCCACACTGTCAGTGGTCACCACCGCAGACGGTGCGGTGGTCAAGGTTCACAGCCGGGATTTGCACGCCGAGGACGCGGTGGCCGAGCTGCAGGACATGGTCGCGAGCCTGGAGACGCTCGACGAGCCCCCGCAGGGCCTGTTCATCGTGGGCTCCGGTGTGGACGTCGCGGCGCTGAAGTCGCAGATCGCCCTGGGGACAACCCTGCCGGTGCACGCCCCCGACGAGGCCGACCTGGCGCTGGCGCGTGGTGCGGCCCTGGCCTCGGCGACCGCACCGCGCTACGAGGCCTCGACGGTCGGACTGGCCTATGCGCAGGATCCCGACGGCCCCACCGCCGGTGCGGTCTACCCCGACGGTGAGGGCACTCAGATGGCGCCCGCCGGGTACATGGCGCCCCTGGGCTACAGCGAGGTCCCCGATGACCCCAGTGACGACGCCCTCGGCTATGACGCCCTGTTGCCGGAGATCGACGACATCGGCGCCGGCGAGGAACCCGGTCGCAAGCCGTTCTTGCTCGTGGGGAGCGCGCTGACCTCGATCTTCGTGGTGGGCGTCGTCGCACTGGTGATCTCGCTGGCGGTCAACATCCGCCCGACCGTCGATCAGCGCCCCGACCCGGGCGAGCGCGCGACCGTGCCGAGCAGCCAGGCGCCGGCACCGGCCACCCCCGAGGCCCAGGCTCCGGCACCGCCGCCCGCGCCGTCCTCGGTGCCCGACACCATCCCGGAACCGGTGCCCGTGGTGCAGCAGGCGCCGCGGACGGTTTACGTGACCCCGCCACCGAAGGCTCCCGCACCGGCGCCGGCGGCACCCGCCCCGGCACCCGAGGCGGCCCCTGAACCCGCTCCGGCCGCCCCGGTCGTGCCCGTTGCGCCGGCCCCGGTGATCCCGCCCATCGTGGTGGTGCCGCAGCTTCCGCGGTTGCCGTCGCTGTTGCCGCCGTTCCTGCGCCCGAAGAGCCACACGCCATCGCAGCAGTACCCGCACAGCGAGTACCCGTCGCAGCAGGACCCGCAGACCGAGTACCCGCCGCAGACCGAGTACCCGTCGTCACCGCCGGAGCAGGACTACCCGCAGCAGCCGTATCCCTCGTCGCCGCAGCAGAGCCCGTCCTACCCGTCCTCGCCGGCAGCGACACCGGGCCCCGGTTACCCCGGCTACCCGAGCTATGGCGGGTCGGGTTCCGGCTCGGGCTCGGCGTCGAACTCCGGCGATTACGGCTCCGCCGGTGACTATGGTTCGCCCAGCTCCGGCTCCGGCTCCGGCTCCAGCTCGAGATCCGGCTCCGGGTCCAGCTCGGGGTCGAGTGGTTCTGGCGGCTCGCACGGCGCGACCGGCTCCACCGGGCGGGGCTCTGGCCCACTTTGGCCGTGGCCGGGCGGCGGGGGATAGCTGCGGGGCGCGTTCACCGGCCGTTAGCCTGACGCTCAGTGTCGCGATGCGGTTAGCTCATCGCAGCCGCCTATAGAGGCAGTATGCGATGCACCGTTTTCGGTACTGGGTACCTCGGCGCCACCCACGCCACCGGCATGGCGGAGCTGGGACACGATGTCGTCGGCGTCGACATCGACCCCGGCAAGATTGCCAAGCTGGCCGACGGCGACATCCCGTTTTACGAACCCGGGCTGGCAAAGATGCTGCGCGACAACCTCTCTGCCGGCCGGCTGCGGTTCACCACCGACTACGACATGGCCGCCGATTTCGCCGACGTGCATTTCCTCGGCGTCGGCACACCACAGAAGAAGGGTGAATACGGCGCCGACCTGCGTCACGTGCACGCCGTCATCGACCAACTGGTGCCCCGCCTGACCCGGCCCTCGGTGATCGTCGGCAAATCAACGGTTCCGGTGGGCACGGCCGCCGAACTCGCCCAACGGGCACAGGGCCTGGCCCGCGACGGCGTGGACGTCGAGATCGCGTGGAACCCCGAGTTCCTGCGTGAAGGCTTCGCCGTCCACGACACACTGCACCCCGACCGTATCGTCGTTGGTGTACAGCATGATTCGAAGCGCGCCGAGGCCGCCCTGCGTGAGCTGTACGGCCAGATCGTGGGGGACGGTGTGCCGCTGCTGCTGACCGACCTGCAGACCGCCGAACTGGTCAAGGTGTCGGCGAACGCCTTTCTTGCCACCAAGATCTCGTTCATCAACGCCATCTCCGAGGTGTGCGAGGCGGCCGGCGCCGACGTCCGGGTGCTGGCCGACGCGCTGGGCCACGACCCGCGGATAGGGCGGCGATTCCTGAACGCGGGACTCGGTTTCGGTGGCGGCTGCCTGCCCAAGGACATCCGCGCGTTCATGGCGCGCGCCGGCGAACTCGGCGCCAATCATGCGCTGACGTTCCTGCGCGAGGTGGACAGCATCAACATGCGACGCCGAACCAGGATGGTCGATCTGGCCACCACCGCGTGCGGCGGCTCGCTGTTGGGCGCCAACGTCGCGGTGCTGGGCGCGGCGTTCAAACCCGAGTCCGACGACGTGCGGGACTCGCCGGCACTCAACGTCGCCGGCATGCTCCAGCTCAACGGCGCCACCGTGAACGTCTACGACCCGAAGGCCATGGAGAACTCCCAGCGACTGTTCCCCACGCTGAACTACTCGACCTCGGTACTGGAGGCATGCGAGCGCGCCGACGCGGTCCTGGTGCTCACCGAATGGCGCGAGTTCGTCGACCTCGACCCGGAGGGGCTGGCAGGCACGGTTCGCGCCAGAGTGGTTGTCGACGGCCGTAATTGCCTCGACACCGAACGCTGGACGAACGCCGGCTGGCGGGTCTACGCGTTGGGCCGTCCGGTTTCCTGACGGGCGGCCAGGCCCGTCCCGTAAGTTCATGGACGTGGACAACGCAACGGCGCTGATCGCCGAAAACGCAGCGTTCGGTGAGCTTCTCCGCGATGCGGACCTCGCGGTTCCGGTTCCGACCTGCCCGGGCTGGTCTCTTGAGCAGCTGATGCGCCATGTCGGACGTGGTGACCGATGGTGTGCCCAGATCATCGCCGAGAAGTCGACCGACTTCATCGACCCGCGCACCGTCGAAGGGGGCAAGCCACCGCCGGGTCGCGACGAGAGTATTGCCTGGCTGCACGCAGGTGTGCAGAAACTCCTCGACGCGGCCAAACAGTCCGGTGCCCAGACACCGGTCTGGACGTTCCTCGGCCCGCGCCCGGCGCAGTGGTGGATCAGGCGCCGTCTGCACGAGGTGGCGGTGCATCGGGCCGATGCGGCGCTGGCGCTCGGTGCGGATTTCGACATCGTGCCCGCGCTGGCGGCCGACGGCATCACCGAGTGGCTGGAGCGGGTGGTGATCCAGGCCGACGAGGAAGGTCCCGCCGGCGGTGACCGGCCGCTGGGTGACGGGCAATCGCTGCACCTGCACGCCACCGACCCGGGTCTCGGTGCGGCCGGCGAATGGACCATACTCGGCCGGCCGGACGGGATCGCGGTCGACCACGAACACGGCAAGGCCACCACGGCGCTACGCGGCCCCGCCCGCGACCTGTTGCTGGCCACCGTGCGCCGGTGCACCGCCGCGGAGCTGGGGCTGGAGATCCTCGGCGATCCGGCGGTCTGGGACACCTGGCTGGCGCGGACCCCGTTCTAGACCGGTACCTTGAGCGGTCAGCGAAAGCAACCAGAAGGAGCGCCACCATGAGCACTTCGGAGATCGCCACGGTCCTCGCCTGGCACGACGCGCTGAGCACCTCGGATATCGGCACCCTGATCTCACTGTCCAGCGACGACATCGAGATCGGCGATGCGCACGGGGCCGCGCAAGGTCATGCCGCGCTGCGGGAATGGGCCGAGCGTTCGCAGGCCACGATCGAGGTCGGCCAGATCTACGAGCACGAGGGCGTGGTTGTCGTGGAAGAGAAGCTGACGTCACGGGCCGATCCCAGTGACGTCAGCACCGCGGCATCGGCGTTCCGCGTCGTCCACGACCACGTCACATCGGTGTTTCGCCACGACGATCTGGCTGCTGCGCTGGCTGCCACGGAGCTGACCGACGAAGATCTGCAGGTGTGACGGTCATGCGGGGGATCATCCTGGCGGGCGGGTCGGGGACTCGGCTCTATCCGATCACCCAGGGTGCCAGCAAGCAGCTGCTGCCCGTCTACGACAAGCCGATGATCTACTACCCGCTCTCGACACTCATCATGGCCGGGATCCGCGACATCCTGGTGATCTCCACCAGCCATGACGCCCCGGCCTTCCAGCGGCTGCTCGGTGACGGCTCGCCATTCGGGGTGAACATCACCTACGCCGTGCAGGATCGCCCGGACGGACTCGCCCAGGCCTTCCTGATCGGCGCCAACCACATCGGCGCCGGGCCAGTGGCGTTGATCCTGGGCGACAACATCTTCTACGGGCCGGGCGTCGGCACCGGCCTGAGCCGGTTTCGCGACGTCACCGGCGGAGCGATCTTCGCCTATTGGGTGGCCAACCCCTCGGCCTACGGTGTGGTGGAGTTCGCCGCCGACGGCACGGCGCTGTCGCTGGAGGAGAAACCGGCCACACCGAAATCGCGCTTCGCGGTCCCGGGGCTGTACTTCTACGACAACGACGTCGTCGAGATCGCCCGCGGCCTGCGGCCCTCGGCGCGCGGCGAGCTGGAGATCACCGAGGTGAACCAGATCTACCTCAACCGAGGCCGGCTCACCGTCGAGGTGTTGCCCCGTGGCACCGCCTGGCTGGACACCGGGACGTTCGATTCACTATTGGACGCCGGCGATTTCGTGCGCACCATCGAGAGGCGCCAGGGCCTGAAGGTCTCCTGCCCCGAGGAGATCGCATGGCGGATGGGGTTCATCGACGACGAGCAACTCACCGAGCGGGCGCACACACTGCTCAAGTCAGGCTATGGCGGATACCTGCTGGAGCTGCTGGAGCGGGTTTAGCCGCGCGACGATGCTGGCGCCGGACGCGCCCGAGGAGGAGTGCGGCAATCAGGACCGAGCCGGAGTCGCCAGCACCGCGGCGATGGCGGTGGTCAGCGGCACCGACAACGCCAGCGCGATACCACCCACCGCCGAGCGGGCTATCTCGATGGCCACGCTCTCACTGGTCAGCACGTCGGCCAGCGAGCGATTGGCCGCGCTGAACAGCAGCAGCAGTGGCAGCGAGCTGCCGGCATAGGCCAGCACCAGCGTGTAGACGGTGCTGGCGATATGGTCGCGGCCGACGCGCATGGCGCCCAGGAACACCTGTGCGCGGGACAAGCCCCCGGTGCCGGCCAGCTCGAAGGCCGTCGAGGCCTGGGTGACCGTCACATCGTTGAGCACACCCAGCGAGCCGATGATGAACCCCGCAAGCAGCAGGCCCTGGATCGACACGTGGCCCATATAGGCTGCCACCACGTTGTTCTGCTCCTCTGACAAACCGGTCAGATGGGCGAGTCCGATTGCCGCCCAGGATAATCCGGCTGCAAGCAGCAGTGATGTCAACGTCCCGAGCAGGGCAGCGCTGGTGCGCAGGCTCACCCCGTGGGCGAGGTAGATCACCGCATAGAGGATCGCGGCCGAGGCGACCAGCGCTATCGGCACCGCCGGGGCTCCGTCGCGCAGCGCCGGCAGCAGGAAGATGACCAGGACGACGAAGGCGACAACGATTCCGACCAGTGCCCGCAGCCCGCGCCAGCGGGCCACCGCCACGATGACGATCGTGAACGCGGCCGCCAGGAACAGCAGGGGCCAGGTGCGTTCGAAGTCGTAGAAGCCGTAGCTGGTCGAGCCCTGGGGGTCGACCTGGCGGAAGATGCGGACCTGGTCGCCCACCGACACGTGTGGTTGCCCCGGCCCGAGGGCGAATTCCAGCAGGGTGGTGGCGCCCCGGTTGGGACCGCTGTCGATGGCCGTCACTGCCCGCACACAGGTGCCGGCACCGGGGATCCCCGGCGCGGGGTGGGCGGTGAGAACCTGGCCGGCCGACGGGCTGCCGCAGTTGCCCAGGTCGGTGGACAGCACGTGGCCGCCCTCGGTGGTGACCGCGCCGCCCGAGGCGTTCTGGTAGGGCAGCGGGATGTCGACCTTCTGCGCGCTCGGCCACAGCAGGACAGCCCCGACGATCACCGCCAGCCCGATCACGGCGAGCGCGATGACCACGAACCTTGCGGCCGGCCGGCCCAGCGGTGCCGGTCCGGCGGGTGAATGCGAATGCGAGTGCGCCACCCGCACAGGGTAGGACCGTGCGGTTGAACGATTACTGGCGGTAGCTCGCCAGGAAGTTGCCCAGCCGGTCGATCGCGTTGGCCAGGTCTCTGGACCACGGCAGCGTCACGATCCGCAGGTGGTCCGGCGTCGGCCAGTTGAACCCGGTCCCCTGAGTCACCAGGATCTTCTCCTGCAGAAGCAGATCGAGCACGAGCTTCTCGTCGTCGACGATGTCGTAGACCTCGGGGTCGAGCCGAGGGAACACATACAGTGCCCCCTCGGGCTTGACACATGAGACCCCGGGGATCTCGTTGAGCGCCTTCCAGGCCACATCGCGCTGCTCAAGCAGTCGCCCGCCGGGCAGCACCAGGTCCTCGATGCTCTGGTGTCCGCCGAGAGCCACCTGAATCGCATGCTGGGCAGGCACATTGGGGCACAACCGCATGTTGGCCAGCAGGCTGATGCCCTCGATGAAGCTGGTCGCGTGGTCGTCCGGGCCGGTGATCACCAGCCAGCCGGACCGGTAGCCGGCCACCCGGTAGGCCTTGGACAGGCCGTTGAAAGTCAAACACAGCAGGTCCGGCGCCACCGACGCCATCGGGACGTGGGCGGCGTCGTCGTAGAGGATCTTGTCGTAGATCTCGTCGGCCAGCAGCAGCAGCTCGTGCTTGCGCGCCAGTTCCGCCATCTGCTCCAGAACCTCGCGACCGTACACCGCACCGGTCGGGTTGTTCGGGTTGATCACCACCAGCGCCTTGGTGCGCTCGGTGATCTTGGACTCCAGGTCGGCGATGTCCGGCTGCCAGCCGTTGGTCTCGTCGCACAGGTAGTGGACGGGAGTGCCGCCGGCCAGCGAGGTCGACGCCGTCCACAGCGGGTAGTCGGGCGCCGGGATCAACACCTGGTCACCGTTGTCCAGCAGCGCCTGCAACGTCATCGTGATCAGCTCGGACACACCGTTGCCCAGGTAGACCGAGTCGACGTCGAACCGTGGGAAGCCGTCGACCAGTTCGTAGCGGGTGACCACCGCGCGCCGGGCACTCAGGATGCCCTTGGAATCGGAGTAGCCCTGCGCGTTGGGCAGCGCCTGGATCATGTCGCGCATGATCACGTCGGGAGCCTCGAAGCCGAACGGGGCAGGATTGCCGATATTCAGCTTCAGGATGCGGTGGCCCTCGGCCTCCAGCCGCGCGGCGTGGTCGTGTACCGGGCCGCGGATCTCGTAGAGAACGTCCTGCAGCTTGGTCGACTGCGCGAACGTGCGCTGGCGATGGTGCTGGCCGGTGGGGTGCCACGGCAGCTGGTGCGTTGTCACGTCAGCAATTGTCCCATTGCTGTGCAACGACATTTTTCGCGGGATTCACGGGGATCTGGTCCAGCGCCCCGACACGACTGGGAGTCTCCTGTGCACGGTCCCGAGTTTGCCCCGCGCCGGCTGTTAGCTTGAGCCAGAACATCGGCCGGAGGACACACGGGAATGACGCTGAAAATCACACGCACGCTGGCGACGGCGGCTGCGATGGCGGTGGTTGCCGCACCGGGCTTCGCCGCCTCGGCCCATGCCGATCCGCCACTGCTCAACGGCAAGTACAGCGGCGTCGACAACGAGTTCGTCTGGACGATCTCATCGAACTGCGCCACCAACGGGTGCAAGGCCAACGTCGCCAGCAACCAGGGCTGGACCAGCGTGGCCACGCTGAACAACGGCCGCTGGAACTTCCGCGTCACCAAGCCGGACGGCGTGATCTGCGACGACGGAAGCTACGCACCCGCCTACATCTCGTTGTCGATCGACCCGGTAACCCTGGGCGGAACGATCTCCAGCGACTCGAACTACGACTGTCCGGGCGGGGATATCACCACCAGCCCGTTCCAGCTCCGGAAGGTCGGCTGACCCCTACCGCTTGCCCGGTGGCCGCGCGCCCTTGGCGATGCCCAGGCCCTTGACCGGTGGCTCGGCCTTGGCAGGTGCCTCGGTCGCGGCCGGCTCGGGCTCGGGATCCGCTGCGGCAGGCTCGGCGGCCGGCTCGGTGGCGGGCTCGGGTGCCGCAGCTGGCGCTTTCTTCGCACCGGGTCGACGGACGCCTGCGGCGATGCCCAGGCCTTTGACCGGTGGCTCGGCCTTGGCAGGTGCCACGGCGGCGGGTGCCTCTGCCGGTGCCGGGGCCGCGGGCTCTGCCGGCGCCGCAGCGGGCGGGGGTGTCGTCTTCTTGGCGCCGGGACGTTTCGCGCCCGCCGCGATGCCCAGCCCCTTGGCGGGCTGCTCGGCGGGTTTGGCGGGTGCCTCGGTCGCCGGTGCCTCGGCCGCCGGTGCCGCCGTCTTCTTGGCCCCGGGACGCTTCGCGCCCCCGGCGATGCCCAGGCCCTTGACCGGCTGAGCCTCCTTGGCGGGCGCCGGCGGCGCCGCAGCCTCGGCGGGGGACGGCGCCGGCTCGGCCTCCGGCGCCGGGGGAGCCTCGACCGGTGCCGCGGCGGCGGCGGCTTCTGCTTCTCGTGCCGCCGCGCCCTTCTCGGGCAGGGTCACGGAGCCGCGGTCCAGGGCGCCCAGCAGCAGCTGGGCAACGTCGAGCACCTCGACCTCGTCAGCCTTCTCCCGGTCGCCGACACCGTCGGTGATCATCACCCGGCAGAACGGGCAGCCCGTGGCGATCTTCGATGCGTCCGTCGCGATGGCCTCGTCCACGCGCTCGTGGTTGATGCGCTTGCCGATGTGCTCTTCCATCCACATCCGCGCACCGCCGGCGCCGCAGCACAGTCCGCGGTCGGCGTGCCGCGGCATCTCGGTCAGCGCCGCACCCGAGGCGCCGATCAGCTCGCGCGGCGCGTCGTAGACCTTGTTGTGCCGGCCCAGATAGCAGGGGTCGTGGTAGGTGATCGTCGAGCCCTGCCCATCGCCATCCACGGGCTTGACCGGGACGAGCTTGTTGTCGCGGATCAGCCGGTTCAGCAGCTGGGTGTGGTGCAGCACCGTGTAGTTGCCGCCCACCTGCGGGTACTCGCGGCCCAGCGTGTTGAAGCAGTGCGGGCAGGTCACGACGATCTTGCGGTCGACGCGTTCGGTGCCCTCGAACAGGTCGTTGATCGTCTCGACGTTCTGCGCGGCCAGCTGCTGGAACAGGAACTCGTTGCCCGAGCGACGAGCCGAGTCGCCGGTGCAGGTCTCGCCATCGCCCAGCACCAGGAATTTCACGCCCGCCGCCGCCAGCAGCTCGGCGACCGCCTTGGTGGTCTTCTTGGCGCGGTCTTCGTACGCGCCGGCGCAACCGACCCAGAACAGGTACTCGAAACCGGCGAAGGACTCGACATCCTTGCCGTACACCGGCACGTCGAAATCGACCTCGTCGATCCAGGTGAGCCGTTCCTTGGCGTTCTGGCCCCAGGGGTTGCCCTTGCTCTCCAGGTTCTTGTAGAGCACACCGAGCTCGCTGGGGAACTCGGATTCCATCATCACCTGGTAGCGACGCATGTCGACGATGTGGTCGATGTGCTCGATGTCCACCGGGCACTGTTCGACGCAGGCGCCGCAGGTGGTGCACGACCAGAGCACGTCGGGGTCGATCACGCCGAGCTGCTCGGCGGTGCCGACCAGCGGGCGGGCCGCCTGGGCAGGACCGCTGCCGGGCACCCGGCCGAAACCGGACTCGGGCACGTGGTGGGCTTCCTCGGCGGGGGTCTCCAGGTCCAGGCCCTCGAGCGGTTCGGGGTTGTCCCCCAGGATGTAGGGGGCCTTGGCGAAGAGGTGGTCGCGCAGGTCCATGATCACGAGCTTCGGCGACAGCGGCTTGCCGGTGTTCCAGGCCGGGCACTGCGACTGGCAGCGGCCGCACTCGGTACAGGTCGCCATGTCGAGCATGGCCTTCCAGGTGTAGTCCTCGACCTTGCCGCGACCGAGCACCGCGTCCTCGGGGGGATCCTCGAAGTCGATCGGCTTGCCGTCGTATTCGACAGGCAGCAGCGGGCCCATGGCGTCGGGCATCCGCTTGAAGGTGATGTTGATCGGCGCCGCGAAGATGTGCAGGTGCTTGGAGTGCAGCACGATCAGCAGGAAGATCAGCGCGACCGCGATGTGGGCCAGCAGCGCGAACGTTTCGATCCACTCGTTTGCGGTGTGGCCCAGCGGTGCCAGCAACTGCCCCATTCCGTGGGAGAAGAAGGCACCCCAGCCGTAGGGCAGGTTCCCGGTGACCACCGCAGCGCCGCGGAAGAACGCGAAGGTGAAGATGACCAGGAAGATCATCCACAGGACCGCCCAGGCGCCGCCGGTGTGGGAGCCGTAGAACCGCGACGAGCGGCCGTGTTCCTTGGGTTCGGTGCGCAGCCGGATGATCGCGAACGTGACGATGCCGAGCAACACCGCCAGCGCGATGAAGTCCTGCAGGAAGCCCAGCGCATTCCAGTGCCCGATCAGCGGGATGGCGAAATTGGGCACGAACAGCGTGCCGTAGGCCTCGATGTAGACCGTGATGAGGATGAAGAAGCCCCACATGGTGACGAAGTGCGCCAGGCCGGGGACCGACCACCGCAGCATGCGGGTCTGGCCGAACACCTCGATGATCTGCGTCTTGATCCGCTCGCCGAGGTTCTCGGCACGCCCGCTCGCCGGCTGGCCCGCGCGGATCAGCGAGAAGAGCCACCAGACACGGCGCAGGGCGAAGAACGCCACGAGTGCCGTCATCGACAGACCCACCACGAGTCTGATCAGCGTCTGCGTATCCATCAGAAGCCTCCAGGGTAAGTTACCCACGGGTAACTTAGTTGGGGTTACTCACCAGTAACTTATGCATGCTGCCTGTTCATAGTGGCATCCCCGACACCGCCCCCGTGATGTAGGTTGCCCTAACCTGGCTGAGGGCTGGGAGCCGACGTGTCGGCGGAGCCCAGCATGGCCCGCAGCATCGACAACATCTCGGATCGGGATTCGGCGCCGAGGCGCCGCCGGATGCGTGCGACGTGGTGTTCGACGGTCTTGGCCGAGATGAACAACTGGCCACCGATATCGCGGTACGGCATGCCGAGCAGGAGCAGCTCGGCGACCTCGCGCTCACGATCCGACAACCGCGAGGATGCGGGCCGGGTGGCGGACGCCGGCGTAGTCGAGGCCGCCTCGGGTGCCGCCTCGCCGTCGTCCGCAGCGGTCAGCTTCAGGTCGCGTGCCACCTGGAGCATCAGCCCGGACACCTTGGGATCCGCGGCCTGCAGGGCGGCCTGCCCGGCCAGGCGAGTGGCATCGGAGGTGAGGCCGAACTGGGTCAGTGTGCGGGCCGCCGCGGTCACCTCGTCCGTCTCGACCTGGTTGGCCAGCACCCGCAGCCAGGTGCGGCCCGCACCGGCCAGTGCCTTCGCGAAGGGGCTGTGGGTGGCCGCGGCCGTCAGCGCCTGACCGTGCGGGGCGACGGCGGCGGGGTCATTGGCGACGATGCCGGCGTGCACCCCGGCCCAGTGCAACGGCACCGACCACGACACCGGGTCGCCCAGCGCCCGCAGGATCGCGAACGCCTGATCGACCACGGGCGCCAGGCGATCCTGCTGCCGCATCCGGGCGGCCGCTATCCACAGCTCGCCGAGCGGCAGCAGGGAGAAAAGGTCGATCGAATACTCCGCCAGGACTTCCACCGCGCTGTACCAGTGCTTCTGCACGGCGCCGGCATCGCCACTGCGCCGGGCGATCGCCGTGCGCAGTGCCGCCGCCCACAGCGCGTCGCGCCGGTGCAGGCACACACCGTCCAATCCCGCGACATCGGCGGCGGCCGCAGCCAGCCGGCCGTCCTGCATCTTCGACCACGCCAGCAGCAGCCGGTGTCGCGTGTCGAACAGCGCATCACCGCCGGCGCGGACGGCCCTGCCCATCACGCTGCGTGCCCGCACCGCGTCGCCGCCGTGCAGCGCGACCAGGCCCACCAGCGCCGCCGGGCTGTCCGGCATCACCTGGGTGGGCGAGTACTCGGCAGCGACCGCCTGCCCGAGCTTGGCCGGCGCCATGGAGGTGCTCGCCGGCACCTCGAGAGTCAGCAACAGGCCATCGGCCAGGCTGCGGGCTGCGCGGGCGACGGCCGTCGGGGGCCCCGGATCCTGCGCCGTCAGCGCGCGTCGCGCCGCTTCAACGTCGCCGGTGGCGGTCAGGACGACCGCCGCGGCCGCACTGACGGCGGCGTCGGGATACGGGCCAAGCCAGCAGAAGAGGTCGGCGGCGTGTGCGAAGTTCCCGTCATGGGCGGCGATGCCAGCCGCCACCCGGACCGCGGTGGCCCGCTCCGCCGGGTCGCCGGAGCCGAGCAGGTCGTCGGCGAGAGCCGCCGCGGCCGAGCAGTCTCCCGAGAGCGCCAGCGCATCGGCGAGCGGTGCGCGCAGCTCGACGGCACCGGCATCGACCGCGGCCCGGTAGAGCCGTGCGGCGGTGGCCGGCCGGCTTCGGCTGGTCGCAGCCTCCTGGCGGAGGGTCGTGGCCAGCCGCTCGTCGCGTAGCCCGTGCTCGGCCAGCTGCAGTGCGAGATCTCCGGACAGTGTCGACATATCGATCTGCGTGCGTAGCAGCGCGGTCTCGATGTCGTGGTGGCGCGAGGTGCCGAGGATCTGCGCGACGGCGCGATGCACAGAATGTCGGAAGGGTGGGCTGTGCGACGGCTCGACGAGGCCGGTTGCGCGGGCCCGGTCCATCAGCACGTGCGCCTGGTCGGCGGGTATGCCGAGCGCGGCGGTCACGTCGGCGGCACCCAGATCGGTGCTCAGCGACGCGATCAGCAGCGTGTCGAGCTCGGGCTCGCCGAGCCGTCGCAGGCGTTCGATCAGCGCGAAGAGCGCGACCTCGGCGATTGCCGTCGCCGACCGGGCGCGGTCGTCGACCGCCACGGCGGACACCAGGAACGGAACACCGGCAGTGGCGACAAGCGCATCGGTCACCACTTCAGCGGGGGGCAGATGTCCGGACGGGCCGGCCAGCAGTCGTGACACCTCGCCGGCCGGCAGCGGGTCCAGGGCGATCCGCGGACGTTCCCGCTCGATCGCCGTGGCCAGGGCCCGAAGATCGCCGTCGTGCTCGCGCGGCTCGGCGGCGACCACCAGCGTCGAGTCCTGCTTGCCGACCAGCTCGGCCAGGCGCCGCAGTTCCCCATCGGTGAGCAGGTGGGCGTCGTCGATGACCACAGCCGCGCCGGGCGGGTCGCCGGGTTGCGGGGCTCGCGTGAGGACAGGGATGTCGGCATCACGCAACGTGTCGCGGACCGCCCCGAGCACGGTGCTCTTTCCGCTGCCGACGCCGCCGGTGATGAGCAACTTCACCGGTGTGGACGCCGCCGCACCGACCACCGCCCGGGCGGTCGGCGGCAGGCTGGGCGCCGGCGTCGGATCGGCCACGGCCCCCGCTAACCTCCGGGCGTCGTGACGGTGGCCACCGATTCACGTGTGGCGCCGGTGATCACCGCCTGCGTCGTGGTCGGTGGGGCAACCGTCGTGGTCGGGGGTGCGGCCGTGGTGGTCGGCGGTGCGGCCGTCGTCGTCGGTGCGGCCGTTGTGGTGGTGGTCGGGGGCCGTGTGGTGGTGGTCGTACGCGTG
>Ga0210086_1000697_pt1 | contig 18643 bp, 18 predicted proteins | sample China_Galinas_PW_3_FD_184867 | JGI IMG/M metagenome (GOLD analysis project Ga0210086, IMG submission 184867) | Wetland microbial communities from San Francisco Bay, California, USA, that impact long-term carbon sequestration - China_Galinas_PWB_D2... | ecosystem: Environmental > Aquatic > Marine...
TGGTACCCGCCGGCGTTGTAGTCGTAGCCGGTCCAGGCGATCAGCGCGAGCACGACGCTGGCCAGCGCGAGCAGGGCGTTGACCGCCTTGATCGCGACGGTGTTCTTCCCCGGCGTGAGCACGGTGAGCACCAGCGCCGCGAGCGGGCAGAGGATGGTGGCGGTGAGGATCGGGAAGTCGGTCATGGTGTCAGCGCAGAGCGATGTAGAGCGTAAGTGCGGCGACGATAACGCCCGCGAGGGCGACGTAGGACTGGAAACGCCCGGCGTGCGAGCGGGCGATGATTCGACCCGCGCCGGAGGTCCCGTAGGCGACCCCGTCGGCCGCACCGTCGAGACCGCGTGTCTCGGTGGTGAAGCAGGCACGGGCGACGCCGACGGCGAGACGGACGATCGTGGCGTTGTAGACCGCGTCGATGTACCAGCGGTTCTCGAGGATCTTCTGGATGGCGGGGACCGAGGCGATGAAGCCGACCTGCCGGGCGCCGCGGCGCCCGAAGTCGAGCCACGCCAGTACGACACCGGTGAGGGCGATGATGATCGCCGGCGCCATCGCGCCAATGGACGCCTCGTGGACGTGCTCGATGCCGAGGGCGTGCCCGATGCGCCCGCCGAGGAAGCCCGTTCCGATCGCGAGCAGGCTCAGGACGAGGATGGGGACGCGGAGGAACCAGGTCTCGTGCGGGGCGTGGTGCTCTTCGGCGTGCGGGGCTTCCGACTCGATCGCCGAATCGACGTTGGGGCGCATGATCAGGAAGATCATGCGGAAGGTGTAGTAGGCCGTGAGGAAGGCGGCGACGTACGCGCCGGTCTTGAAGAGCGGGTAGTGACCCATCGCACCGATGATCTGTTCCTTGCTGAAGAAGCCGGCGAGCGGCGGGATGCCGGCCAGCGCAAGCCCTCCGGCGAGGAGCCCGAACGTCGTGACCGGCAGCTTCCTCGCCGCCCCGGCACGCCCGATCGCGACGATGTCGTTCGAGTGGGCGCAGTGGATGTACGAGCCGGCCGTCATGAACAGCAGCGCCTTGAAGAAGGCGTGGGTGGTCAGGTGGAAGAACCCGGCGAACAGCGAGCCGGCCCCGAGCCCCATGAGCATGAACCCGAGCTGGGAGATAGAGCTGAACGCGAGGATGCGCTTCATGTCGCGGGCGACCATCGCCATGGTCGAGCTGAGCAGGGCGGTGAAGGTCGCGACCGCGACGATGAGGTTCATCGTCGCCGGGGCGTCGAGGAAGAGCGGGTGGAGTCGGGCGACGAGGAAGACGCCGGCCGCGACCATCGTCGCCGAGTGGAGCAGGGCGCTGACGGGGGTGGGGCCCTCCATCGCGTCGGGCAGCCAGGTGTGCAGGGGGAACTGGGCGCTCTTGCCGATCACACCGACGAAGAGGAGCAGGGCGATCAGCTCGACCCGGTCGGGCGCGATCGAGGCGGGTGCGCCCTCGGGGGCGAAGATGCCGAGGATCTGCGTGAGGTCGAGCGTGTTGGTGGCGCGGAAGAGCAGGATGAGCCCGATGAACAGCCCGACGTCGCCGATGCGCGTCATCAGGAACGCCTTCTTGGCGGCGGCGACGGCCGACGGCTTCTCGTACCAGAACCCGATCAGCAGGAACGACGCGAGCCCGACCAGCTCCCAGAAGATAAAGGTCTGGAGGAGGGATGACGCGAAGACGAACGCGAGCATCGACCACTCAAAGAAGGCGAGAAAGGCGAAGAAGCGCCCCTTGCCGGGGTCGGTCTTCATGTACCAGACCGAGTAGAGCTGGATGAGGAAAGTGATGAGGGCGACGACGCCGCCCATGATGATCGTCTTGCCGTCAAGGAGGATGCCGAACTCGATCGGCGTCTGCCCGATGGTGAACCAGCGCGCCTCGACGACCGCGTGGGGCATCTGGACGAGGAGCATCGCCGCGGCGGCAACGCTGATGCCGCCGGAGACCGTGGCGATCGCGGCGGCGACGTTGTGGCGCGTACGGAACCCGACGAGCGCCACGGCGAACCCCACGAGCGGGGCGAGCACGCAGGCGAGGCTCAGCGTCTCGTAGCCCATCTCACCCCTTCAGCTCGTCGAGCGCCTCGGCGTCGATCTCGTGGCGCTGCCGGTACACGTTGAGAACGATGGACAGGGCGATGGCGACCTCGGCCGCCGCCAGCCCGATGATGAACAGCACGATGATCCGTCCGATCGCGGCGTCATCGGCGACGAAGCGGTTGAACGCGATGAAGTTGATGCTCGCCGCGTTGAGCATCAGTTCGATGCCGATGAGGATCGCGATCAGGTTGCGCCGCGAGAGCACCGCGTAGAGCCCGAGGGCGAAGAGCATCAATGAGAAGAACACCCACCCGTGGACCGTCACGACTCGTCCTCCTCCGACGCGGTCGGGTCGGGGCTGTCGTAGCGGGCGGCGATGGCGATCGCGCCGATAATCGCGACCAGCAGCACCACGCTGAGCAGCTCGAACACCACGTTGAAGCGGTCGAGCAGGAAGCGCCCGAGGTACCCGACCGACCAGTCGGGCTCGACGGTCGAGGCGGGCTGGGCGAAGTCGGCGGTCCAGATGACCACGGCAAGGGCGACGAACAGCGCAACCGCGGTGACGGCGGCGAGGGCGCGGCGCCCGGCTCCCTCCGGAGGTTCGATCCGCCCGGTCGAGCTGAGCATCACGCCGAACGCCAGCGCCACCGTGATCCCGCCGATGTAGATCAGCACCTCCATCGCGGCGACGAACGGGCAGTTGAGCAGCAGGAACGCGAGCGCGACGCCGCCCAGCGCCACCCCGAGCCCGAACAGCGCGCGGACGATGTTGCGCTGCGTCACGGCGAGGATCGCGCCGAACAGCGTCAGGAACACGACCAGCCCCTCGGCGATCATGACTCGGGCTCCTCGGGCTTGTCCTCCGGCAGGTCGGACGCCGGCGGCGGTGCCGGCTTGCCCGCAGCCCCCTCGTCTGGCGGCTTGGGCGCGGCTTCCTCGGCGGGCTTCTTCGTCGCAGCCGCGGCCTTGGCTTCGGCGATCGCCTTCCGCTTCGCTTCCTTCTCGGCGGCTTCCTTGGCCTCGATCGCACGCATCCGCTCGATCCACGCCTCCTCGCCCTCGCGGAACTCGGCGAGCAGGTCGTAGGTCCACCCGCGGTTGCCGCCCGCCTCGTCGTAGATCTTTGAGTACTCCAGCGTGTCGGTCGGGCAGACGTCGATGCACAGCCCGCACAGCGAGCACAGCGCGAAGTCCATCTCGACGCGGTTCGCCCGCTGGCGTTTGATCCCCTCGATCTTCTCGCCCTCGATCGTGATGCAGAACGACGGGCAGATCTTGACGCACTGCATGCACGCGACGCAGTCGTGCGAATCCGTCTCCTCGAAGCGGACGAGCTGGATGGCGCTGCGGTACGCGTCGCTCAACTCCGGCTTCTTGTGCGGGTAGGTCAGCGTCACCGCCTTGCGCGGCATCTCGCGCGCCGTGATCTTCATGCCCGTCACGAGCGTCCAGAAGCCGCTGAAGATGGTGGAGAGGTACGACACGTCAGGTGGCCTTGATCACGAACGCGGTTACGAGCAGATTGAGGATCGATAGCGGGATGAGCACCGTCCAGCAGAACGTCATGAGCTGGTCGAAGCGCAGACGCGGGAACGTCCAGCGGATCCACATCATCACGAACACGAGGAAGTAGGCCTTGCCGAAGAACCAGACCGGCCCGGGCAGCAGCGGGCCGGTCCACCCGCCGAAGAACAGCACCGTCATGACCATCGCCTGGATGAGCATGTTGGCGAACTCGGCGAAGAAGAACAGTGCGAAACCCATCCCCGAGTACTCGGTGTGGAAGCCCGCGACCAGCTCGCTCTCGGCCTCGGGGATGTCGAACGGGGCTCGGTTGGTCTCGGCGAGCGTCGAGATGAAGTAGATCAACGCCGCCAGCGGCTGGAAGAGGACGAACCAGATCCCGTGCCTGGCCTGGACCAGCGTGATGTGGGCAAGGTTCATCCCGTTGAGGTCGGTGTGCCCGTGCCCGGTGTCGTACCCGCGTCCCATCGCGCTGATCATCAGCACCACCGACAGCGCCGAGAGGATCAGCGGGATCTCGTACGAGATGTTCTGGGCGACCGAGCGCATCGCCCCGAGCAGAGCGTACTTGTTGTTCGAGCCCCACCCGGCCATGAAGATGCCGATCACCGCGAACCCGCCGAACGTGAAGATCAGCACCAAACCGATGTCGAGGTTGGCGATGACGACCGATTTCGAGAACGGAACCAACGACGCGGCCGCGACCACGCCGGCGAACACGAGCAGCGGGGCGAAGAGGAAGAGCGGCTTGTCGACTCCGGCGGGCATGATGAGCTGCTTGCCGAGCAGCTTGACCATGTCGGAGACGGTCTGGAAGGTACCGTGGAAGCCGACCTCCATCGGTCCCATGCGGAGCTGGATCCACGCCGAGACCTTGCGCTCGAGCCAGATGCAGAACAGGGCGTTGAAGGCGAGCACGCCCATGACGCCGCCCACGCCGATCGCGACGGCGACGAACGGGTTGGCGAAGATGGCGTGCAGGGTCTCGGGCATGCCTAGCGGTCGATCTCCGGGAGGACGATGTCGATGCTGCCGGTGGTGGCGATGGTGTCGGCGACCATGGTGCCCTCGAGCACGCGCTCCATGGCCGCGAGGTTCGAGAACGAGGGTGTGCGGAGCTTGATCTTGGCGGGCGTGTCGGACCCGTCGGAGAGGATGTACATGCCGAAGTGCCCGCGTGCGGCCTCGACCGCGAAGTAGTGCTCGCCGACCGGCGGTTTGAGCTTCTTCACCAGCTTCTTGGGGCGGACGTCGCCGTCGGGCAGATCGGCGAGCGCCTGCTCGATGATGCGGCAGGACTGCTCCATCTCGTCCATGCGGACCTCGAAGCGTGCGAGGCAGTCGCCGGCGGTGCGCGTCGGGATCTCGAAGTCGTAGCGCTCGTACCCTCCGTATGGCTCGGCGCGCCGGACGTCGTACCCGACGCCGGAGGCGCGGAGGCACGGGCCGGTGACGCCGTACTGGGCGCAGACCTCCGGGGTCATGACGCCGACGCCCTTGCAGCGTTCCATGAAGATGATGTTGTCGTGGACGAGGGCGGTGTACATCGGGAAGCGCGAGCGCAGGCGGGCGATAAAGGCGGTGGACTGTTCTGTGAAGGTCTCGTCGATGTCGCGCGTGAGCCCGCCGAAGCGCCCGTACGAGTAGGTCAGGCGCGAGCCGGTGACTCTGTCGAGGATGCTGAGGATTTCCTCGCGGTCGTCGAAGCAGTAGAGGAACGGGGTGATCCCGCCGAGGTCGAGCAGGAACGTGCCGAACCAGAGCAGGTGGCTCTGGATGCGGTTGAGCTCGTTGACGATCACGCGCACAACGACTGCCCGCTCGGGCACCTCGATGCCGCACATCTTCTCGATCGCCTGGCAGTAGCCGATGTTGTAGATCATGCCGCTGAGGTAGTCGACGCGGCTGGTGTTGGGGAGGAACTGGATGTAGGCGCGGTTCTCAGCCATCTTCTCGTGGGCGCGGTGGGCGTACCCGATGATCGGCTCGCACTTGATGATCCGCTCGCCGCGCATCGTGAGCAGCAGGCGGAGCACCCCGTGCATCGATGGGTGCTGCGGGCCCATGTTGAGGTAGTAGCGTTCGTCGCCCGGGGCGCGCTCGAGCTCGGGCATAATCGACTGGGAGGCGTTCACTCGCCGCCCCCTTCCGCGTCCTCGATGCGTCCGAAGTCCTTGAGCAGGGCGTGGAAGTCGGCGTCGTCGGGCAGCAGGATCCGCTTGAGGTTCGGGTGCCCGCCGAATCGCACGCCGTACATGTCGAACACCTCGCGCTCGAACCAGTCGCCCGAGGGGAACTCGCCGGTGATGCTCGGTGCCTCACCCCCGAACGGGAGCGTGACGAACACGACATGCCGGTCGGCGACCGCGCGATTGAACGTGTAGACCAGGCGCATCGCGTCGAGGTCCTCGCGCCGGTCCTCGCAGGTCATCATCTCGAGCACGTACCCGCTCTCGCGGAAGCGCTTCGCGATCTCGACGATGTGCCCCGGCTCGGCGGTGTGGCGCTGATGAAACCCCGTGGCGCCGTAGTCGCCGCCGGCGCTCTCGCTGACCAGACCTCGGAGGTTGGGAGGCGCGGAAGTGCCCGTCACGAGCGCCCCTTCCTTCCGCCCTTGATCTTCTTCTGAAGCTCGAGGATGCCGTTGATCAGCGCCTCGGGGCGCGGCGGGCACCCCGGGATGTACACGTCAACAGGGACGAGGTGATCGGCCCCCTCGTAGATGGCGTACTGGTTGGGGTACTTGAACGGGCCGCCGTCGATCGTGCACCCGCCCATCGCGATCGCCCACTTGGGGTTGGGCATCTGGTCCCAGAGCTGCTTGATGACCGGGCCCATCTTGCGGGAGATGGTGCCGGCGAAGATCATCACGTCGGCCTGCCGGGCGCTTGGGCGGAAGATGCCGGCGCCGAAGCGGTCGAGGTCGTACTTGGAGGCGCCGGCGGCCATCATCTCGATCGCGCAGCACGCCAGCCCGAAGGTCAGCGGCCACAGAGAGTTGGCCCGCGCCGCGTTGAGCAGGTCGTCGAGGACGGCCAGGCGCACGTACGGGCGGACCTCGAAGGGGATGTCCTGGTCGGTCGAGTCGGGTCCGACGGGCGTCGTCTCGCCACCGACGGTCAGGCGAGCGGGGACGAGGGCCGGTGCCGGGCGGTTGTCGCGGTTCATCGACCCCAACGGATCACCCCCTTCCGCCAGGCGAAGACGATCGCGAGCGACAGGATGACCAGGAAGCCCGTGACCTCGGCGAACGAGCGCCAGCCGAAGGACGGGTCGTCGAAGATCAGGGCGACGGGGAAGAGGTAGAGGATGTCCACCTCGAAGGCGACGAAGATGAGCGCGAACAGGTAGTAGGAGACGCCGAAGCGGATCCAGGCCGACCCGATGGTGTCCACGCCGCACTCGTAGGTCTTGCGTGCCTGTTTCCCGCGGGCGCGCGGGGCGATGAGGGAGGGGACGATCATGGCGGCAACGCCGAGCAGGAGCCCGATCCCGAGGTAGATCACCGGTTGGGCGTAGTCGTGCATCGCGGGGCCGCCGACCGGTCCGGGGCGCCGGCCGGCGCGGCGCCGGCTCCGTGGCACGCGACCCGAACGGGATGTTTGGGGATGCTAGCCCTTCGAGCGGGGGGGAACAACCGCTCAGGCGGGTGTCGGACGCTGCCCCGGCGCTACCCGTCGGCGGCGAGCGGAACGACCTCGAAGCGCCCCACATCCACCAGCCCGCGGTCGGTCAGCTTCAGCGACGGAATCACCGGCAGGCACAGGAAGCTCAGCGGCATGAAGGGGTCGTGGTGGGGGCACCCGAGCGACTCGGCCGCCGACCAGAGGGCGCGCTGGCGCTCGGCAACGTCCGCGGGCGAACCCGTCGAGATCAGCCCGGCGACGGGGAGTTCGAGCAGGGCGAGGACCCGCCCGTCACGCACAACGCACTGCCCACCGCCCGCCTCGCTGAGCGCACGGGCCGCGACAAGCATGTCGGCGTCGTTGGTGCCGACCACGGCGAGGTTGTGCGCGTCGTGCCCGACGGTGCTCGCCAACGCTCCGCTCTTGAGCCCGAACCCGTGCACGAACCCGAGCCCGACCGCGCCCGAGCCGCGGTGACGCTCGATCACGGCCATCTTGAGCATGTCGCGGTCGGTGTCGGCGACGCACGCGCCGTTTTCGACTCGGGGCTCGGAGGTGAGTTGCCCCGTCACGATCTGGTGCGGGTCCATCTGGATGACGCGGATCTGACCGGCAGGAGCCGTGACACGGAGCGCCTCGGGCGAGAGGTCGGCGGGCAGGTGGACCGACCGCCCCAGGAAGTCGGGCGGCACCGGGCGGTCGGGGCAGTCGGCGACCATCGCCCCGTCCTCGGCGACCAGTGTGCCCTCGAAGTAGACCCGTCGCGGGCGGGGGGCGTCGAGGTCGTCGAAGACGATCAGGTCGCCGAAGCGTCCCGGGGCGATCGCGCCGCGGTCGCGCAGGGCGAAGTGCTCGGCCGGGTGCAGCGACGCCATCGCGATCGCCGTCACCGGATCGAGCCCGAGCGAGATCGCGCGCCGGACGATGTGGTCGATGTGCCCCTCGTCGATCAGGTCGCCGGGGTGCCGGTCGTCGGTGCAGAACGAGACGCGGGCGGCGTTGGCGGCGGTGACGATCGGGATAAGGGCTTCGAGGTTGCGGGCGGCGCTGCCCTCGCGGATGAACAGGCGCATGCCGCGGTTGAGCTTCTCGGCCGCCTCGTCGGGCGCGACGGACTCGTGGTCGGAGGAGATGCCCGCGGCGGTGTAGGCGCACAGCGCGTTGCCGCCGAGCCCCGGGCAGTGACCGTCAACGAGCGCACGATCGAGCCCGAGCGCGACCTTCTCGAGTACCTCGGGGACCCCGTTGATCACGCCGGGGAAGTTCATCAGTTCGGCCATCGCGACGACGCGGGGATCGTCGAAGAGCGGCGCGAGGTCGTCGGCCTCGAGCGTTGCGCCGGCGGTCTCGAGCGGCGAGGAGGGCACGCACGACGAGGCGGCGAACATGATGTTCATCGGGAGCCCGAGCGCTTGGTCCATGAGCAGTCGGATGCCGGGGATGCCGTGGACGTTAGCGATCTCGTGCGGGTCGAGGACGACGCCGGTGGTGCCCGCCGGGGCCGCGACGCGGACGAATGCCGGCGGGAGAAGCATCGTCGATTCGACGTGCATGTGGGCGTCGATGAACCCGGGGGCGAGGTAGGCGCCGTCGAGGTCGACGGTCTGCTTCGCGTCGGCGTACGAGCCGACGCCCGCGATGCGCCCGCCGAAGACCGCGACGTCCCCGTCCTCGATCGTGCGGCTGAAGACGTTAATGACGCGGGCGTTCTTCAGGAGCAGATCGGCCGGGGCATCGGCGCGGGAGACAGCGAGCAGTTCCGGGTCGGTACGGGCAACGCTCATCGCTGGGCCCTCTCTTCCTTGACGAGGCTGAACAGCACGCGGGCGAGGACGCGTTCCCGGTAGGCGGCCGTCGAGCGCAGGTCGTCGATCGGCTTCACGTCGCCCCGGATCGCGGTCAGCAGATCATCGGGCGAGCCGAGCGGTGAGCCGGAATCGAGCAACGCCTCGACGGTGGGGCAGCGCATGACGAACGGCGCGACGCTGCTCGCGACGACGCGCCAGCCGGAATCCTGCCGGACCACCGCCACGCCGACTTTCGCGATCGATTGGGCCGCGCGGGTGCCGACTTTCTCGAAGCGCTCGAAGGTGGTCGGTCGCTCCGCGGCGGGATCGTGCCGTCTGGGCACGCTGATGCGTTCGATCAACTCGCCCGCCTTCATGACCGTCTGCTTGTACCCGGTATAGAAGGAATCCAGCTTGACGTCGCGCGTGCCGCTCGCCGAGCCGAGCGTGACGGTGGCGTCGTAGACCATGAGCACGGGCACGCCGTCGGCCGCCGGCGACCCGTTCGCGATGTTCCCCGCCCACGTGCCGCGGGTCTGGATCTGGACCGCCCCGACCTGCCGGGCGGCGTGTGTGAGCAGCGGCAGCTCGTCCCACACGCGGTCGTCGCGTTGCACGTCCCAGTAGGTCGTCATCGCGCCGAGTTCGAGCGCGTCGTCGGTCCAGCGCATCGCGCGCAGCTCGGCGACGCCGGAGAGGTCGAGGTAGGTGCCCGCGTGCCGCTCGACGTGGCTGGGCCAGTGGACGAGCAGGTCGGTCCCGCCGCCCATCGGCACAGCGTCGGGCGATTCGGCGTACGCACGGCGCGCCTCATCGAGCGTGGTGGGCGTCAGGACGCGCACTCGTCGTCCTCCTCGATCGCGATGCGCAGTCCGTCGATGATCCCGTCGTACCCGGTGCACCGGCAGAGGTTTCCGGCCATCAGCTCGCGCATCGGGTGACGTTCGAGCAACTCCGGGTGCTTGCGGATCCAGTCGGCGCAGACGACCACGCCCGGCGTGCACGCCCCGCACTGGGTCGCGCCCGATTCGAGCATCGGTCGCAGCGACGCCGGCGCGACCGCCTCGACCGTCTCGACACTGCGCCCTCGCGCCTGCCACGCCGGCACGAGGCACGAGTTGACCGGTACCCCGTCGAGCAGGACGGTGCACGCGCCGCACTCGCCCTCGCCGCAACCTTCCTTGGTGCCGGTGAGCCCGAGGCGGTAGCGGAGCACGTCGAGCAGGCGATCGCTCGGGTCGGCCTCGAGCGTGAGCGCCTCGCCGTTGACCGTCAGCGCGATCGAGATGGTCTCAGGCGAGCTGGGCATCGGGGATCATCGCCATCAGGCGCTCCGGGGTGAGTGGGATCGCGTCGGCAGAGGCACCGACCGCGTCGGCGATCGCGTTGGCGACGGCCGGCGCGGGCCCGTCCATCGGCAGCTCGCCGATGCCCTTGGCCCCTCCCCCGCCGTACTCGTACGGGTTCTCGACGAACTCGACGCGGATCGGGGGAACGTCGGCGGCGGTCGGGATGATGTAGTTGGTGAGCTGGTTGTTGGCCATCGCGCCGTCGCGCCAGTTGCAGTTTTCGGAAAGCGCCCAGCCGATCGCCTGGACGGTGCCGCCCTGGATCTGCCCGCGGGCGAGCGTCGGGTTGAGCACCCGCCCGATCTCCTGGAGCGAGAGGAAGTCGATCACGCGCGACTCGTAGGTGCGCAGATCGACCTCGACCTCGGCCACGCACACCGCCCACGCGAAGGTCGCGTAGGCGTCGCCGCGGTAGGTCTCCTCGTCCCACTCGACGTGGGGGGGTTTGACGTACTGGGCCTTGCCGACCGGTTCCTCGTCGGGGCGAGCTGCGCACCACTCACGGATCGCGTCGCTGAGCGCCTTGCCGTGTGCATCCGCGTCGAGCCCGACGACGCGCTTCAGGTCGTCGCACGCGTCCTCGACGAGCCTGCCGACGACCATCGCCGTGCGCGAGGCGACGGTGGGGCCGCTGTTGGGCACGCGGGAGGTGTCGGGCGTGGCGATCACGATGCTCTCGGGGGCGAGCCCGCACCGCTCGGCGGCGAGTTGGGTGAAGATCGTCGTCGTCCCCTGTCCCATCTCTGTGTTGGCGCTGCGGACCTCGACCCGTCCGTCGGGGAGTCCCGCGACGTGCATCTTCGACGCGAGGTAGACCTCGCCCGCGCCGGTGAACCCCCCGCCGTGGTAGACGGTGGACAGCCCGATCCCGCGACGGAGGTGGGGGCTGGCGCCGTTGAACGAGGCGTGCTCGGACCGCTTGAGCTCGACCTCGGCGTCGCCCAGCGCCCGCTCGAGCAGCCCGACCCGGTCGGTCCCGTCGGTGATCATCTGCCCGGTTGAGGTCTGGTCGCCGTCGCGGATGAGGTTGCGCCGGCGCAACTCGACCGGGTCGAGCCCGATCGTGCGCGCGATCACGTCCATGTGGCGCTCGTTGGCAAACTGGGTCTGCGGCGCCCCAAACCCGCGGAACGCGCCGTAGGGCACCGAGTTCGTGAGCCGCGCGAGCCCGCGGATGCGCACGTTCGGGCACGCGTACGGGCCGGCGGCGTGGATGATCCCGCGGCTGAGCACCACCGGCGAGAGGGTTACGTACGCCCCGGCGTCGAGCAGCACGTCGATGTCCTGCGCGACCAGCTTCCCGTGCGCGTCGATCCCGGTGCGGTGGCGCACCCGCGAGGGATGGCGCTTGGTCGTCGCGGCCATGTCCTCGTCACGGTCGTAGACGATCTTCACCGGGCGGTTCGCCTTGAGCGCGAGGAGGGCGGCGTGGACGGCGATGTTGGAGGGGTAGTCCTCCTTGCCGCCGAATCCGCCGCCGGTGGCGCTCTGGATGACGCGGACCTGGCTCTCGTCGCGACCGAGCGCATGGGTCAGCGCGTTGAGCACGTAGTACGGGCACTGCATCGACCCGCGCACCACGACCACGCCGTCCTCGACCGACGCGAGCATCCCCTGCGGCTCGATGTAGACGTGCTCCTGGGCGCCGGTCTCGTAGACGCCCTCGATGACGTGGTCGGCCGACGCCAGCGCCGCCTCGACGTCGCCCTTCTCGATCAGCAGGCGGCTCAGCGCGTTGTCGTCACCGTGCTGGATCTGCTCGGGGGTGGGATCGACGCGGAAGTCGAGCGCCGGCGGGTCGGGATCGATCTCGACCGTCACCGCCCGCACCGCACGGCGCACCATCTCGCGCGACTCGTGCGCGATCAGCACCACGGCCTCGTGCACGTGCCGGACGGACTCCCCCGCGAGCACCGGCTGGTCGAGTTCGATCAGGCGGACCTCGTTCGCACCCGGGATGTCGCGGTGGGCGACGACGACGAACTCGGACCAGTCGATCAACTTATCGAAGCGGACCGCGCGGATCCGCCCGCGCGGGGCCGGGCTGCGGACCGTCATGCCCCACAGGCACCCGGGCACGTCGAGGTCGTCGACGTACCGCTCGGCGCCGGTCAGCTTGGACAGTCCTTCGAGCCGGTTCACGAGCCCTCCTCGGAACCCAACAGTCTACCACGATCCGGCGATGTCTTGTACGCTGCCCGCGCGTCATGCTTAGTCCAAAGGCCTGGAAGCTCATCGCGGTCTTCGTCTACTTCGGCGTGCTGGTGGTCCTCGGGATCCTCGCCACCCGGCGGACCCACGACACCCGCGACTATTTCGCCGGCGGCAAACGTCTCGGGTTCCTCTCCGTCGCGTTCAGCGCCCGGGCGACGGGCGAGTCGGCGTGGCTGCTGCTCGGGCTGACCGGCATGGGGGCCGCCGTCGGGCTCAAGGGGCTCTGGATCGTCGTGGGCGAACTGCTCGGCGTCGGGCTCGCGTGGCTCTGGATGAGCCGGCGCTTCAAACGCCTCACCGACCGCTACGACTCGATCACCGTTCCCGACTACCTCGAGAGCCGCTTCCGCGACTCGGGGCACATGTTGCGGCTGATCGCGGCCGGCGCGCTGGTCATCTTCGTCCCGATCTATGTCAGCGCCCAGATCAACGCCACCGGGGTCGCGTTCGAGAGCTTCCTCGATTGGAACTACTACACCGGCGCGCTGGTCGGCTTCGGCATCGTGCTGATCTACATTACGACCGGCGGGTTCATCGCGGTCGTCTGGTCGGATGTGTTCCAGGGCATGCTGATGCTCGTCGGGCTCGTGGTGCTGCCCATCGCGGGCATCCTGGCACTCGGGGGCGTCGGCGCGACCGCCGACATCCTGCGTGAACACCACCCGGCGCTGCTCACGCTCGACGGCGGCGAGGGGCTGACGGGGCTGAACATCGCGAGCATCATCGGCTTCCTCGCGATCGGGATCGGGTTCCTCGGCTCGCCGCAGGTCTTCGTGCGGTTCTTGGCTCTGAAGTCCGAGCGGGAGATCAACCGCGGCGCGGGGGTGGCGCTTCTCTGGACGCTGTTCGGCGATACGGGCGCGGTGCTAGCCGGCGTGGTCGGGCGGGCGGTGCTGCTCGGAGACGACCTCGGCGAGAACGCGCAGAACGTGCTGCCGATGATGTCGCAGGAGCTGTTCATCCCGCTCATCAGCGGGGTCTACGTCGCGGTCGTGCTCAGCGCGATCATGTCCACGATCGACTCGCTGCTCGTCGTCGCGTCGAGCGCCGGCGTGCGCGACTACTACCAGAAGTACCTGCACCCGGACCTGACCGACGAGGGGCTTGTGCGGCTGGGACGCGTGGTAACCATGCTCCTCGCCGTGCTGTCGCTCGCGGTCGCGATGGGCGTCGCGAAGTTCAACGAGCAGCGCGAGATCTTCTGGTTCGTTATCTTCGGGTGGTCCGGGATCGCCGCGACGTTCTGCCCGACGATCATCCTCAGCCTGTTCTGGCGCGGGTTTACCGCGCGCGGGGCCAAGGCCGCGATGGTCGTGGGGTTCGCCTGCGTGCCCATCTTCAAGTTCGGCGCCACGGAGATCCCAAGGATCGGTAGGTACTTCGCCGAGCTCGACGTCCTCGCCCCGTCGTTCGCGGTGTCGATGCTCGTGGGCGTGCTCGCGAGCCTGGGCGATCCGCGTCGGGAATCACTGCGTGCCGACGCGGGGCCCGACCTCGACTGGGCCGGCGGGCGCGAGCCCTGAACGCCGTCGGGCCCGCGGAACGTCTATCGTTCTCATTACACAATCGGAGTCAGAAGATGAGTACCGCCACACTCCCGCACGTCGTCGCCGGCAAGGCGCTGAACGACCCCGGCACAACCGCCCGCACCAACGTGAACCCGGCGACGGGCGAGGCGCTGAGCGCCGCACCGCTCGACGCGGTGCGGGCCGCCGAGCGTGCGGTGCAGGCCGCGAGTGAGGCGTTCCCGGCGTGGTCGGCAACGCCCGTGGGCGACCGCGTCCAGCACCTGTTCCGCTACAAGATGATCCTTGAGAAGCACGCGGACGAGCTGGCCGACATCATCGTCGAAGAGCACGGCAAGACCAGGGGCGAGGCGATGGGATCGGTCCGACGCGGGATCGATTGCATCGAGCACGCGTGCGGAGCCCCCATCCTGATGATGGGGCGGACGCTCCCGCAGATCGCGGTGTCCAGCTCGTTCTGCCGCACCGAGGACGAGGGCGGCGTCGGGATCGACTCGGCTGTCGACCGTGTCCCGGTTGGTGTGTGCGTCGGCATCACCCCGTTCAATTTCCCGGTGATGGTCCCGATGTGGATGTGGCCGATGTCCGTCGCCTGCGGCAACACCTTCGTGCTCAAGCCGTCGGAGAAGGACCCGGCCTCGTCCGTTCGTTCGATCGAACTGGCCCAGGAGGCCGGCTTCCCGCCGGGCGTGCTCAATCTCGTGCACGGTGGGCCGGACGTGGTCAACCACCTGCTCACCCACGACGACGTGCGGGCCGTCTCGTTTGTCGGCTCGACCCGGGCGGGCTCGTACATCTACAAGACCGCGGCGGCGAACGGCAAGCGAGTCCAGTGCATGTGCGGCGCCAAGAACTACTCGATCGTCATGCCCGACGCCAACCGCGGGGCGGCGGTCGACGGCATCCTCGGGTCGGCGTTCGGCAACACAGGGCAGCGCTGCCTCGCCGGTTCGGTCGTGATCATGGTCGGCGACTCGCCCGACTGGTTCCTGCCTGCGCTGGTCGAGGCCGCGAAGAAGATCAAGGTCGCCCCCGGCAGAGAGCAGGGCTGCGGGATGGGCCCGATGCAGGACGCCGAGTCGCTCGAGCGCGTGCGGAGCTACGTCCAGATCGGTGTCGACGAGGGGGCCGAGCTGGTCCTCGACGGACGGGAAGCCGACCTGCCCGCCAAGGGGTGCTTCATCGGCCCGACGATTTTCGACAACGTCACGCCGGACATGCGGATCGCCAAGGAGGAGGTCTTCGGCCCGCTGCTCTCGATCATGCGGGCCAAGACGCTCGACGAGGCGGTCGCGATGGCCAACACGAGCGAGTACGGCAACATGGCCGTCATCTTCACCGACTCCGGGCACGCCGTCCGCCGCTTCGAGACCACGATCGAGGCGGGGATGCTCGGGATCAACGTCGGCGTGCCGGCGCCGATGGCGGCGTTCCCGTTCGCCGGGTGGAAGAAGTCGTTCTTCGGCGACCTGCACACCAACGGCGAGGACGGGTTCCGGTTCTTTACCAAGTCGCGCGTCACCGTGCGCCGCTGGCTCTGAATCTCTGACGGAAGGAGCGAGGAATGCCCCGCATCACCCGTGCCGCGCTGATCCAGGCCTCCAACCCCGTCTCCGACACCACCGACCTCAAGGTGATCAAGGAGGCGATGATCGAAAAGCACCTGCCGCTGATCAAGCAGGCCGCCGACAAGGGTGCAAACGTCTGCTGTCTTCAGGAGATCTTCTACGGCCCGTACTTCTGCGCCGAGCAGGAGACCAAGTGGTACGACACCGCCGAGCCGATCCCCAACGGTCCCACGATCAGGCTCATGCAGGAGCAGGCCAAGAAGCACGGCATGGTCATGGTCGTGCCGATCTACGAGCAGGACATGCCCGGCGTGTACTACAACACCGCCGCGGTCATCGACGAGAACGGCACCTACCTCGGCAAGTACCGCAAGCACCACATCCCGCACTGCCAGCCCGGATTCTGGGAGAAGTTCTATTTCAAGCCCGGCAACCTCGGGTTCCCCGTGTTCGAGACGAGCTTCGGCAAAATCGGCGTGTACATCTGCTACGACCGGCACTTCCCCGAGGGCGCCCGCGAGTTGGGGCTCAACGGGGCCGAGATCGTCTTCAACCCCTCGGCGACGGTCGCGGGGCTGAGCGAGTACCTGTGGAAGCTCGAGCAGCCGGCGCACGCGGTGGCGAACCAGTACTTCGTCGGCGCGATCAACCGCGTCGGGACCGAGGCGCCGTGGGGCATCGGCGAGTTCTACGGGCAGAGCTACTTCTGCGACCCGCGCGGGCAGATCATGGTCGAAGCCGCCCGCGACAAGGACGAAGTCGTCGTCGCCGACCTCAACCTCGACATGATCCAGGAGGTCCGCAACGTGTGGCAGTTTTTCCGCGACCGGCGCCCCGAGGCGTACGAGCGCATCTGCGAGACGCACACGACGTGAGCAGGGTGGGCGGACTGGAGGACGAAGGGGCGGTGCGCTCGTCGATGCCGTTCGACGGCGGCGCGGTCTCCGGTGCGGCGATCTACTGCAGCGACGGGCGTTTCGGCGAGCACTTCGACGTGTTCCTGGACCAGCGCCTCGGCTCGGGGCGGTACGGGCTGGTCGCGGTGCCGGGCGGCGCGGGGGCGATCGTCGAGGCGGGCAACGACGCCTTCGAGCAGCTCCGCTTCGTCATCGAGGTCCACAACCTCGGGCGCGTGGTGCTGATCTCGCACGAGAGGTGCGCGTACTACGGTGCCCGCGGCGGGCACCCCGACGACGTGCGCCGCCGGCAGGTCGAGGAGCTGCACGCCGCCGCGCGGCAGATCGCGGCGATCGGCCCCCAGGTCGTGGTCGAGGCGTGGTACGCGGCGGTCGAGGGCGATGGGGTGGTATTCCGCCCGGTCGTGGTCCCCGATGAGCGTCTCCGTTTCGGGCGGTGATGCGGTAATCTGGCGGGGTTCGTCGCCGCGAGCCGACCTCGGCTCGTCGGGAGACCACGCCGCATGACCGACCACACACCCGGCCCGCTCTCCAACCCTGACCTCGCCCCGGTGCCCGCCGCCAAACGCACCTGGAGCACGTGGAACGTCGCGGCGTTGTGGATCGGGATGGCCGTCTGTATCCCCACCTACACCCTCGCGTCGAGCATGATCAGCAAGGGCATGAGCTGGTGGCAGGCCGTGCTCACCGTCATGCTCGGCAACGTCATTGTCCTCGTCCCGATGATCCTCAACGGACACGGCGGGACCAAGTACGGCGTCCCGTTCCCGGTGCTCGTGCGCTCGTCGTTCGGGACCGCCGGTGCGCACATCCCCGCCATCGCACGCGGGCTCGTCGCGTGCGGGTGGTTCGGCATCCAGAGCTGGATCGGCGGGTGGGCGATCTACACGGCGCTGGGCGCGCTCGGGCTGTTCGACGCCGCGAGCGATTCCCAGCACGTCGTCCGCTTCCTCGACATCAGCTGGCTCCAGTTCGCGTGCTTCCTCGTGTTCTGGGTGATCAACGTGCTCATCGTCGTCAAGGGCATCACCGCAATCAAGATCCTCGAGAGCTGGGCCGCGCCGTTCCTGCTCGCGTGCGGCGTGGCGCTGCTGATCTGGGCGATCGTCAAGGTCGACGACCCGGCCGCGCTGTTCAGCCAGAAGTCGGGCTTCAAGACCGGCGCCGAATTCTGGCGAGTCTTCTTCCCGCAGCTCACCGCGATGGTTGGCTTCTGGGCAACGCTCTCGCTCAACATCCCCGACTTCACGCGCTACTGCAAAGACCAGCGCTCGCAGGCGTGGGGGCAGATCATCGGGCTGCCCACCACCATGACCTTGTTCTGCTTCATCGGCATCGTTGTCACCGGCGCGACGGTGATCGTCTTCGGCGAGGCGGTGTGGGACCCGGTCACGCTCGTCGGGCGTCTGGGATCAGCCCCGGTCGTCGTCATTTCGATGCTTGCGCTGACCATGGCGACGCTCTCGACCAACATCGCGGCCAACGTCGTCAGCCCGGCCAACGGCTTCTCGAACGTCGCCCCCGCGAAGATCAGCTTCCGGACCGGCGCGCTGATCACCGCCGGCATCGGGCTGGTCATCATGCCGTGGCGCCTCTACAACGACCTGTCCGCCTACATCTTCACCTGGCTGATCGGGTACTCGGCGCTGCTCGGCCCGATCGCGGGCGTCATGCTGTGCGACTACTTCGTGCTCCGACGCACCCGCCTCGACCGCGACGCGCTCTACGACCCCACTGGGGCGTACGCCGGGGTGCACACCCCAGGTGTGGTCGCCCTGGTCATCGGCGTGATCCCGAACATCCCCGGGTTCATCCACGCGGCGACCGGCGCGGCGATGTTCCCGGCCCCGCTGCAGCCCGTCCTCGACTCGATCTACAGTTACGCGTGGTTCGTCGGGCTGGTGCTCGCGGGCGCGGTGTACTTCGCGCTCGCCATCGGCAAGGTCCGACCGGCCGACGAACCCGCCGACAAGGAGGATGCGTCATGACCCAGGCTACCGCCGCCGCCCCGCAGCTCCCGGCGTGCGAGCATGTCCCCGCGCCCTACACCGGCCCGAGCAAGGACGAGGTCCTCGCGATGCGCCGCGAGTTCCTCACCCCG
>Ga0210086_1000698_pt1 | contig 18630 bp, 17 predicted proteins | sample China_Galinas_PW_3_FD_184867 | JGI IMG/M metagenome (GOLD analysis project Ga0210086, IMG submission 184867) | Wetland microbial communities from San Francisco Bay, California, USA, that impact long-term carbon sequestration - China_Galinas_PWB_D2... | ecosystem: Environmental > Aquatic > Marine...
GCCGCGGTCGCACCGGTCAGTTTGCGGATGATGTCGATCGCGATGATGTTCGAGTAGATCTGCGGGCCCGGGTTCAGACGCGGGCCGGAAACGTGCTTTGCCCCCACGAAGTGCGGGTTCTTGCCGTCGTTGTCGATCGCGAAGGTGTTGGAGGCCGTGGCGATCTGCTTGACGCGTGACAAGTCGGTCGATTGGCGCGCCGATTGGCGGGCCGCGCCGAGCGCCGGCAGCAGGATCCCGATCAACAGCGCGATGATCGCAATGACCACCAGCAGCTCGATGAGCGTAAAGGCGTGCTTCTTCATGTCGCTTCTCCACGGCGTCGAAGCGACGCCGCCCACGTGTGATCCTCGCGCCCCACCGAGGTCTTCAGATTACGGCAATCGGCGAAGCGGTTGAAGCCCCGCCAGCCGATCGGGCAAATCTGCCGACAATTGTTCGGGTTCTGCTTGTATTCCTGGCTCGTTGGCCGTCGGTGACGGCGTGGGCGTGGTCTCGGCAGCCTCAGCGATGCCCACCGGCTTGGGTTCTGGGGCTGCTGGCTCGACCGGCGCCGGCTCGATCACCGGCGGTACCCCGTCCGGCACAGCGGCCGCCAGAGCAGGCACGGGTTCGTCCGAGCCCGTCCCGGCGCCCCCCACCGCCGCGATCAGGCGGTCGGGCGGCCACGACACCCACAGCCCACCCGCGGCGCCGAGCGCGACCGTCGCCGCGACCAGCAGGGCGAGCGCCCCGCCGTGTGGCGTGGGGTGCTGCGCGGGTGATTCGCCGCCGTGCCCGTTTCCCGCGGGCGGATCGGTCCGCTGATCCTCCGGGTAGCTCGCGATGGCGATCCGCTCGGGGCTCGCGTGCCCGGGCAGCAGCCTCACCTCGCTCAGCCCCAGGTGCTGGCGGTCGGTCTCGGGGGTGAACACGGCCCCGCACGCCTTGCACGAGTAGTCGTTGGGGGCCGCCTCACGCTGGCAGTTGTGGCACAACCCGAGCAGGTTGGCCACCCCGGGGGTCCGTCGGGCGAGTTCCCAGAACTGCCGTGTCGTGGGGCCGCGGATGATGGTGTCGGGCCCGATCTTGCCGCGGAGCACCATGCCGCGGAGCGTCTCGAACGAGCAGCCTGGGCGGAATGGTGCCGAAGGGTCGCGGACGAACCAGGGGCCCATGGCGTTCTGGGTTGCCTGGCGGCTGAGCGGGTCGAAGCGTCCGCCGCAGGACGGGCAGCGGGTCGAATCGCCCGATGTCGCCCCGCAGTAGGGGCAGAGGATGGTGCGGGGCATGGGGACGGGCTGGTCGGGCATCAATCCTCCAATACGCGGCCGACGGGGCACCGGTTTGACCGCGGGGCCCGGAGCGTATCTGATCCACCCATGCGGGTGCTCTTGCTGGCGACGGCGGCGGTTCTGCTCGGGTGTGCGACGCACACCGAGGTTGACCCGACGCGCCGGCTCGAGCCGGTCGCGACGCCCGAGCCCGACCGTCCGCCTGCCCTGCTCAACGGCACGCCGATCCGGTGGGACGAGCTGACCCCGGCGATGGGCGAGGCGCAGGGGAAGGCGGCGCTGGAGGAGGTCGCGCTGACGAGGCTGCTGCGCGGCGAGCTGGCGCGGAAGGGGCTGTCGATCTCGGAGGGCGACGTGGAGCACGAGCGGGCGCTGCTGCTGGACTCGCTGGGCGGCGGCGAGCAGGGCGAGGCGGCGCTCCAGCGCGTTCGTGCGCGTCGCGGGCTGGGGCCGGTGCGTTTCGCGGCGCTGCTGGAGCGCAACGCGATGCTGCGCGCGCTGGTTGGTGAGTGCACGCCGACCGACGAGGAGGTCGAACTGGCGCTGCGCGTCGGGTACGGGCCGCGCCTCCGCGTGCGGGTGATCCTGGTCGGGACCGAGCAGGAGGCGTCATCGATCCGCGGTCGGGTGAAGCGGGTCTCGGGCGAGGAGCGTGTCGCGCGGTTCGCGTTCGAGGCGGTGGAGCACTCGCTGGATGAGTCGGCCGCGCGCGGGGGACGCGTCGAGGCGTTCAGCATTGAGGACCCGTCGTGGCCGGAGGCGCTGCGCCGCGCGGCCGCGACAACCGACCCGGGCGAGGTCGGGCCGATCATTGTGCTCGAGCGGGGGGCGGCGTTGGTGCTGGTCGAGGAGCGGGTGCCGGGCGAGCCGGTCACCCCCGAGGACCGCGAGCGGGTCGAGCGTGAGGTCCGCCTGCGCAAGCAGCGTGAGCGGATGGACGCGCTGGCGGCGTCGCTGATATCCGGGGCGGACCTTGTCGCCTTTGACGAGAGTCTGCGGTGGAGCCGCGAGCACCGCTAGGAACCTGACCGGATCGAGGGAAGGGGCGACCGGACCGCGGGCGGTTCGGGGCTTTGGATCAACCGGGGGCTCCGACGCACCGATCCATGCCGGGGACGGCGACTTGCGCCGCGTGGAGTCACCACGTGCCCGTGCCGCGGGCGGAGGCAACACCCGATGACCGAGACGAAGAAGAAGGAACGCAACCGGGGCTTCGGGCTGTCAACGAGGATCATCTTGGTGATGCTCATCGTCCTCGTGGGCGTTGTCGGCGTGAACTACTGGGTGTTCATCAACGGCTACAAGCGCGACGCCGAGCAGGCGATGATGGACAAGGCCACCGCGTTCACCGCCGTCGCCGACGAGGCGAAGAACCACGCCTCGGACATGTTCCGGCGCGGCATGATCAACACCCGCGAGCTTCTCACCGAGGCGATCGCGCATGAGCAGAGCGGCGGCGACTACACCCAGACACGCTTCTTCGACACGATCCCCGTGATCGTCGGCTGGAAGAGCGCCGAGGCGGCGGCCGAGACCGAGGACCTCGACTTCTCGATCGTCGCGTTCAACGCCCGCAACCCGGACAACTCGCCGACCGGCTTCCGCGCCGAGCTGCTCAAGAAGCTGGAGACGCAGGTCGCCTCGGGAGGGCCCGACACCATCGGCGAGATCGACCGCGAGACAAACACCATGCACTTCATGCGGGCGATCCGGCTCGACGAGTCGTGCATGATGTGCCACGGCGACCCTGCGCAGTACGACGCACGCGATGGCGCCGGCTCGTACGACGGCAGGGACTATCTCGGGTTTAGGATGGAGGGCTGGAAGCCCGGCGACGTGCACGGCGCGTACGAGGTGACCATGCCGCTGGCGGCGATGGACGCACGGGTGGCAGGGGTTTTCAAGAGCGGGATGATGGCGACGGTGCCGATGGTGGTCGTGGCGTCGCTCTGCCTCGTCCTGCTGCTGCGCGGCATGCTGGGACGCCCGCTCAACAACCTGATCGAGATGATCAAGGACGTCGCGACCGGTGACGGCGACCTGACCAAGCGGCTGAACCTGAACCGCGGCGACGAGATCGGTCGCCTCGCCTCCTGGTTCGACCGGTTCATGGACAGCCTGCACGGGATCATCAGCGACGTCTCGGGCGCGACCGGTGAGGTCGCCGGCGCCGCCACGGAGATCGCCGCGTCGAGCGAGGAGATGGCCCGGGGCATGGAGAGCCAGGAGCAGCAGGTCTCGCAGGTCTCGGCCGCGGTCGAGCAGATGTCGCACTCGGTGGCCGAGGTGTCGCGGAAGAGCGGCGACGCGGCCGTTAGCGCCGCGGACTCGCAGAACGAGGCGGAGACCGGCGGGCGGGTGGTCAACGACACCGTGGAGGAGATGCGGGGCATCGCCCGGGATGTCACCGACTCGGCGCAGTCGGTCACGTCGCTCGGCAAGAAGAGCGACGAGATCGGTGAGATCATCGAGGTCATCAACGACATCGCCGACCAGACGAACCTGCTGGCCCTCAACGCCGCGATCGAGGCGGCACGCGCCGGCGAGCACGGACGCGGGTTCGCGGTGGTCGCCGACGAGGTGCGCAAGCTGGCCGAGCGGACGACAACGGCGACCGAGGAAGTTGCCAACTCGATCCGCGAGATCCAGAACGAGACTGCCCAGGCCGTCCAGCGCATCGAGGCCGGCTCGCGGCGCGTGGAGAAGGGCGTGGACCTGGCGGCGAACGCCGGGCAGGCGCTCCAGCGGATCGTGCAGAGCTCGCAGGGGCTGCAGTCGATGGTCGAGGGGATCGCGGCCGCGTCGAACGAGCAGGCGTCGGCCACCGAGGAGATCGCCCGCAGCATCGAGTCGATCAGCGCAGTGACGCGCGAATCGACGGAGGGAGCGCAGCAGGCGGCCAACGCGGCCAACGCGCTGAGCGAGCAGGCCGAGCGACTCCAGCAGCTCGTTACCCGCTTCAAGCTCTAGGGCCCGACCCAGGCAGGGTGCTCGCCCGGGGCCGAGGGGTCCCGGGCGTTCTTCTGCGCCCGTAGGCTGTGCGTGTGTGCGAGCAGACGCGAGCCGGGCTGATCGAGGCGCTCGGGCACCTCGCCGTGTGGGCCGGGCTCTATAACGCCGGCGTGGTCGCGGCGGCCGCCGCGCTCACCGGTGTCCACCCCGGCCCGGCGGTGCTGATCGGGTCGCTGTGCATCGGCACGGGCGTGTACCAGCTCGACCGCGTCAAGCTCCGCGACGCCTGGATCGACGCCGCCGACCGCGCAGCCCACCCGCGACGGGCGGCGTTTCTGTTCGACCGACGCCGGGGCGTGCGCGCCGGCGCACTGCTCCTCATCGCCGCGGGTTCAGCACTGCTGTTCGCGTGGCACCCGCTCGCGGCGTTGCTCGGTCCGGCGGCGGTGCTCGGTGTGATCGCCTACGCCGGGCTGCCACGCCGCGTCTATCGCGCGCTCGGCACGCCCCGCCCCAAGGACATCCTGATCGTCAAGAACGCCGGCGTCGCCCTGAGCATTACCCTCTTCGCCGGCGCGCTGATCGCACCGTCGGTGTGGGGTGACTGGACGCGGCTGGCGTGGGGCGTGCTCGGCGTGCTCCCCCACGTCTTCGCCGACGCGGTCCTCTGCGACCTCGACGACCTCGGCGCCGACGGACGCTTCGGCACCGGCACCATCCCGGTGCGCGCGGGTCGGGCGCCCGCGTGGACCGTGGCGTGGGTGATCTGCGTCGCCATGCCGCTCGTGGGTGTTCTTGCGCCCCCGGGGGAACAACGCTCGGCGTGGCTCGCGTTCCACGGGCTGATGCTCGGAAGTCTCGGCGTGCTCGACGTCGCGCAGCCCAGGCGCGTCCGCGACCTCATCGACCTGCGCCTGCCGATCTGCGCAGCGATCGTGATGAGCGCCGTGCTCTAAACGAGTTTTCGTGCCGCTGACCCCATCTTCGGGTCAGTGCTCCCACACTTTCATACCTTGAAAGCACCGAGCGTGCATCCGGGCTGTTGGAGCAGCCTGAGCAGCCGCGTTCTGAACTCAGATTCGTATTCGAAACCTCAAATCTCAGATCCAGAACCGAGGGCGGAGTGCCCTCTTCCTATTGCCCATTCCCCATTGCCCTACCGCGCCAGCTCGATCGCGCGGGTCTCGCGGAGGACCGTCACGCGGATCTCGCCGGGAAAGGTCATCTCGCCGCTCACCCGCTTGGCGATGTCGTGCGCGATGAGGAACGCCTCGTCGTCGTTGATTCTGCCAGCGTCGACCATAACACGGACCTCGCGTCCGGCCTGGATCGCGTGCGCCTCGACCACGCCGTCGAAGCTCAACGCGATGTCCTGCAACTCGTTGAGGCGCTGGACGTAGCGTTCCATCGACTCGCGACGTGCGCCGGGGCGGGCCGAGCTGACCGCGTCGGCCGCCATGACGATCGGCGTGTAGAACGACGTCGAGGGGATGTCGCCGTGGTGCCCGCCGATGGCGTTGAGCACCGCCTCGTTCTTCTCCCCGAACTGCTTGGCGAAGTCCATGCCGATCTTGGGGTGCCCGCCCTCCATCTCGTGGTCCATCGCCTTGCCGATGTCGTGGAGGAACCCGCAACGCCGGGCGAGCTTGCCGTCGAGCCCGAGCAGGTCGGCGATGACCTGGCTCATGTACGCGACCTCCATCGAGTGGCGCAGCACGTTCTGCCCGTAGCTGGTGCGGAAGTGCAGCTTGCCCATCGCCTCGACCACCTTGGGGTGCAGCCCGCGGAGGTTGACCTCGAGCACCGCGTCCTTCCCGGCCTTGATCACCCGCTCGCTCACCTCCTTGCGGGTCTTCTCGACGACCTCCTCGATGCGGGTGGGGTGCAGGCGCCCGTCGGCGACCAGCTTCTCGAGCGCCTCGACCGCGACCGCCTGCCGGATCTTGTCGAAGCACGAGACGATGATCACGCCCGGCGTGTCGTCCACGATGATGTCCACGCCCGTCGCCTTCTCGATCGCGCGGATGTTCCGACCCTCGCGACCGATGATCCGCCCCTTCATGTCGTCCGACGGGATCGCCACCGACCGGACCGTCGATTCACCGGTGGTCTCGGTGGCGTAACGCTGGATCGCCGAGAGCACGATCTCGCGGGCCTGGTCCTTGGCCTCGGTCTCGGCCTGCTCGGTGATCGAGCGGACCAGCTTGGCGACCTCGTGCCGCGACTCCTCCTCGACACGCTGGATCGCCAGGTCATGCGCCTGGTCGGCGGTCAGCCCCGCGATCTCCAGCAGGCGGTCGCGCTGCTTCTGGAGTTCGGCGTCCACCTCCCGCTCGCGCTCGCCGATCCCCTTCTCACGCTCGCCGAGAGACGCCTCGGTCTTGGAGAGGTGACTCTCCTTGGACGCCAGCGTCTCTTCCTTGCGGTCCACGAGGTCCTCGCGTTTCGTGAGACGTCGTTCGGTCTCGCGCAGCTCGGCCCGAGAGGCCTCGATTTCCGCGTCCACCTTCTCTTTGCGCTCGATAGCGGCGCGTTCGGCCTCCAGACGGATCTTCTCCGCCTCGTTCCGCGCATCCGCGTTGGCCCGCTCGATGACCTGTGCCGCCTCGGACTTCGCGTCTCGGAGCGTCTTCCCGAAGAGGAACCTGGTTGCCAAGAGGATCGCGACGGCGCCGATCGCCAACCCAACGATGAACAAGATGACCGCGAGCGTCACGCTCGCGCCGTTCTGAGCCAGGATGAGGGAGGAGAACATGGCCGGCTCGCCTTCCGCCCGGGTGCACCCGGAGCGTGGGAGCGGGATCGTCCCGAGCCGACATGAATTCGATCAGCCCCTGCGGCGCGTCGTCAGGTATCAGACTCCGTTCGCCTCACTGCGCGGCGTGGGAGGGGCCGGGGCCCGTCGCACCGTCGTTCCAAACGTCGCCGCATCAACCGCTACTCCGCTACGGTCCCGGGTTGTGGGCCGGGCCCCTGGGCTTCATCGATCGCCGGCATGGAACCAGACCGGCGTATGTGTCGGACTCGGGCGTGGCCCGCGGTTCGGTCTGAAATCGGGCGGGACCCATGCCCGCCCAGCAGGTCCATCCTAACATCGCCCCCCCCGCCGGGGTCAAGAGCACGGTGTCTCGATTTGTGCGCCGGGGCTGGTCGATAGACTCGCAGAGGCGGCGCGGGGCCGCGGAAACCGGAGGCCGGGCATGACCAGAGGAGTGCTGTTCGGGGTTTTGACGGCGGCCGTGGGGCTCTCGGGGTGCACCACCGGCGGCGAGGCGTTCCGTGTCCCGCTGTCGGGCGAACCGACGGCACGGGTCTCGGCCGTGGATATCCGCAACGCCAACGGGTCCGTGACACTGACGGTGGACCGCTCGGCGACCGAGCCGAAGGTGTACGCCCGCCCGGACGGCGAGCCGACCGCCCTCGGAGCGGAGGCACCGGGGAAGGACTGGGTCAGCGCCCGGCTCGAACCGCAACCGGAGGGGCCGGTGCTGATCGTCGTGGCCGAGCACCCCGACGGAGCGGACAGCGGTCATCGGGTTGACCTGACGGTGACGGTGCCCGGGTGCCGGAGCACCACGATCCGAAACGCCGGGGGCGCGGTGCGCGTGACCGGCGTCGGCGGGTCGATCGATATCCAGGCCGGCGACGCCCAGAGCCCCGGCGGGGACGTGCTGGTGCGCACGGCCCAGCCGCTGCGTGACGCGGTGACGCTCGAGACGAGTTCCGGGCGCGTGCAGCTGAGCATCGGTCCGGATTCGGTGGGGAACTTCACGCTCGAGACCGACAGCGGCGAGGCGACGTTCAACGGGCGGCGCGTCCGGCTCAGCGGGGTGCGCGCGCACGACGGGTGGTGGAGAGGCGTGCTCAACGGCGGCAGCAACCCGGTCGTGCTGCGCAGCGGCGAGGGCCCGGTGCACGTCAGTGTGGTGTCGAACCCCGAGTCGGTGAGCTTCGCTTCGTGGTTCGGCGGGTAGCTCAGCCGGCGCGGCGCAGGGCGTTGAGCTGGAGCCCCTGGACGTGGGCGGCGCAGCGGCGGATCTCGTCGGTCACAAACTGCTTGTGCGACGGGTTGAAACCGAACTCGAACGCCACACCGCAGTAGGTGTTGACCTCGCTGTCGATGTGGGTGTGGACGATCTTGCCGGTGACACCGAGCGGGGCCGGGATGTGCGGGCGCAGGTCGATGCACAGCCAGTAGAGGCGGAGCTGCTCGACGGAGGCGTGGTCCTGGCGCGAGACAACGAGCCCGGCGCCGCCACCGCCGACGTTCATGAGCCGCGCCGGGAAGCTCGGCCCGACCTCGGGGAGGGTGAGCGGGTGATCGGACCCGTCGCGGTGCACCTCGCCGCGGTTACGCAGGTCGGTGATGAGGGCGCGCGAGGCGATCTCGGCCGAGACGATCGTCTGGGGGCTGAGCACGGGCCAGCATTCCACCGCGGGGATGTTGAGTTCGGCGGTGGATGTGCGGAAGAAGTTGCGTCGCTGGCAGCGTTCGACATCCTCGGGCAGGGTGAGGCGGACGGCGGTGGCGGCGGCGCCGGTGTGTCGGCACGAGCCGAGGACGTGGGTCGAGAACATCCAACGGTTCTGACCGACGGCGAGCACGCCGACCAGCTCGAGGTCCTGTGCGAACTCGATGGTCTGCCCGGCCGTGTTGGGGCACTCGACGACGAGCGAGTCCGGGCGGATGTCGAGCAGGCGGACGCGCCAGAGCAGGTCGGGCGGCGTGCGGTCGGGCCAGGCGGGATCGGTCGCACCACCGCGCGCCATGGTGAGTTCGATGCCGCCACCGCGCTGGCGGATCTTCTCGAGGCTGTCGCGCCAGCGTTCTGTACGAGAGCGATTGGCGGGCATGGGAATCCCCTGGGCGAACAATCCCTCATCGGGCGAGCGTCCGGGGTGCTTGAGGGTGGGCCCGGGGGCGGGGGGTTATCGGGTGCGGAGCGCCGCCACAGCCCGGCGCGCGTCGTCGAGCTCGGCGGGCTCGAGCGGGAGGGCCGCGTACCGGAGCCGGTAGTACGCACGCGCGATGATCCTGAGTGGTTCGGCCGCGTCCGGGGCGATCGACTCAATCCGCCCGGCGTGATCGAGCGGCGGGCGTGTGTCGGGCTTGCCGAGCCCGCGCCGTTCGAGCGCACGCAACGCATCGGTGTAGAAGCCCGCGTCGGCGAGCAGGCGGCGGACCTCCGGATCGTGCGCGGCGGTTTGCAGGCGTCGGCGCGCGAGCAGACGGCGCATCCCCGCGCGGAAGATCAGGCCGACCAGCAGCGTCGAGATCGCGACCAACGCCGCGTTGACGGCGGCGCGGAGGGCCAGTCTGCCGCCGCCGAAGCGGAGGTTTGACAGCAGCCTCGGCGGGTCGTAGGCGAGAGAGTCGTCGGGATCGGGCAACCCGAGCAGCACGGCGCGTGCCGAGGCGTCGTAGCTCACGACGGCGCTGTTCCAGATGTGCTCGATCGAACCCCAGAGGCGGCGGATGCCGGCGAACGGGCCCGCGGGCGGGTGGTGGATGGTTTGGAGCTCGGCGGGCGGCGTCGGGTCGTAGGTCGCCCACACGTCGGGGCCGACGTTGGCCTCAACCCACGCGTGCGCGTTCGACTCGCGGACGACGTAGTAGCCGGTGGAGGGGTTGTACTCGGCGGCGATGTACCCGGTGACCACCCGGGCGTCGATGCCGATCGAGCGGCACATCGCGGCCATGGCGCTGGCGAAGTACTCGCAGTGCCCCTCGCGGCTGTCGGAGAGGAACCACTCGGTGGGGTCACGCCCGGACGGAGCACGGCGTGTCTCGAGCGAGTAGGTGCAGTGCTGCTGGAGCCAGATCTCGATCTTGCGGGCGGCCTGGCGGTCCTGGCCGCGCGAGCGGAGGTTCGGGTCGGGCTCGATCTGCCCGCGCAGGGCCTGCTCGGCGAACCGGCGTGCCGCCTCGAACGGCGTCACGACCGGGGGACGCGGCTCGGAGTCGGGATCGATGCCCTCGGGGGCACGCCGGTGGGACCAGACGGTGTAGGTGAACCGTCCGGGGGCGCCCGTGCGCGTGATCTGACGGTCGTCGCCGATGGTGAGCTGCTGGTCGTTCTGCGTGACGTGGATCTCGGTCGGCCTCCAGACCGTGAAGAGGTGCGTCGCGTCGCGCGGGACGTTGCGCAGCGCGATCGACTGGATGAGGTCGTGCTGCCCGGCGTCGCTGAAGCGGTGGATGCGCCGGTTGCGGATCGAGCGCGAGGGGCGGTCGCCGTTGCCGCGAGCGTGTCCGCGGCGCCAGCTGCCGTTGTGGTACTCATCGAGGACGGCCCCGCGGAGGTAGAAGATGCTGTCGGCGCCGCCGGCGTCTCGCCCGTGCGCGTCGGTGAAACGCACATCAAGCACGGGGGTCGGCGAGTCGGTGATCAGCCCGCCGATGCCGAGTTCGACCTCATCGGCAAACCCGCTCGTCCGTCCGACGCCGGCATTGCCCCAGCTCCCGAAGGCGCCCCGCCCGAGCCCGCGTGGGAGGAGGACAAAGACGGCGACGGCGGAGATCAGGCCGAGCATAAGCCCGGCACCGGCCAGCCGGCGCAGGTCGCGCCGGGCCGAGGACCGGGGCGGCGTCGGCGCGACGCGAGCGGCGGCCGCCGCCGCGACCATCTGGTGTCGCATCGTCGCCACCACCAGCAGCGGCGCGAACGCGATCGCCCCGAGCCCGAGCACGAACGCGTTCGACGTGAGCATCGCCCCGATCGCGAGGAACACGCTGAGGCTGATCAGCTGCGCGTGGTCGCGTGCCGACCGCAGGTCGAACAGCTTGACCAGCATCAGCAGCGTGATGAACTCGCAGAAGTCGTCCACGTCCACGCGCTCGTCGAACGTCCCGCGGACGGCCCACCCCAGCGCAAACATCAGCATGAGGTTGATGATGGTCCGCGGCGCGGCCGGGGCGGCGCCGAAGCGCGAGAACACGGCGGCGCCCGCGGCGGTCACCACCACGCCCAGCGCCAACGCGCCGTTCTGTGCGGCGATGCAGTACAGCAGCGCGCCGGCGACGGCGGCCGCGAAGAGCAGTCGTCCGAAGACCGGATCGGTCCTCATGACGCGCCCTCCCGCCACGGCAGAGGCTGCCCGGGCTCGATGAGCTGTTCGATCCGCGAGGCGTCGAGCACAACGGATCGCGCGCGGATTTCCGCGTCGGGCTCGACGCCGGCGGAGACAACGATGACCGCGTCCTGACGCGGTATGTCGGGGGACAGCGCCGCGCCCCCGCCACGGCGCGGCTCGTCGAGGTCGAGCAGGGCGAGGTCGGTGAGCGCCTCACGCAGGGCGGTCGGGCCGGTCGAGGGGCGGTGGACGATCGGCGTGCCCGCGACGATGAGCCCGGCGGCGGTGCCCTCGGCGTTGGCCGTTCGGAGCACAGAGGCGGCGAGGGCCACGCCCGACTCGCCCTGGTCGGGCGGGGCGGCGGGATCGACCGCGAGCAGCACCCACACCCTGCGCGGGGCCGGGGAGGCCGCGACGCGGGAGACCAGCGTGCCCGCGCGGGCGGACGGCCTCCACGCCACCGCACGGAGCGGATCGCCGTGCTGATACTCCCTGAGCCCGTAGAACTCCTCGCCCTGCCCGCGCCGGTTGGTGGAGCCCTCACCGACAATCCCCGCGGCCGTGGGCGATCGGATCGCGCCTTCGCGGAGGCGCAGGTTGGCGGGCAGCACCAGGATGGTGGCGGCGTCGGCGAAGGTCACCGACTTGCGGACCAGCCCGAAGGGGAAGGTGGACCAGACGCGGATCGATCGGAGGTGCAGCAGCCCCCGACGCCGGGCTGCGAGCGGTGCTCGCACGCGCGTCGAGGCGCGCGCACCGACGTGCGGGCAGCACGTCCGCGCGAGGGGGGGTGAACGCTCGGCGCCGATCTCATCGACGACCAGCGCGAAAGCCGGGACACGGCGCCCGGTGTTGCGCACGTCGTACGTGAGAAAGACGGTGTCGCCCACGGTGGCCGAGTCGAGCGGGCGGCGCCGCACGTCGAGACCCATCATCATGGAGCCCGAGACAACCCCGCTGAACAGCATCCCGGCGACCGCGAGCCCGAAGCACGCGAACAGCAGGTTGTTCTGCCCGTTGATCGCGCCGATCGCGAGGAAGATGGTCACGAGCAGGTAGACGAGCCCCGGGGGGTGGAGGTGATAGCGTCGGACGGGCGCTCGTCGGGGCTCGTCCGGGGCGTTGTTCACGGCTTGCGTGCCTTGAGGACCACGAGCAACTGTCGGTCTTGGGTCGGGCGGAACAGGCGCGTGCGGATGTCGGGGAAGCGGTCGTCCTGAACGACGATCTCCAACTGCCCCGTGTAGCCGGGCGGGATGGTGAGGGTGAACTCGCCTTCGGAGCCGGAGGTGGCCGAGTCGATGGACCTGCCGGTGAGCGAGCGGGCATCGACGACGACGCCGGAGACGCCCGGCTGGGCGAGGCGCTCGTCGGTGGGATCGACGGCGACGGCCACCCCGGCCGGCCCCTCGATCACACGCCCTTTGACGGCGTTCGAGGTGCATCCGGCGAAGAGCAGGGCGGCGAGAGCGGCGAGGACAAGACGCGGCATCACGAGTCCTTTCGTGCGGGGAGGGGGTGCGGTTCAGGAGCCGGGCAGGTCGGACGCTTTGGGCAGGTCGTTGACCGAGGCGAGCCCGAAGGCGTCGAGGAAGTGGCGGGTCGTGCCGTAGAGCATCGGGCGCCCGAGCTCCTCGGCACGTCCGGTGATGGTGATGAGGCGACGGTCGATGAGCGAACGGAGGAGGTCGCCGCAGGCCACGCCGCGGATCGTCTCGAGCTGAGCCCGGGTGATGGGCTGCTTGTAGGCGACGATGGCGAGAGTCTCGAGGGCGGCGCGGGACAGGCGCGCCTGAGCACGTTCGCCGCGGATGCGGGCGACGGCCTCGGCGAAGCGGGGCAGGGTCATCACGCGGAAGCCGCCGGCGACCTGCTCGATGCGGAAAGCCCGCCCCGTCCGCTCGTAGTCGTCGTTGAGCTGTTGGATCAGCTCGGGCACGGCGGCGGACCCATCGAGCCCGGCGGCCTCGCCCAGCTTCGAGCCGGAGACCGCCCGGTCCGAACTGAGCAGGATCGCCTCGATGACGCCCGCGGGCTCGGTGCTGACGGGATCGGCGGTGCTGGTGGTCATGCGGGCTTCCTCCGTGATCTCAGATCGTACCGGCGGGCGGGGTGGGCTTCAGTATCCTCCGTCCCATGCACCACGACCCGCTCCCCAGCGAACAGCACGAGTACCCCGGGCTCGCGAGGCTGAGCGAGGGGAGGCTGCACCGGCGCCGGGAGACCGTGTTCCTGGTGCTGAGCGGGCTGTTCCTCGGGACGCTGGCGATGCTGAACATCCTGGGTCTCACGCGGTTCATCCCGCTGGCGTCGTGGCATGAGGGGTCGGGTTGGGTATGGGGGCGATGGGGACCGCGGGGGTCGGTGGTCTTCGCGGTCGCGGTCGGCGTGCTGCCCTACCCGCTGACGTTCCTGTGCACCGACTTCATCAGCGAACTCTACGGGCGCCGACGGGCCAACCACGTCGTCTGGGTCGGGCTCGTGCTCAACCTGTGGGTGCTGGCGATCCTCTGGCTGGGCGGGCGGATCGGAGAATCGCCGGCGTGGGTCTCGTACGGGGTCGATGCGCTGGGGCGTCAGGTGACCGGGCCCCCGTTGCCCAGCGCCGTGTACGCCGACGACGGCACGTTCGTCCGCTTCGACGACGCCTGGACGTTCGGGCGGATCCAGATGCTGACGAGCAGCGCGGTGGTGGCGTCGATGATCGCCTACCTGGCCGCGCAGCTGATCGATGTGCAGGTGTTTCACTTCTGGAAGAACCTGACGCGGGGCAAGCACCTGTGGCTGCGGAACAACGGCTCGACGCTGGTGAGCCAGTTCGTAGACACCTTCGCGGTGATCACGATCACGCATTTCTGGGCGCGCGGGCTGCCTGTGGACATGGAGAAGGCGATCTGGCCGCAGCTGTGGCTGTTTATCGGGACCGGGTACGCGTTCAAGGCGGTGGCGGCGTTGGTTGACACGGTGCCGTTCTACGTGGGCGTGCTGGGGTTGGCGCGGTACCTGCGGCTGCCACCGGCGCACGGTCCGGGCGATTCCGGTACGGGGTGAGGGGTGAGAGACGACGGTTGGGAGGACGGTCGTGCGGGCGAAGGCGGGCGGGCGGTGCGGCGGGCTCGATCGGCGCCGGACGAAGGCCGATCAGAACACACGCGGGACCGAGGAGCATCGCAATGCCCGATAACCATCCGAACATCCTGGTCGCCGACGATGAGCCACATATCCGGGCGATGGTCCGCTCGCGCCTCGAAAGGGCGGGGTACCGGGTGAGCACGGCGGCGGACGGCGCCGAAGCGTTCGACCTGGCCTCGGAGGATCCGCCGGCGCTGGTGGTGACCGACCTCCAGATGCCAGCGATGACCGGGCTCGAGCTCGCGCTGAAGCTGCGTTGCCACGCGGTGACGGCGCAGATCCCGGTGGTGCTGCTGACGGCGCGGGGGTACATCCTTCGTCCCGGCGACGCCGATGCGACGAACATCTGCTCCATGATGAGCAAGCCGTTCAGCGCCAAGGAACTGGTGCGCGAGATTGACGCCCGCCTGAGCGGGCGGTGGTCGGAGGCCGCATGAGGACACTGGGCGAGACCATGGCGGAGCTGGTGCGCCGGGCGGAATCGCTGGGGTTGGCCTGCTGGCGTTGCTCGGTCGGCGGCGAGCTGACCTACGAGCCGGAGGCGACGAGCACGATCGGGCTGTGGCTGAACTCCGAGCCGTTGCGCCGGATGGTGATCGACGCGGCGGCGGCGTGGAACGAGGAGCGGACACCGGCGATCGCCACCCCCTTCGAGGGCTGCTGGCTTGTCCCGATCGTGTACGAGTACCGGCGTGAGCGCCGGGGGTACCTGGTCGCGATGGCGCTGGGTCAGGCGGCCTTCGACACCGAGGAGTTCGGGCGGATCGCGGCGTCCGCGGGGTTGACGCCGGGGGTCGCGCGGGCGGCCTGGGCGCCGCGCGCCACGTTCATCGCACCCGGAGTGGATCGCGTGGTGTCGGCGCTGGCTCGGGCGAAGGCGGACCTCGACGAGCTGGACGAGATGCGTCGTGCCAACGACGGGTTCGTCCGGCACCTCACCGAGTCGTACGAGCAATCGGCGCTGCTCTACCGGCTGATGGTCTCGATGGACGCCCCTGACCGCCCCGAGCGGCTGGTGCGGGCGGCGCTGCGCGAGCTGGCGGACACGACGGAGTTCGCGTGGGTCGCGTTCCGGGGGATCGAGGGCGAGCGGCTGTGCCGCGACCTGCGCGAGCCGCTGATCGTACACGTCGGCGAGAGCATCGACGGCGCGTCGGTGCGCGAGGCGGTCGGGCGGTTCGGGGAGGGGGCGGCGGACTCGGAGATGATCCTCGACGACCTGGGCGGGTTCAGCCTCAGCGTGGGACCACAGGTGGTGATCGAGCCGATCCACCGCAACGGACAGACGATCGCGCACCTGTTGGCGGGGAGCAAGGGGGGCGAGGACCCGCAGGTGTCGAGCTACGACACGCGCCTGCTAGAGTCGGTGTGCGGGTACCTCGGGGCGATGCTGGAGAGCACGGCGTTGTACGCCGAGCAGAAGCGCACGTTCGTCGGGACGCTCCGCGCGTTGACGTCGGCGATCGACGCGAAGGACCGGTACACGCGGGGCCACTCGGAGCGTGTGGCGTTCATGGCCCGCGCGTTGGCGCGTGCGGTGGGGTGGAGCGTCGAGCAGGCCGAGCGGGTCCACATCGCCGGGCTGGTGCACGACGTGGGGAAGATCGGCGTGCCGGGTTCGGTGCTGTGCAAGCCCGGGAAGCTGACCGAAGAGGAGTTCGCGCTGATCAAGCAGCACCCGCGGACGGGGTACGAGATCCTGAAGGGGATCCCGTCGCTCGAGGACATGCTGCCGGCGGTGCTCTACCACCACGAGCGTCCCGACGGTCGCGGGTACCCGGACGGGCTCGCGGGCGACGCGATCCCGCGGATCGCGCAGATCATGGCGGTGGCGGACGCGTTCGACGCGATGAGCTCGACGCGGTCGTACCGCCCGGCGATGCCGCGAGAGCGGGTCTTCGAGGAGCTGCGCAGGGGGGCGGGGGCGCAGTTCACCGACGACCTGGTCGAGCCGTTCCTCTCGCTCGACATGGAGCCGTACGACCGGCTGGTCGCGAAGCACCACGCGGACGAGCGGGGGCGCGAGGCGGCCTGAGTCACTTGACCACGATCTGCCCGTCGGGAACGGAGACGATCTCAACCGTGGAGACGCTGACGGAGCCGTCGGGCGCCACCGTGATCCGGCGCAGCTCCGATCCCACCGCGATCTTGACCCACCCGCTCGCGGCGGGTGTGCCGTACCCGTCGAGGTCGAGTGTGGGCGTCCCCTGGAAATCGACGTTGACGATCCGGGCGTGGTAGGGCGCCGCGGTGAGATCGCCCGAGCAGACCCCCGGGCAGGCGTACGTCGAGCTCGCCGCATCAAAGGTGATGGTGAACGGTGCGCCGACGGCGCGGGCGGCCTGGGCGGCCGCGCGCAGGTCCTGGGCGACACGTTCGCCCGCCGCGTCGGCGCGGTAGCGGGCGAGGGCCGAGGCGTAGCGCGGGGAGGCGATCGCCGCGACGACGGCGAGGATCGCGAGAACGATCGCCAGTTCAAAGAGACTGAACCCGCGCCGGGGCGGGTTCAGCCTGGGGTTCGGTCGATTGTGCAGCACGGGCTCAGTACGTGTTGTAGTCCACGCCAGCCTCGTCGGCCTCGCCGGCGGGCAGGTTCGCGGTGATTGTGCCGGTGGTGTCGTCGTAGACCCAGCCTGCGATGCTGCCGCCCTGGGTGGCGACGAAGGCAGTCTTGCCCTTGTTCGTCCCGACGGACAGCGGCGGGACGGCGCGGAGGTACGGCCCGTAGATGCGGGTCGTGCTCTTGGCGCCGATGTCGGTGCCGATGACGTCGGAGTACTGGAGCAGGGCGTTGGGCATGTCGGCGAACGCCGGGTACGTCCCCCCGTGCTCGGCGGCGAACAGATCCACCGCGCTGCGGAGCACGTTGAGGTCGGAGACAAGCGCCGAGTCAGAGGCACCCTTGGCGCCGCGGCTCATCCGCGGGATGGCGATCGCGCCGATGATCCCCAGGATCACCACGACGATCACCAGTTCGATGAGGCTGAAGGCCCGGTTGGTCGTGCGAGGAACAGAGAACATCGTCGCCTCCCCTGTGTTTGCGGGCGTCCCGCCCGGCACGTGACTGCGTTGCTGATCGTCGCCCGGGGCGGGTTTCTTAAGGCGCACACACCGCACCGGGCGGTCCGCGGGTTCGCTCGCCCGCACAAACCCTCGCCGCGACGCGGTTATCGGCCAAGGTCGGGCTCAGCCAGATACAGACGGAAGGTCCGCCCAGAGGCCTCGACGACAGCGGATCGCTGGTCCACGTTGATCAGCCTCAGCCCGTTTCGGCTCTGCCCGACGCGGTAGGGCTGACCGTCGATCATCGCCATGCCCTCGCCCTCGCCGCCCGACACGACGCTCGAGAGCACATGGCTCGGGGCGGGGTCTTCGCCCGTGGCGGGCGATGGGGGCGGGGTCCACGACGCCGGGCGGACAAACGCGTCGGGGAGTGTGCCGGGCTGATACCCCAGGCTCTGGCGGAGGTCGGTCAGGCGGCCCGCCAGTGCGCCGTCGTCACGTTTGTGCGCACGCGGTGTCTGCGCGGGGCCTGACGCGGAGGGCGGTTGGGGGACAACATCGGGTGTTGCGGCCATGGCGGACCGTCCGCCGGAGAACAACACCGTGCGGTCGAACACCAACGCAGCGAGCCCGACACCCAGGACACTGAGCCCGACTTTTTGCCTACGGGTGAGCCTCATGCCAGAACGGTGCGATCCGTCGGCGCCGGCGTCAACGTCCGAGAGGCGGATAACCGGGCGGACTCACGGCTGCGAGGCGTACCAGGCGATCTCGAAGCGGAAGCGGACGGTCGCGTCGGTGCCGGGGGCGGCTGCCTCGAGCGCGAATGATCGGACCGTCATGTCGAGGGTCTCGTCCTGGAGGCGGTGGATGAAGTCGGCGCAGGCGGGGAACGTCGCGGTGCCGGTCATGGTGAACGGGACGACCTGGAACAGCTCGGCGGGCTCGGGTCGCCCGGGCTGCAGTTCGTCGATGATGATGCCGAGTTGCTCGGCCAGAGCGGTGAGCGTCGCGAGGCGTTCGTTGACGCGGTCGGGCGGGGCGAGGTCGATGGCGAGTTCGGCGATCTGCGCTTCGGTGCGTGTGCGCACTCGGGCCAGGGCGCGTTTGGTGGATTCGAGCTCGGTGATCTCGGCGCGGACGTGCCGCATCTCGAGGTTGTTGTCCCGGGCGACCTCGATCGCGAGCACGGCGG
>Ga0210086_1000699_pt1 | contig 18594 bp, 17 predicted proteins | sample China_Galinas_PW_3_FD_184867 | JGI IMG/M metagenome (GOLD analysis project Ga0210086, IMG submission 184867) | Wetland microbial communities from San Francisco Bay, California, USA, that impact long-term carbon sequestration - China_Galinas_PWB_D2... | ecosystem: Environmental > Aquatic > Marine...
CCGCCGCCGACACCTCGCCATCCTCGACCAGGTACACCCCGTCGCGCGTCAACCCGGTCAGCAGCAGGTTCGTCGGGTCGACCGTGCGGATATACCACAGCGTCGTCAGCAACAACGCGCGCTCGGTCTCCGCGATCATGTCCGGAAGCGACGCCTCCCCTCCCGTCATCACCAGGTTGTCCGCCGCGGCCGCGACGGGCACATCGAACTCCGCGGCCGCCGCCCGCGGATACGCCAACGCGTTGATCACACCGTCGCGAATCCAGTCGGCGCGTCCGATATCCATGCCGTTGTCGAACACCGACACCGTGTCCGACGAGCGTGACGTCGCCACGAACGGCCGGCACTGCAGCGGCGAGGCCGACGGGTCCGAATACAGCGTGATCGGCAACTGCGTCAGCCGCTCCCCCACCCGCGTGCCGCCGCCCGGCGCCGAGAATGCGGTGCGACCCTCCTGGGCGCCGCGACCGTCCATCATCCACGCCGTGTAGATCATCATGTCCGCGACCGCCGACGGGGGCACCAGCGTCGGATACCGGCCCGCCGGCAGCGACACCGTCCGCCGCGACCAGTCCAGCCGCGTCGACAACTCCGACAACAGCCGATCAACGGGCACGTCCAGGAAGTCCGGCGTGCTCACGCCGGCCCACGCGCTGGCGCTGTCACGTTTGGCGTTGATCTCCACCGAACCGGTCGGCTGCGTGAACCGCTGCCGCAAGCCGGTCGACGACGCCAGAAACGTCGTCGCCACCTCGTGGCGGGCGTACCCGTACAGCGTGTCCGGCCCGGAGAATCCTCGCGCCAGCGAAGCGGCCAGTGCGCCAAAGACTTCCGCGCCCGTCACCGCGACCGCCAAGTCCCAGTCCCCAGCGACGTCCGAACCCGTGATCAGCGGCGCGTTGTCGCGGGCTTCCGGCGCGGCACGGGCCGCATCCTCACTCGCTGCCACGACGTCGCGGATCACCGCCGGGTCGACCTCGCTGGTCTGCACCGACCCGACACGCGCCTTTTCGAAGTCGCGCACGATCGAGATCACCGACATCGACCGGGCCGACGACACCCCGTTGGTGGTCATCGAACTGTTCGCCCAGCGCAGCGACGCCTCGGCGCGATCGGTGACGATCACGATCGTCTCGTCGGCCCGCGCCGCCTTCAGTGCCTCGTCGACCACCTGCTGCGGTGCAATCAATGCCCCGCCTCCGTCGTCGTGTTGAGCACCCGCACGCCGCGAAACAATGCCGACGGACACCCGTGGCTGACGGCCGCGACCTGCCCCGGCTGCGCCTTGCCGCAGTTGAACGCCCCGCCGAGCCGCCACGTCGACTCACCGCCCACCGCCTCGAGCGACCCCCAAAAGTCGGTGGTCGTCGCCTGGTAGGCGACGTCGCGCACCTGGCCCTCGAGTCGGCCGTCGTGGATCGACCAGAACCGTTGCCCAGTGAACTGAAAGTTGTAGCGCTGCATGTCAATTGACCACGACTTGTCGCCGACGATGTAGATGCCGTTCTCCACCCGCGCAATCAGGTCCTCCGTCGACAGGTCCTCGTGCCCGGGCTGCAGCGACACGTTGGCCATCCGCTGAATCGGCACGTGATGCGCCGAGTCGGCATACGAGCAGCCGTTGGACCGCTCCTCCCCCAGCCGCGGCGCGAATGCCCGATCCAGCTGATAGCCGACGAACATCCCGTCGCGCACCAGGTCCCAGTTCTGCGCGGCCACACCCTCGTCGTCGTACCCGACGGTCGCCAGCCCGTAGTCAACGCAACGGTCGGCGGTCACGTTCATCACCGGCGAGCCATAGCGCAGCGTGCCGAGCTTGTCCGGGGTGGCGAACGATGTGCCGGCATACGCTGCTTCGTAGCCGATCGCGCGGTCGTATTCGGTGGCGTGACCGATGGATTCGTGAATCGTCAACCACAGGTTCGACGGGTCGATCACCAGGTCCGTCGACCCGGGTGTGACGCTTGGCGCCTTGACCTTCTCCGCGAGCAGCGACGGAATCTCGGCGAGCTCGTCGGACCAGTTCCAGATCCCGTCGTCGACGACGGCCTCCCAGCCCCGCGCGCTGGGCGGGGCCAGCGTGCGCATCGACTCGAAGCTGCCCGCGGCGGTGTCGACGGCCACCGCCTCGAGCATCGGCTGTACCCGCACCCGCTGTTGGGCGATCGACGACCCGTAGACATCGGAATAGAACGTCTGCTCCTTGACACCGTGGAACCCGGCGGACACATGGTCGACGCCGTCGGCGGACAACAGCCGGTCCGAATAGTTCTGCAGCACCGAAATCTTCTCGGCGGCCGCGACGGCGAACGGGTCGGTCTGATAGCACGACACCCACTCGACGTCGCTGTACACGGGTTCCTCCGCGAGCCGGACGTTCTCGGCGTTCAACGCCCGCAAGGTCCGGGCAACCTGAACCGCGCGGCGCGCGGTGTCGGCAGCCACCTCGGGCGTGAGCTCGGCGTGCGATGCGAACCCCCAGGTGCCGTCGACGATCACCCGGACCGCCAGCCCCACCTCTCGGCTGATCACCGACGTCTCCAGCATCGCGTCGCGCAGGTGGATCACATCGGTGGTGATTCGCTGGACGCGCAGGTCAGCGTGGCTGGCACCGGCCTCGGTGGCCGCGCTCAACGCGGCGTCGGCGAGCTCGTGACGGGGCAGGCCCAAGAAGTCCGGATCGATCCCTCCGCGCGCCGCCACGGGTCCTACCGTAACGTGTTCATTTCGAGCACCAGGATCTGTGTCACCTGCCGCGGGTTGAAGTTGTTGTCGGACACCAGGACAACCGATAGGCGCCCGCCGGGCCGCGACGGGCCCAGCGTGATTCCTTCGAGGTTGTCCAGGGCAGGCACCCCCGGCGTGGTCGACAGGTCGGCCACCAGCGTTTTGCGCATCGGTGATGACGGGGCGTCGCGCAGCGACTGCCGATCGAGCACGTTGTCCGCTCCGCCGGCCTCGACCCGGTAAACGCGGGCCACGTTGGAGGTGCCATGCGAGCGTTCGACTGTGAGGAACGTGTCCTCGTCGACCGCGACGAGTGCGGTCAGCCCGGTGGCGTCCCCCGACGGAGCCGCGATCGGGTCGAGGGGATATGCATACTGCGCGACGGCGTTGCGGCTCTCCAGGTCGAACTGCGTGATCCGGGTCAGCGCGCCCGCGCTCACCGTCGGCGGCTCGCCGTCGTCGAGGCCAGGATGTTCCATCGCGGCCCACAGCGACTTGCCGCTCGGGGTGACGGCCAGCCCCTCCAGCCCGGAGTTGAACCGCGGCGCCAGCGTCGCCGGCAAGGCGAGTTCACCGCGATAGCTGCCGTCGAGTCCTGCGACGCGAATGAACGGCTGGTCGCCCTCGCTGGACCAGTACAACTGCTGGCGTCGCCGGTCGAATGCGATGTCCTCCGGGTCGACCCGCCCGGTCACGTTCTGCAGGGCATGGGTGCCGACGAAGTCGGCGCCGGTCGCCTCATTGGTCACGGTGATTCGCATGGTGTAGAACCGGGCGTCGGATTTGTCGTCGGTGACGACGTAGTAGATCTGCCGATCGGGGTCGTAGCTGATGCCCGACAGCCCGCCGACCGTGGTGTTTTGGAACTGAAATCCGGTATCGAAGGTGGCGGCGCCGACGAAGGTCAGCTGGGCGGGCTCGGTGTGCTTGTCGACGGGGGCACATGCCGCGATCGCCACACAGACTGCGACGATCGCCTGGCGAGTTGCCACGATTTAATACTCGCATGTGCAGCCGGCGTCTTCGGTCCACAGCGACCGCGTACACGCTGCTGGCACCGAGCTTGCTCGGCGTCGCGGTGTTTCTGCTGCTGCCGATGTTGGTGGTGGCCTGGCTGAGCCTGCACCGCTGGGACCTGCTGGGACCGATCCGCTATGTCGGACTGGACAATTGGCGCGCCGTGCTGACCGACGGCACGTTCGGCAACTCGCTGCTGGTGACCGCCGCGTTCGTCGCCCTGGTGGTGCCGGCGCAGACGGCGCTGGGGCTTGTCGCCGCCTCGCTGCTCGCCCGGCAGCTTCCGGGCAGCGCGGTCTTTCGAACCGTGTACGTGCTGCCGTGGATCTGCGCGCCGATCGCGATCGCGGTGCTGTGGCGGTGGCTGCTGGCTCCCACCGATGGAGCCGTCAATACGCTGTTGGGCCGCCGCGTGGAATGGCTCACCGATCCCGGCCTGGCGCTGCCGATGGTGTCGGCCGTGACCGTCTGGACCAACGTCGGCTACGTGACCCTGTTCTTTCTGGCCGGCATCCTCGCAATCCCCAAGGACATCCACGACGCCGCCCGCTTGGACGGTGCCACCAGCTTCCAGCGGTTCGTCAAGATCACCCTGCCGCTGCTGCGACCGACCCTGTTCTTTGTGCTGGTGACCGGAATCATCAGCGCGGCACAGGTTTTCGATACGGTCTATGCACTGACGGGCGGCGGGCCGCAGAACCGCACCGACCTTGTCGCGCACCGCATCTACGCCGAGGCGTTCGGTGCTGCCGCGGTCGGGCGGGCGGCGGTGATGGCGATCATCCTGTTCGCGATCCTGGTGGCGGCCACGGTGGCGCAGCACCTCTACTTCCGGCGGCGGATCAGCTATGACCTCGCCTAGCCGCGCGGTGGCGGTCTACGCGATGCTGACCACCGGCGCCGTGATCACCCTGGCGCCGTTTACGTCCGGGGTGCTGACGTCGTTCACGTCGGCGCGTCAGTTTGCCACCGGCACGCCGCTTGAACTGCCGAATCCGCCGACGCTGGCCAACTACGCCGGGCTCGCCGACGCCGGGTTCGGCCGGGCGACCGTGGTGACGGCGCTGATGACCGCACTGATCGTCGTGGGTCAGCTGGTGTTCTCGGTGTCGGCTGCCTATGCGTTCGCCCGGCTGACGTTCCGTGGCCGCGACACTCTGTTCTGGATCTACATCGCGACACTGATGGTGCCCGCGACGGTGACGATCGTGCCGCTGTATCTGATGATGGCCGAAGCCGGACTGCGCAACACGTTTTGGGCGCTGGTGTTGCCGTTCGTGTTCGGCTCGCCGTATGCGATCTTCCTGTTACGCGAGCACTTCCGGTCGATCCCGGCCGACCTGATCAACGCGGCCCGCCTCGACGGCGCCAACACCGCCGATGTGCTGGTGCATGTCGTGGTCCCGGCCAGCAAGCCGATTCTGGTGACGCTGACCTTGATCACCGTTGTGTCGCAGTGGAACAACTTCATGTGGCCGCTGGTGATCACCAGCGGGCCGAAGTGGCAGGTGCTGACGGTGGCGACGGCGGCGCTGCAGTCGCAGTACAACGCGCAGTGGACGCTGGTGATGGCCGCCACCACACTGGCGATCGTCCCACTGATCGCCGTGTTCGTCGCGTTGCAGCGCCACATCGTCCGCTCGATCGTGGTGACCGGCCTGAAATGACTGGACGCATGCGGTTTTCGACGCTCATCGCGCTGTCGGTGGTGGCCGTGATGGCGCTGCTGATCGCCGGCGCTGTCGTCCTCGGTCGGGACCACGAACCGGCCGGCCGGACGGTTATCACGGTCCGGTTGTGGGATCAGCAGGTGGCGCAGGCATACCGGCGGTCGTTCGACGAGTTCACCCGTCGCCGCCCCGACATCGAGGTACGTGTCAACGTCGTCGCGTACTCGAGCTACTTCGACGCGCTGCGTACCGACGTCGCCGGCGGCAGTGCCGACGACATCTTCTGGATCAGCAACGCCTACTTCGCGCCGTATGCCGACAGTGGCCGGCTGATCGGCGTCCCGCCACGCCCGGACTGGGAGTCGTCGGTGGTCGAGCAGTTCACCCGCAACGGCACGTTGTGGGGTGTGCCGCAGCTGACGGACGCGGGAATAGCGTTGTACTACAACGCCGATCTGCTGGCGACCGCGGGCGTGGACCCCGCGGCGCTGGACTCGCTGCGCTGGAGCCCCGACGACGCGCAGGACACGTTGCGCCCGATGCTGGCCCGGCTGACCGCCGGCGACGGGCGGCGCTGGGCCTACAACGCGGGCAACGACCTGCAGGGCATCTACCTGAACTACATCGGCTCGGCAGGCGGGGTGTTCTCCGTCGGCGACCGGTTCGCGTTCGACAACCCGCAAGCCTCCCAAGCATTCACGTACCTGGTGCGGCTGATCAACGTCGACAAGGTCGCGCCACCGGCGTCCGACACCAACGACAACGGCGACTTCTCCCGCAACATGTTCCTGCAGGGCCGCATGGCGCTGTTCCAGTCCGGCACCTACAACCTGGCGCAAATCGCGGCGAACGCGCCGTTCCGGTGGGGTGTCGCGCTGATGCCCGCCGGGCCTGCCGGCAGGGTGAGTGTCACCAACGGGATTGCCGCTGCGGGCAATTCGGCGTCGAAGCACCCCGACGCCATGCGCGCGGTGCTCGCGTGGATGGGCAGCGCGAAGGGCAACTCCTATCTCGGCGCCAACGGGGCCGCGGTGCCGGCCGTACTCGCAGCGCAGCGCGCCTACTTCGACTTCTGGGCGGCCAACGGAGTCGACGTCGCGCCCTTCTTCGAAGTGTTGCGCGGACCGCGGATTCCCGCACCAGGCGGGCAGGGGTTCGCCGCTGGTTTCGACGCCATGAAGCCCTACTTCGACGAGATGTTCTTGGGCCGCCTCGACGTCACTGCGGCCCTGGCGCGAGCGCAGCGTGCGGCCAACGCCGCAACCGGGCCTTAGACCGTCGAGCCGAGCAGCAGTTCACTGGATATCGCCGCCGCCACCACCGCCGCCACGATCAACGCCGCCCACGCATCGGCCCACCCGGGCCGCGACGGCACTGCCGAGATCTGACCCGTGCCGCCGCGCGCCGCGATCGCGTCCCCCATTTCGTCGGCGCGCCGCAGCGCGACGGTGATGGCGGCGGTGAGCATGTCGATCAACTCGACGCGCCACCACCGGCGCCGGGCCCGGCGCGTCGGCAACTCGGGGCGCGGGCGCAGCCGACGGGCCGCGTAGAGAACGCGGAATTCGCCGATCAGCATCGGGAAGGCGCGCAGGGCCAACCCCAGGGCGGCCGCCCATTCGACGACGGGGATCCGCAGCCACCGCAGTGGCCGACCGAGAGTGGCCACCGCCGGGGCCACGTCGGCGACATTGGTGGTCCACGACACCATCCCGCCGATTCCCAGCAGCACGATCGACAGCGCGCTGATGCGCAGAAACTTCAGCAGCCCGCCCAATCCGATCGCCGCAGAACCGATGTGGATATCCGGCGAACCGCCGCCGAGCGCCGCGGTGATACCGCCGATCGCCAGCAGGATCCACAACCAGCGCGGGATCGTCGGCAACGCGGTACGCGGGATCCGGGCGGTCCACGCCGCGGTCAGCACGAGTGCCGCCACCAGCGCGATCGGCACCCAGCCCGGATAGAAGGTAAGCAGCACGGAAATGCCCAAGGCGGCAATGAGTTTGGTGCCGGCCCAGAGCTCGTGAATTGTGGACGTCCCGGGCACGGGACGCAGCAGAACGACAGGTCGTCGTTGGGCGGGCGCGCTCATGCCGCACCTCCCGCGGCCGCCGACGCGGGCGCAACCATGCCGCTGTCGAGTTCGAGCGTGCGCGGGCAGAGGTCCTCCAGACCGGCGAAGTCGTGGGAGATCACGATCACCGTCAGACCGGTGCGGCGCCGCAAGTCCTCGAGCAGACGCAACAGGCCGCGCTGGCTGGCCGCATCGACGCCGGCGAGCGGCTCGTCGAGGATCAGCGCGCGCGGTGAGCGCGCGAGAAGCCCGGCCAGCACAACGCGCCGCATCTGCCCGCCGCTGAGCTGTTCGATGCGCCTGCTTGCCAATGAGGCGTCCAGGCCGACGTTGGCCAGTGCGGCCGCCACCCGGTCGGTGTCGCGTGGCGAGAACCCGGCCGCCGAGGCCACGTCGTGATCAACCTGACCACGCATCAGCTGCAGGCGCGCCGCTTGAAACGACAGCGCCACCGCGCCCACCTGGTCGCTCGCCGGCCTGCCGTCGAGAAGGCAGCTGCCGGCGGTCGGCACCGTCAGACCCGCCATGATCCAGGCGAGGGTGGATTTGCCCGAACCGTTGCCGCCGTGGATCAGCAGGCCGTCACCCTCGTGCACGACGAAACTCACGTCGCGCAAAGCCGTAGTGACCCAAGGTGTTCCGCTGGCATATTCGTGGCAGACGCCGTCCACTTCGAGCACCGTCGCGCTGGTGCGGGCGTGCCCTGGCGAGCTCGCGGCCGGGGCCGCCGCCAGCTCCACCATCTCGGTGTTGTCGGCGACACCGCCACCGGTGAGGTTCACCACCCGCTCGGCCGAATCGGCTTCGTTGTTGTAGTGGGTGATGTGCACCAGGGCCATCCGGTGCCGCTCCCGGAGCCCGGCGAGCAGCTGACGCAACGCATCCCGGCCGCTCTGGTCGACCATGCTCGTCACCTCGTCGGCGATCAGCAGTGACGGGTCGCGCGCCAGCGCGGCGGCGACTGCGAGCCGCTGCAGCTCACCACCGGAGAGGCCGCCGGTGTCCCGCTCGGCGAGTCCGTCCAGGCCGACTTCTTCGAGAAGCGTGTCGACGTCGACGCTCTGACCGGGCGGTAGGCCCCACACCACGTCGTCGGCAACGCGGGAGCCGAGCACCTGACTTTCCGGGTGCTGCATGACGACCGCGGTTCCGCCCACCTTGCCCAGGCCGACGGCGCCGGCCCGCTCGATCGTTCCCGACGTCGGCGGCTGCCCTGCCAGGACGAGCATCAGCGTGGTCTTTCCCGACCCGTTCACGCCGGTGACCGCGATGTGCTCGCCGGGCTCGACGGTCATGCTGACCGGCCCGAGCGCGTCGTGGTCGGTGTTCGGGTAGCGGAACGTGACGTCACCCAACCGCACCGGAAGCGGGGCGATCGGACCTGCGTCGGCGGGGATGTCGAGCTTCTGCAGCTCTCCGGTCCCCGACAACCGGTTCAGCACGTGCGACAAGGCCCACCAGGCGATGAGCGTGACGAGCAGGACAGCCGGCACGGATGCACCGCCGATCAGCCACGGCCAGTACGTCAACAACGTCGCGAACCCGTTCTTGAGCGGGTCGGCTGCAGAATCCAGGTACGGCACGTGAGACAGGAACCGGGCCAGGCCGTTCACGTTGGCGGTGATCGCGTCGAAGAACAGGGTGCGCAGCCGTGACAGCACCGCCAGGGCGGCGACGGACAGCACACCGGCAACCAGGCCCGCGCACAAACCTACGACGACGATGGTCGGGGTGCCGCGCCGCAGGCGCTTGACCACTCCGATCATCCCGCCGATGTAGGCGCATTGGGCCACGGTCATCATCCCGCCCATCCCGGCGACCAGAAACGCGATCAGCCCGCCGGCGATCGTGGCGGCAATCAGCACCCGGAAGCGGCACCGGTACGCCAGCAGCCCCATCGGGACCGGGCCGAGCAGCGACAATGCTCCGGCGAACGGTACGACGACCGCGATGATCGCGGTGGCCGCCGACAGCGCCGCTATCACCGACGCCTGCGCGAGCTCTCCAGGATGCAGCGGCCCGCGCCGAAGCGCTCGCTGCTTCCCGCTCGCACGCACTTCTTGATTCTGCCAGCCGGTCCCCGCGTCCTGTGAACAGCAACACGTTGATCCTGCATAGGCAACCTATGTAATTTGGTGGCATGCCTCCGTCGCCGTCCACTCGCGCCTCGCTCGGTGTCGACCTTCTCGGTGTGGTCACCCGGCTCAACCGGCTGGCTACCCAGCGCACGCGGCTGGCCGTGCCGTGGGCACAGGCCCGACTGCTGGGGACGATCGAGGACCAGGGCCCGACCAGGATCTCCGATCTCGCCGCGCTGGATCACTGCTCGCAACCGACGATGACCATGCAGGTGCGGCGCCTCGAAGACGCGGGCCTCGTGACCCGCACCACGGACCCGGCAGATGCGAGGGCGGTGCTGATCGAGATCACGCCCGAGGGCATCGAGATGCTGCGCCATGTGCGTGCCGCCCGGGCCGGCGTCATCGACCCCCATATCGCCGGGCTCGACGCCGACGACCGGCGGACGCTGTCGGAGGCCGTACACGTACTGCGGCGCCTTCTCGACCGCGCGGCGTCCTCGGCGACGACAGACTGAGCAATCACAACGGACCACACCGGGACGCCGGTTGTGCACCGGCGCAACGCTTGTCGCGAACTTAGCTCACACGATCGCACCGACAAGCAGGCCGACGACATACGTCGCGCCGATCGCAATTGCGCCGAACGCGAGTTGGCGTCCCGATGCCCACCACACCGGCCTGCGAGTGTAGCGGGCCGCCACCCCTCCGGCGATCATCAGGCCGACGCCGCCGCAGGCAAGCCCGGCCGCCAGCGAGGCGAACCCGAGCAGGTAAGGGATCAGCGGGATTATCGCCCCGATCGCGAACAGGATGAACGACGAGCCGGCGGCAAGACGCGCCGACGGCTTCTCCCGGGGGTCCACTCCGAGCTCTTGCACCAGATGAAAGTTGACCGCCTGGTTCTCGTCCTGATGAAGCTCTTCACTAGCCACACGCGCCGTCTTCTCGGTCATTCCCATCTGCACCAGCATCCCGACGAGTTCTTCCCGCTCGGCCTGCGGATGCATGCGGAACGCGCGACGCTCGGTTCGCACCTCCGAGTCGATCTGCTCGTTGGCCGTCGTCACCGATGTGTATTCACCCAGCGCCATCGAGAACGCGCCGGCGAGCAGCCCGGCGACGCCGCTGAGCACCACGGTGTGACGGTCGGCGCTGGCGGCCACCCCGGCGATCAACGCGGTGTTGCTGACGAGACCGTCCATCGCGCCGAAGGTCGCCGCCCTCAGCCAGCCACCCGACACGTCGCTGTGGGTGTGGTCGAACTCGTGCGGCAGCCCGGGGGCAACGTCGGGTGCCGGCAGCTCGGCGTCTGACGAAGTCATGACGCCAATTCAACGCTTGCGCTGGACGCCATGACGATTGAGGTCTGCCTACGTTACCGTCGCGTATGGCGTCGACATCGGCTCAAATCTCCCCCGACCTCGCCCGGCACTTGCGCAACACCCTCGATGGCCGGTGGCACATGGTCAAGAATCGCTCTCGCGAGCAGCTCTCAGGTGAGGTGTTCCGTCCGCGCTACACCCCCAACACGGTGATCGCGCGGACCAAGGCGTCCGAGCAGCTGAAGATCATCGCAGCGGCAGGTGCCGCAGAGGACGCGTTCCGCAAGGAGCACGGCGGCACGGGCGATGTCGGAGCGGCGGTCACGATGATAGAGATGCTCGCGATGTCCGACCTGTCGCTGATGGTCAAAGCCGGTGTCCAGTGGGGGTTGTTCGGCGGCGCGATCGAGAACTTGGGCACCGAACGCCACCACGAGGCGTACGTGCCCAAGATCATCGACCTCGAGCTGCTGGGCTGCTTTGCGATGACCGAGACCGGCCACGGCAGCGACGTCCAGTCCCTGGAGACCACCGCGACCTACGACCGGGAAACCGACGAGTTCGTCATCCAATCGCCGACCAAGACGGCCCGCAAGGATTACATCGGCGGTGCGGCCGAATCAGCGACGATGGCAGCAGTTTTCGCGCAATTGATCACCGCTGGGCCGGGCGAGGAGCCCACGGGTCACGGGGTGCACTGCTTCGTCGTGCCGATCCGCGACGACGAGGGCAACGACCTGCCCGGTGTCACCACTTCGGACTGTGACTACAAGGGCGGGCTGCCGGGCGTGGACAACGGCCGCATCGTGTTCGACCACGTCCGCGTCCCGCGGAACAACCTGCTCAACAAGTACGGCGACGTCGCCGACGACGGCACCTACTCGTCGCCGATCGACAACCCGAGCCGGCGATTCTTCACGATGCTGGGCACGCTGGTCCGCGGCCGGGTGACGGTCGGCGGCAGCGCCGCCGCGGCTGCCCGGGTGGCACTGGACATTGCGACGCGATATGCGTTGCGGCGCAAGCAGTTCAAGGCCCCCGACGACGACACCGAGGTGCTGCTGATGGACTACCTGGTCCACCAGCGCCGGCTGCTGCCGCTGATCGCGAAGTCCTACGCGCTGCAGTTCGCGCAGAACGAGTTGGTGGCCAAGCTCGACGAGGTCCAGACCACCGAGATCCCCGACCCGGAGGAGCAGCGCGAGCTGGAGTCACGTGCGGCCGGCCTGAAGGCCGCCAACACCTGGCATGCGAGCAGCGCGATCCAGGAGGCGCGCGAGGCGTGCGGCGGCGCAGGCTATCTCGCCGAGAACCGGCTGATCGGGCTGCGCGGCGACACCGACGTGTTCACCACCTTCGAAGGCGACAACCACGTGCTCACCCAGCTCGTGGCCAAGGAGCTGCTGACCGCCTACGCCGACGACATCAAGAGCATGAGCCCGGTGGAGTGGGTGCGGTTCGCCGCCAACACCGTTGGCGAACGGGTGATCAAACGCACGGCGGCGCAACCGATCATCCAGACGCTCATCGACACCCGGCAGGACAACGAGGAAGAGGGCAGCCTGTTCAACCGCGGCACCCAGCTGCAGATGTTCGAAGACCGCGAGCAGTACACGTTGTCGCGGGTCGCGCGGCGGCTGCAGGGCAGGTCGAAGGAGATGGAAGCGTTCGACGCGTTCAACGAGGTGCAGGACCACGTGCTGCACGCGGCTGCTGCCCACATCGACCGCGTCATCCTGGAAGCGTTCGTCGCGGGCATCGAGTCGTGCGAGGACGAGGAGGCCCAGCAGGTGCTGTCGATGGTCTGCGACCTCTTCGCGCTGTCGGTGATCGAAGAGGACAAAGCCTGGTACGTCGAGCACCGCTACCTGTCGTCGGAGCGGGCGAAAGCCGTCACCCGCGGCATCAACGAGCGCTGCCGCACGCTGCGGCCCTACGCGCAGGCGCTGGTGGACGGGTTCGGCATCCCCGAGCAGCTGCGCGACGTGCCGATGCTGCACCCCGAGCGCATCGGTGAGGACTTCGATTAGCCCCTAGGAGCTAGGAAGCGGGTCCAGCGCTTTCAGCTTGCCGTCGTCGCCGAGCTGGAAGCGGACCTGACCGATTCCGGTCGGGCTGCCCGGGGCATCGCCGCCCTGCTGCCACTGGTACTGCACGGTGACCGTCGCGTCGCCGGAGTGCAGCACGGTGGTGTACGGCCGTGGTTGCGGTGTCGCGGTGCCGAGCGGCGTGTTGCGGTCGAAGAACAGCAGGTACTGCGGCGCGGCCGGGTCGGTGCCGGCGGACACCTGTACCCAGTACAGGCGGCAATTCGCGGTGTGACCGCGGCCCACTTCGCGCCAGGCGCCGCCGGCTGCCGGCACCAAGCCGTTGACGGCGGTGGTCACGGTGTCCGCCGCCGGGCCGTCGGCCGGTGTGCATTTGTCCGGCGACGGCGGCGGTGCGCTCGAGGGCTTCCAGCCGCACCCGGCGGTGACCAGCCCGAGGATCAGCAGGACGGCGGTCAGTCGGCGAACGGACATGGAGCCCACCCTAAGCGCCCGAAAAGTGTCCCCGTTTCAGCGACTTGTCGCTCCTAGCAGGTGACCGCAGCCCACAGGGGGGTGCGACAACCTCAAGGAGTAACCATGCCCAACATCAAGATCGCTGCCGCCACCATGCTGGTCGCCACCGGCGCAGTCGTGGCCGGGGCGCTCGGCGCCGCGGCACCGGCCACTGCTCAGGCCGACAAGTTCGTCGCCATCTCGTACTCGCCGGAGACCGGATCCTACGGCTGGGGCAACAACTACAACGACCTCGACGGGGCGATGGTCCGCTCGCTGGCGGAGTGCCAGAACTACGGCGGCAACCACTGCGTGTTCCTCTCCTGGTCGAAGAACGGCTGTGCCGCACTGGCCGTCAACGGCGACAACTACTACGGCTGGTACGGCGCCAATCGCTGGGAGGCCGAGCAGGGTGCGCTGCAGCGCAACGGCGGCGGCCACATCCTCGTGTCGCAGTGCGCGACGTAATCACGGCGACCTCGCCGCGGGAAAGCTCGACCTAGAGCCGACCCGCGGCGAAAGTCGCTGCCTGACTAGTCATTCCGGTCTGCACGTACTGAACGTGCGGACCCATGCTCACACCGTCGGTGCAGATCGGATCGCCGGGCACACACAACTCAATAGTCTTGGGGCCGTAGAGCGGGCCAATGGCCGGCAGCGATCCGGCCCACAATCTCCGCGAGAGTGAGCCCGCCGGCGACGGGTTCCCGAAGACGGCAACCGCGGCGACGTTGTCGGCGACGTCCGGTGGCATGTCGCTGGTGATGACGTCGACGACCGCCGCACCTTGCGAATACCCGCCGAGGACCATCTTGGTGCTGGGGCAGGCCGCGGCCGTCGACTGGACGTGCGCGCTGGCGTCGCTGGCACCGGCGGCGATAGAGCTACCGAAGTCATTGGTGGCCGGGTAGTTCACCGGGTAGACACTGACCGATCTGCCCCCGGCTTGCGAGCGCAGCGCGTCGACGAACGCCTGGCCGACCCCGCCGACACCGGGCGGCTCGGTGGTGCCGCGGGCGAACACCACCTCGACGTCTGGACAGGGAGCAGCGGCGGCAGTGGGAAGGGTCGCGGCTGCGGGCAGCAGCGTTCCGCTGGTCACCACCGCAGCCGCGACGAAACGAGCTGTTACGAAACGCATGCTGATATATCGCTCGGCGTCGCCATTTTGTTGCGTCAGAGCCGGCTTGCGGCGAAGGACGCGCCCTCGCCCACCATCCCGTTCACGGCATACAGTGCGTGGCCGATGCTTGGCGGTCCGGCCGGAGCGCCATTGCAGATGGTGTCGTCGGCAGCGCACAGCTCCAGGGTCTTGGGGACGTAGAGCGGGCCGATGACGACAGGTGGCGCGCCGATTTGGCGCATCCATTCAGCTGAGGGCTTTCCGAAGAGGACGACCGCGGCGACGTGGTCGGCGATCTCTGGCGGCATCGGCTGGGGTATGTACGACAAGAACTCGGCGGGCACCTCCGGCGGGATGACGGACGAGGTGACATAACCCGATACAACCGCGCCTTGGGAGTATCCGCCGAGCACGATCCGGGTGTTCGGGCAGTTCGCGGCGGTCGACTCGATATGGGCGCCCGCGTCTCGGATTCCGTCGACGACGGTTCTGGCGAATTCGATGCCGCTGCCGAAATCGCTGCTGGCCACGTAGTTCACGGGATAGACGCTGAGCGACCTGGCGCCGATTTGCGAGCGCAGCGCGTCGACGAAGGCCTGTCCTATCCCGCCGACACCCGGTGGCTCGGCGGTGCCGCGGGCAAACACCACCTCGACGTCGGGACACGGCTGGGCGGATGCGACCGGGGCGGGCGCGCTGAGCAGCACCGCCCACGTCGTCACCAAACCGGCAGCAAGCAGATAAATAATCCGGTGGGCTCGTACGGCGTGCATGCTGACATATCCCCGCGTGGGGCGTTGTTCAAACGTGCAGCCGGCAGCGTGCATCTCACCGCGGCGGTATGTTAGGTCGGCTCTTAGGTGGTCGGCGGAACTCACGCACCGTACGACGGGACCTCGACCGATTCGGCGCCGATATCCGCGGTACCCGCCCGAAGCCGTGTCTGCATTACCTCCGGATCGTGCTCGGCCGGCTGGGTCTCCTCCACGAACCGCTCGACGACATCTACGAACCGGCCGGGGTGGTCGTGGAATGGCATGTGCCCCGAGTGCTCGAAGATCGCCAGCCGCGAGGCCGGAATCTCGGCATGGGCAAGCAGTGCATGGCTGACCGGAATGATGAGATCGTCTGCACCCCAGATCAATTGGACAGGAACGGATTGCATCAAATAGCTGCGGTCCAGCATGGTGACCAGCTGACCCCGCCCGTCGACCACAGCCCGCAATGTGCGCGAGAACGCCGACAGCGCAGCCTTGTCCTGCAATCGGGTGAGCAGACGGATGCCGTCGGGCAGATCTCTGGTGACCTTGGTGGAACCCACCAGCATGCCCGCGGCACGGGCGGCCAGTTTCAGCGCCGGCAGCGTCCCGGGCACACGGAGCAAAGAAAGCGCTTCGCTGCCCATCGGCAAGGCCGCCAGTCGCAGACCGATGCTGACGTCGTTGGTGACGCCGCCGCTGCCCACCAGAACGATGCGCTCGATCAGATGCGGGTATTGATACGCCAGTTGCATGGCGATTCCGCCGCCCAGCGAATGCCCGACGACCGTGACTCGCTCGACACCGAGGACGGCGAGCAGATCACGCATGCCGTTGGCGAACGCCGCCAAAGAGTAGTCGGCGCGCGGCTTGTCGGACTCGCCGTGACCCAGCAGGTCGGGCGCGATGACCGTGAACCGTTGAGCGAGTCTGGCGTGGACGGAGCCCCACGTCGTGGAGTCGTCGCCGACACCGTGGATCAACAGCAGCGCCGGGCCTGATCCGGCGACCCGGACGGCGCGACGGTAGCCGTGGATGGTGTGGAAACGCAGCGACGGAGGGGCGACGTCCCGCACCGACCAGAGCTTGGGCCGTGAGTCGTCCTGCATGGTGTTCTCCCTTGCGTTTGGCGTTCGGGAGAAAGAATGCGGGGGGCTACTTGGGGGATTCTTGGGTCGTCACAGTCGACCCGTTGCTACCGCGAAGCATCTGCTCCCCCGGGTCGCCGCAAAACCAACCTTGTCGGTTTCCCCACGACGACGGGTGCTTTGCGGTTCACCCGAAGGGACGCCTCAGAACTTGATCTTGTCCTCGGAACTGCTGGTGTAGTCCAACCACTTTCCGTGAGCGCCGCCGCCTGCGGCGCGAACCGGCGAGCGAGTTTCGTATCGTGACGTGATGGACATGCCGCCGGCCGACGGGTCCGTCGGCGGCCGGGAACCGATCAGCCGTCGTCGGCTGCTCCGGCTGGCCGGCACAGCTGGCTTAGCAGCCGCTAGCGTCAGCGCCTGCACGACGGAGCCCACTTCCGGCCCCACTTCTTCTGTCAGCACGACGCCCCCCACCGCAAGGGCCGGCCCGGACTCCGGCCCCACGGCGAGCCCGCCATCTGGAGCCGTGCCTTCAATCACATCCGCGGTGAGTGCCGCATCGGGTGTGCTGTTGTGCAGGGAGTCCTGGGGCGCTCGTGCACCGCGTCCCGGCGGCATGCCCCACACCCTGAGCCGAATGACAATCCACCACACCGCCGTGGTTCTCGGTGACAACAGCAACGCTCCGGCTCGATTACGCCAGCATCAGCGATACCACCAGGATTCGCAGGGGTGGATCGACATCGCTTATCACATCGGCGTCGATCGGGACGGAAACATCTTCCAGTTGCGAACTCCAGAACTGGTAGGCGACACCGCGACCAACTACAACCCGGCCGGCCACTTTCTCGTCGTCTGCGAAGGGAACTTCGACGAAGAGGAAGTGACCGACGAACAACTCAACGGAGCCGCCATAGCGTTCGCGTGGGCCGCTCAGCACTTCAACATCGCGACGAACACGCTGGCGGGTCACCGAGACGTCAGCCCAGGTACCGCTTGCCCGGGCGCGAACCTCTATGCCCACCTCACCTCGGGGGATCTCAAACGTCGCGTCGATGACCTGCTTGCCGTCGGCGCGGTTGACCTGCAGTACGTCTGTGGCCCTGAGGCGGACGCCATCGTCGCGGCGATCGAAGCAGGCCACTGACAGGCAGCAGGATTGGGCGGCCAGACATTGAGTAGGCTCTGGTGCGTGGAATCGGGGGACCTGGAAGCGCGCGTCGAGGCACTCGAAGGCCAAATACGCGACCTGCGGGGCCGAGTGCGGGTCAGCGAGCAGGATGCGGCGGCGGCGCGCGTGCTCGCCGGAGCCGCGGACCGCGATGTCGGTGAGATTCGTGGCGAGATCTTGGACTTCCGCCAGGGAACCGCGGCGAGCTTCAACGCACTGCGGGAAGATTTCGTCGACCTCCGCACCTATAGGGACAGACGTTTCGAGCAGGTCGATCAAGCCTTCGCACAGGTCGATCGCGGCTTCGCCGAGATGCGGGGGAAGCTCGACGGTGCAGCTGCCGGCCAACAGCAGATCGTCGATCTTCTTCATACGCTCATCGGTGGTCAGGGACGTGGCAACTGGCTTCGTGGTTCGCGGCGTAACGCGGCAGTTAGCCTGTCCGCGCGAGCGCCAGCGCACGCCTGCGCGCCTCGCTGATTGCGGGATCGACGGTTTCGACGAAATAGGTCTGAGTGGCCGAGCGCCACAGCCGCGTCGGGTGTTTCAGCGCCACCCAGACAAACCGGTTGCCGTCCAGGTCGCAGTCGGTGAGGTGGCAGCCGTCGAGGTTCAGGTCGACTTCGTGTGTCACGCCCAACGAATCCCACAACGTGTCGACCAGCGTCCAGCCCTGCGAGATGACAAGCGTCGGCTGCAAGATGTTGACTGTCGCCACGAGGTGCCGAACGCAGTTGGCGCGCATGACGGCGTTGGCGAGCGACTTCTGACTGCCCGGTTTCGGGTTTGCCTGTTCCTCGGCGAAATCGCGGATCGTCTCCAGCATCGAAAACCGGGTCCGCCCAGAGGACCGATCAGCGACCAGCAGCGATTTGCGCACCAAGGCGTCCAGCAAGTCCAGGACGGCGCAAGTCATCGGGATCATCGGATCCGGCCACCGCACAGGCGCTGTGCAGGTCGAATCCACCGGCGAACACCGAACACCGTGTCAACAATGATTTTTCGGCGTCGCCG
>Ga0210086_1000700_pt1 | contig 18582 bp, 13 predicted proteins | sample China_Galinas_PW_3_FD_184867 | JGI IMG/M metagenome (GOLD analysis project Ga0210086, IMG submission 184867) | Wetland microbial communities from San Francisco Bay, California, USA, that impact long-term carbon sequestration - China_Galinas_PWB_D2... | ecosystem: Environmental > Aquatic > Marine...
GCAAGGAGGGGTGGGCCTTGGCGGTGGTCGAAGCCGCCCAGCATGCCGTGCCCACGATCGGCTACCGGTCCTCGGGCGGGCTCACCGACTCCGTCGTCGACGGGGTCACCGGACTGCTGGTCGACGACCGCGACGAGCTGGTGGACCGGCTCGAACAGCTGTTGGCCGATCGGGTTCTGCGTGACGAACTCGGCGCCAAGGCACAGGCCCGCAGCCGCGACTTCTCGTGGGAACAAAGCGCCGAGGCCATGCGCTGCGTGTTGGAGGCGGTGCCTACCGGCTCCCCTGTCAGCGGCGTGATCTAGGAGATGGGGACACGAGCATGAGTAAGAACGGTTCACGACCCAACGTGCTGCAGTACGTCGCCTACTGCTATGGCCTGATCCTTCCCGCGTCGATGCAGGACTGGGTGCGCAACGATCTGGCGGGCAAGGGCGCACGCCGCCGCACGATCGTCCGTGTGACCATTCCGGCACTGGTGATCGTGGCGCCGCTGTGGCTCATTCCGACAACGCCCTACATGCATCTCGCGATGACGGCACTGCTGCTCGTGCCGTTCCTCTACTTCGCCTATGCGCTGGACAAGATCTGGCGTGCGCACCGGCTGCGCCAGCACGGCTTGGACGGTGATCTCGTCGAGGAACTCGCCCGCCAGCGTGACGCGCACATCCACCAGGAGTATCGCAAGCGCTACGGCCACCGGACGGACTGAGCCCCGGTCACCGCGAGAACCCCACTCCCGCCCGTGAAGGGCGCGCCGGGACAACGCTTGAGATGTTTGGACGTGAGAAGCGCACTACTGGGTTGTGAACTTCTCTGAGGAATCCCTGCCCCGTCGGCTGGCAACCCCAACGGCCACGACGCTGCCGGCAAGCACCGTTAGCCAGACCAGGTGGGCTACCACCATGGCCGCTCTGTCACGTTGTTCGGCAACGGAACTCGTGCCGCCGACGAGATAGAGGGTGAGGTCGCTGTCCTGATAGACCACGGGCAGCTGCCGCAATGTCCGCCGGGCTGTATCCATCGTGCCGGGGGTGCCTTCTTCGACGACGATCCAGTGCACCCCTGCCTTGGCCAGCTCCTCGGGCTTCGCCCCGGCCAGCAGCTTCCGTTGAACCTCCCTGGCGTGGGTGCCCTCCCCGAGCACGGTCTGGCCCGAGATCGTCAGATCACCGGTGGTCAGCACATCGGCGCGCAGCCAGCGTGGCAGCGGGTCGAGCACCGGGGCCGGACCCGACCAGTCGAACTGGCGCATGCTGTTGGCGGGCAGCACCGCGACGGTGCCTGGGTCGGCGTTGACGATCTGGGCGACGGCCGACCATGCCGGCGGGTAACGCACCGCGGTGACCTTGCCCCACGAACCCCACGCCAGATCGGGCAGCACCGCGATCAACGCCGCCGTACACACCAGCGCCGTGAGTCCCGGTCGGATCCAACGCCGCAGCGTGACCACCGACCCGGCGCCGGCCAACGCATAGCCCGGCATCGCCAGCGCCACCCACTTCTGCCCGTCGCGCACCACGCCCAGGCCCGGTGCCGCGTCGATCATGGTGCGGACGACCGCCAGGCCCGGCCCGGTGGCCATCGCCGCCGGCACCACGACACTTACCACCGCCAGGACCAGCAACGGCACCACCGTGGGACGGCGGATCACGGTCGGCACCCCAAGTGCGACCACCGCCAGCAGTACGGCCGTCGCCGGCAGCGCTAAGAGCGTTGTACGCGAGACCGGTACGGCGTCGACATTCCAGATCCCGGCCAGACCGGCCAGACTCCCGAGCGTGCCCAGACCCGGTTCGGCACGGGCAGCGAAGGCCACCGCCCCCGTCGACTGGGCTGCGCCCAGTCCGCTGCCAAGGACCGATGCGGTCAGCCAGGGCAAGGCCGCGACCACTGCGATCGCCAATGCCGTGAGCGCACACCGCCCCCGGGGCATACCCTCGCCGGGAACCGCGACGCAGACCAGCGCAACCGTCGCTGCCAGCATCAGCCCGGTCGGCGTCAGGCCGGCCAGTGCAATCCAGAACGCCGCGACCGCCCAGCCCACCCATTTCGGGTCCGCGGGGGCGCTACGCAACCGCACCACCGCCGCCGCAACCCACGGCAGGCAGCCGTAGCCCACCAGCAGGCTCCAGTGGCCCTGCAGCAAACGCTCGGCGACATAGGGGTTCCACACCGCCAGCGTGGCGGCCACCAGCTGGCCGGCCAGACCGGCCTCGGGCAGGACCTGCCCGGCCAGACGGCCGGCGCCCCAGCCCGCCAACACAAGCGCCGCGATCAGCAGCGCCTTGACGACGACCCCGCCATCCAGGACCGCCGAGAGCGTTGCGATCAGGAAGTCCTGCGGCACCGCCCGCGGCGCGGCCTGGCCCAGTCCCAGTGCGGCCGCGGAGAGATGGGACCGCGGCGTGGAGACGGCATCACGCAGCAGCAGGTACCCGGGGGCCAACAGCGGTGCCGTCACCACAAGGGCCAGCGTCAACGCATATCCCGGCACCACCCACCGGACGGTCCGGCAGCATGCCCGGGTCATGCTGCATCACCTGTCGGGAGGCGGAGGTTCCAGGTCGCGTCGCGCGGCGGGCAGCTTCTCGGTGGTGGCTTCGGCGGCCGGCATCGGGCCGGTCTCGTCCTTGCCGAAGAATCCGTGATCGGCGGTGTCCAGGCCCGGGTCGATCAGGGCGGACTCCGCTCGGACGCTGAAGGTGCCCAGCAGCACCCCGCCGACCAGGGCCACCAGGCCGGCGCCGGTGAAGCCGATGGGCAGGATCCGCGACCACAGCGCCAACCGGTCGCGTTCGTCGCGGGCCGCGGCCACCTGCGACTCCACGGTCTGCTCGGTGGAGGTGACCTTGTAGTCGGCCAGGGCCAGCTCCGGCTGCAGCGGGTCACGCGCGTAGTAGTGGTTCGCGTGGTCTTCTTCCTTGACGATGGTGCCCGTCACCGGATCCACCCAGAAGGTGCGCTGAGCGGCGTAGTAGCGGGTCATCGTGATCGGTTCGTCGGGTGGCCCCGGCAGGCCCCACAGTGACGCCCGCGCCGTGACTTCGCCGTCTTCGCTGTCGTCGTAGAGCGAGGCGTACTTGATCGGCTCGACCAGCTTGCCGTCGGCGTCGTAGCCGACGTTCTGGGTGAACCGATACGTCGTCAGCCCGTTGACGTCCTCTTCGCCTTCGTAGTTGGCGTCGTACGCCTTCTGCGCGATCGGGTCGAAGTAGGGATAGGTCTTCTTCTCGGTGTGGAACGGGAAGCGATACGACAGACCCTCATGTGGCAGCGCGATGTTGGTCGCGGGCCTGTCGTCCTCGATGGTGCGTGGCTTCTGCACCGCGCCACCGGGATGGGTGTCGTCGGATACCGCCATCGCCGTCTTGCGGTTGACGGTGACGGTGTCCACCAGGGCCAGCAGCAAGCCGCTGTCCTGCTGCTTGTCGGTGCGCCGGACCGAGGTTCCCACCTGGAGCGTCACCACATCGGCGTTCGCCGGAGATTCGACGGTGATCTGCTGCTGAGACACCAGCGGGACGTTCTTGTCGATCACAAAACGCTCGCCGGACAGCGACTCCGGATCGAGTGCGGTGCCCGTCCCGTCGCTGACCAGGGACTCGTCGATGTTGAGTGGGATCTTCGCGATCTTGCTAGCGGTATAGGTCGACAACAGCAGCGCGGCGATCAGCAGGGCGGCTCCGAGCCCGATGATGCCGCATGCCGCGATACGCAACATGCCTGCGCGGTTCACGCTGCCGGGGCCTCCTTCTCCTGTCCTGTACCGCACCCTGGTGTCGCGCAATTCTTGCGGCCGGGCGGTGAAAGCAAACCGCGTCTGACCCTAACAGCAGAGGTTAAGGCGGCGGCTTATTAGGAGGCCATCGCCACCACCGGCCCGGCACCTGCGCAAACCGTCCCGGGCACCGCTTTGGTGTGCCCGCTTTTCGCAGTGGGCCCGGCCCCGGCACACTGGCTGCTATGAAACCGGTCGCCGAGCGGGTCGGGGGCACCCGCGGCTTCCTGCCTGCCGTGGAGGGCATGCGTGCCTGTGCGGCCATGGGTGTGGTGCTCACCCACGTCGCTTTCCAGACGGGCATCTCCGGAGGGGCGTTCGGCCGGCTGCTGCACCGTTTCGATCTCGCTGTCGCGGTCTTCTTCGCCCTGAGCGGTTTCCTGCTGTGGCGCGGCCATGCAGCCGCGGCCCGCGGGCTGCGGCACCGCCCGCCCACCGGGCACTATCTGCGCTCCCGACTGGTGCGCATCATGCCCGGCTACCTGGTCGCCGTCGTGGTGATCCTGACCCTGCTGCCCGAGGCCCAGCACGCCAGCTTCACCGTCTGGTGGGCCAACCTCACCCTGACTCAGGTCTACGTACCACTGACGCTGACAGCCGGGCTGACCCAGATGTGGAGCCTGTCGGTCGAGGTCACCTTCTACCTTGCGCTGCCGATCCTCGCGTTGCTGGCACGCCGGCTTCCGGTGCGGGCGCGGGTGCCGGTGATCGCCCTCGTCGCGCTGGCCAGCCTGGGGTGGGGTCTGCTGCCCATCCACACCGCGCAGGGAGTGAACTTCCTGAACTGGCCACCGGCCTACGCCTCCTGGTTCGCTGCCGGAATGCTGCTGGCCGAGTGGACGGTCAGCCCGCTGGGCTGGATGCACCGGCTGGCCCGCAACCGATGGGCCATGCTGGGCATCGCCGTGGTGGCCTATCTGGTCTCCGCCTCACCGTTGGCCGGCCCCGAGGGCCTGACACCGGCCACGCTGAGCCAGTTCGCGGTGCGCACTTCGATGGGCGCCGTCCTCGCCGGCGCACTGCTGGCGCCGCTGGTGCTGGACCGGCCCGACACCTCCCACCGGATTCTGGGCAGCCCGGCCATGGTGACACTGGGGCGCTGGTCGTACGGCCTGTTCGTCTGGCACCTGGCCGCACTGGCGATGGTGTTCCCGATGGTGGGCACGTTCATGTTCAACGGCGACCTGGTGGTGGTGTTCGTCCTGACGGTGGCCTTCGGTTTCGCGATGGCCGCGGCCAGCTACGCACTGGTCGAGTCGCCGTGCCGAAATGCGTTGCGGCGCTGGGAGTACCGGCGGGCCGGAGCGAAGGGGCCCGGGGATGAGACGGGTCGGGCAGGGGCGCGTCCCGCGGTGCCTCCGCTGGACAGCTCGGTCACCGACACCCCCGAGCCCGTCATCGCCTACTGAGAAGCGCATGACCGGACTCGGCCCGCGGGGGCTTTCGAACCCGCACCGTCGGCCGGTCATCCGGCCCAGCGCACGGCGCTGGGCCAAAGCACGGTCGCAATGGCCTGTCGGGTCGCCTCGTCGGCGATGATGCGTTGCCGGCGTGCCGAGGACTGCCGTACCCAGATGGCGAGCAGTCGAGCGGCCGCATCCATCTCCAGTACGGCGTCGTCGCCGACGATGTCCCAGCGGTGGATGGCGGCCTCGCTGCGCGAGTGGGCCGCGGCGGCAGGCCAGCCAGTTTCTCCTCGATCAGACCGGCAATCTCCTTGGCCCCGGCCGCCAGGTGCGCGACGATATCGCGCGTGGTCCAGCCCGCACAGGCGGTCCGCGCGGTGGGTGCCGCATCATCAATCGCCGCGACGATTGCGGCCGCCGCGTCTGGCTGCGTCATCAATTCCGCCCTTTCGATTCACCGTCGGTACGCATTGAGCCAACTCGGTACGCATTGAGCCAACTCGGTGCGCAGCCACCGTGCCGGCGGCTTTGCGACACCTTGGCTGGCCGGGCGACGTTGCGGGTGACCGCGGGCGGGCCTGGGCCCTACCCGGCCGGCCGGCTCAGCCGCGTGCCCGGATGCGTCACGCGTAGGCACCCTGCTTGGCGAAGATCGCGCGGGGGTTGTCCACCAGCATGGTGGTGATCTGCTGCTCGCTGACACCGCGCCGCCGCAACGCGGGCAGCACGTCGCGATGGATGTGCAGGTAGTGCCAGTTCGGCAGCGCCACCGGCAGTGTGGCCTCCGGCAGCCAGTCGATGTAGCACGACGCGTCGTGGGAGAGCACCATCTTGTCGGCGTGCCCGCGCTCGCACATCCGGGCCACGGTGTCCACCCGGTCGTCGAATCCGAGCATGGCGTCCAGGCCGAACCGGTCCATTCCGAGATAGGAACCGTTGGCGATCAGCTCCTCCAGATACCCGAGGTCGGTGGTGTCGCCGCTGTGGCCGATGACCACCCGGGTCAGATCGACACCCTCGTCGGCGAAGACCCGCTGCTGTTCCAGACCCCGCCTGCTGGGCGCATGGGTGTGGGTTGTGATCGGGATCCCGGTCTGACGGTGCGCCTGTGCCACCGCGCGCAGCACCCGTTCGACGCCGGGGGTGATGCCCGGTTCGTCGGTGGCGCACTTGAGGATTCCCGCCCGGACTCCGGTATCCGCAATGCCTTCGGTGATGTCGCGGACGAACAGCTCGGTCATGGTTTCCGGGCCGTCCAGGAGGGTCCCCGGGCCGTTGAAGTGGAAGTACATCGGGACGTCGTTGTAGGTGTAGATCCCGGTGCCGACCACGATCTGCAGCTCGGTCTGGGCGGCCACCCGCTGAATGCGGGGGATGTAGCGGCCCAGACCGATGACTGTCGGGTCGACGATGGTGTCCACCCCAATTGCCTTGAGCGTGTTGAGCTTCTCGACGGCGTCGGCCTCGCGGGCGGCCTCGTCGCCCCATCCTTCGGGGTAGTTCGCGATGATCTCGGGGGACAGCACGAAGATGTGCTCGTGCATCAGCACCACACCCAGTTCGAAGGTGGCTACCGGGCCTCGCACGGTGTCGATCTGCGCCGGCCCGGGCTGTGACGACTCAGTCATGGCCCGAACCCTACGGGGAAGCGGCTTCGCCATCACCGGTTTCGGTGTCGGTCTGATCCGCAGGAGGCCGGGACGCGCGGGGCAGCACCGATGCGGCAAGCGCGCCGAGTGCGATCAGTGCGAACAGCTGCACCCACGCGGAATGCCCGAGATAGCCGTCGACCGAGCGCCAGGGATACCGCGACAGCGCGGCCCCGGCGACGATCAGCGCACCGCAGGCCAGCACCAGCGTCAAACGGTCGCGTAGTCGTTGCCGGTTGCGCAGGAGGTATCCGCCGGCCATCGCCGCCGCGAACACGACGACCCCGCCCGGGCCGGCGATCAGCGCGCCGGCGCCCAGCGCGGCGGCGGCCCCCAGCAGCCGCGGGGACCACGGTCGGGCTCCTGCGCGCTCGCGCGTTGGCCGGCGGGCCGGCACCAGCGCGAGCAGCAGCAGGAGTGGCAGCAGGGAAAGGCCGACGGCCAGCCCGGTCCGGTAGGGCGTGTTGGACGGGAAGCTCAACGTGATGGTGCCCTGGTCACCGCCCGGTATCACCCAGCCCTGCTGCCAGCCGTTGACGATGACCGGTGTCAGTGTGGCGCCGTCGGGAGTGTGCGCGACCCAGCCGGGACTGACGCTCTCCGGGATCACCAGCACGCGCGTGCTGGGTGTCCTGGTGATCCGGATCTCGCGGTGGTCCGGTCCCCACTGCCCGACGTCGGCGGGAGTGGTTGTCGCCGTGGCGATCTTGGCGGCCAACGGTCCGTCGAGCTGCACACCGTCGACGACGAACGCCGAGCCCGGGCTGATCAGAAGCTCCTGCTGGCCTGCGGGCAGTGCGATGGGGGTGGGATCGCACGGATGCGCCGGGATCGGATCGCCGTCGAGCAGCGCGCCCACCGTCGTCGACACCGAGGTCTGCACGAACCGGCCCGACACCGCCACGATGGGGCCCTTGCCGCAGGCGATCTCGACATGACGGGTGCGGTTGCGGGCCGCATCGGCGGCCGCGACCGGCTTGCCGTCTCCGCCGAGCACGCTCACCTCGGCCAGTCCCGGCGGTTTGAGCTGGTCGAAACCCAGCGCGGTGCGGTCGATCACGTCATTCCAGTCCAGCAGGCTGATCTTGACGGTGTCGGTGACGTGCGGGTGCAACGACACCGTCTGCGCCCCGGCCTGCGCGCCGGAATCCAGCCTGCGGACCTGTGGTCCGTCACCGAGGTCGATGGCGACCATTTTGGGGTGGGTGGGCAGCGCCGACGTGCTGGGGGTCAGTCGAAGGCCGGTCACCTCGGTGGGGTGCGGCAGCGTCACCGTCAGTGTCGGAGCGGACTTGTGCTGCACCACATTCTGGGGCGCGGTCCAGGCGGTGCGTGGATCGCCGTCGGTGGCGGCGTAGGCTGATCCGTCGACGTCGATCAGGTCGGCGTCGCCGTGTGATCTGGTCGTGCCCGGTTCGGCGATGAGGTCCGCCAGATTGGGCCCCTGGCGGGGCCGCACCCACACGGTCGCGGTGACCGACATCGGCGCGGGTACCGTCAGGGTTCGGCTCAGCGTGACCGGTTCCTCGGGAGCCAGCGCCATCGACGCCGCACAGTGCACACCGTCCGGGGAGTTGGCACATCCGCTGCGGCCCAGCAGTTCCGGGCCCAGATCCCAGGCTGCGACGGGCGTTCCGGCCGGCGGCGCCGGCACGACGACGGTGTGGCGCAGGTCGACCGGATGCGCGAATCCCGATGCGTCGTACTGGGTTACCGACAGGTCGGTGATGCCGAACTGGACCCCCGATGATCCGTCGTCGGTGCCGACCGCGGTGATCCGCACCCACGGCGTCTCCCCGTAGGGCAGCGCGACGGTCAGCGGCTCGCCGGGCTGGTCGTAGCGCAGCGTGGTGGTGCCGTTGACCGTCTCGATCTGTATGCGGCGGACCTGTGCACCGACCGCCGTGGCGCTGGGCGTGATGGTGATGGTCGCATTGGTGATCGGGTGGTCGAAGTCGATCTGCAGCCACTGGCCGACGGCGGGCTGCAACGAGTTGGACACCCACGCGGTGGCCGGATCGCCGTCGACGGCGGCGGGGGGGCCGCTTGCCGGTGCGACGTTGGGCAGCGCGGTGGAGTCGGACGACGAGCTCGAGGCACTCAACCGTCCCCCGGACCAGCGGCCGTGCACCAGCTTGGCTCCCGGCACCGGATAGTCCGGCACACGGTTGTAGGTGTTGCGGCGGTCACCGGGCGCCCGGATCGCCGACGAATGGTCATCGACACGGCCGTAGTCGGTTTCCCGGTCGGCCGGGGTGTCGGTCACGATCACCCCAGTTCCCGGCGGCATCGTCAGCCCGGCGCGCCGGGCATCGGAGGTCAGCAGCACCGGTCCCAGCGGAGCCTGGCCGAACAGCCGGCGCCGCTCGTCGAGGCGCAGCAGGGCCTCTGGTCCGCCGTCGACCCGGGTCATGTCGCTGGCATCGGTGAGGTAAGGCGCACCGGGATTGCCCTGGGTCATAACCCGGTAGATCTCGACAGCGGGATAGCGCGGCCGAAGTCCGCTGTCGCTGACGAAGCCCTCCAGCGTTCCCGGTCCGACCGGGTCGCCGAACTGTGCCACCTTCTGCAGGCCCGGTGATCCGTCGATGGCCCGGTGCACCAACAGCGGGCGCGCCGAGCGGGAGGTCTCCGGGTCGAGGTCGTTGCGCACCACGACATAGGAGATGCCCTGGCGGGCCAGGGTGTCTGCGAGCCCGGCCGACGGCCGGCCCGCCGCCAGCAGCCGCTGCACCGAATCCAGCGCGCGGATGGTCTGCGGAGGTGTCAGCGGGATGGAGTCGCGCACGCCCCAGGGGGTTCTACCCAGGACCTGCAGCGGCTCGTCGTGGGTGTTGCCCCACACCTGGGTGGCGAAGGGTGCCCCGGGCACCACCAGCACCCGGCCCGGGGCCGGGGTTCCGGTGTCGTGCTCGGTCAGCCAGTCCGCGGTCTGGTGCCAGTACTCCGGAATGGCGCGGAACGCACCGGGCGGGGCCAGCCTTCCGGTCCACGCCAGCGACGTGGCCACCGCGAGTGCGGTCAGTACGACGATCCCGACGGCCACCCGCTTGTCCTGTTCGGGATGGGTGAACGCGCGGATCCACACCGGTCTCGGTGCGCTGCCCGGCAGGGGGATGCGGCCGAGCAGGTGGGCCACGCCCAACACGAGCGGGATGCGGACCACCGGCTCCAGCTTGTGCACATTGCGCAGCGGTGCCCCCGCGGCGTCGAGGAACGCCTGCACCTCATGGGCCAGTGGCGAACCCAGGCCGCCGGAGTAGCCCACCCCCAGCAGCACAACACCGATCAACAGCATGGTGACCAGCCGCCCGCGTGCCGGCATCGTCCGCAGCGCCAAGCCCGCCATGCCACCGGCGGCGACGAGTGTGGTCGCCAGCACCTCCACCGGCTGGGTGACCAGCGAGGCGGCAGCGGTGGCCCTCGGCGACACGAACGGTGTCCAGCTGTCGGTCCCGCGCAGCACCTCCGTCAACGACGTCCACTGGGTCGTGACGCCCGACGACTCGATGAAGTCGAGGAATGGCGGACTGATGCGGCCCAGCAGCACCAGCGCGACGAACCACCAGGTCACCGCCAGCGCCGACGCCAGCGCCCACCATGCGGTGAACCGCCACCACACCCGGTTCGGCCGATGGCAGGCCCACCAGATCACCGCCGGTAGGCACCCGGTCAGTGTCGCCACCGCGTTCACCGCGCCCATCAACGCCAGCGCGAGCCCGGCCTGCGCGGCCAGCACCCGCAGCGGCCGCCCGCCGCCGTTGCCCGATGTCGCCGGCTGGGCGGCTCCAGCGCCCCCGCGCAGGGCCAGGATCACCGGCAGCAACACCCACGGCGCCAGCATCATCGGCAGCGTCTCGGAGGAGATGGAGCCCAGTGTCGTCAGCACGCGCGGGGACAGGGCGAAGGCGATCGCCCCGATCAGGCGCGACGTCGGTGTGCCGATGCTCAGCGCTTCGGCGACCCGCAGCAGTCCCCAGCAGCCGGCGGTCAGCAGCAGCGCCCACCACAACCGCTGGGTCGCCCAGCCGGGCAGTCCGAGCACATCGCCGAGCAGGAAGAAGGCACCGTGCGGGAACAGGTAGCCGTAGGCCTGGTTCTGCGCCTGCCCGAACGGCAGGTCGCTGTTCCACAGGTTGGCGGCCCGGGCCAGGAACCGCAGCGGGTCGGTGGTCAGGTCGAGCTTGGTATCGGGCGAGATCAGGCCCGGGGACTGGGCGAAGCACAGCGCAAGCGCGCCGATGAAGACGACGGCCAGCCAACGTCGTGACAGTCCCGGGGTCGCGGCCGGTGACTCCGTGACCGCGGGGGAGGGGGCGGCGAGCGTGCTCAGGCTAGCCGCGGTTGCCGTACTCGACGCGGTTCAGCACCGACGACGCGGGGTCGCCGGGCGACAATGGCGGCTTCGTGTCCTGCTGGACCATCAACGTGACACCGAAGATCGCGGCAGCTCCCAGCAGCAGACCGACCACGATGCTTGCGGCGGCAGGCACCACGAACCGGGTCATGGTCGCTCTCCTTGCGGTTGCTGGGGACGAGGCGCTGGGGATATCCCGCTGGCCAACCTAGCACGCGCAGATCTGCAGTGGCCGAACCGTGGTTGGACTCTCGCGGCGGCCATGACAGCATGTGCGGATGGCCCCACGCCTGCTGTCGTTTCGCGGATTGGCTGCGGTGACCGTGCTGCCGCTGGCCCTACTGGCATGTTCGTCGCCCGCATCGCGTACCGCGCCCACATCGTCCACGGCTTCTGGCGCTGTATCGCCGGCCAGTGTTGCCCCCCTGGCCGGCCCCGCTCCCGCGCCGGCCGCACCGGCGCCGCCGGCCTGCGGTGACGGTCCCGCCCTGCTCGCCTCGATGTCCACCCGGGACAAGCTCGCGCAGTTGCTGATGGTCGGCGTGCGCAACGCCGCAGATGCCCGTGCCGTGGTCGAGGGCTACCACGTCGGCGGCATCTTCATCGGCAGTTGGACCGACCTGTCGATGCTGACCGACGGTTCGCTGCCCGATATCGCCAATGCCGGCCCGCTGCCGTTGGCGGTCAGCGTCGACGAGGAGGGCGGCCGCGTGTCGCGGTTGTCGTCGCTGATCGGGCCCGTGCCCTCGGCGCGGGTGCTGGCCCAGACGCGCACACCCGACGAGGTGTACCAGCTCGCGCTGGACCGGGGTCGGCAGATGAGAGGGCTGGGCATCACGGTCGACTTCGCGCCCGTCGTCGACGTCACCGCCGCCCCGGACGACACCGTCATCGGGGACCGCTCGTTCTCCGACGACCCGGCGGTGGTCACCGCCTACGCCGGCGCCTTCGCGCGCGGTCTGCGTGATGCCGGCCTGTTGCCCGTGCTCAAGCATTTCCCGGGGCACGGTCACGGGTCGGGGGACTCGCACACCGGCTCGGTCATGACGCCGCCGCTGGACGACCTGCAGAAAGACGATCTGGTGCCCTACCGCACGCTGGCGGGTCAAGCCCCGGTCGGGGTGATGATGGGGCATCTGGACGTACCGGGTCTGACCGGGGGTGTGCCGGCGAGCCTGAGCCCGGCCGCGGTGGCCCTGCTGCGCAGCGGCGGCTACGGCGGCCCGCCGTTCGGCGGCCCGGTGTTCAGCGATGACCTGTCCAGCATGGCCGCGATCAGCGACCATTACGGGGTCGCCGAAGCGGTGCTGCGTACCCTGCAGGCCGGCACCGATGTGGCGCTGTGGGTGACCACCGACCAGGTGCCTGTTGTCTTGGACCGGCTGGAAAAGGCCGTCAACGCCGGCGAACTGTCGATACAGGCCGTGGACACGTCGGTGTTGCGGATGGCCCGCATCAAGGGCCCCAGCCCGCGCTGCGGCGGCTAGCCTGAAGGATCATCGAGGCACCCGGAGCGGAGGGCGACGACATGGCAGGTGGCACCAAGCGGTTGCCGCGGGCCGTGCGCGAGCAGCAGATGCTCGACGCCGCCGTGCAGATGTTCTCGGTGAACGGCTACCACGAGACGTCGATGGACGCGATCGCCGCCGAGGCGCAGATCTCCAAGCCGATGCTCTACCTGTACTACGGGTCCAAGGAGGAGCTGTTCGGTGCCTGTCTGAGCCGCGAACTGAACCGCTTCATCGAGACGGTTCGGGGCGATATCGACCTCCATCAGGGCCCGCACGACTTGTTGCGGAGCACGATTCTGTCGGTGCTGCACTACATCGACGCCAACCGGGCGTCGTGGATCGTGCTGTACACGCAGGCCACCAGCTCCCAGGCGTTCGCGCACACCGTGCGTGAGGAGCGCGAGAAGATCATCGACATGGTGGCGCGGTTGTTGGAGGCGGGCACCCGCCATCCCGAGCCCGACACCGATTTTCACATGATGGCCGTCGCGCTGGTGGGTGCCGGTGAGGCCGTCGCGGCCCGGGTCAGCGCCGGTGACGCCGATGTCGACGAGGCGGCCGAGTTGTTGATCAATCTGTTCTGGCGCGGCTTGAAGGGGGCACCCGCCGACAAGGACTCGACGCCGGCCGCCGCGAGCTGACCTGCCGTGCGCTGGTCCGGCTACAGCGCGCGCACCGTCGCGGTCAGGTGTGGATAGCCCTTGGCGATGTTGCGCAGCGCGATGTCCCAACCGTCGGCCACCCGGTCGATGTAGAGTCCGGCGCTGGCCGGCAACACGACCGGTTTGCCGAACTTGACCGAGTATCGCACCGCGTCGGGTAGCTGGCCCTCGATGTTGGCCAGAACTGCTGCAGCACTGAACATTCCGTGGGCGATCACGGTGGGGAAGCCGAACAGCCGGGCACCGATCGGACTCGTGTGGATGGGGTTGTGGTCCCCGCTGACCGACGCGTAGCGGCGGATCTGGCCCGGCGTGATCTTCAGGATTGCGTTGGGCGGCGGCAGCTTCGGCTGTTTGGGTGGTTCGGGCTTGGGTTCCGCGGACAGGCTGGTGCGCTGCTGGTGCAGGAACGTCGTCACCTGGTGCCAGGCCGTCTCGTTGCCGACGCTGACGTCGGTGACCAAATCGACCAGCAGGCCCTTGCGATGCTCACGCAGGTTCTCCGCACGTACCTTCACGCAAACCGTGTCAGTCACGGCTATCGGCCGATATCGCGTGATGTGGTTCTCGACGTGTACGGCTCCCATTGCGGCGAAGGGGAAGTCGAACCCGGTCACCAGCGACATCACCGTCGGGAACGTGAGTGCGAACGGGTAGGTCAGCGCAACGGTGTCGCCGTAGCGCAAACCGGTGACCGCCGCATAGGCGGCCGCGTTGGCGCGGTCGATCGGCAGGTCCTCGACGGTGAGTGTCCGGCTGGGCAGGTGCTCGCCGCGGGGGACGAAGGGCAGCGAACCTGCCGCGGCGCGCAGCATGTTCAGCAGTCCACTGGGCTGGTCGGTCACTCCGGCTAGTTTAATCACCACGTGTCTCAGGCTCCCAGCATGGCCTGGCCGCACACCCGGATCACGTTGCCGGTCACGGCATTCGAGGCGGGGTTTGCGAAGTAGGCGATGGTTTCGGCGACGTCGACCGGCTTGCCGCCCTGGTACAGCGAGTTCAGCCGGCGGCCCACCTCCCGGGTGGCCAGCGGGATGGCCGCCGTCATCGCGGTCTCGATGAACCCGGGTGCCACGGCGTTGATGGTCACACCCTTCTCCGCCAGTGCGGGCGCCAGTGCCTGGGTGATGCCGATCATTCCGGCCTTGGTGGTCGCATAGTTGGTCTGCCCACGGTTGCCGGCGATGCCCGCCATCGACGAGAGCCCGATGATCCGGCCGCCATCGCCGATGCTGCCATTGCCGACCAAACCTTCGGTGAGCCGTTGCGGAGCAAGCAGATTCACGGCGATGACGGAATCCCAGCGGGCGTCGTCCATATTCGCCAGCAACTTGTCGCGGGTGATCCCGGCGTTGTTGACCAGGATGTCGGCCCGGCCGTCGTGGTGTTCGCGCAGGTGCTCGGTGATCCTGTCGACCGCGTCGGGTGCGGTGACATCGAGGGCCAGTGCCGTGCCGTCGACGCGCGTGGCGGTCTCGGCCAGCGACTCTGCGGCCTGTTCGACATCGATCGCGACGACCTTGGCGCCGTCGCGGGCGAAGACGTCGGCAATCGTCGCGCCGATGCCGCGCGCCGCTCCGGTGACGATGCCGACCTTGCCGGCCAGCGGCTTGTCCCAGTCGGCGGGAGGGGTCGAGTCGGCCGCACCGACGCGGAACACCTGACCGTCGACGTAAGCCGACTTCGCGGACAGGATGAACCGCAACGTCGACTCCAGCCCCGTGGCGGCGGGTTTGGCCGCCGGGGATAGGTAGACCAGCGCGGCGGTGGCCCCGCGGCGCAGTTCCTTGCCCAGCGACCGGGTGAAGCCCTCCAGCGCGCGCTGGGATATGTGCTCGTCGGTGTCGGCCGCCTCCTCCGGGGTGGTGCCCACCACGACCACGCGCCCGCACGGGCCCAGGTTGCGCAGCAGCGGGGCGAAGAATTCGTAGAGTCCCCGCAGCTCGACCGGTTCGGTGATGCCGGTGGCATCGAAGACCAGCCCGCCGAAGGAGTCGGCCCAGCGGCCGCCGAGATTGTTGGCCACCACGTTGTAGTCCTCGGCCAGGGCGGCACGCAACGGCTCGACGACGCAGCCCGCACCCCCGATCAGCAGCGAGCCGGCCAACGGCGGATCGCCTGGGCGGTAGCGCCGCAGGGTCTCGGGCTGCGGAACACCGAGCTGTTTGGCCAGGAACGACCCCGGGGCCGAGTTGACGACTTGGGAGAACAGGTCGGAAGCCACGGATGTGCCTTTCGAGTCGGCGGTGTTGTGGTATCTGGGAACGAACTTACTCCAGAGTAAGAACCGTGCGTAGTATGGGTCCGGTATACCCATTCCTAAACCGAACACATAGCGGAGATCGTCGTGGCCTCAAGTCAAAGCAGTCGTAGGGTCGCTGTTCTCGGCGGCAATCGAATCCCGTTCGCGCGGTCTGACGGTGCCTATGCCGAGGCATCCAACCAGGACATGTTCACCGCGGCCCTGGCCGGCCTGATCGACCGCTTCGGCCTACAGGGGGAACGGCTCGGTGCGGTGATCGGTGGAGCGGTGCTCAAACACAGCCGCGACTTCAACCTGATGCGGGAGAGCGTGCTCGGTAGCCGGCTCTCGCCCTACACGCCTGCCATCGACCTTCAGCAGGCCTGCGGCACCGGGCTGCAGGCGGCGATCGCCGCGGCCGATGGGATTGCGGCGGGCCGCTACGAGGTGGCCGCCGCCGGTGGCGTGGACACCACCTCCGACGCCCCGATCGGCTTCGGCGACAACCTGCGCCGGACCCTGCTGGGACTGCGCCGCGCGAAGTCCAACCTGGATCGGCTGAAGCTGGTCGGCAAGCTGCCCGCTGCGCTCGGTGTCGAGATCCCCACCAACGGTGAACCGCGGACCGGCCTGTCGATGGGTGAGCACGCCGCGATCACCGCCAAGACGATGGGCATCAAGCGTGTCGACCAGGACGAGTTGGCCGCAGCCAGCCACCGCAACATGGCCGCCGCCTACGATCGGGGTTTCTTCGACGACCTGGTGATGCCGTTCCTGGGCCTGTATCGCGACGACAACCTGCGGGCGGACTCCACCGTGGCGAAGCTGGCCAAACTCAAGCCGGTGTTCGGTGTGCGGGGTGGTGACGCGACGATGACCGCAGGCAATTCGACCCCGCTGACCGACGGCGCGTCGGTGGCCCTGTTGGCCGGCGAGGACTGGGCCGCGGCGCACTCGCTGACACCGCTGGCCTACTTCGTCGACTCCGAGACCGCCGCGGTGGATTACGTCAATGGCGAGGACGGTCTGCTGATGGCGCCCACCTATGCGGTGCCGCGGTTGCTGGCGCGCAACGGTTTGAGCCTGCAGGACTTCGACTTCTACGAGATCCATGAGGCGTTCGCGTCGGTGGTGCTGGCCCATCTGCAGGCCTGGGAGTCCGAGGAATACTGCAAAGAACGGCTCGGCCTGGACAGTGCCCTCGGCGGGATCGACAGGACCAAGCTCAACGTGAACGGCTCCTCGCTGGCGGCGGGCCATCCGTTCGCGGCGACCGGCGGTCGAATCCTTGCCCAGTTGGCCAAGCAGCTCGCCGAGAAGAAGGCCGAGACGGGCCGCCCGGCGCGCGGGCTGATCTCGATCTGCGCCGCCGGCGGGCAGGGCGTGACCGCCATCCTCGAGGCCTGACCTGGGCGGAGGGGAAACTCGGAAAATTTCTCCCGGTTCGGTAACACCCACGCCGGGGTGGTCGATAGTCCGGATAGCTCCGTGTTGCCGTCTGACCCCCCGACCCGACGGCAACACGGGGCATCCTCTTAGTTCGCGGCCCCGGGTGACGTGAACAAGGGCCGCCGCTGGGCACGAGGGGAGTCCAGCGGCGGCTATTTCTGGTCGACCAGGCCGGACTGGACCAGTGCGGCGTCGATGAAGCGCTGGACGGGCCGGGCCTGGAAGAAACCGGTATGCCCGCCGTGATACCAGCCGATCTCCGGGCGCCCCCAGTGCTCCCAGAGCTGTAGCACCTGTTCGCGGGGGTGCACGATGCGGTCGGCGACGCCGGCGTAGATGAACCGCCCCTCCGGCGGCACCTTGGGTTCCATCGACAGCGGTGAGATCATCCGGCCGATCGGCTGGGCGAGATCCAGCGTCTCCCGTCTGGGATCGTCTTTGCCCAGGCCGGCGTGCCGGCCGAGCAGTTCGACCAGGTTCGACGGGGGAACGCCCAGGATGGCGCATGCCAGGTCGTCGTCGAGGCTGGCGACCAGGGCGGCGATGTAGCCGCCCAGCGAGATGCTGTTCAGCCCGATCTGGGCATCGGGCTGTTGCGACCGGATCCAGGCCAGCACCCGGCGAATGTCCCAGACGGCCTGGGCGGTTGCGTGGACGTCGTCCATGACGTCCTCGCCGGGGAAGACCGACCCTTTCGGTAGCCCCTTGGCGCGTGGGCCGTGCATGGGAAGCACCGGAAGAACCACGTTGAGGCCGAAGTCCTCGTGCAGATGCCAGGCCCGGAAGAGGGTGAGGTCGAGGGCGGCGCGGCCCATCTCGGTCCCGTGCACGCAGACCAACCACGGTCGCGGCTCGTCGTGCCGCAGCATCAGTGCGTACTGGCGGTGGTTTCCGGTGTAGCCCAGCCAGCGGTCCCGTCCGGGTTCTCCGGCGTGGGGCTGGTAGCCGCTGTCGAAGAAGATGCGCTCATGGGTGCGGTTGCGGTTCGTGAAGGAGCGGACGTCGACATCCGCCGGGGGCGGCGGAGCTGTGAAGAAACCCTCGGGTCTGTCCAGCCAGCCCCGTTTGCCGTAGAACTTGATCGCCTCGGCGATCTCCTGGTTGATCCGTTCGTAGACGCTGGTATCGCTGAGCGGCCGCCGCCACCGCAGCCCCACCAGGACGATCTCGTCGCGCAGGGCGTGGGTGGCCAGGGACAGCGTGGGGCGTGCGACCGGCAGTTCCGACTCGTGTCCTCCGAGGTATGAACCCCAGGACCGGGCGTAGTAGCCGCCGGCCTTGGTGAAAGACCGGACGATGTTCGCCAGCGGATTGCCACTACCGGAGGGCTTGCCGTTGTGGTCGACCTGCGGGGTATCCGTATCGTTGCTGTGGGGCACCGCCATGATTCGAATCTAGCTACTTCGACCTGAAAAAGTCGGGCGTGGCGACGGGCCCGGATACACCTTGAACTGGGACAATGTCCTCGAACCCTTGGCGAGAAGGATTCGAGGACATTGTGTTTCGTACTGTAAACGATCAGCCG
>Ga0210086_1000703_pt1 | contig 18545 bp, 13 predicted proteins | sample China_Galinas_PW_3_FD_184867 | JGI IMG/M metagenome (GOLD analysis project Ga0210086, IMG submission 184867) | Wetland microbial communities from San Francisco Bay, California, USA, that impact long-term carbon sequestration - China_Galinas_PWB_D2... | ecosystem: Environmental > Aquatic > Marine...
GCCCTCGCCCTCTTCCCAGCGGGCAACCTCGTAGGCTGCTCCGGCCTGGGCGATTCCGAGTGTTGCCAGCAGCTTGGCCTTGGCACTCAGCGTGATCTTGAGCTCTTTCAACGGGTCGAAGTGCACGGTATCGGAGCGGGCGAAGCCGAGCTGGGTGTAGACGACATCGCCGAACAGCGAGAACCGGTCCTTCTGCAGCTCGACATACCCCATCGCGGGAATCACGCGGTCGGCATCCTGGATGATCTGGACGAACGTTGCCGAGGCGCTGACGTTGTATCCGCGAATCGTGAAGTCGCCGACGAAGCCCGGTGTCCAGGCGTAAGGCGTGACGGTGATCGCCCAGCCGTTGGCCGTCTGGTTGTCGTGGTCGGCGATGCTGAAATCCGTTGCAAGCGCCGGTGCATGCAGAACCGCGAGCGCGGCGCCTGCGATCAGCAACCTGGAACGGCGAACCCCCATGACCCCCGCCTTCCGCCACGACGGACTATCGCGACTCCGGCGGCGCGGGTCTCCCGTCAAGTTGCCTCCGGGGGGGATAGCGCGAACGTGTTGCAGGATCGCAACATCGACGGAGCGGGCGAATTCAGCCGTAGCTATTCGGCGGGTTCGGCCATCGCGCTGCTCGCCGCCAAGCGCTCGCGCGAGACCTCGCGGCGCCGACGGAACGTGGCGAACTGCTGGTCGGCGATGACGCCGATCAGGATCACCGAGCCCATCACGGCGAAGTTCAGCGACGAGGGAATGCCGAGCAGGTTGACAAGGTTCTGCAGCACCTGGAGCAGCACGGTGCCGAGCACGACGCCGATGATGGAGCCCTCACCGCCTCGCAGAGAGAAGCCGCCGAGCACCGCCGCGGCGATCGCGTAGAGCTCGTAGAAATTGCCGTGGCCCGAAGGCAGGATCGAGCGGGTGTACATGGCGAAGAAGATCGCCGAGAGCGCCGCCAGCGTCGCGGAAATCACGTAGGCGGCCACGATCACGCGGGTCGTGCGGATACCCGAGTAGCGAGCCGCCTCCTCGTTCTTGCCGACCGCGTAGAGATAGCGGCCGAAGACGGAGCGATGCAGCACGAACCACATGATCACGGCGATCACGAGCATGATGAAGAATGCATGCGGAATAGGGATGGAGTGGAACCTGTCGCCGGTGATCAGTGCGACAATGTCCGTGCGCCCAGTGGTGATCCATTCCAGCGTCGGGAAATTGACCCCAAACGGAAACCCGGCGGTCGCATCCCTCGTGTAGAAGCGAGCGATGCCGCGATAGATCAGCAGGCCGCACAGCGTCACGACGAAGGGCTGGAGCTTCAGCTTGGTGATCAGAAGCCCGGCCACCATTCCCATCATGACGCCAATCGCCAGCACCAGCAGCGCCGCGAGCGGCCACGGTACGCCGTGATTGGCGATGAGGTCGATGAAGATGACGCCGAGCAGCGCGATGATCGAGCCCACCGAGAGGTCGATGCCGCCGGTAATGATCACGAAGCCCTGGCCGATGGCGAATATGCCGAACAGGCCAACCAGATTGGAGGTATTGGCGATGTTGATCGGCGAGAGGAACCGCGGATTGATGATCGCGACCACCGCCCCCACGACGATGATCAGCACCAGCAGACCCAGGTCTTTCTTCAGCATCTCCTGTCCCGTTCCTAGATCGACCTTCCGACGGCCAGCCTCAGTATGTTCTCTTCGCTGCACTGGGCACGATCGAGAGTACCTTGGATGTGCCCCTCGTGCATCACCGCAACGCGGTCGGAGACGCCGATCACCTCTTCCATGTCGGACGAGATCATCAGCACGGCGACCCCGGAGTCCGACAGCGCGCGCATCAGGCGATAGATTTCGGCCTTCGCGCCGACGTCGATACCCCGAGTAGGCTCGTCGAGAATGATGGCCTTGGGCTTCATGGCCAGCCACTTGGCGAGCACGACCTTCTGCTGATTGCCGCCGGAGAGCGACGACGTTTGGTGTCCAACGTCGGGCGCGCGGATATCGAGGTCGGAGCGGCTGCGTTTCGCCTGCGCGAACTCGGCGTCCCGCGAAACAAGGCTTCTTCGTGCGTAAGCGCGCAGGTCCGGGAGCGTGATGTTTTGCGCAATCGGGAGATCGAGCAGCAGGCCGGCGCCCTTGCGGTCCTCGGGCACGAGAAAGATGCCGGCGTCGACCGCACCGGCGGACGTCGCAAAATGCACCTCCTGTCCATTGAGCGCGACGCTACCCCCCACGGGCCGGTCGATACCGAACAGGACTCGGGCGAGTTCCGTACGCCCGGCGCCGACGAGGCCCGCCAATCCGAGGATCTCGCCGGCGTGGAGGTCGAGGCTGATCTCGCGGCCAGGGTAGGTGGACGTGCGCACACCCTTGATGGAAAGCACCACCTCGCCACCGGTTTTGGACGGGGGCACGTAGTCGACCTTGAGCTCACGGCCGACCATGAGCCGGACCATCGTGTCGTGGTTGATCTCGGCGCCTTCGAGCCCGCCCACCAGCTTGCCGTCGCGCAGCACGAGAACCCGGTCGGAGGCGTGAACCACCTCATGCAGCCGGTGCGAGATGAAGATAACCGAGATGCCTTGCGCCTTGAGGCCCGCGATCACCTCGAGCAGCTTCTCGGTCTCGGCGATCGGCAGGCTCGAGGTCGGCTCGTCAAGGATGACGAGACGCGACTGCAGACTCAGCGCCTTGGCGATCTCGACGAGCTGCTGCTGGGCGAGCGAGAGCCGCGCCACCGGCGTCGCCGGCGAGAACGTCGCGCCGAGCCGGTCGAGAAAAGGCTGAACGGCTTTTTGCAGCTTGTCGTCGTCGACCAGCTGCAGAAAACCGTATTTCCTGGGTTCGCGACCGATATAGACGTTCGCCGCGACGTTGAGGTTGTCGAACAGATTGAGTTCCTGATGAACGAAGGCGACACCGGCCGCCATTGACTGCGCAACGGACAGCGACGGACGCGCAACGCCGTCGATCTCGATGGTGCCCCGGTCGGGCTCGATCACCCCACCGAGAATATTCATGAGGGTCGACTTGCCGGCGCCGTTTTCTCCGACCAGGCCGATCACCTCGCCCGGCCGCACCTCCATGCTGAAATCGGCCAGCGCCACGACGCCGGGATAAGTCTTGCGCAGACCCGACAGCTTGAGGAAGGGCTCAGCAGAAGCCGACGATACGAGAGCAGCAGTTGCAGACGCGGTCATTGCGCCAAGGACATAGCAGGGGCCGGCACCGGAAGAAATGCCCGCAGCCGGGGACACCGGCTGCGGGATTCGCGGACGTTAGCCGCCAGCCAGCTTCTTCTTGAAGTCTTCTTCGAACTGCTTGACGTTGTCCTGGGTGAGGGTCAGGCCCGGGATGATGATGATGCCGTCGGCCGGGATCTTCGACTTGTCGCCGTTCAGGTAGTCGGCGATGAGGTGGGCGCTCTGGATGCCCCACTCATAGGGCTGCTGCACGACGGTGCCGGAGATCGAGCCCTCGGCGACTCCGCCCAGCGTGATCGGGTCTTCGTCGAAGCCGACAACAGTGATCTGCCCCAGCTTGCCGGCGTCACGCAGCGCTTCATACATGCGCGGCGTGTTGTACGAGTAGAAGCCGACCATGCAGTTGACGTCGGGGTTGGCGACGAGCACGTCGTCGACGTTGGCGCGGGCGCGGGTCTGGTCGATGTCGTCGCCGCGGACGTCGATCAGCTCGAGGCCCGTTCCCTTGACGGCCGCGTTGTAACCGTCGATCCGCTCCTTGGCGTTGTCGGCGCCGGGCAGGCCCACGAACCCCATGCATTTGCCGTCCTTGCCGGCCATCGCCTTCTTCATCAGCTCACCGGCCATCGTGCCGAGCTGGGTGTTGGACGAGCCGATATAGGCGATGCGTTTGGACTGGGGCGCATCGGAGTCGAAGGTGAAGAACGGGATCTTGGCCGAAACGCTGTTGATCTCGTCGATCGAAGTCGGCGGATCGACCACCGAGACCGACACGGCATCGACGCCGGCCGCGACAAGATCGTCCAGCATGCGCTTCTGCACGGCCGAGTCGGCGCGCTCGGGGTACTTGAACTCAAGGTTGAAGTCCGGCAGATCCTTCTGGGCCTTGGCAACGGCCGCTTCCATGATCTTCCAGAAGTCCGACGGGCCATTGACGACGAATGCAATGGTCTTCTTATCCTGGGCTATCGCCCCGGATGACGCCGCAATGGCCAGGGCCGACAGGCCCGCAATCATCATACGCTTCATGGATCAGTCTCCTCCCACGTTGATCGCGTCTCTCAGATTGGCCGCGGCCTTGACCACGACCCCTAATTGCCGACGCGAATCTGCTCCTGGCGATTCCGGCGCCGGCAAAGCCCGTTTTCTCCTCCTCCCACACGGTCATCGACCGGCGACCGGCCGATGTCCACGGGCACTTGCGGGTACTGCCTCCTTCGTTCCACCGCACCCGTAAAGGCCGGCCGCGCTATCGATAGGCTTGAGTAATGTTATTACTAATCGTAGCGAAATCGATGCGTCGACGCAACTGACGCTATCGCCGAGCCGCGGTGCCCGGATGCAGCGGGCCGAAGCCCGCCTGCGACATTATGTGCCTCCCTGCGACACCATGCATCGGGAAGTATAATATTTCATCCTATGAAAGGCTAGAGGCAACCGGCAAAGCCGGCTGCCTCTGGCACTGCACAAAATGAGGCTGGAATTCGACGCGGATTCGGTCTTAATATGGCGTCAATGTCGGCGAAGCCACGGGGCATGGTCGGCAGGCCGCCAATTGCGTCGCATTAAGACACCCATGGGAGGCGGCAACACAGGCAGGCCCGCGGTTCAGCGCCAAGCGCGAGCCGGACACGGTCAAAGGGGGGAGGTTCGCGCCTAGTCCTGGTTCACCCGACGGTTTCGGTGCGTCTGTATTTTTTCGGCTCCGGAACCCGATGGTCAGGATGAAGCAGCGCAAACCGCCGGTTCGACCTCCCCCCGCCTGTCTGCAATCCCCAATCCCCACCGAGGCTCGCCGTTCAGGCTGCGATCGCGTTGTCGGTTGTCATTCTGCCGCTTCGTGAAGCCGGCGGACTTCGCCGAGTTCTTCCGGCGTCGGCGTGAAGCCGATCGGCACTCCGTGCGCCTCGGCAAGTTCGCGTTCGAGGCGCTGCTCCTCGGTGATGCGCGGCTTGGAGAAGCGGGCGAGCAGGCTGAAGACCACCGGCGTCAGGAACAGCGTCGCCAGCGTGGCGAAGCCAAGGCCGCCGACGACAATCCAGCCGAGCGCCTCCCGGGCTTCCGCCCCGGCCCCGCTGGTCAAAAGCAGCGGCAGCCCGCTCAGCACGGTGGAGATCATGGTCATCACCACCGGCCGCAGCCGGATCAGCGACGCGTTGTAGATGGCCTCCCGCACGGACTGCCCCTGATCGCGAAGCTGGTTGGCGAATTCGACGATGAGGATGCCGTTCTTGGCCATCAGCCCGACCAGCAGCACCAGCCCGATCTGGCTGTAGATGTTGAGCGATCCCCCGGTGAGCAGGATCGCGAACACGGCCGCGGCAAGGCCGAAGGGGACCGTGGCGATCAGGATCAACGCGCTGATGAAGCTCTCGAACTGCGCGGCGAGCACCAGCAGCACGACGATCAGTGCGAAGACGAAGGTGCGCAGCACGCCGGATGACGCCCGGTTGAGTTCGCGCGCTTCGCCCGAATAGAGAACGCCCATGCCGGGAGGAAGCGTGGTGGCGGCGACTTCCTGCAGGCGGTTCATCGCCTGGCGGAGATCGACTCCCTCGGCGAGCGTCGCGGTCATTGGCACGGCCCGTCGCTGGTCCTCGCGCTCCAGGTTGGGGGCGACCGCGGTTTCCTTGAACGTCACCAGCGAAGCCAGCGGCACCATCTGGCCGCTCGACGAGCGCAGCTGGATGCGGTCGAGGCCGGAGGGATCCTGGATCATGCCCTCCGGCGCCTGCAGCCGGATTTCGATCGGGTCGTCGCCGATGTAGAAGTTGCCGAGATCCTTGCCATCAAGCAGCGCCTGGACGATCTGCGAGATATTGCCGATCGAGATGCCGAGATCGGCGGCGCGCTCGCGATCGATGTTGATCGACAGCTGCGGCTGGGTGGTGTCGTAGTTGAGCCGGACGCTGCCGAAGATCGGATCCTCGCTCATCGCGGCGAGCAGCTGGTCGGCGGCGGCGGCGATCGCCGCATAATCGGTGCCGGTGACCGCGAAGGTCAGTCCCCGGCCGCCGCCTCTGATGCCCAGGCTGTTGGGCGAAAAGGCGAAGACCTGGATGCCGGGAATCTTCGCCAGGCGGCGATTGAGGTCGGCGGTGATCTCCTGCTGGCTTCGCTGCCGCTGATCCCACGGGGCAAGCGACACGAACATGAAGCCGCCGCCGCCGAAGCCGCGGGCGGTGGAGAACACATTGTCGACCTCACCGCTGTCAACGAAAGGCTGCAGCACCTGCTCGGCCTTGCGGATCTGTTCGGCCGTGTACTCCACCGTCGCCCCTTGCGGCGCGCGGACGGAGATCGGGATGAAGCCGCGATCCTCCGGCGGCGTCAGCTGGCTGGGCAGATGGGTGAACGCGATGCCGGCGGCGCCGGCGAACAGGACGGCCACGACGATGACGACGATCGGCGCGCCGAGGCATGCCGCCAGCAGCCGCGCATAGAGCCGCTCGGCGCCGCGGCCGAGCGCCGACAGCCCCTGGCCGATTACCGTCCGGCTGGTGTGCGTTTCACCGCCGATCCAGCGCGAAGCGAGCATCGGGCAGAGCGTCAGCGCGACGAAGGCCGACAGACCGACCGCAAAGGCGAGGACGAAGCCGAACTCCGAGAAGAGCCGCCCGGCCGTCCCGGGAAAGAACGAGATGGGAATGAAGACGGCGGCGAGCGTCGCGGTGGTGGAGACGACGGCGAAGAACACCTGCTTGCTGCCGATCACCGCCGCGGCGCGCGGCCCGAGTCCGAGGTGCCGTTGCCGCGAGATGTTCTCGACCACGACAATCGCGTCGTCGACCACCATGCCCGTCGCCAGAACCAGCGCGAGAAGCGTGAGAATGTTGATCGAGAAGCCGGCGAGATAGATCGCCCCGACCGTGCCGATCAGGGCGATCGGGACGGTGATGGCGGGAATGAAGGTGACGCGGGCCGAGCGGAGGAACGCGTAGATGATCGCGACGACGATGGCGGTGGCAAGCAGCAGCGTGAAGATCACCTCGCGGATCGCCCCGCTGATGAAGGTGGCGTCGTCCGATGTGATCGTCAGCTCGACGTCCTTGGGCAGCGACGCCTGCAATTCCGCGACGGCTTGGTGAACCCGGGACGAAATCTGCAGCGTGTTCGACTTCGCCTGCCGGATGAGGGCGAGGCCCACCCCCGTCTTGCCGTTCATGCGCAGCGCCGTGCTCTGGTCGGCGCGGCCGAAGACGACGTCGGCGACATCTCTCACCCGCGTTGTGGGGTTGATCTCGATGGCGCCGATCTCCTCCGCCGATTTCGCGCTCGCATCGGCGCGGACAAGCAGTGTCTGGGTGGCGTCGGAAACGCGCCCGGCCGGGGCATCGAGGGCGACGCTGCCAAGCGCTGTCATCAGATCGCCCGCCGTCAGGCCGCGCGCGGCAAGCGCGTCGGGGTCGACGATGATGCGAACCATCTGCGCCCGGTCGCCGTAGACCGTCACGTCGGCGACGCCATCAACGGCGGCAAGCCGGTCGACGATCACGTCGTTGACGATCTTGGTCAGCTCGTCGATTGGAAGGTCAGGCGAGGTCACCGACAGCCGCATGATGGCGTCGGAATCGGCATCGGCCTTGATGATCACCGGCGCGTCGGCGGCGTCGGGCAGGCTGCGCAGGCCGCCGATCGCGTCACGCAGGTCGTTGGCCGCCACGTTGAGATCGGTCGACTCGCTGAATTCGATGGTGACGCGGCTTTGGCCGGCGCTGCTCCGCGACGAGATCGAGTCGACGCCGGGAGTGCGCGCCACGGCACCCTCGATCACTGCGGTGATTTCCTTGTCGACCGTTTCGGGCGTGGCGCCGTCATAGTTGGTGCGGATCGAGATGACCGGACGGTCGATGTTCGGCAGCTCACGGATCTCGACTCCGAAGATCGCCGCCACGCCGGCCACGACGATGAGCAGGTTCAGGACGATCGCCAGAACCGGCCGGCGCACGAACAACGCGGAAAAACCCGCCGCTTTTGCCGAGAGGGTGACGGGCACCTTGCTCATCAGTGGCGTCACCTAGCTCTGGCGCTCGGCGGCGGCCGCCGATCCGGGGCCGCCTGCACCCTGGCCGCTCAACGGTCCCGGCGGGTTGGGCTTGGCCGGAGATCCTGTCTCGCTCTCGCGCGCGATCTTCTGGCCCTCCCTGAGGCGCAGCACCCCCTCGACGACCACTTCGTCGCCTTCGCCGAGATCGCCGGCAACGGTGACCGTGCCGCTGCGCCGGGCGATCACCTGGACCGCGGCCCGATGCACCGTGTCGCCATCCACCTTCCAGACGAAGGACCCGTCGCGGTCCCACTGGATCGCCAGTGACGGCACGGCCGGTCGCGGCGTGGCGGCCACCGAAAACGCGATGTTGATCGCCATCCCCGGCTTGATGTTCTCAGCTTCGTTGGGCAGCGTCGCCTCGACCTTCAGCGTGCGGGTAGTGGAGTCGATCCGGTTGTCGATGGCGCTCAGCTTGCCGGTGATCGTCACCCCGGGGATGGCCGCCGCCGTCGCCTTGACCTCCTGGCCGACGGCAACCTCGCCCGCCACCCGTTCGGGAACCTCGAACGAAACCGTCACCGAAGACATGTCCGCGATCGTCGTGATCGCTGTTGATGAGTTGACGAGGTCGCCGACTGAGACGTCGGTCAGTCCGATGACGCCGTCGAAGGGAGCCCTGATGGTGCGCTTGGCAAGGTCGAGCTCTGCGCTCTTGAGGTCGATGGCCGCTTTCTGCTGGGCTGTCTTGGCGTCCGACAGGGTGACCGCCGTCACGTTCCCGGACTTCGAAAGCCGCTGGGCGCGCTCGACCGCCTGCTGCGCCGACTCGAGCGCGATGTTGGCGAGATCGACCGCGACCTGCTGGTCATCGTCCTGCAGGCGGACCAGCACCTGGTCCTTGTCGACCGGAGTCCCGGGCGTGAACGCCACCTCGGCGACGATGCCGGTCACTTGCGGGTAGATCACCACCTCGCGCGCCGCCGCGGCGGTGCCGATGGCGCGGACATCGGTCCCGCTCGAATCGACCTCGACCGGCGCCGTGACCACCAGCGTCTCGCCGCCACCGAACCCGTGGAAGCCGCCACCAGGGCCGCCCGACCCCTGGCCGGCCGAAGGGTCACCGGTCTCACCCGCGCCAAACAGCATCGCGGGGCGCTCATAGAACACATAGCCCGCAGCCAGAACAGCTATGATGACGAGAGAGAGAAGAAGCTGTTTCGGGACAGACATCCGCAACCCGTGGCTCGACTCCTAAAGTCCGCCCCCCGCCCTATCTAGACCGACAAATTGGTCACGCGCTCGAAAATTCTGCCAACTCTTAACCCGGCAAACATGGATTGGACATTAAATTCCTCGCAAGGCTCTTTATTTGCCGTTTGGAGTTTGCAACATTCCGACCGGAAACGCTTGAGATAATGCCCGGTAGAGGCAAAAGAGTGATAGCGATTAGGAGAATACCCGTGGGCGGCGCGAGGGGCGGTCGCCACGGGCGCGCGGGACGCCTCGCGTGGAGTCGACAATGTCAATATCGGTGACATCCGATATTGAGGGGCGAACCGGCACCGGCCAGGGCATGAGCCCGACCGATATCGCTAATCCGGACTATTTCCATAAGGTCGTCGACTGTCAGTGGGCCTGCCCGGCGCACACGCCGGTCCCCGAATACATCCGGCTGATCGCCGCGGGCCGCTACGGCGACGCCTACATGGTCAACTGGCACTCCAACGTCTTCCCCGGCATCCTCGGGCGCACCTGCGACCGGCCGTGCGAGCCGGCCTGCCGGCGCGGCCGGGTCGAGGAACAGCCGGTGGCGATCTGCCGGCTCAAGCGGGTCGCCGCCGACAACAAGACCGACATTCGCGGTCGCCTGCCAAAGGCCCCGGCGGAGACGAACGGCAAGCGCGTCGCCCTGATCGGCGCCGGTCCCGCCTCGCTCGCGGTGGCGCGGGATCTCGCGCCGCTCGGCTATCATCTGGTCCTCTACGATTCCGAAGCGCGCGGCGGCGGCATGATCCGCAGTCAGATTCCGCGCTTCCGCCTGCCGGAGACGGTAATCGACGAGGAGGTCGACTACATCCTCGACATGGGTGGGATCGAGACCCGCTTCGGCTGCCATGTCGACAGCCTCCGTGACATCATTGCCGAAGGCTACGACGCAGTCTTCGTCGGCTCAGGCGCTCCGCGCGGCCGCGACCTCGATGTTCCCGGCCGCCGGGAAGCGGCGGCCAACATTCACATCGGCATCGACTGGCTCTCCAATGTCTCGTTCGGCCATATCGACCGGATCGGCCGCCGCGTGATCGTGCTCGGCGGCGGCAACACGGCGATGGACTGCTGCCGGACGTCGCGCCGCCTCGGCGGCGATGACGTAAAAGTGATCGTCCGCTCCGGCTTCGACGAGATGAAGGCCTCCCCCTGGGAGAAGGAGGACGCGATGCACGAGGGCATCCCGATCCTCAACTTCCTCGTCCCCAAGGAATTCACCCACGAGGATGGCAAGCTGACGGGCGTCGTGTTCGAGAAGGTCGAGGCCCACTACGATGACCAGGGCCGCCGGCGGCTTGTGCCGACCGGCGAGCCGGACCAGTTCTTCCGCTGCGACGACGTGCTGGTCGCCATCGGGCAGGAGAACGCCTTCCCGTGGATCGAGCGCGACATCGGACTCGAATTCGATCGCTGGGGTATGCCAGTGGTCGATCCGGCGACCTACCAGTCGACGCTTCCCAACGTGTTCTTCGGCGGCGATGCGGCGTTCGGCCCGAAGAACATCATCTGGGCGGTCGCCCACGGCCACGAGGCGGCGATCTCCATCGACCGGCTGTGTAACGGCGAGGACGTCGCCGACCGGCCGCCGCCGGACGTGACGATCACCGGCCAGAAGATGGGCATCCATGAGTGGAGCTACGACAACGAGATCTCGCTTGAGACCCGCCGGAAGGTGCCGCTCCGCGAGCAGAAGATCGCGCTCGCCGACATCTCCGCCGAGGTCGAGCTCGGCTTCGATGCGCTGCTCGGCTACGAGGAGACCCAGCGCTGCCTTAATTGCGACGTGGAGACGGTGTTCACCGACACGCTGTGCATCGAGTGCGACGCCTGTGTCGATATCTGCCCCACCGACTGCATCACCTTCACCGAGAACGGGCCCGAGATGGACCTCCGTCAGCGGCTGAGCGCCCCGTCGCCCGATCTCGAGCAGGATCTTTACATCTCGGCGCCGCTTCGCACCGGCCGGATCATGGCCAAGGACGAGGACGTCTGTCTTCACTGCGGCCTGTGTGCCGAACGCTGTCCGACGGGAGCCTGGGACATGCGCAAGTTCCTCCTCAACATGGCACAGGCCGCCGGAGAAGCCGGACTCTACCGATGAGCGCAGACACTGCCCGCAACGTCCGGGTCAACGATTTCGTCGTCAAGTTCGCCAACGTCAACGGCTCGGGATCGTCGAGCGCCAACCGGCTGTTCGCCCGCTCGATCCTGCGGATGGGCGTGCCGGTTGCATCGCGTAACATCTTCCCCTCCAACATCCAGGGCCTGCCGACCTGGTACGAGGTGCGCGTCTCCGAATCCAGCCATATCGGCCGTCGCGGCGGCGTCGACCTGATGGTGGCGATGAACCCGCAGACCTGGGACAAGGATGTCGCCGGCATCGACCCCGGCGGCTATCTCTTTTACGATTCGACCAAGCCGATGCCCGCCTCGAAGTTTCGCGAGGACGTCACTGTGCTCGGCCTGCCGCTGACGGCGATCTGCAACGCCCGCTACACCGACGCCAGGCAGCGTCAGCTCTTCAAGAACATCATCTATGTCGGGGCGCTGGCGGAACTGCTCGGTATCGAGGCGGCCGAGGTCGAGAAGCTGATCCGCGAGAAGTTCAAGGGCAAGGACAAGCTGATCGCACCGAACATCGAGGCGCTCGACATGGGACGGGAAGCCGCCCGCGGCGAGTTTGGCAACGGCATCGACCTGCGTATCCGGCGCGCCAATGCCGTCGGCGACCGCATCTTCATCGAAGGCAATGACGCGGCCGGCCTCGGTTGCGTGTTCGGCGGCGCCACGGTTGCCGCCTGGTACCCGATCACCCCGTCGACCTCGCTGGCCGAGGCGTTCGGCAAGCACTGCAAGCGCCACCGCGTCGACCCGGTCACCGGCAAGAACCGCTACGCCATCGTCCAGGCCGAGGACGAACTATCGTCGATCGGCATCGTCATCGGCGCGGCGTGGAACGGCGCCCGCGCCTTTACCGCCACTGCCGGCCCCGGCATCTCGCTGATGCAGGAGTTCATCGGCCTCGCCTATTTCGCCGAGATTCCGGCGGTGATCTTCGACGTCCAGCGCGGCGGACCGTCGACCGGGATGCCGACCCGCACCCAGCAGTCCGACCTGTTGATCTGCGCTTACGCCTCGCACGGCGACACCAAGCACGTCCTGCTCTTTCCTGCCGATCCGCACGAGTGCTTCTCCTTCGCCGCCGCCTCCTTCGATCTCGCCGACCGCCTGCAGACGCCGATCTTCGTCATGCTCGACCTCGACATCGGCATGAACGAATGGCTGTGCGAGCCGCTGGTGTGGGAGGAAGGCCGGCGCTACGACCGCGGCAAGGTGCTCTCCGCCGAAGACCTGGAATCGGGGCGCGATTTCGGGCGCTATCTCGATGTCGATGGCGACGGCATCGCCTATCGCACCTATCCCGGCACCCATCCGAGTCGGGGCGTGTTCTTCACCCGCGGCACCTCGAAGAACCGGCATGCCCGCTACAGCGAGGAAGGCGCCGACTACGTCGACAACATGCAGCGGCTGTTGCGGAAGTTCGAAACCGCCCGAAACCTGGTGCCCCAGCCGATCCGCGAGGACGCCGAGGAGCCGACCTCGGTCGGCGTTATCTACTACGGCTCCACCACGCCGGCGATGCACGAGGCAATGGAAAAGATCGCCGCGGACGGCCATCCGCTCAACATGCTCCGCATCCGCGCCTTCCCCTTCCACGAAAGCGTCGCCGATTTCATCGCCGAGCACGATTTCGTCTTCGTCGTCGAGCAGAACCGCGACGCCCAGCTCCGCCTCTTGCTGGTCAACGAGCTCAACGTCGATCCCGCGCGCCTGGTGCCGGTGCTCCACTATGACGGCACGCCAATCACCGCGCGCTACATCGCCCGCGCCATTGGCGATCACCTCGCCGCGCTCAGGGTGACGCCGTTCCGGAAGGCCGCGTCATGAGTCCTCAGATGACTCCTGTCCGGGACGCAACTGCGAGCCATGGTAGATGCCGAGGATGGTGAGCATCTCCTCAGGGTCGATCCGATGAACGATGATGTACGGCAATCCCGGGACCACCATCTCGCGCGTCCCCGCGAGCGCGCCGGGGTGGCCGAGCTGCGAGAATTTGGCCAGAAGCTCAATCGTCTCCCTGATCCGGTCGCCGACATGTCTGGCACCGGCCGGAGAACGACTGCGAACATAGGCGGCGATGCGTCGAAGATGTTGCGATGCGCGCGGGGTATAGCGGACGTTCAACGGTCGAACTGCCGCCAGGCCTCCGCTACCTCGTCCTCGCTTGCGAATTCACCCCGATCCGCCTCGGCGATGGCTGCCTTGATATCTTCGATTTGTGCGGACGTCAGCTTGTACCGCACCGGCGAAGCTTCCGCGATCTCCAGGAGGATCTGCCCCGCCAGATCCTGGCGTTCCGGCGACAGCGCCTTGACCGCCGTGATTCCACGCTGCAGTAGCTTCGACATCGGTTCCGTCCGTTCCAATAGCGATCTTTCGTCAGGATTCCGGTCTAATAGTAGACGCTCATGACCTACCTCGTTAAGCCGAAACTGCATCACCCGAAGCTGCCGAAGAACCGGCTGGGCTTCACCCATCGCGACTACGAGGGGCACGTCTCGACGCTCTGCGCCGGCTGCGGCCACGACTCGATCTCGGCCGCCATTATCCAGGCCTGCTTCGAGCTCGACCTGCCGCCACACAAGGTCGCCAAGATGTCGGGCATCGGCTGCTCGTCGAAGACGCCGACTTATTTCCTCGGCCAGAGCCACGGCTTCAACAGCGTCCACGGCCGCATGCCGTCGGTGGCGACCGGTGCCAGCCTCGCCAATCGCGACCTCATCTATCTCGGCGTCTCCGGCGACGGCGATTCCGCCTCGATCGGCCTCGGCCAGTTCGCCCATTGCCTGAGGCGCGGCGTCAAGATGGTCTACATCGTCGAGAACAACGGGGTGTACGGCCTGACCAAGGGACAGTTCTCGGCCACCGCCGACGCCGGCTCCACCTCGAAGCGCGGCGTCACCAACAAGGACGAGCCGATCGATCTCGTCTCGATGGCGCTCCTTCTCGGCGCCACCTTCGTCGCCCGCGGCTTCTCCGGCGACAAGAAGCAGCTGGTGCCGCTGATCAAGGCGGCTATCAGCCACCGCGGCATCGCGTTCATCGATTGCATCAGCCCTTGCGTCGCTTTCAACAACCACCCCGGCTCGACCAAGAGCTTCGACTATGTGCGCGAACACAACGATGCGGTGAACGCCATCGACTGGATCGAGGGACGCGACGAGATCGTCGCCGACTACGAGCCCGGCTCGGTTGAGGAGGTCACACAGCACGACGGCACGGTGATCAGGCTGAAGAAGCTGGAGCTCGACTACGATCCGACGGACCGGCTGGGCGCCATGGCCTATAACCAGACCCACCACGCCCGCGGCGAAGTGGTCACCGGACTTCTCTATATCGACGACGCGCCGGGTGACCTGAACGACCGGCTGAACACCGTCGACACGCCGATCAACCGCCTCGGCGACGAGGACCTTTGCCCCGGCCCCGGCACCCTCGCGGCAATCAACGCCGGCCTGCGCTGACTGCCCTTTGTAGCGGCCGGCCATGAAGGCTGGAGGCGTTTCGCCAAAAGGTGATATCCGCTGCCGGGCCGTCCCCTCGAGGGTTGATGGGCGCCGCCTTCCCGCCCTCTCCCGTCGTCCTCCGGCTTGACCGGAGGACCGATCTCAATCTGTGACGACGGGCGCCGTAAAGCACGTCGCGTCCCAGCGCTTGACGTTCCACCTGCGGCCAACGGTCCTCCGGTCAAGCCGGAGGAAGACAGGCGAGAGGTCGAAGTGAGGGGATGAGCGAACCTCTCGCGGCGCCCCCCTCCCCTTGCATTCCCGCCACCGCCGGGCCATCACCTCGGCCATGTTGATCGTCACCGGCGGCGCCGGCTTCATCGGCTCGAATCTCGTACACGCCCTCAACCGGCTCGGCCGCGACGACATTCTCGTCGTCGACGACCTGACCGACGGCCGCAAGTTCCGCAACATCGCCACCGCCCGGATCGCCGACTATCTCGACCGCGACGATTTCCGCGACCGGATCGCCCGCGGCACCGAATTCGGCCCCGTCGAAGCGGTGTTCCACCAGGGCGCCTGCACCGACACCACCGAGTGGGACGGGCGCTACATGCTCGACACCAATTTCGAGGTCTCCAAGGAGCTCTTCGGCTGGTGCCAGGAGCGCGCGGCGCCGCTGATCTACGCGTCTTCCGCCGCCGTTTATGGTGGTTCATCGGAGTTCAGCGAAGCAATCGAATCGCTGGAGCCGCTCAACGTCTATGGCTGGTCCAAGCTCCTCTTCGACCGCTGGGTGGCGCAGCGCCGGCAGGACCTCCAGGCGCGCGTGGTGGGTCTCCGCTACTTCAACGTCTACGGCCCCGGCGAGGCCCACAAGAACCGGATGGCGAGTGTCGTCCATCATTTCAGCAGCCAGATCGAGACCGACGGCGTCGTCAGGGTGTTCAGCGGCTCCCATGGCTACGGCAACGGCGAGCACCGGCGCGACTTCGTCTTCGTCGGCGACGCGGTGAAGGTGAACCTCTGGGCCTGGGAGTCGGACCGTGCCAGCGGCGTCTACAATGTCGGCACCGGCGGCGGCCGGAGCTTCAACGACATGGCGCGGGCCGTCATCGATTTCCACGGCCGCGGCGAGATCGCCTACATCCCATTTCCCGCCGACCTCGCCCGCGCCTACCAGCCGGTCACAGAGGCCGACATCGGCCGGCTGCGCGGCGACGGCTACACGGAAGATTTCGTTTCGATCGAGGAGGGCGTGCCGGAGACACTTGCCAGCAACGCCCAAACGCCCGCCTGATCGTCAGGTCGGCTCGACCAGGGTGCGCACGGCATCGACCACATCGTAGGGGTCCACCGCCTTCATGCAGCAGTGCCCTCCAGGCTCCCGGTCGCAGACGCGGCGGCGGCAAGGCGCTTCCGGATAGCGCGAGGCAATGACCGTCTGGTGCTTCCCGTAGGGGCCGGTGAGGCCCGGATCGGTCGGGCCGAACAGCCAGATGCCGGGAACGTCGAGCGCCGTCGCGAGATGCATCAGGCCTGAGTCCAGCCCGACCGCAAAATCGGCGCCGGCGACGACACGGGCAAGGTCGGTACCGGCGAGAACGGCCGGAAGCACATGGACGCCCTCGATGTCGACGGCCAAACGCTGAGCCCGGGCCTGCTCCTCGGCGTTCCCCCAGGGCAGCACGACGTCGCGGCCGCTCCCGGTGATCTCGGTCAACAGCGAGCGCCAGTTGTGCTCTGGCCAGAGCTTGGTATCCCAGCTCGCGGAATGGACGGCGATGGCGTAGCGCGGTGGTAGGGTGAGCGGCGAATCCGCCCGGAGTGGTATCGCCAGGCCATAGCGCCCCTGCCCCGCCGGCAGCTTGTAGCCTACTGCCGTGGCGAGCAGGCGTCGGCTCCGCTCCACCGCATGCATGGCGCGAGGCACATGGATCCGCCAGCGATAGAGCCGGCTCGCCGCCGGCTCGCGGGCGCTCTCCGCGTCGTAGCCGGCAACGCCGCGTCCGGCGAGAAGCGCCGGCAGGGCGCTCTTCAGGAGGCCCTGCATGTCGACGACGAGGTCGTAGCGGCGGGCACGGAGCCGCCGGCCGAGCCGGACCGCTTCGACCGGCAGCAGCGGCCACCGGGTCGGCGGCGAGCGCAGGCGGCGAAACGAGACCGGGTGGATCGCCGTCACCCCCGGATGGAGCGCAACGAAAGGCGCGAACGCCTCCTCGACCAGCCAGTCGATCTCCACGTCCGGCCGCAGCACGCGCAGGTCGCTGACCGCGGGAAAGGTATGGATCACATCGCCGAACGAAGTGAGCTTGACGATCAGGATCTTCATGGCGCCAGGGCCGCAAGATCGTCGATCAGGTCGAGCCGGGCCGATAGCCCCCACTCATGCCGGTTCGCGCGCTCGCCGGCGCCGTGGCCGGTCCCCACATGTACGACCCGGCCAACCCCGGCCGCGTCGGCCGCCGCGAGGTCGCTCGCCGTGTCGCCGACCATCGCCGATCGGGCGAGGTCGAGATCGAGCAGCCGGGCCGCTTCGAGGATCATGCCGGGAGCGGGCTTCCGCCAGCCGCAGGTGGCGCCCTCCTCCGGCGCGTGGCCGCAGACGCACTCGGCGTCGAGCACGACACCGTCAGCCGCAAGCGCTTCCCGCAGCCGTTCGGCCACCCGCTCGTAGGCGTCCCATCCGAAATAGCCGCGTCCCACCCCCGATTGGTTGGTGACCAGCACCAGGGCGTAGCCGGCGTCCTCGAACCGTCGCAACGCCGGTCCGACGCCGGGAAAGAGCCGCAGGGCGTCGGGATCGGACAGGTAGCCCGGGTCGTCGACCAGCGTCCCGTCGCGATCGAGAAAAAGAGCGGGCCGTTGGCGCCGCGGAGCGGCGGCAAGGTGAACGCGGTGCATGTCGGTGCCCACCGGCGTCACCCGCCGGACGTGAAGGCGTCGTCGATGGCGGCGCAGATCAGATGGCCAAGAAAGATGTGGATTTCCTGGACATTGGAGGTCTTCTCCGCCGGCACGATCAGGCAATGGTCGGCGAGCCCACGCGCCGCCACCGCGCCGCCGTCGCGGCCGGTCAGGCAGGCGGTGACGAGCCCCATGTCGCGCGCGGTGGCCAGGGCCGCGATGACATTCGGCGATTCCCCCGAGGTGGTCAGGCCGATGAGCATGTCTCCCGGGCGGCCGAGGGCCTCGACCTGCCGGGCAAAGACGCGCTCATAGCCGTAGTCGTTGCTCGCGGCCGTCAGGGTGGACGTGTCGGTGGTGAGCGCGATCGCCGGCAACCCGCGGCGGTCGGTCTCGAAACGGACGGTGCACTCGGTTGCGATATGCTGCGCGTCGGCGGCGCTGCCGCCATTGCCGCACAGGAGAAGCTTGCCCCCGGCGCCGAGCACCGATATAGCCGCTTCCGCAAGCACGACGGTCGGCTCCAGAAGGATGCGCGAACGCTCGAATATGGCGAGGTGGTCGGCGAAGCGGCGGTCGAAATTTGCCGCCACCTTGGCGCGATCGGGGTTCAATGCAG
>Ga0210086_1000705_pt1 | contig 18514 bp, 22 predicted proteins | sample China_Galinas_PW_3_FD_184867 | JGI IMG/M metagenome (GOLD analysis project Ga0210086, IMG submission 184867) | Wetland microbial communities from San Francisco Bay, California, USA, that impact long-term carbon sequestration - China_Galinas_PWB_D2... | ecosystem: Environmental > Aquatic > Marine...
GCCGGCTGGAACATCCTCAGTTGATGGCGCTGTCCGGTGACGACCGGATCCGTCTCGTCGGGATCAACTACAAGGACAGCGAGGCCAACGCCCGGCAATTCCTCGACGAGCTCGGCGATCCTTATGCCGCGATCGGTGTCGACGCCAAGGGCCGCGCCGGCATCGACTGGGGTGTCTATGGCGTGCCGGAGACCTTCATCGTCGATGCCGAGGGAATCGTCCGCTACAAGTATATCGGCCCGATCAGCCCCGAGGCGCTGGAGAGCGTCGTGAAGCCGGAGATCGACAAGCTGCTCGCCGGCGGCCAGGGCTGAGCGCCTACCCGCCCGCCTGCCAGGCGAGCACGCCGTCGAAGGGGTAGATCAGCATGATGACGTTGAGCGTCAGGTTGTCGCGCACCGCCCAGGCGGCGAGAAGCTCGAGCCCGATCCCCACCACGATGGTCGCCCACACCGGCAGCCGCGCGGCGAGGAAGAAGCCGACCAGCATCGCCACGATGTCGAACATCGAATTGATGATGGTGTCGCCGGCATAGGCCACCGAGACCGTGACATCGCGATAGCGGCTGATCACCCACGGCGTGTTCTCGATGATCTCCCAGGCGCCCTCGACGGCAAGCGCAATCAGGGCCCGGAGGCTGAGCGGCTGCCGGCGCGCCACCACCCACAGCGCGAGATAGAACAGCAAGCCGTGGACGACGTGGGACGGCGTGTACCAGTCGACGATGTGCTTCGAATCCTCGCCGCCGCCCCACAGGCGCACGCCGCTCGGCGCGGCGAGGGGATGGCCCATGGCGGCGAGACCGGCGGCGGTCGCCGCGAAAACCGCCAGGCCGACGAGGACGAAGGCAACGTCGCGTCGCCCGGCCCCGCGGGCGGCCGCGGTCACTGCTCGGCGCCTTCCTCGTGAATCGCGTAGCGGTTGATCAGCGGCAGCTGGAAGAGAGTGAAGGCGAAGGTGAGCGGCATGATGCCGAACACCTTGAAGTCCACCCACAGGTCGGTCGAGACGCTCCGCCAGACGATCTCGTTGAGGGCGGCGAGCACGAAGAAGAAGATCCCCCAGCGCAGCGTCAGCTTCTGCCAGCCCTCGTCGGTCAGCCGGAACACCGAATCGAAGACATAGCCGAGCAGCGACTTGCCGAACAGCAGCCCGCCGAGAAGCGCCGACCCGAACAGCACGTTGACGATCGTCGGCTTCATCTTGATGAAGGTCTCGTCCTGCAGCCACAGTGTCAGCCCGCCGAAGACCAGCACGACCACGCCGCTGATGAACGGCATGATCGGCAGCCGCCGGGTAATGGCGAGCGAGAACGCGAGCGAGATCAACGTGGCGCCGATGAACAGCGCCGTGGCGATGAAGAGCGGCCCGCCGAGGTGACTGAGCGCCGGGAACCGCGCGGCCAGCCACTCGCCGCGGGCGTTGGCGAAGAAGAAGACGCCGAGCGGCCCGAGCTCGAGCGCCAGCTTGAGGAGCGGGTTGATCGGCTTGCGATCGGCCTGGTTGGGTGCGGATTCGAATTCCATCAAGACGCCTTCCGGGGGGACTCAAAACCCGGTAAATCCGGGGTTGTGCTGGTCCCGTCCATGAACGGGTCGCCACCCAACACTTAGTGGACCGCCGCTTCAAGCTCAACGGGGGAACCCATGCGCACGTTGCCTCACGCAAGCCGGCGCGGGGCGGCGGTTGCCGGGTCGCCGCTGTTGGGCGTTCCGGTCGGCTCGATGAGGAGGATGTGCACCTCCTCTCGGGCGACCGGCCGATGCTCGACGCCCTTCGGCACGATGAACACCTCGCCTGGCCCGAGCGTCACGGTCCGGTCGCGCAGCTCGATGTCGAGCACGCCTTGCAGCACGAGGAAGAAGTCGTCGGTGTCGTCGTGCTTGTGCCAGATGAACGCGCCCTTCAGCTTGGCGACCATGACGTCGTGGCCGTTGAACTCGGCAACCGTCCGCGGCTTGAAGGGCTCCGAAAACGTCGCGAGCTTCTCGGCGAGGTTGGCTTTCTGGTTCATAGGGCCTCCAGGTCTGCAACGGACGCCGCTGAATTGCGACAGTCCTTCCACGCGTCACCCCGGCGAAAGCCGGGGTCCATTTCTGTGTGCTGGCAATCTTCGATCCGCGGTCCGATGAGGCGGGTGCCTGGATTCCGGCTTTCGCCGGAATGACGAGAATGCAAGGCGCGCGGTCAGTCGTTTGCCATGTCAACTGAGATACTCAAACCGCGCCAACTCGCTGGTGATGATCCGCGCCATCATCTCGTGGCTCTTGGAGTAGTGGTTGCTCACCCCTTCGTCCCAGGTCCAGAAGAAGGTGCGGTCGATCAGGCCGAAGGACAGAACGGTGTTGCCGTCGGCATCCTTCACCGACCATTGCTGCGGCGTCTTGCCCGGATTGTCCCGCCTGATCGACAGGCCCTCGGCGAGGCGCGGCTTGAGGCCGGCGGAAAGCGCGTCGATCGCCTTCAGCATGTCGTCGGAGGCGCGTTTTGCTGGTGGCTTGCGTTTCGCCGGCGTCGCTGCCTTCGGGCCGGCCTTCCTGTCTGCGGCGGCCGTCATTCAGAGCCCCGCCAGCGCCCTGGCGAAGTCGTCGGCGGCAAACGGCTCGAGGTCGTCGATCCCCTCGCCGATGCCGATGAAATGCACCGGCAGGCCGTATTTGGCGGCGATGGCGACGAGGATGCCGCCGCGGGCGGTCCCGTCGAGCTTGGTCATCACCAGGCCGGTGACGCCGGCGCGCTGGCCGAAGATCTCCACCTGATTGAGGGCGTTCTGGCCGGTGGTGGCGTCGAGCGTCAAAAGCACGCTGTGCGGCGCCGTGGGTTCGATCTTCTTGACCACGCGGACGATCTTTTCGAGCTCCGCCATCAGCTCGTCCTTGTTCTGCAGCCGCCCGGCGGTGTCGATGAGGAGCACATCTGCGGCTTCCGCCCGCGCCTCGGTCAAGGCGTCGAAGGCGAGTCCGGCCGCGTCCGCGCCGGTTTCCTTCGCCACCACCCGCGCGCCGGTCCGCTCGCCCCAGATCTTCAACTGTTCGATGGCGGCGGCGCGGAATGTGTCTCCGGCGGCGAGGACGACAGTCTTGCCTTCGGCCCGGAGGTTGGCAGTGAGCTTGCCGATGGTGGTGGTCTTGCCGGTGCCGTTGACCCCGACGACGAGGATGACGTGCGGCTTCAATGCCGGGTCGACGACGAGCGGCCGGGCGACCGGCTCGAGCCGACGCTCGATCTCGGCGGCGAGCACCGCCTTCACCTCCTCGCCGGTGACCTCCTTGTCGTACCGCCCTTCGCCGAGCTTGGCGGCGATCGCCACGGCCGTTTCCATGCCGAGGTCCGCCTTGATCAGCATGTCCTCGAACTCCTCAAGCGCCGCCTCGTCAAGCTTGCGCTTGGTAAAGATCGCGGTGATGCCCTCGGAGAGCGCATTGGAGGAGCGGGTCAGGCCGGACTTGAGCTTCTGGAACCACGAGCGCCGCTGCTCCGGCTGCCGCGCTGCTTCAGCCGCGGCCTCCGCGCCATCGTCGGGCGGCTTGTCGCCACCGAACACCCGGCGAAACAGTCCCTTGCTCTCAGCCATGGTCACGCCGCCTCGGCGATCAGGGTGCGGCCGGTGCGGCCGGTGATCCGCGCCGCGACGATGTCGCCCGGCTGGCCGGCCGGGATGGCGGCCGGGGCGAAATACTCCGTGCGGCCGAGGCCGTCGCGCTCGACCAGCACCCGGCGGGCGGCACCTTGCTCGGCGGCGAGGTGGGCGGCAAACGCGGCGTCGCCCTTGGCGCGAAGCCGGGCGGCGCGCTCCTTCACCACGGCGCGGTCGATTTGCGGCATGCGGGAAGCCGGCGTGCCGGGACGCGGCGAAAACGGGAAGACATGGAGATAGGTCAGGCCACAATCGTCGACGATGGACAGCGCATTGTCGAACATCGCCTCGGTCTCCGTCGGAAAGCCGGCGATGAGGTCGGCGCCGAACACGATGTCGGGCCTGAGCCGTCGCACGGTCTCGGCGAAGCGGACGGAATCGGCGCGCCCGTGCCGGCGCTTCATCCGCCTGAGAATCATGTCGTCGCCGTGCTGGAGCGACAGGTGGAGATGCGGCATCAGCCGCTCCTCCTCGGCAATCGTGGCGAACAATGCATCGTCCACCTCGATGGAGTCGATCGAGGAGAGGCGGAGCCGCTGCAGCTCCGGCACATGGCGGAGGATGGCCCGCACCAGATTGCCGAGGCTCGGCCGTCCCGGCAGGTCGCTCCCATACGACGTGATGTCGACGCCGGTCAGCACCACCTCGCGATAGCCGTTCTCGGCAAGCCGGCGGATCTGGTCGACCACCGCGCCCATCGGAACCGAGCGCGAATTGCCGCGGCCGTAGGGGATGATGCAGAAGGTGCAGCGGTGGTCGCAGCCGTTCTGCACCTCGACGAAGGCGCGGACGCGGCCGTCCATCCCCTCGATCAGGTGGCCGGCGGTTTCGCGCACCGACAGGATGTCGTTGACGCGGACTTCCGCCCCATCAGCAAGTCCGAAGTCGGGCCCGGCATAGCTCGCGGCGGACAGCTTCTCTTGGTTGCCGAGGACGAGGTCGACCTCGTCCATCCTGGCGAAGCTCTCCGGGTCGATCTGGGCGGCGCAGCCAGAGACGACGATCCGCGCGTGCGGGTTTTCGCGCCGCGCCTTGCGGATCGCCTGACGGGCCTGACGCACCGCCTCACGGGTCACGGCGCAGGTGTTCACCAGGATCGCGTCGGCGAGGCCGGCCTCGGCGGCGCGGGTTCGCATCACCTCGGATTCCAGCGCGTTCAGCCGGCAGCCGAAGGTGATGCTGCGGAGCTTCGCAATCAGCTGGGGGGTACCGTTTGCAGGCGAAACGCTCCTCTCCCCCCTTGCGGGGGAGATAGTCGAGCTTTGGCGCGCGGAGCTCGCTTTAGCGAGACTAGAGGGGGGTGCGTTTGAACCGGCGTCGTGGCTCACCCCCCTCCCTGACCCTCCCCCGCAAGGGCGGAGGGAAGCGCGCTCATCCGCTCTCCCTGGCTTATCGTTTGGCGCGGGGCGCGAACAACCTTCCCCTTGAGGGGAGGTCGAAGGACGACGGGCCGAAGGCTCGGCGGCCTTCGGGAGGGGGGAAAGTCCCATCCCGTAGTCGCCTCCCTCCCGGAATTCGCGCTCGCTCCGCTCGGCCAATTCCGACCTCGCCTCGAGGGGGAGTTTTGGGTCGGGGCTCTCATCGTGCACGCTCATGCCGCGCCCTTTTGCGTCTGTGACCACGCCAGCGTTTCGGGATCGACGACGCCGTCGAACTCCGCCTCGATCGGCCCGGTCATCATCACATGGTCGTCCGCCCGCCATTCGACGGTGAGCGGCCCGCCCGGCAGTGCGACGGTGACCGTCCGGTCGCACAGGTTCTTGCGCATGGCGGCGACCGCCGCGGCGCAGGCGGCGGTGCCGCAGGCGCGGGTGAGGCCGACGCCGCGTTCCCAGGTGCGGACGGTGAGCGCCGTCCGGCTCTCGACATGGGCAAGCGAGATGTTGGCGCGCTCGGGGAAGATCGGATGATGCTCGAGCAGCGGTCCGAAACGGGCGAGGTCGTAGGCCTCGACATCGTCGACCCAGAAGATGGCGTGCGGGTTGCCCATGTTGACCGCCGAGGGCGAATGCAGGATCGGCGCGTCGATCGGCCCGATCTGCAGTTCGATGGCGCGGGTGTCGCGGAATTCCTCCGCCAGCGGGATTTCCTGCCAGCCGAAGCGCGGCTTGCCCATGTCGACGGTGACCGTGTCCGGGAGGCCGGTGGCGAAGGCGTTGAGGAGACCCGCGCCGGTCTCGATCGAGGCGGAGCGGTTGCCGCTCTCGCCCATCAGGATCCAGCCGACGCAGCGGGTGGCGTTGCCGCAGGCCGACACCTCGCCGCCGTCGCGATTGTGGATGCGCATGAAGGCGTCGGCGCCCGACGTGGAACGCTCGATCGTGATGAGCTGATCGAAGCCGATTCCGTCGCGTCCGCCGAGCTTCCGGATCGCGTCCGGCGACAGTCCGACGGGCGTCCGACGGGCGTCCAGAATGACGAACTCGTTGCCGAGGCCGTTCATCTTGCGAAAGGGGATGGCGTCCGCGGGCATGATTGTCGCCGGTTTTTCTGATCACGCGTTATATGGCCGAAAGCCTGACGGATTGCCAGCGGGGCGCAGGAATCGCGCGCATTTCCGCCCACACGCCGCGATCAAGCGGAATTGAGTGTTTCGGAGCGGAGGCCCGGCCTAAGCTTTTCCGCAAGATTTGACCGCGGCGGCATTGTCCGCCGCTTCGATCCGAGGAGACGAGAGATGGAACTGACTCGGACGGAATCGCGGAAATCGGGACTTCCGATGGCGATCGCCCTGGCAGCGGGACTTATCGCGGTCGACCTTCTCTGCCAGAGCGCCAGCGTCAAGGCCGCGGAGAACGCGACGCCCATTCCACCTCCCGCCCTCGACCAGATGGCCGCCACGACCGGCAAGATGGACACGGCGGTCTTTGCCGGTGGCTGTTTCTGGGGCGTCCAGGCAGTGTTCCAGCACGTCAATGGCGTCGAAAACGCCGTGTCCGGCTATGCCGGCGGCACGGCGGCCGACCCGAGCTACCGTCAGGTCAGCTCCGGCGCGACCGGCCACGCGGAGTCGGTGGAGGTGACCTACGATCCGGCCAAGGTCAGCTACGGCAAGCTACTGCAGATCTTCTTCTCCGTCGCCCACGATCCGACCCAGCTCAACCGGCAGGGCCCCGACACCGGCACGCAGTACCGGTCGGCGGTGTTCTTCACCAATGACGAGCAGGACAAGATCGCCACAGCCTATGTCAAGCAGCTCGGCGAGGCAGGATCGTTCGGCAGGCCGATCGTCACGGAGCTTTCAAACCTGAACGCTTTCTACCCGGCCGAGGACTACCATCAGGACTACGCCTATCTTCATCCCGACCAGCTCTACATCGTGTGGAACGATCTGCCGAAGGTTGAGCACCTGAAAGAGATGTTCCCGGACGTATGGCGGGACGAGCCGAAGCTCGTCCGGCCGGCGGGAGATAGCTGAGGAGGAAGGGGCGGCGGCATATTTCGGCTGTCTGTCAAACCACTGTCATCGAGTGCCGCTTTCATCGGCCGGCCGGCGTCGATTTGAGCACCTCGGTTTTGTTGATTTTTCTTCCCCCGGCTGGCGCCCGTCTTGACCGCCGGCCGGGGCTTTTTGTTCGCTTGCGTGGCTGTGTCACCACCGGCCGGTGAGGCTGACGCCGACGATGTCGAGATCGTTCTTCATGGTGGCCTTGAGCCCGCCCTGCAGATTGTCGACGCCGATTTCGCCGTCGGCGAACCAGATGTGGGCATAGGAGGCGGCGAGCGTGATGCCGCGCCAGCATTCGTGGGTGAAGCCGAGGCCGAGGATCGTCCGGTCGCCGTCGGGGTTGATGGTGTTGTTGCCGCCGACCGAGACGGCCTGCTCATAGCCGAGGCCGGCACTGACAGTCGTCCGGTCGGAGAGCTGATACCGCCCTCCGACAGAGAAGAACCATGTGTCCTTCCAGACTTGCGGGCGCACCACTGTCGGGAACAAGCCGGAGTCGAACTTGATGCGGAAGCCGTCGAACGCGCTCCAGTCGTTCCAGTCCACCTCACCGAGAAGGGTCAGCCGCTCGGTGATCGACTGCTCGATTCCGGCGCTGATCACCGTCGGTGTCGACAGGTTGAAGCTGACGTTCTGGGTAAATGGCAATCCCTTGATGCCGGCCGTTCCAGTGAGGTGGTGGGTGATCTGCGAGCGGTAGCTCAGGCCGATCCGGGTTCCCGGCAGAGGATCCCAAGTGAAACCTGCGCTCCACCCGACGGAGATGTCGTTGCCGCGCAGGAACCCCGGACCGGAAAAGAACAGGAACGATTCGCGACGCTGGAGATCGACGTCCATGCCCTGGATGTTGAGGCCGAACGCGAAGGCAAAGCGGTCATTGACGCGGCGGGCGACGGTCGGCGTGAGATTCCAGCTGACCATCGAGGTCTTGAGCAGCTGGTACTCGCCGGCCCAATGCGGCCTGCTCTGGATGATTACCGCAAACGGGCCGCTGAAGCCGATGCCGAGCGTGGTCTGGGCGTCGACCTGATGGGTCGCATAGATGGCCGGCCCGACGGCATCGTCGGCCATGCCGCCGCTGCCTCCAAGCGGCAGGAGATTCATACCGGACGGCGAGGTCGCCTCGGTGGCATGGATCGAGACATTCGGGAAGAATGCCCGGCCGTCGGCGGTGACCACCGTGCCGGTCAGGTCGGCGATGGCGGCCGGGTTGTAGAACATATAGGACGCATCGTGGCCATGGGCGGCGGCCCCCGCGAAAGCGCTGCCCATCGCGGCGGTCGAGTGCTCGCGCACGTAAAACCCCCCGGCTTTCGCCGCCGGCACTTGCGCGAGCGCAAGAACAGCGCACGGAACGAGCGCAACCGCCCGGATCTTTCGCATCAGGCCCCCCTTTTTCGCCCGGCGCGTCGAGACCGGGCAGGTTAGACGGCGGTCATCTGTCCGGTCAAAGTCCGCTTATGGCCGCAGCCGGCTTTTGCCTGCGATCGTTGCCGCGATGATGCATTTCGGCCACAAGGCACGCAGTTGAAGAGCCGGGAGCAGGCATGAGAGACATTTCGAAAGGCGAGAATCAGCGCAGGGCCGGCCTTCCGGCGACAGTGCTTATGCATCGCGCCGCAGGCATTCGGTTGACTCGCCCCGGCCGCAGACGTAAACACCCGCCAACTCTGCAAGGAGCGGCAGTTTTTGGAATGGCCGACCGGGACCGGATCCCGGAGGCCACCGTCCGCCAGCGCGATGCGCCCGCGGGCGTCATTGGTGCATGAACCGTCCCGGGTTGCAGGCGGGCGGGTCGGAGACGACATAACGGGGACCCGATAACGGTCACAGACGGCAGACGATGTTCGATACACTCTCGGAACGCCTCGGCGCGATCTTCGACAGGCTCACCAAGCGTGGCGCCTTGTCAGAGTCCGACGTCAACGAGGCAATGCGCGAGGTCCGTCGCGCCCTGCTCGAGGCCGATGTCGCCCTCGATGTTGTCCGCTCGTTCACCGACAAGGTGAGGAGCCGCGCCGTCGGCCAGGAGGTGATCCGCTCGGTCACCCCGGGCCAGATGGTGGTCAAGATCGTCCACGACCAGATGGTGGAGATGCTCGGCTCGGAAGCCGAGACGATCGACCTTCATGCGCCGGCCCCGGTGCCGATCATGCTCGTCGGCCTGCAGGGATCGGGCAAGACGACGACGGCGGCCAAGATCGCCAAACGGCTCACCGACCGCAACAAGAGCAAGGTGCTGCTTGCCTCCCTCGATACGCGCCGTCCGGCGGCGCAGGAGCAGTTGAAGGTGCTCGGTCAGCAGGCCGGAATCGATACGCTGCCGATCGTCGCCGGCCAGATGCCGGTGGAGATCGGCAAGCGGGCGCTGTCGGCCGGCCGGCTCGGCGGCTACGACGTTGCGATCCTCGATACCGCCGGCCGCACCCATATCGACGAGTCGCTGATGGCCGAGATGGCCGAGATCAAGCGGTCGACGAACCCGCATGAGATCCTGCTGGTCGCCGACGCGCTGACCGGCCAGGACGCGGTCAACCTGGCCAAGTCGTTCAACGAGCGGGTCGGCGTCACCGGCATCGTCTTGACCCGTGTCGACGGCGACGGGCGCGGCGGCGCGGCGCTCTCGATGCGCGCCGTCACCGAGAAGCCGATCAAGCTGATCGGCGTCGGCGAGAAGCTCGACGCGCTGGAGGATTTCGATCCGACGCGGATCGCCGGGCGCATCCTCGGCATGGGCGACGTCGTCGGCCTGGTCGAGAAAGCGGCGGCCAACATCGACGCCGCACAGGCCGCCAGGGCGGCCGAGCGCATGAAGAAGGGGGTCTTCGACCTCGACGACCTTGCTGACCAGCTCGCCCAGATGCAGAAGATCGGCGGCATGTCAGGCGTCATGGGCCTGCTTCCCGGCGTCGGCAAGATGAAGAAGCAGATAGACGCCATGGGCGTCGACGATTCGGTCTTCAAGCGTCAGCAGGGGATCATCTCGTCGATGACCAAGAAGGAACGGAAGAACCCCGACATCCTCAAGGCCAGCCGCAAGCGGCGGATCGCCGCCGGCTCCGGCACCCGCGTCGAGGAGATCAACAAGCTCCTCAAGATGCACCGCCAGATGGCCGACATGATGAAGCAGATGGGCAGAGGCAAGGGCATGTTCGCCCGCATGGCCGGAATGGCCGGGGCGGGCGGCGGCATGCCGCAGATGGACCCGGCTGCGCTGGAGCGTCTCGCCAAGGGTGGCGGCCTGCCCGGTGGTCTTCCCGGCTCGCCGCCCGGTGGCCTGCCGGGGCTTCCGGGTGTCGGGGGTCCCAAGCTTCCCGGCCTCGGCGGCGGCCTGCCGGGATTGCCGGGAAAGAAGAAATGATCACCCGCCGAGAGGGCTTGCCGCCTTGCGGAGCTTCGATCGGCTCGAAATCACATCGACAGGAGTAACTGAATGTCCCTGAAACTTCGCCTTGCCCGGGCTGGCGCCAAGAAGCGACCGTTCTACCGGATCGTGGTCGCCGACGCGCGGGCGCCGCGCGACGGCCGCTTCATCGAGATCGTCGGCACCTACGATCCGATGCTGCCCAAGACCGACGAAAACCGGGTGACGATCAAGACCGAGCGGGTCCAGCACTGGCTCGGCGCCGGCGCCCAGCCGACTGACCGGGTGCTCCGCTTCCTCGACGCGGCCGGCCTCGCCAAGCGGCCCGCCCGCAACAACCCGCAGAAGGCGCTGCCCGGCAAGAAGGCGCAGGAGCGCGGCGCGGCGGCAGCCGAAGCGAAGGCCAAGGCCGAAGAAGCGGCTGCCGCGCCAGCCGAACCGGCTCCCGCTGAAGCCGCCGAGGAAGCCGCAGGCTAGCGATGGCCGAAGCGGCGGCGGAACGGGTCGTCATCGCCCGGATCGGCGCCGCCCACGGCATCAAGGGCGAGGTGCGGGTGAAGGCGTTCACCGGAACGCCCGCCGATATCGCCTCGTACGGAGCGCTGGAATCCGACGACGGCCGCCGGTTCGAAGTGGAGACGTTCCGCCCTGCCGCCGGCGGGTCGCCCGACATGCTGGTCGTCCGCTTCAGGGGGATCGCCGACCGCAACCAGGCCGAAGCGCTGAACGGCATCGAGCTCAGCGTGCCGCGTGAGCGACTGCCGGAGGCCGGACCCGACGAGTTCTACCACGCCGACCTCATCGGCCTTGCCGCAGTGACGGCCGACGGCACGGCGCTCGGCACCGTGATCGCGGTGCCGAACTACGGGGCCGGCGATCTCCTCGAAATTGTCCCGAAGCGCGGCGAGAGCATCCTCGTCCCGTTCACCCGCACGGTCGTGCCGGAGGTCGATGTCGCCGGTGGCCGGGTCGTCGTCGATCCGCCAGAGGGACTGATCGGCGGCGCCAGCGACCAGGATGAGCGGTCATGACCTTCGCCGCCACCGTGCTCACCATCCTGCCGGAGATGTTTCCCGGTCCGCTGGGCGTCAGCCTTGCCGGCCGGGCCCTCCAGGATGGCCTCTGGTCGCTCGAGGTTCGCGATATCCGCGACGCGACGACCGACCGCCACCGCTCGGTCGACGACACGCCGGCCGGTGGCGGACCGGGCATGGTGATGCGCGCCGATGTCCTGGCGGCGGCGATCGACGGTGCCGGTCCGGCCGGCGACGAGCGGCCGCGTCTCCTGATGAGTCCGCGCGGCCGGCCCCTCGATCAGGCCCGCGTCCAGGAGCTCGCTTCAGGCATCGGCGTGGTGATCGTCGCTGGAAGGTTCGAAGGGGTGGACGAGCGGGTGATCGCGGCGCGGGGCCTCGAGGAGGTGTCGATCGGCGATTTCATCCTCTCCGGCGGCGAGATTGCGGCGATGGCGCTCCTTGACGCCGTGGTCCGTCTCTTGCCGGGTGTCATGGGGAACGCCGCTTCGGCCGCGAGCGAAAGCTTTGCCGACGGGCTTCTGGAATATCCGCACTACACCCGGCCGCCGGTCTTCGAGGGCCGGCCGATCCCCGACGTGCTGACCTCCGGCAACCACGCGCGGATTGCCGCATGGCGGCGGGCCGAGGCGATGCGGATCACCGCCGAACGGCGACCTGATCTTCTCGCCCGACGGGAATCGACAAAGCCGAATGATTAGAGTATGGAACCGCCGGCTTTTCAGAGATTGACCGCAGGGTAAAAGGCCGGATCGCGCTTCAGGTGCGCCGCCGCCCGTCGAGAAGAGGCTCCTCCACCATGAACGTCATCCAGCAGCTCGAGAAAGAGCAGGCCGAGGCGATCGCCGCCACCCGTGCGATCCCCGACTTTGCCCCCGGCGACACCGTCCGCGTCAACGTCAAAGTGACGGAGGGAACCCGGAGCCGCATCCAGGCGTATGAAGGCGTCTGCATCGCCCGCTCCGGCGGCGGCCTCAACGAGAACTTCACCGTGCGGAAGATCTCGTACGGCGAAGGTGTCGAGCGCGTCTTCCCGATCTATTCGCCGGTGATCGACTCGATCGACGTGGTCCGCCGCGGCAAGGTCCGCCGGGCGAAGCTCTATTACCTGCGCGGCCGGCGCGGCAAGTCGGCGCGCATCGCCGAGAAGCAGGACCGCCGGAACCGCGCGACCGAGGGAGACACGGCACCAGTCCCCGGGGCCAAGGCGGCCAAGTAGCCGCCGGGGCCTTTCGCGTGTTGCGGTCAACGAGGATCGGGGCCGCCGCCTTCCTTCTTTCGTTTCTGTTCTGCTTGGTCGCTGTCGCCGAGCCGCTAACGATCGAGGTCACCAAAGCCGAGGCGCTTGCCTCCGCCGGTGTTCCCGTTATCACTATCCAGATGTCTTCCGCTTCGGCGGCTGCTTTTGGGGAACTGACGCGCGCCAATGTCGGCAGAGGCCTGGAGCTGCGCCTCGACGGGGTGCCGGTGATGGCGCCGCTCATCCGCGAAGCGATCCTCGGCGGGTCGGCGCAGATCAGCGGCCTGCCCGACGATGTCGATCCGCCCGATCTGGCGTCGCGCATTGCGGCGGGAACGGTCCGCGTCGAGGTCGAGATCGTTGGAGAATAGGGCTGGAGCCGGCCCGGATTTAACCATGTGCAGAGAAAGCGCGTCGTCGACCCAAGTTTGAGCCAATTTTACGGCTTATTGTTCGCACCCATGCTGTCGCGCCGTTCCTTTCTGAAGCTCACGGGCTTTACCGCCCTCGCCGGGTTCGGCCTGTCGTCCTACGCCTTTGCCATCGAGCCGCGCTTCCGGCTGGTGGTGACTCGCTATCGCCTGACGCCGCCGGGCTGGCCGACAGGCGAGCGTCGCTTGCGCATCGCGGTCATCGCCGATCCGCATGCCTGCGAACCGTGGATGCCGGCGTCGCGGCTGGAGGAGATTGTCGACGTTACCAACGGCCTCAAGCCGGACCTTACCGTGCTCCTCGGTGATTTCATCGGCGGACTCCGTCGGTTCCGGACCGGCGAGGTTCCGGCCAGCGCATGGGGTCGGATCTATGGCAGCCTGCAGGCGCCGCTCGGCGTCTACGCGATCCTTGGCAATCACGACTGGTGGACCAACGTCGATCTTGTCCGCTCGACCCTTTGGGAAAACGACATTCCGGTCATGGAGAACACCGTCGCGCTGATCCGGCCTTCCAGCGGACCCGCCTTCTGGCTCGCCGGTCTCGGCGATCAGATCGCCCATCGGATTGGGCGCGGCGAGTTCATCGGCGTCGACGACCTGCCCGGCACCCTCGCCCAGGTCAACGACGATCGGCCGGTGATCCTGCTTGCCCACGAGCCGGACATCTTCACGCAGGTGCCGGAAAGGGTCAGCCTGACGCTTTCGGGTCACACTCATGGCGGTCAGGTGGATCTTCCCCTCATCGGGCGGCCCGTCGTTCCCTCGGCCTATGGCGACCGCTTCGCTTATGGCCACATCGTCGAAGAGAACCGGCACCTGATCGTCTCCGGCGGTCTCGGCTGCTCGATGCTGCCGGTGCGCTTCGGCGTGCCGCCGGAGATCGTTCTCGTCGAGCTTGGCGGGAGCGACGCCGCGGCCTGAGCAGGAGCCATTCAGTTTGAATCGGTCCCTTGCTCCGGCATTTCTTCTTCGCATTCTCCGGGCGCAAAAGTGCCCACACTTTTCCTGAGAATGCTCTAAAACGCCGAGGCATGAGCTCCTTTTTCGACGCCAACCGCGCCAACTGGGACGAGCGCGCCGACATCCATGTCGAGGATTCGACGGGCGCCTACGCGATCGAGCGTCTTGTCGCCGGCGAGGATGTGCTCTTCCCGATCGAGGCGGGCGAAATCGGTGACCTTTCGGGGCAGAAGGTCCTCCACCTCCAGTGTCATATCGGCGTCGACACGCTCTGCCTGGCGCGTCGCGGCGCCAGGGTGACCGGGCTCGATTTCTCGCGGCGCGCGCTCGATCACGCCCAGGACCTTGCCGCCAGAACCGGGCTTCAGGCGGAATTCGTCCAGGGCGACGTCTATGACGCACCGGAGCTGGTCGGCAACGACTTCGACCTTGTCTATGCGACCTGGGGGACGATCAACTGGCTGCCGGACGTGTTTCGCTGGGGCGCCGTCTTGGCGAGCGTGCTTAAGCCCAGCGGCCGGCTCTATTTCGCCGAATGCCATCCGGGGCTCGCCGTCCTCGAGGAGGTCAACGGCCGACTGGAGCCGACCTTCAATTACCGCACCCCGTCGTCGGTCCCGCTCGAGTTCAGGCCGAGCCAGACCTACACCGGCGATCCGCGCCAGCTCGCCAACAACCTCAATTTCGAGTGGATCCATCCGGTCAGCGACATCCTGAAGGCCCTGATCGACAATGGAATGACCCTCGAGCGGATCGCCGAGCACGAGGCGCTGCCGTGGCAGATGTTCCCGATGATGGTCCAGGGCGACGACCGGCTCTGGCGCCTGCCCGCCGGTATGCCGTCGCTGCCGCTGGCGCTGTCGATCGGGGCGAGGAAGAACGGCTAGCCGGTTCCGGTCGTCAATTCCGGCTGACGACCCCGATGATCGGACCGTAGCCGCCATGGGCGGGCGGGTCATCGCGACCGAGATCCGGCGAATAAAGGCCCGGCGCCGAGCCGCCGTCGAGGAAGAGGGCGTTCTCGCAACCGAGATGGTCGCGGAAGAACAGGCCGAAATCGTAGAAGTTGACGCTGCCTTCGGTGATGGCGAAGGTGACTTCGGTTGGACTCGGCGCGCAGACGCCGTTCCGCGGCTTTACCGAGTCGGAGCCGACGATGAAGGCCGGATGCAGCTTGCCGTCGATGACCAGCATCGGCCCGGATTGGGTTGCGAACTCGGCGGCCGGCGGCCTGGCGATGAAATCCTCGGTCGTCACCACGCCGGCCTCGCCGCCGCCGACATAAAAGACGCCGTTGGGCTTCTTGTAGAAGTTCGGCGCCGGCTTCTCGTGCGACGTTGCGGTGTTGACCGGCCGCAGCTCCTTTCCGCCCTCCACGTAGAGGCCGATCGGCGTGAGGTCGTCGCCATACATGCCGCCGTTCATGGCGAAGGCGAGCGACGCACCGTCCTTTTTCAGGGCTTCAGCGAGGGTGGAGAAGGCGCCGTAGGGAGTGCCGTCCGGCTGTCGCCAAAAGAACCGGATGTCGCTGTCCGTCAGGTCGAACCGGCAGACGACGTAGCCATCGCCGTCATAAGTCTCGGAGGCGCAGGGCTCAGCCACCGCGGCCTCCCCCAACGAAAGACCCAGGGACAGAGCGGCAACGACAACTGCGAGAAGGCGTCGGCTGGCGGGGCGCATTGTCCTGGTCGCAGTTCCTGATTCACTGAATCGCATGCACTCACCTATATAGCGGATGTTCCAAAGTGCTGGTGCCTTGACGTAGTATGCCGCCGATGAAGAGGTTCAGCCATCCGCAGAAGGTGCGTGCGGCGCCGGCCGAGGTCGGGATGATCACCGATCACTTCCGCTTGCCGTGGCGTTTCCACGCCAGGATCGTGGCCGCGCGGGGAAACGGTCCCGGTTGACCTGTGGCCGCGCGGCCTCCCGCCCTTCCGATTCACTCCGGCAACTCCCGTTGCGCCAAAGAGCACCTTCGATGAAGCCCAAGACCCTCTACGACAAGATCTGGGAAGAGCACGTCGTCCATGAAGACGAGGACGGCACCTGTCTCCTCTATATCGACCGTCACCTCGTCCACGAGGTCACCAGCCCGCAGGCCTTCGAAGGCCTGAGGATGGCCGGCCGCAAAGTCCGCGCGCCGAAGAAGACCCTGGCCGTGGTCGACCACAACGTGCCGACCACCGATCGCAGCCACGGCATCGCAAACCAGGAGTCGGCGATCCAGGTCGCTGCGCTTGCCCAGAATGCCGCGGACTTCGGTATCGAATACTACAACGAGCTCGACCACCGGCAGGGCATTGTCCACATCATCGGGCCGGAGCAGGGCTTCACCCTGCCGGGCATGACGATCGTCTGCGGCGACAGCCACACCTCGACCCACGGTGCCTTCGGGGCGCTCGCCCACGGGATCGGCACTTCCGAGGTCGAGCATGTGCTCGCCACCCAGACGCTGATCCAGAAGAAGGCGAAGAACATGCGGATCACCGTCGACGGCACGCCGCCGCCGGGGGTGACCGCCAAGGACATCATTCTGGCGATCATCGGCGAGATCGGCACCGCCGGCGGCACCGGCCATGTGATGGAGTATGCCGGCGAGGCGATCCGCTCGCTGTCGATGGAAGGGCGGATGACTGTCTGCAATATGTCGATCGAGGCCGGCGCGCGCGCCGGTCTGATTGCTCCGGACGAGATCACCTTTGCCTACATCAAGGGCCGTCCGAAGGCGCCGAAAGGGGACCATTGGCAGTCCGCCGTGCGCCACTGGGAAACGCTTCGCTCCGAGGATGGCGCCTCGTTCGACCGCGAGGTCCGTCTCGACGCCTCCAGCCTGCCGCCGCTGGTCACCTGGGGCACCAGCCCGGAGAACGTCACGACGATCGACGGCAGGGTGCCCGATCCGGCGGAGATTGCCGACCCGGATCGCCGCCGGGCGGTCGAGCGGGCGCTCGCCTATATGGGGCTTGAGCCCGGCACCCGGATCAAGGACATCGCGGTTGAGCGGGTGTTTCTCGGCTCGTGCACAAACGGCCGCATCGAGGATCTGCGCGCTGCCGCCGAGGTGGTTGCGGGAAAAACCGTGCACGACGGCGTCAACGCCATGGTGGTGCCTGGGTCCGGCCTGGTGAAGGAGCAGGCCGAGGCGGAGGGGCTCGACAAGATCTTTCTTGCCGCCGGCTTCGAGTGGCGGGAGCCCGGCTGCTCCATGTGCCTCGCGATGAACGACGACCGGCTCAAGCCGGGCGAGCGCTGCGCCTCCACCTCGAACCGCAATTTCGAGGGCCGCCAGGGCTTCAAGGGCCGCACGCATCTCGTTTCGCCGGCTATGGCGGCGGCCGCGGCGATCGCGGGCCATTTCGTCGACGTGCGGGAGTGGAGCTAGCAGGGCGGGAGGGCTGAATGGCTGCCATCGTCAAGGCGGTCAGCCTCAGCCCCACCCATTCGTTCAGCAAGCGGAATGCGCCGGCGATCCGGCTTCTGGCCGGTCTCGGCGTCGCGGGCGACGCCCATTGCGGCGAAACGGTCCAGCATCGCTCGCGCGTCGCGCGTGATCCGAGCCAGCCCAACCTGCGCCAGGTGCACCTCATCCACGCCGAACTGTTCGAGGAACTCCGCGACCTTGGCTTCGCGGTGGCTGCCGGCCAGATGGGCGAGAACGTCACGACCGAGGGGATCGACCTGCTCGGCCTGCCTGCCGGCGCACGGCTGGGTCTCGGTGCGACGGCGGTCGTCGAAGTAACCGGTCTCCGCAATCCCTGCCATCAGCTCGACGACTTCCAGCCCGGCCTGATGACGGCGGCGCTTGGCCGCGACGCCGAGGGCAATCTCGTGCGCAAGGCCGGGGTGATGGGCATCGTCATTGCGGGCGGCGAAGTGCGCCCGGGCGATCGGATTGCCATTTCGCTGCCGGAAGAACCGCGTCGGTCGCTCGAACGCGTCTGAAACCGCGCTTCGGCCGGCCAGTTAGCGCCGTGCCCGGCTTGATGCAGGTCAAGGAGAGAGAACGCCCGACGGCGCACGGTCTCTCAAAATCTTCGACGTTGTTGGGAGACTTCACCGTGGCGACCCGCAAGCGCAATCCACTACTGCCCTGGTTCATTGGGCTGCCAATCGTTCTGGCTGCGGTCGTCTATGTCGGCTACCGCTTCGCCGCGACGGATTGCGCGGTGCCAGGCATCTCGGTCTTTCTGGTGCTCGGCGTGGTGCCAGTGATCTACCTGGCGCTGATGTACATGACTCTCTCCAGCCAAGATTAAGGCGAGGATCGCGGGTATCGCATGACTCGCTTTGCGGGGCGTCCAGGACCAATTGAACGTTGCCGAGAGGAACGACCTTGAGCTTCAAAAGCGAACGGCCCCGCGGGGGCGCACGGGGCCGTTCATCAACTGGCAGCTTTG
>Ga0210086_1000706_pt1 | contig 18511 bp, 15 predicted proteins | sample China_Galinas_PW_3_FD_184867 | JGI IMG/M metagenome (GOLD analysis project Ga0210086, IMG submission 184867) | Wetland microbial communities from San Francisco Bay, California, USA, that impact long-term carbon sequestration - China_Galinas_PWB_D2... | ecosystem: Environmental > Aquatic > Marine...
GACGGTCTTCTTGGCGGCCGTTTTGGCCGGGGTCTTCTTGGCGGTCGTCTTGGCCGGAGCCTTCTTGGTCGGGGCTTTCTTGGCGGGAGCTCCGGTGGCCTCAGGTTCGGGCGGGGCCGCCAGGGTCGGCCGTTGGTGGGCCGCCGCCTCGAGGTCTTCCTCGCGTTCCTCCAGGTCGGTGAGGTGGCGGGAAACCACGGCAGAGCCGAGGGCCATCGCCAGCGCCACCGGCCAGTCGATCAGCTCCAGGGCCGCCAACCCCCCCAGCACCCCGTAGAACGCCAGTTGGTCGGGTGGTGGCACCCGGACGGGACCGATGAAGGGTAGCCGGATGGAAAACTTCTGGGCCTCGGCGACGCGGCGGGATGCGTCGCGCTGGGCCGACAAGAGTGAGCGTGTCATTGAGAGCATGTTCGTGTCCTGTTCAGATTCCTGACCCGAGTTGGTTACCGAGCTGGGCTCTCCTGGTTGTCATGACCGATGTGCTGCGCTTCACCGGACCCGATGCCATGGTCATGGCCGGCGTCCGGCTGCTCACGCCGCCGGTTCGGGAGATCTACGCCGTGCTCGTGCGGGTCGGCATCGTCGTCGTCGACGACTGATCGTGCATCGTCGTCGCCGACGACAGGTGCCGCATCGTCGCCGAGCGGGCCGTAGAACACCGAACCGAGGCGTTCCAACGTGCCGGGAGCCAACGCCGAGACGGTGGCGGCGACCGCGGTGGCCAGAAGGGCCTGGCCCCAGCCCAGCGGATCGACTGGAGTACAGCCGAACAGCTGGCTCAGCCCGGGTGTGCTGATCGCCGCGGCCAGGACCAAGTATGAACCGCCGGCGGTCGCCACCACCAGCGGACCGTGAGAGTCGGTGAGCGTCTGCGCCAGCTGTGTGGACACCAGGCCGATCAGTGCGATCGTCGCGGCCCGTCGCGGTGTGCCGGTCATCCGCCCCATCAACCACGCCAGGGTGGCGCCCGTCGTGGTCGCCGCGCCACGGATGGCGATCGCCCGCCACATCGCCGCCTCGTCGCGGTCCAGCGCCTCGGTGCCATCCTGGGTGCTCACCGCCAGCGCGGCCGCGGGAAGCGCGTCGGTGAGCATGTTCACCAGCAGCATCTGGCGCGCGTTGAGTACGGATCGTCCGGTCATCAGGCTGGTCAGCAGCGCGAAGCAGACCTCGCCCAGGTTGCCCCCGAGCAGCATCGACACCGCGGACTGCACCCGGCGCCACAGCTGTTCGCCTTCGTCGAGCGCGTCGATGAGGGCTTCGATCTTGCCGTCGAGCAACACGACGTCGGCGGCCGTCCGGGCCGGGTCGCTGCCGCGGGCGGCGACCCCGACTCCGACACTGGCCGCCCGGATAGCGGCGGCGTCGTTGGCGCCGTCGCCGACCATCGCGGTGACCACGCCGGCGCGTTCCAGCGTCTGCACCACGTCGATCTTGTGTTCCGGCGTCATCCGTGCGAACACCACGTGCGAGAGCACGGCATCGGTGCGCTCGTCGGCCGACAGTGCCTCCCACTCGCTTCCGGTGAGCACGTGGTCGGTGGTGATGTCGAGACCGAGTTCGTTGGCGACGACCGTCGCGGTCAGCGGATGGTCGCCGGTGATGAGCCGCACGCCGATCCCGCGGTCGGCAAGTTCGGCCAACAGCGCGCGTGCCTTCGGCCGTGGTGTGTCGGCCAGTCCGAGCAGGCCGCAAGCGACCAGACCGTTGCGGCACAGCGCCTCCATCGCGGCGGGATCGGCGGCCGCGGCGCGGGCCTGTTCGGCGGTGAGTTCGCGTTCGGCGACGGCCAGCACGCGCAGGCCTTCGGCGGCCATGCTGGCGATGAGGTCCTGCAGGTTCGCTTTGTCGTCGGTCAGTGCGGACGACAGCACCTCGGGCGCGCCCTTGATCGTCAGGCGTGTTCCGGTGAGTGCGGCGGCGAACGGCCGCCCCGACTGGAACGGCAGGAATGCGTCGCGGGCGGGTAGTGGCTGCTGCTTGGAGCCGTTCTGGGTGGTCGAGAACTCCTCCGCCGCCTGGTGGATCGCGTCGTCGGTGGCATGCTCGACGCGGTGCTTGTGCCGGGAATACGACGTGGACAGCGCCGCTGCGAGCACCTCGCCGGTGGTGTACCCGGGCAATGGGCGGACCGCTTTGACCTGGAGGCGGTTCTCGCTGAGCGTGCCGGTCTTGTCGAAGCAGACCACGTTCAGGCGGGCCAGCGCCTCCACCGAGTGGGCGTTGCGGATGAGAACGGATTCGCTGGTGAGCCGGCGCGCCGCGGCCAGCTGGGCCAGCGTCGCAACCAGTGGTAGCCCTTCGGGGACCGCGGCGACGGTCAGCGCGACCGAGCTGCTCACCGACTCGCGCAGCGGCGTGCCGCGCAGCATGCTGAGCAGTCCCACCAGGGCACCGCCGGTGAGGCTCCATGGCAGCGCCCGGCGGGTGATGCGGCTGAGCTGGCGTTGCAGGCCTATCTCCCGCGATTTGTTCGGAGCCATCGACATCGCGCGGCGCATCTCGGTCATCGGACCGATAGCGGTGACGACGGCCAGCGCCGTTCCGGCCACGACGGTGGTCCCGGCATAGATCATGCAGGCACGTTCGGCCAGCGGAGCGCCGGGAGTCGGGTCGACCTGTTTGGGCACCGGCAGCGATTCGCCGGTCAGGGTGGACTCGTCGACCTCCACGTCGAAGGCCTCGATCAGGCGAGCGTCGGCGGGAACGACCTCGCCCGCCCGGACCTCGATGATGTCGCCCTGGCGCAGTTCCTTGGCCGCGATGTGCTCGCTGTGATGCGCGTCGAGATCTCCCACCCGGCGACGGGCCAGCGGATCCTGCACCGCCAGCAGGCGGCGCAGGATGCGTTCGGCGTGTAACTGCTGTTCGGCCGACAGGGCGGCGTTGGTCAGCAGTACGCCGCCGACCAGCACGGCGTCCAGCGGCGAGCCGAGCAACGCGCTGGCCGCTGCGCCGGTGGCCAGGATCGGAGTGATCGGATCGGCCAGGTTGCTGCGTAACTCGCCGACGAAATCGGTGACCAATGACCAGGTCGACGTCGTCGCCTGGTTCAGGACCCGAATCGGCAGCAACACCGCAGACGGCTCGCGCTGGATGGGCGTTGGTGTGGTGGGTGGGCGGGGCAGCAGACGCTGCACATCGTGGACCGGCAGGGCATGCCAGTCGTGGCCCGGCTCGGGGGCCGGCAGCGGCTCACCGAAGACCTTGTTGCCCGCGCGGAAACCCGACCACAGCCCGGCCAGTACGCCGAGATTGACCGATTCCGGTCCGTAGCCTGGCACGCCCGGGATCAGCATCAGTGCGCCGATCGCCGAACTCGACATCGACAGCCGGACGCCTCCCGCGGTAGCCGAGCGGGCCGCGGGCAGCGCCCGCAGGATCCGCCACACCGTGGTCAGGTCGCCTACGAACACGTCGGCACCCCAGGGGGGCGTCGAGTTGCGGGAGACACCGATGGTGATGTCGGCTTCGTGCTGGGCGGCCATCGCCGAGGTGGTCAGCAGTGCCACGGTGGCGCCGTCGGCGCTCAGCTGTGCCACCAGGTCGGCCAACGCGTCGTCGAGGGAGCCGTCGATCGGATACAGGGTGTCGAAGCCCTGCGCCAGGGAGCGCAGTCCGTCGTCGTCGACCGAGACCACCCGTGCGCCCGCCCGCCGGGCCTCGCTGACCACGGCGGTCGCCATCGGGTCGCGAACCGGGCTCACCAGGGCCTCGCCCGTCCTGCCCGCTCCCCCGATCGTGCTCAGGGCATGCCAGCCCGGGCCGAGCTTGCCCGCGTCGAGGGCGACCTGGGCGGCCTCCCACGCTGTGGCGCGATGGGAATTGGTCACCCCGCGCACCCGGCTGATCATGAATTCGTCGGTGTACAGGGTGCGGGGGTCGATCACGATGACATCCACCCGGTCCAGCGCCCGAAGAGCGCGGGGGTGCAGGACCAGCGCGTCGTGGTGGGCGATCAAGCCGCGGGTCATCGCGCAGCCGAACGCCTCGCGGCTCGCGCGCGTGGGTTTGGGCGCAGTGACCAACGCGGCCGCTCCGGTGATGGCGGGGTTGCGGGTGACCAGGCCGATCACCGTCGCTGCCACGACGCCGATCGAGCCGATCCTGTTCGCATACTGTTCGCCCGGCCCGTCGGCGAACTCGGCGGTGCGGCGCAGCGGTGCGTCATGAGCCGGGGAGTTGTCGGCCAGCAGCGGTTCGTGGGATCCCCACGCCAGCCGGGTGTTCCACGCCTCGGCGGCCAGCAGGGTCCGGGTCGCGGCTTCGGCGGCCGCTGAGGTGGGCGAGACCGTGAGCGCGGCCGCGAGTGAATTCGTCACGGAGAACAGCAGATTGGTGCCCTCGTGGCCCAGTCTGCGCTCGAGTTGACGGCGCACCATCGGGATGTGGTCGGCGACGGTGGGCACCACCGAGACGACATCGGGCAGGCCCGGCACCCGCATCAGCTGCCCGGTCAGCGAAAGACCCAGACCGACACCGGCCGCGGCGGCGCCGAAGGTGCGGGCCACCAGCACCTCATCGTCGCCGGGGAGAGTGATCGGGCGGTGACGTGGAGTGGGGGCCTGGGTGCGCGCACGTCGTTCGGCCTCGTCGACGACCTTCCGCAGGCTCTGGGACACTCCGTCGGGCCCGACGCTGACCACGACACGCCCGACCGATCGATTGACCACCGCGTCGGTAACGCCGGGGACGGCCCAGACTGCCGTCAGCACCTCCTCGGCGATGACGTCGGCATCGGGACCGCTCAGTCCGCGGACCTCGATCCAGCGTCGGGTGCCGTGCCGGCTGCCGCGCCGAGCCGGTGGGCCGCCGACGGCCTCGACCGCCATGTCGACGACGGCGCGGCCGGCGGTGCCCACGTCGGGGACGGCGTTGCGCAATCGGCTGCCGGTGCGCGCGGCGGTGGCCCCACCCAGGAGGGTCGCACTACCGGTCAGCCCGGCCACGGCCGCTGTGGTGGTCACCGCGATACGGGTACCGGCCGCCGCGGCCCGAACCGGCGCGCCGAGCAGGCCCCCGAGACCAGGCACCTCCGGCAGAAAAGACATGGTTGTGACGGTACCCGTTGCAGGTGACGTCCACGCGTCGAGCTCTCGACGGTCAAATTGTGGAAATAGTTCCATATGAGTGTCTTTAGACAGGAGAAATTACGATAGAATCGACTTGTGACAGAACTCTTGACGAGAAGTGCGGCAGTCTCAGCGGGGCCGGTGGGCTCCGCGGTGAACGCCAGGGATGTTCGTCCGATCCTGGCTCGCAGCATCCTGACCGACGGTTTGGATCTGGTGCTCGACCTGGACCGATCATCCGGCTGCTATCTCGTCGATGCCCGTGACGGCCGTAGCTACCTCGACATGTTCACGTTCTTCGCGTCTGCCGCCCTGGGCATGAACCACCGGGCGCTGGCCGACGATCGCGAGTTCCTGGCCGAGCTGGCCCGGGCGGCGGTCAACAAGCCCTCCAACTCCGATGTCTACAGCGTGCCCATGGCCCGCTTCGTCGACACGTTCGTACGGGTGCTGGGCGATCCGGCGCTACCGCACCTGTTCTTCGTCGACGGCGGCGCGCTGGCGGTGGAGAACGCGCTCAAGGCAGCCTTCGACTGGAAGAGCCGGCACAACGAAGCGCGCGGTATTGATCCCGCGCTGGGTAGCCGGGTGCTGCATCTGCGCGGGGCGTTCCACGGGCGCAGCGGCTACACGTTGTCGCTGACCAACACCGACCCGCTCAAGGTCGCCCGGTTCCCCAAGTTCGACTGGCCGCGCGTCGATGCGCCCTACCTGCGTCCCGGCTGGGATGCCCAAGCCATGGACGCGGTGGAGGCCGAGTCGCTGCGGCAGGCCCGCGCCGCCTTCGAGGCGCACCCGCACGATGTTGCCTGCTTCATCGCCGAACCCATCCAGGGTGAGGGCGGCGACCGGCACTTCCGGCCGCAGTTCTTCACCGCGATGCGGGCCTTGTGCGACGAGTTCGATGCGCTGCTGGTCGCCGACGAGGTACAGACCGGCTGCGGTATCACCGGCACGGCTTGGGCATACCAACAGCTCGGGATGGAGCCCGATATCGTCGCGTTCGGCAAGAAGACGCAGGTCTGCGGAATCATGGCCGGGCGTCGGGTGGACGAGATCGCCGACAACGTCTTCGCCGTCAGCTCGCGGATCAACTCCACCTGGGGCGGCAGCCTCGTGGACATGGTCCGCGCGAGACGGATCCTGGAAGTCGTCGAGGCCGACGGTCTGTTCGACAACGCCGCCGAGGTCGGTAGGTATCTCCGGGTCTCGCTCGAGGCACTGACCCGGGAGTTTCCGGGCGTTGTCCTCGATGTGCGCGGCCGGGGTCTGATGTGTGCGTTCAGCCTGCCCGACACCCAAGCACGTGATGCGCTGCTTGCCGCGTTGTGGCGACGCGGTGTGATCATGCTGGGCAGCGGCGCCTACAGCGTGCGGTTCCGCCCGGCCTTGACGGTCTCCGAGGCAGCGATCGATGCCGCCCTGAGCGCCGTCCGGACCGCTGTCCGCGAGGTGCGGCCCGGCGGCGATTAGCATTCGGTGGCATGTGGCCGCGCGCAGTTCTTCTCGCCTCGACTGCGGTGGTGCTTGCCGGCTGTACGTACACCGTCGGCGGAGTCGCGGTACCGAATCCCACCGAGTCGATCACCCCGCTGCGCGCAGGTGACACCGACCAGATTCTGCTCAGCCCGGCACAGCTGGACGACATCGTGGGGGTGAAGCTGCAGCTCGAGGCCGACCAGGACCGCCCGATCCGAGGTTCGTCGGCGGTGCCCGCGTGCTCGGCGCTCGACGCCGCCGGGATGCGGGCTTTCCTCGGCGATACCTGGTCGGGATTCCACGTCCTGCTGTTCACCGACGGCGACCGGCACGATCACGTCGTCGCGGAGGCGGCAGCGGTGTACCCCGAGGTGCATTCGGCGGCGGCGGCCTTCACCGACGGCACCAAGGAGGCCAAGGCCTGTGACGGACAACGTGCGTTGGGCACCGGGGGCGATGCGGCCTGGAAGTTCACCGTGCCGGAGAGCAACGCCGACACCGTGCGCTGGAGCAAGCGGCAGATCGGCATCCCGATGAGATGGGTCTGCTACGGCGAGGCCCGGTTGCGCAACAACGCCGTGATCCAGGCGATGGCCTGCCAGGGCGACAACGAGGGGCAGGTCACCGTCACGAGGATGGTCGACCGGATGTCGGCCAGCGTGTGGGAGCTGTCCGGCGGCTGAGTGCCCGCCACACCCGGGCCGGGGTCATCGGAAGTTCGCGCAGCCGGGCTCCGCACGCGTCGGCGATCGCATTGGCCAGCGCGGGCGCCACCGGGTTGTACGGCGACTCGCTCATCGACTTGGCGCCCATCGGTCCCAGCTCGTCGGCGGTCTCGGCGAAGTAGACCTCGGTCACGGGTGCGTCGGCCAGTTGCGGTAGGTGGTAATCGCGGAACGTCTGTGTCGTCACCGCACCGTCGGGGCCGCATCGCATCTCCTCGTAGAGGGCCGACCCGATCGCCTGCACCACGCCGCCCTCCACCTGACCGCGGCACTGCTCGGGGTTGATCACCACTCCGGCATCGGCCGCCTGCACCGACTGCAGGATGCGCACCTGACCCGTCTCGACGTTGACGGCGATCCGAAACGCCTGCACGTTGAACGCCACCGACCGCGGAGTGCCGTCGTGGCGACCGGTCCCGCGCAGCGTGCCCCGGGCCAACAGCTCGGCGAATCCGACGAACGTGTCACCGCACGCAACGCCGTGCGGGCCGAGCACTCCCACACCGGCCGGCGTGCCGGTGTGGTCCGCGGCACCGGCGAGGATGGCCGTGTGTAGTTCACGGCAGGCCGAAAGCACGGCCCTGCCGGCGACCACCGTGCCGGCCGAGCCGAATGCTCCGGTGTCGTGGCCGACGACGTCGGTGTCGGACTGCCGCAAGTCGATTCGGTCGGCGGTGGTACGGAGTTCGGCGGCGGCCAGCTGTGTGTGGACGGTCGAGGTGCCGTTGCCGAACTCCGCTGTCCCGACCGAAACCGTATAGCGCCCTTCGGTGTTCACCGTGACCTCGGTGTCCGCGAAATGGCCGCGCGGCGGGACCGTGGCGATCATCGCGGCGGCCATGCCCTCCCCGACGTGCCACTGCTCGCCGGGGGGTGGGTTCACGCCGTTGCCGGCGCGCAACGCCGACTGCGCGAGGTCGAGGCACTGGTCAAGTCCGTAGCTTCCGAAGGTGAGGTCGCCCTCTTCGACGTGCCAGTCGATGAATTCGTCGGCCGGCGTGACCACATTGCGGCGGCGCAGATCGAACGGATCGATGCCCAGCCTCGCGGCCAGTTCGTCGAGCGCACACTCGACGGCGAAGACCACCTGACCGAGGCCGTAGCCACGAAACGCCCCGGACGGCAGGTGGTTGGTGTAGACCGCCTGGGCATCGACCCGCTTGTTCGGGCAGCGGTACATCGAGACCGATTCGCCGCAGCCGTGAAAGAGCACACCGGGACTGTGATTGCCGTAGGCCCCCGCATCGGAGAGCACGTCGACGGCCAACGCGGTGAGCACGCCGTCGGGGCCGGCCGCCACGGTGACATCCACCCGGTACGGATGCCGGCAGGGGGCCATGGTGAACTGGTCGCTGCGACTGAACTCGTAGCGCACCGGTAGGCCGAGCCGCAGGACGGCCAGCGCGACGAGATCCTCGGTCAGCATCTCCTGTTTGGCGCCGAACCCGCCGCCGACCCGTTTGGCGAACACCGCGACCTTGTCGCGGTCGAGCCCGAAGATGTGGCACAACTCGTCGCGCACCAGGAACGGCACCTGTGAGGAGGTGCGAATCACCAACCGCCCGTCGGTGTCTGGCCACCCGGTGCAGCCGTGGGTCTCCAGATGTGTGTGTTGGACTCGCTGTGTGGTGTAGCGCTCCTCGGTCACGGCGCCGCCGGCAGCCAGGGCCGCTGCCACGCCGGCATCGACGTCGCCTACCCCGCCGTGGATCTCCGCAACGATATTGTGCGAGACGTCGGCGATGCGGGCCGCAGGGCCCTTGTCGCCGTGCACAAGTGCAGCGCCGGGCCGGCGCGCCTCCTCGGGATCGAAAACAGCGGGCAGCTCGTCGTACTCGACGATGATTGCGCGACAGGCTCTGTCGGCGACTGCCGCGGTGTCGGCAACTACCGCGGCCACCCGTTGGCCGATGAAGCGCACCGTGTCGTCGAGCACACGGGTGTCGTCGGGGTCCTCGGCGCGGATCTGGTGGCGCGCGGTGGAGAATGCCACCGGCGGGCTGTCGTGGTGGGTGAGTACCAGCCGGACACCGGGGATATCCCGTGCCGCCGTGGTGTCGATCGAGACGATCCGCGCGTGTGCCAGCGGGCTGGTCAGCACTGCCAGGTGCAGCAGGGGGCCTTCGCCGGGCTCGAAGTCCATGGTGTACTGCTCGGTGCCGGTGACCACCCGGAGCGCGGCCGGGGGACTGACCGACCGGCCGACGTCAGCGGCCTGCGCGGGTTTTTCGGTGTTGGTCGTGCCGGCCAGTGCATCGGTGATCGAGCGGTACCCGGTGCACCGGCACAGGTTGCCCTTGAGCTGCTCGGCTGGTTCGTCGGGCGATTCGGAGTCCAGCGTCGACGCGGTGACGATCATCCCCGCGGTGCAGAAACCGCACTGGAATCCACCGGCCTCGACGAACCGGCGCTGGGTGGGGTGCAGGTCGTCGGGGGTGCCCAACCCGGCGAGGGTCGTCACGTCGCGGCCCTCGGCCCGGAACGCCGGGTAGATGCACGAGTGGGTCGGTTGCCCGTCGACGAGGACCGAGCACGCCCCGCAGTCGCCCGCGTCACAGCCCTTCTTGACCTCGAAGCGGCCATGCTCGCGCAGGTAGGTCCGCAGGCACTGCCCGGGTCGGGGCGCATCGGGCAGATCGGTTCCGTTGACGCGGATCATGCGCGATCCGCCTTCGCTTCTCGCTGGGCGATCATGCGCGATCCGCCTTCGCTTCTCGCTGGGCGATCATGCGCGATCCGCCTTCGCTTCTCGCTGGGCGATCATGCGCGATCCGCCTTCGCTTCTCGCTGGGCGATCATGCGCGATCCGCCTTCGCTTCTCGCTGGGCGATCATGCGCGATCCGCCTTCGCTTCTCGCTGGGCGATCATGTGAGTTCTTCGACGACTTCGCGAGCCAACAGCACCGCCATGGCCGCGCGCCAGTCCGGGTCGCCGTGCGCGTCGTCGTTCCAGGCGGCATCGGGGATGGATGCGTGGGCCTCGCGTAGTTGGCCGGGGCCGGGTGGCTCGGGGAAGGTGAAGACGTAGGGGCGCACCGTCGCGCAGGTCACCGACACCACCACGCGGCCGCCGTCGGCCGCGGTGTCCCGTCGGCCGATCACCACGACCCCCGAGCGGCCCAGCGTGGACGGGGCGATCTTGCGAAAGGCGGTGCGCGCCCGCAATGCCGGTGCGGGCAGATGGACAGAGCGCAGCAATTCGGCCGGCGCGAGCCGGTTGGTCCCCGCCCCGGTGACGAAATCGGTGACCGCCATGCGGTGCTCGCCGCCGTCGGGACGCCAGATGAGCAGCTCGCCGTCGAGTGCACTGCACAGCGAGATCATCGAACCGGCGGGGAAGGACAGGCAGATGTTTCCGCCGACCGTGGCGGTCTTGCACACCTTGAACGATGCCTTGAGCGCCATCGCGGACCAGCGGAACAGCGGTGCCGCCGTCCACTCCGGACGCTGCGTCGGCAGGTGGGTGGACAGTGCCGCCAGCTTCTCGACCGTGCACGTGGCGGCGATCTCGATTCCGTTGTCGGCCAGCACTATTGGTCGCCAACCCAGGGTGGTGATGTCCACGATCCGGCGGATGTGGGGCTGCGGTTCGGAGAACAGCCAGGTACCGCCGGCGAGCACCGCGTCGTCGGGCCCGAGTGGCCAGACGTCGGTGCGGCGGGTCGGCGTGTCGACGACCTCGACGGTTGGCAGGTCCACGTCATGAACGTAGACGCCGCAGCGCTTGAATGCATTCGCAACGTTTCGGCCGGCGTGCGGGGGAGGCCGGTGGGCTCTGGTCAGTAGCTGCGGATGAGCGCGATCAGCTGGTCCTTGCTCAGGCCGGAGTAACCCGTGATCCCGAGCTGCTTGGCCCTCTTCTTGAGTTCGGCGACCGTCCAGCCCTCATAGGCGCAGGAGCGACTGGGGCGAAAGCAGCGAACGTCTTCCCGATCCGCATCCGCGGAGCCGGTCTTCGGCATCTCTACCCCCTTTGCTGGGGTTGCAGTCCCTCGCAAACGGGGCTACCCCGACCGCCGGCGCCGCAAAACACGCGGGCGGGCCGGCCCGGGCCGAGTCCTACCGGATGTCGCCCTCATCGGGATCCTCGACGATCTGGTGCTGTTCCTGCCAGTCCGCCTCGTTGCTCTCCAGCGGCGTGGTGCCGTCGTCGAGCGGTACCCGCTCGGCGATGTCGACGCTCTCCAGATCGGCAGACTCTGCTGCGGACCGGCTCTGTTCGACGGCATCGGCGACGGGGACATCGTCGGAATAGGACTCGCGCTCGCTCACCTCCGTCAACATACCCGCGGACATCCGGAACGCCGAATTCGCGCCGAAGGGTTTGGCACCCGGCTACCAGGGGGTACCTGAGGATCACCATGACGACTTCCTGGGCAGTGCCGTGCTCGATACCGGCATCACCACGATCACGGCGCCGGACCGCGAGGTGCGGGAGTGAATAGCGAAACCCTCGGCTGGAGTAGTGTCGGGGCGACATTGCTAGGAGGCCACATGACGGATGCTGAAAGCCGAGGCAGCAAGCTACAACGTGGCGTGGGCGCGGTCGAATTCAGGGTTGCTGCGAGGCTGGAGAACCTGGCCGTGCTGCGCACTCTGATCAGCGCCGTCGGGACCTTCGAGGATCTGGACTTCGATGCGGTCGCCGATCTTCGGCTGGCCGTAGACGAGGCCTGCACCCGGCTGATCCGGTCGTCGGCGCCGGGCGCCACGTTGGTAGTGGTCGTCGACGCGGGCCCGGACGGGCTCGTGGTGGAGGCCTCGACATCCTGCGACACCTATGACGTCGTCACCCCGGGCAGCTTCAGCTGGCACGTACTGAGTTCACTGACCGACGACGTGCGGACCTTCCACAACGGCCACGAGCCCGGCGGCGACGGGGGAATCTTCGGCATCGCCTTGACGGCGAGGCGGGCGGGCGCCGCACGGTGACGTCCCGAGCGGACGACGCTTCATCGTCACGGTCGAGTTCCGAATACGCCGATGTCCCGGACCTGTTCCGGAAGTTGGCGCAGCTCGATGCCGATTCCCGGGACTTCCGGCGCCAGCGAGACCGGATCGTGGAGCGTTGTCTGCCGCTGGCCGACCACATTGCCCGCCGTTTCGACGGTCGCGGCGAGTCGCGTGACGACCTCGTCCAGGTGGCACGGGTCGGGTTGGTCAACGCGGTCATCCGGTTCGACGTCGACGCCGGCTCGGACTTCGTGTCGTTCGCGGTGCCCACCATCATGGGTGAGGTTCGCCGCCACTTCCGCGATAACAGTTGGTCGGTCAAGGTTCCGCGCCGCCTCAAGGAATTGCACCTGAGGCTGGGCGCGACGACCTCGGAGCTGTCTCAGCGCCTCGGCCGCGCGCCGACCGCCACCGAGCTGGCCGCCGAACTCGGTATGGACCGCCAGGAGGTGGTCGAGGGTTTGGTGGCGGGCAGTTCCTACAACACGCTCTCGATCGACAGCGGTGGCGACGGCGGCGACATGGACGCCCCCGCGATCGTGGACAGCCTCGGTGATGTCGACACCGCGCTGGACCAGATCGAGAACCGGGAGGCGCTACGGCCCCTGCTCGCGGCACTACCGGAGCGCGAACGCACCGTACTGCTACTGCGATTCTTCGAATCGATGACGCAGACCCAGATTGCCGAGCGGATCGGCATCTCGCAGATGCATGTCTCGCGGTTGTTGGCGAAGTCGCTAGCGAAGCTGCGCGACAAGCTGGCCTAGCCGGTTCGCCTCACCGTCGAGCAGGGCGATCGCCGCGGGCACCGAATGGGTGATGGGCAGGGTGGTCTGCGGATCACATACCCGCAGCAGCCGCGATACGGCGTCGCCGGCTACCAGCGCCCACTGCGTCCTGCTCCGTGCACAGCGGGTGTTGATCGTGTTGAGTACTGAAAATGCCTCTGTGCCAACGAATTCTAATCCACTGAGGTCCAAGATCAACCGGAGCCCTCCGGTGGGGCACTGTGCGACGTAGCTGGCGAGCTGCCCGGCGTTGGACGCATCGAGCTCACCGCCCACGGCGATGACGCCGACATCTCCCTCGGCCCGCTGGATGGTGAAACGCGCGGCGCGAGGATTGTAGGAACGCAGTGCGGCCGGTCGTTCGGATCGATCTGCACCTGTGACAGTCATGGTGACTCCGTCGGTGAACGAGGACTCGTTCGCTGGCACATGTCAACTCGGGAACAACCGACGCGCAGGAGGCTTGCACGGCCTGCACGCCATCAACATTGCTACCGAGCGGCTGTTTACTCAACCTGTTTTGAACACTACCCCGCGACCGAAACCCCAACAACCAAGTCGCGGACTTCTCATAATCCTCAGGTTCGCCCCGCTGGTCGGCGGTCAGTCGGCCGGCGTCACCGGGCCACCCATGATGTTGCCGACGATCCCGCGAATGATGTTGGTGCCGTCCTCGTTTCGCAATTCCTCATACCACGCGGCGGTCTTGACGGGATCCTTGGCGTGGGTGACATCGCAGCGCTTGCGGGCGCGCAGTACAAGGTCGCCGGCCCGTTCGGCGCGGGCCTGCTGATAGGCCGCCAGGGCGGCGTGCGCGTTGTCGGGATGGTCTCGGAACGCCCATTGCAGCGCGATGGCATCCTCCATCGCCGAGCAGCCGCCCTGGCCGATATCGGGAGTGGTGTTGTGCGCCGCGTCGCCGAGAACGGCGACGCGGCCCTTCACCCAGGTGTGGAACGGGTCGAGGTCGAGAATCTCCACCCGATTGGTGGTCGTCGGGTCCAGCTTGTCGATGAGCGCCTGCACCCCCGGGGCCCAATCCGCGAAATGGTTGCGCAGCACCTCACGTGCCGAGCCGCGCTCGTAGTCCGTGCCCTGCGGTTCCACCACATCGAAGAAGAAGTAGAACCGGTTGTCGGCCACCGGCATGACCGAGACCCGTTTGCCGTCGCCGACGTAGGTGGTCCACTCCGTGGCCGGACCGATTCTCTCGTCGACCTCCACCAGTCCGTTGAAGTTCGCATAGCCGGCGTAGCGCCGGGTCACCGGCCCACCGAGCACGTACTCGCGGGTGATGGAGTTTGCGCCATCGGCGCCGATGATGACGTCGGCCGGCACCGTCGTACCGTCGGCGAACGTCGCCGTCGCCGTGTCCCCACCGTCTTCGACACCGACCATCTTCATCCCGAAGTTGATCCGGTCCAGGCCGTAGGCCTCCATCAGCATCAGCTGCAGCTCGGCCCGCGCGATGGGGTACGGCCGCTGGCCGACCTGGTCGATCAGCGGTTGCATCGAGAACCGGCACAGCGTCTCCCCGGTGTGGGCATCGACGTAGCTCATCGTATCGACGATGCCGCCGAGCCGCGCCGTCTGTTGCTCCAGGCCCAGGTAGTTGAGGCACTTCACGCCGTTGGACCACACCGAGATGGCCGCGCCCACCGGCTTGTTCTCGGTGACGCGTTCATAGACCTCGGTGTCTATCCCGATCTGCCGCAACGCGATTGCGGCGCTCATGCCGCCCATGCCCGCGCCGATGACCACCGCTTTCACTGCTCAGCTCCCTCGATAGGTGGAATAGGCGTACGGCGACAACAGAAGTGGTACATGGTATTTGGCTGTCGGATCGGTGACTTCGAAAGCGATCACCACCTCGGGGTAGAACCCCCTGACGCCCTGCGCGGCGAAATAGGTGCCGGTGTCGAATTGCAGTCGGTAGATGCCGGCGCTGAGATCGGAGCCGAAGTCGGCGACCCGACCGTCGGCGTCGGTGGTCGCGTGCGCGCTGATCCGGCCGGCCGGACCGGTCAAGGTCACCGCGACGCCGGCCGCCGGGCGCCCGCTCACCGCGTCCAGTACGTGGGTACTCAGGTGTGCCATGGGGTCACTCTCGCCGGTCAGGTCTGGTCATCGGGCTCGCTCAACATCCGTTGCAGCCGCGGCCGGTTGATCTTGGCCAGCTCGTTGCGCATTACCCGGCGTTCGGTATCGGGGTCGTTGTGCAGACGTTCGACCAGGATGGCCAGCAGCTCATCGGCCGAGCGGCCGCTGGCGCATACCAGGTAGACGTAGCCGAACTTGTCCTCGTACTCACGATTACGGGCGACCAGCTCGGCGCGGATGTCCGCGCCGGCATCGCCCACGCCCGCCTGTTCACGGGCTGAGGACGGGTTGTCGGGCTTGGCGCCGATGCGCGGATGTCCGTCCAGCGCGGCGTCGAGCTCGGCGTCTGGCAGTTCGGCAAGCACCCGGTCGGCACGGTCCAGCATGGCGTCGATATCGGGGAACGGGGCGCCGGCCAGCACCCGGCGCGCCCAGATGGTCGACGAACACACTTCGAACAGAAGATGCATCTGCTGGCGGGCGGTGAGCCGGTTAAAGCCGTCGAGGCCGGTGGATCTCACGTCAGCTCGTTGAGACGGCTGAACCGCGCCGCGGCGATCGGGTTGGCATCGGCGACGAGGTCGGAGAACCGGTAGTTGACGATCTTGGCGATCTCGATCAGCGCGAACGCCTTCTCGGCACCCGGCGAGTTGTCGATGCGCGTCCAGCCATTGCGCAGAACGCGGTCGAAGTGCTCGGTCTCCCGCGCGCAGATCACCAACGGGAAGCCGAAGTGTTCGCGATAGGCGGTGGCCAATTCCACGACCTCATTGTGGTCGTCCTCGGCCAGATTGCTCAGCGCGACATGGTCGACGGCCAGCGCATGCCCGGTCTCGTCCTCGGCGCCCAGCGACGGAAACGCCCGGATGAGCTCCAGTTGCTGTTCCGATGAGCCGGTCAGCACGGCATCCTGGAATGCCTCCCGCAGTGCCCTGGTGTCGTCGAACGGCCGCTGCTCGAACGCGCGCTCGATCGCCCAGGGCACGTCCTGCACCACGTGGCCGAACACCTCGGTGAAGCGTTCCTTGGTCATTGCGTTGACTTCGTCGAGGCTGATCGTGCCGTCGCCGGCGACCCGCGGCCCGCGCGAACCGAGGTGGAAGAACACGATGTTGAGCAGGATCGCGGCGATCGCGCCGATGCTGATACCGCTGCCGAACAGCAGGTCGATGCCCGCGGGCATGGCCTTGGAAACGTCCGGGTAGCTGGTCACCCACAGCGCCACGGCGAGGCTGGTCGTGACGATGATGAGGTTGCGGTGGTCGGTGAAATCCACTTTGCCCAGTGTCTGGATGCCGACCACCGCGACGGTGGCGAACAGGGTCAGCGCGGCACCGCCCAGCACCGGGTTCGGGATCGATGACACGATCGCGGCGACTTTGGGCAAGAAGCCGAGGATGATCATGATGACGCCGGCGGCGGCCACCACCCATCGGCTCTTGACGCCGGTCAGCCGCACCAGGCCGACGTTCTCGGAGAACGCGGTGTAGGGGAACGAGTTGAAGATGCCGCCGATTGTGGTGGCCAGGCCATCGGCGCGAAGCACGTTGCCGATGTCGGCGGCCTTGACGCGTTTGCCGACGATTTCGCCGGTGGCGATGGTGCTGCCGGTGGACTCCACCGCGGTGATCATCAGCACGATGATCATCGTGAGGCAGGCCACGAAGTCGAACTTGGGCATGCCGAACAGGAACGGCTGGGTGAACCCGACCACCCCGGCTTCGCCGACCTTGTCGAAGTTCATGTCACCCAGTGCGTAGGCCACCGTGCAGCCGATGACCAGGCCGAGCAGCACCGCGATCGTCGCGACGAAGCCGCGGAAGAGCCGCTGGATCGCCACGATGATCGCGATGGTGCCCAGCGCGTACAGAAACCATTTGATGTTTGTCGGGTCGTGTTCCCCGGTATGGGGGTTGGTCACGGCGTCGCCGGCGCCGACCGGGACCAGGCACAGACCGATGATGGTGATGAGGGTGCCGGTGACGACGGGCGGGAAGAACCGCAGCAGCCTGATGAAGATCGGTGCGATCAGGAAGGTGAAGACGCCGGCCACGATCACCGCGCCGTACACGTAGAGCAGGCTGGGAGCTCCGCCGCCGTTTGCCAGCCCGATCGCGATGATCGGCGAGACGCCGGCGAAGGTGACGCCTTGCAGCAGTGGCAGGCGTACGCCGATCTTCCAGAACCCGACCGCCTGGATGATCGAGGCGATGCCGCAGGTGAACAGGTCGGCTGTGATCAGCTTGACCAGGTCCTCCTGGGGCAGTTCGATTGCACCCGCGATGATGATGGGCACCAGGACCGCGCCGGCGTAGAACGCCACCACGTGCTGAAAACCGTAGGTCGCCAGCTTCGGGACCGGCAGCATCTCGTCGACCGGGTGCACGCGCTTCTTCTGGACCTGGGTTACCGGGGCGGACATGGTCTCAGAATCGTCTAGGTTCACAATGTTCGCATGTCGAAGACGCCCCGGCGGGCGGGCGCCGCGGCCGGCGTGCTACTGGCAGCTGGGGCGGGCACTCGCTACGGGATGCCGAAAGTGCTTGCTGCCCAGGGTAAGTGGCTTCGTTCCGGGGTCGCAGCCCTAGCCGGCGGTGGGTGTGAGGATGTGGTGGTCGTGCTGGGTGCTGCCGTCGTCGACGTTCCCGCCCCGGCGCGCGCGGTGCTTGCGCAGGACTGGCGGCGCGGGCCCGGTGCGTCCCTTCGAGCGGGGCTGGAGTCGGTTCCCGAGGCCGACTTCGCCGTCGTGCTCACCGTCGACACCCCCGACATCGGCGCCGATGTGGTGAGCCGCGTGCTCGCCGCCGCCCGCGCGGTGCCCAGCGGGATCGCGCGCGCCCGCTACGGTCGGCGGCCGGGTCATCCCGTCGTCATCGCGCGCCGCCATTGGCCAGCCCTGCTCGGTGCACTGCGCGACGGGGAAGGGGCACGGGGCTTCCTGGCGGGCCGCGATGACGTCCGGGCCGTCGACTGCGCGGACCTGGCCGGCGGCGCCGATATCGACACCCCTGCAGATCCGGACTAGCTCCGAAGGAGCAGACTGAGCGCGGTCGCGGCAAACCGGCGTACCGCCTGGGCGGCCACCGCCGCGGCGTCGGCGTGGTGGGCGCGGGAACGCGTCGCCAGCGTGCCGGCCCGCGGATCGACCGTCACCTCGGCGAGCAGTTCGCCGGTGGTCGGTTCACACACCGCCCACGAGTAGCCGGTGTCGGAGGCCCACTGTGCGGTGCGCATGCTGACATAGTCCGGGTCGGTCTCACCGAGTTCGGCCAGTGCGGGGCGGTCGTCGATGCGGTCGTCGGCGCGCAGTGCGCGCAGATACCATGCGCCGGCATTGATTTCGACGGGCTGCATGCGCCTAGTGGCGGCGGCCGTAGAGGCTGATGCCCAG
>Ga0210086_1000711_pt1 | contig 18445 bp, 17 predicted proteins | sample China_Galinas_PW_3_FD_184867 | JGI IMG/M metagenome (GOLD analysis project Ga0210086, IMG submission 184867) | Wetland microbial communities from San Francisco Bay, California, USA, that impact long-term carbon sequestration - China_Galinas_PWB_D2... | ecosystem: Environmental > Aquatic > Marine...
GCGCGCATGCAACGTTCGGCCCCGTCGCCGTCTTCCGCCGGCGAGGTGATGTGGTAGGCGTCGCCCGAGAGGCCGTAGCCGATGACCTCCCCGTAGATGGTGGCGCCGCGCGCCAGCGCATGCTCGCGCTCCTCCAGCACGACGATGCCGGCGCCCTCGCCGATGACAAAGCCGTCGCGGTCGCGGTCATAGGGGCGGGACGCCTGCCCAGGCCGGTCGTTGAAGCCGGTCGACAGCGCCCGGCAGGCGGCGAAGCCGGCGAGCGACAGGCGGTTGACCGGCGACTCGGTGCCGCCGGCCACCATCACGTCGGCGTCGCCGAGCGCGATGAGGCGTGACGCATCGCCGATGGCGTGGGCGCCGGTCGAGCAGGCCGTCACCACGGCGTGGTTCGGACCCTTGAGCTGGTGGCGGATGGAGACCTGGCCCGAGGCAAGGTTGATCAGCCGGCCGGGTATGAAGAAGGGGCTGATCCGCCGCGGTCCGCGGTCGCGCAAGGTGATCGAGGCATCGTAGATGCCGCCGATCCCGCCGATACCCGACCCGATCATCGTGCCGGTCGCGCACTGGTCCTCGTAGGTGGCGGGATGCCACCCGGCATCGTCGAGCGCCTGGTCGGCGGCAGCCATGGCGTAGATGATGAAGTCGTCGACCTTGCGCTGCTCCTTCGGCTCCAGCCACTCGTCGGGATCGAACTTGCCTTCCGAGCCCGGGCCGCGCGGAACCTGGCAGGCGATCTGGCACGCGAGGTCGTCGACCGGAAAGTCGGTGACCCTCCCTGCCCCGCTCTGGCAGGCAAGCAGCCGCTCCCACGTCGCCTCGACCCCGCAGCCAAGCGGGGTGACCAGGCCAAGACCCGTGACGACAACACGCCTCATGGGGCAACTCGACTCCGGCCTCGCCAGACCCGGTGCTCTGTCACTGCCGAAGCGCCTTGTTCAGGCCGCGTTCTTCTCGAGGAATTTGACTGCGTCGCCGACGGTCAGGATCGTCTCGGCCGCGTCGTCCGGAATCTCGACGCCGAACTCCTCCTCGAACGCCATGACCAGTTCGACCGTGTCGAGACTGTCGGCGCCGAGATCGTCAATGAAGCTGGCGTTTTCCGTCACCTTGTCCGCGTCGACTCCCAGATGCTCGACGACGATCTTTTTTACCCGTTCAGCGATATCGCTCATCTTGTCAGAACCTCAGTTGCCTAAACATGATCAACCCCGAAGAGCCGTCCCTCCGCGAGCGATCGGTCTTGGCCTGCGCACGGGAACGGGAAAAAATCGCCCGAAATACTCGGTGCGGCGTCGGCGCAGCTGCCGATCGACCGGGGTTACGGTGAGCCGCCCGGACGCCGGCATTGCGGCCGGTCGTAACACACTTTACGGACCTTGACCAGCGGCCGGGACGGCTTGCGAACCCCTTCCCGACGGATCGGGGACGGCTCGTTTTCTTCTTTTAAATCATGGCCATACCACCATTGACGTGGATCGTTTGACCGGTGACATAGGCCGCCTCCTCGCTCGCCAGATAGACGGCGGCGGAAGCGATCTCCTCGACCGTGCCGAGCCGCTTCATCGGCACGCGCTGGAGGATCGATTCCTTCTGCTTGTCGGTCAGCGCGTCGGTCATCGACGAAGCGACGAAGCCCGGCGCGATGCAGTTGGCGGTGACGCCGCGGCTCGCCACTTCCTGGGCGAGCGCCTTGGTCATGCCGATGAGGCCGGCCTTCGAGGCGGCGTAGTTGCCCTGGCCGGCATTGCCGGTCATCGCGACCACCGACGAGAGGGAAATGATTCGGCCGTTGCGACGGCGCATCATGCCCATCAGCACCGCACGGGAAAGCTTGAACGCCGCCGTCAGATTGACGGCGATGACCTTGTTCCAGTCGTCGTCGGAGATCCGGACGAACAGCGTGTCGCGCGTGAGGCCGGCATTGTTGACCAGGATGTCGAGATCGCCGATGACGGCCTCCGTCTCCGGCACCAGCCGGTCCACCGCCTCACCATCGGAGAGGTCGCAAGGCAGCACGTGGCAGCGCTCGCCGAGTTCCGCGGCCAGCGCGTCGAGCACCTCACGGCGAGTGCCCGAGATCCCCAGGATGGCGCCCTGTCGATGCAGCGCCCTTGCGATGCCGCCGCCGATGCTGCCGGTGGCGCCGGTGACCAGAGCGCGCTTGCCGGTCAGCTCAAACATGGCCCACCTCGCCGGTTGCGAATTGTGCCGCCAGCGCCTCGATCTCATCGGGCGTGCCGGCGGTTACCGTCTCCGCCCCGTCGGCGATTCGCTTAGCGAGCCCGGAGAGGACCTTGCCGGCGCCGACCTCGACGAAGCGATCGATCCCGTTTTCGGCGAGCCAGGCGATCGATTCGCGCCAGCGGACGATCGCCGTGACCTGGGTCACCAGATTGCGGCGGATCGCTTCCGGGTCGCTGACCGGGCCGGCGGTCACGTTGGCGACCAGCGGAACCACCGGCGTCCGCAGCGAAGCCCGCGCCAGCGCCTCCTCCATCACTTTCGCCGCCGGCGCCATCAGGGCACAATGAAATGGTGCGCTGACCGGCAGCAGGACGGCCCGCCTTGCGCCGCGCGCCTTGGCGATTTCGACCGCCCGCTCCACCGCTGCCTTGTTGCCGGAAACGACGACCTGACCGCCGCCGTTGTCATTGGCGGCCGAGCAGACCTCCCCTTCTGCCGCTTCGGCGGCAAGGGCGTTGACGGTGTCGAGGTCGAGGCCGATCAGGGCCGCCATCGCGCCGACGCCCACGGGCACGGCCTCCTGCATGGCGCGCCCGCGAATGCGAAGCAGCCGGGCGGCATCGGCCACGGTCAGGCTTTCCGCGGCGGCTAGCGCCGAATATTCGCCGAGGGAATGACCGGCAACGTAGGCGACCCTGTCGCCGATCTTGACGCCGCGCGCGGCAAGCACGCGGGTGGCGGCGAGGCTGACGGCCATCAGCGCCGGTTGGGCGTTCGCGGTCAGCGTCAGCGTCTCGGCCGGACCCTCCCAGATGATCGACGAGAGCCGCTCGCCAAGCGCCTCGTCCACCTCGTCAAAGACCGCGCGCGCCTCGGGATAGGCGTCGGCGAGAGCCTTGCCCATGCCGACCGTCTGGCTGCCTTGCCCCGGAAACGTGAATGCCGTCGCCATCCGCGCGGATTTGCCCCTGTCGCGCCGGTGAGAAAAAAAATTCGGGCCTTTGAGCCTGTTTGGGCCTGCCATGTCAAGCACCGCCTAGCCGGCTGGGCGTCGTCTCATCAAGCCAGGCCCGGCGGGAGCACGCAGCCGGCTTGCTTTTCCCGGTTGGTTGCGTATAACCGCGCCGTCCAATCGGACCCCGGCCGGGGGCTGAACGGAAGCGCGGGGCCTTCCCGCGAGGATCGACAGGCGGTCCGTCTTCCGGTGTCTCCGCTCTCGAAGTTTCGAGCGAGCCTTTCCATATGAAGGCTTCGCGAGGCTTGGCGCCGGCGAACCACAGGAAAGGCAACGATGCCCTTATACGAGCATGTGTTTCTGGCGCGGCAGGACGTTTCCTCCCAGCAGGTGGAAGCCCTTGTCGACCAGTTCAAATCGGTGATCGAGGAAAACGGCGGCTCGGTCGCCAAGGTCGAGGGGTGGGGCCTGAAGTCCCTCGCCTACCGGATCCGCAAGAACCGCAAAGCCTATATGACGCTGATGAACATCGACGCGCCGCCGGCCGCGGTCGCCGAGATGGAGCGCCAGCAGCGCATCCACGAGGACGTGCTGCGCTCGCTGACCCTCAAGGTCGACGAATTCGAGGAAGGCCCGTCCGTGATGATGCAGAAGCGCGATCGGGACGACCGGCGCGACGACCGCCGGGGCGGCGGCCGGTTTGGCGATCGACCACCCCGCCGCGATGACCGCCCGCGCTCGGACGACGGCGACGACAGACCTGGCGCTTCGGATGAAGGAGATTCCGACTGATGGTCGACATCAACCAGCTTCCCACCCGCCGGCCGTTCTTCCGCCGCCGCAAGACCTGCCCGTTCTCCGGCGCCAACGCCCCGAAGATCGACTACAAGGACGTGCGGCTGCTCCAGCGCTACGTTTCGGAGCGCGGCAAGATCGTCCCGTCGCGGATCACCGCGGTGTCGGCGATCAAACAGCGCGAGCTCGCCCGCGCCATCAAGCGGGCGCGTTTCCTCGGCCTCCTGCCCTACGTGATCAAGTAGGCAGGCAGCCGTCACGGTAGTTGGGGCATGGCCGGCAGAGCCGCGACCTGCCCCTAACCGCCCCTGCGGCGGGACAGCGAGGGACCATGGTTCAGACAGTCCTTGTCGGACTCGTTTCCGGTGTCGCCGGAGCGCTGCTCTACTTGTCGCCGCTCGGCGGCACCCTCCTCGCCTTCCCGCTCTTCATCCTTTGCGGATTGCCGATCGCCATTGCCGGGCTCGGCTGGGGCATGCTGTCCGCCTCGATCGCCACCGCCACGGCGGGGGTGCTCGCCGTCATCGCGGTCTCGGGCGCCGGCGCCGTGGTCTACCTGGCGCTGTTCGGCGGGCCGATCCTGTGGATGTGCCGGCTCACCCTTTTATCGCGGCAAGCGGAACAGGACGTCGAGTGGTACCCCATCGGCCGCATCCTGTTCCAGGGCGCCATTGCCGCCGCCATCGGGGTCATCGTCGTCGGTTTCATCATCGGCTACGACCCGGCAACCCTGACCGAGGAAATCGCCACCGCGCTGGTAGCCTGGTTCGCCCAGGCGCCCGACGTCAGCGCACCGCCGACGTTGAATGAAGTCGAGCCCTTCGTCCGGTTCAACGTTCTGGCGATGCCGTTCACCCTGTCGGCCATCGTCGTCGTCGTCCTTGTTTTCAACATGTGGCTGGGGGCGCGGATCGCTGAAGCGTCGGGGCGGATGCGGCGGCCGCGGGAGCGCCTGTGGACCGCGTCCCTGCCGCGGGAGGCGGCGATCGTCTTCGGTGCGGCAGTGCTCGCGAGCCTGCTGCCGGGCGCGATCGGCCATGCGGCGGGCGCGTTTGCCGGAGCTTTCGGTGGCGCCCTGGCGCTGATCGGCCTCGCGGTTCTCCACGCAACCACGGTGGGCAACGACCTCCGGACGCTGATTCTGGTCGCCGTCTACGTCCTCATCATCCTCTTCGGAATCCCGATCCTGCTCCTCGCGGTGCTCGGGCTCGCCGAAACCTTCCTCCACTTCCGCGCCCGCCGTTTGCGCGGCGCTTCCAAGAACGAATGACTGAGAAGGAGCATTGTCATGGAAATCATCCTGCTTGAGCGGATCGCCAGACTGGGACAGATGGGCGATGTCGTCCGCGTCCGCGACGGCTACGCCCGCAACTTCCTGCTGCCGCAGGGCAAGGCGCTGAGGTCCACCGAAGAGAACCGCAAGCGGTTCGAGGCACAGCGCGTCCAGCTCGAGGCGCGCAATCTCGATCGCAAGAAGGAGGCCGACGGCGTCGCCGAGAAGCTCAACGGCCAGTCCTTCATCGTCATCCGTCAGGCTGGCGAGACGGGCCAGCTCTACGGGTCGGTCACCACCCGCGACCTGATCGAAGTGCTCGACAACGGCGGCTTCAGCGTCGGCCGCAACCAGGTCGAGCTCAACCAACCGATCAAGACCATCGGTCTCCATACTGTTGTCATCGCCCTTCACCCCGAGGTCGAGGCGGAGATCACCGTCAACGTCGCACGAAGCGAGGACGAGGCCGGGCGTCAGGCCCGCGGCGAGGACCTTACCATCTTCGCCGAGGAGGCCGAGGAGGAGGCGGAAGAGGCCGAAGCGGCAGCCGAATCGGACGTCGAGGCCGAAGCCGTCTTCGAAGAAGCAGCCGCCGGGGCCGCGCCGGACGAGGAGACCGCGGGTTCCTGAGACCCGTCGCCACCGGCCGCCTCCCCAAGGCGGCCCGCGGTTGAGAAGGCGGAGCAACCCGTATTAACTTCGCCGCCAACGGCCATCGGGGAGTGGCAACCCGATCTTCCCTGGCACCTCACCGGCAAGAGGCGCTGACATGAACACGCTGCTGAAGAGCTTCCTGACCCGGACGATCCGCAAGGGGTCGCTCACCGCCATCGATTCCGGCGGCCGCAAGCACACCTTCGGCGACGGGACCGGCATCCCGACCCGCATCCGCTTCACCCGCGCGAGCGCCGAGCGGAACGTCATCCTCAATCCCGGCCTCAAGCTCGGCGAGGAGTTCATGGACGGCGGCGCCGTCTTCGAGGAGGGGTCGATCTACGACTTCCTCGAGATCGTGTTCGTCAACATGAACTCCTACTACCCGACGAAGCTGATGCGGATCGGGGCGGCGCTTCGCTACTCGACCCGGCGCCTCAGGCAGATGAACAGCCAGCGGCGGGCGCGTCGCAACGTCGCCCACCATTACGACCTCGACGGAAGGCTCTACTCGCTCTTCCTCGACAACGACCTGCAATACTCGTGCGCCTATTTCGAGGAAGGCGAGACCGACCTCGAGGTTGCCCAGCTTGCCAAGAAGCGACACCTCGCGTCGAAACTCGCCCTCGAGCCGGGCCAGAAGGTGCTCGACATCGGCTCCGGGTGGGGCGGACTCGGGCTCTATCTCGCCGAGCGGTGCGGGGTCGACGTCACCGGCGTCACCCTGTCGGAAGAGCAGCACGCCACGTCGAACCGACGCGCCGACGAGCGCGGCCTTTCCGATCGTGCCCGCTTCCTCCTCCAGGACTACCGCGCCGTCAAAGGGCCGTTCGACCGCATCGTCTCGGTCGGCATGTTCGAGCATGTCGGTGTCGGCCACTACCGCGAGTTCTTCAAAGCCTGCCGCGATCTCCTGACCGCCGACGGCGTTCTGCTGCTCCATTCGATCGGCCGCTTCGACGGGCCGGGCGACACCAATGTCTGGATCCAGAAATACATCTTCCCCGGCGGCTACATCCCGGCCGTGTCGGAGGTGGTGCCGGCGATCGAGCGCACCGATCTCAAGATCACCGATGTCGAGATCCTGCGGCTCCACTACGCCAAGACGCTGCGCATCTGGCGCGAGCGCTTCATGGCCCATCGCGACGAGGTGAAGCGAATCTACGACGAGCGCTTCTGCCTGATGTGGGAGTACTATCTGGCGGCCTCCGAGGTCTCGTTCCGCTACTGGGACCTGATGAACTTCCAGATCCAGGTGACCCGCGACCAGAACGCCCTGCCGCTCACCCGCAACTATATGGGGGAGGCCGAGGAGAAACTGAGGGCCGCCGACGAGCAGGCCGAGACGCGCGCCGCCCTCAAGATCGCCGGCGAATAACGCCTCCGCCGGGACACCGGGATGCGCGTTCCGACGCACGAGTCGAATCGCACCCCTCGCTGCCTGAGTCGGCAAGCACCAAGCGATTTATTGCCGCCCGCTTTGTGGACGAGGGTGGATTGCGGGTGGTGCCCGAGCCGCGGCGACGGCCCCCTTCCCCCGACTCGCCGACAGGATTAAGAAATCCCTAAGGCGTGGCGAATCGCCGTCACGCCTCTTTGAGCTCCGGCCATGCCGGGCGTTGGTGTCTCCGGTTTCATCGGGGGAATGTGTGAGGGGCGCGAGCGTCGGGCTGCGTCGGCGCCTCGCCAGCGGGAATCGCTCCCGCCACGAAAGGAGTGACTTCGGGAATGGCGTTTGCGGCTCACGCGATCAGTGAACGGACCGAGAGCTATCGCGCCGCGCCGCAGAACGTGGAGGTCGAGCAGGCGCTGCTCGGCGCCATGCTCATCAACAACGAGGCGTTCTACCGGGTCTCGGACTTTCTTCAGCCGGACCATTTCTTCGAGCCGGTGCACCGCCGCATCTACCAGGTGGCGGGCGAGCTGATCCGCGCCAGCAAGGTGGCGAGCCCGGTCACCATCAAGACCTTCCTGCCGGCCGATCTCGCCATCGGCGACATCAACCTCGCCCAGTACGTCGCGCGGCTGGCGGCGGAAGCGACGACCATCATCAACGCCGAGGACTACGGCCGCATCATTTATGACCTCGCCATCCGCCGGGCGCTGATCGGCGTCGGCGAGGAGATGGTCAACGTCGCCTACGACTCGCCGGTCGACAAGCCGCCGCGCGAGCAGATCGAGGACGCCGAGAAGCGCCTCTTCGACCTCGCCGAGCGCGGTAACTACGGCAGCGGCTTCCACGCCTTCGAGACGGCGCTCCTCACCGCCATCGACATGGCGAGTGCCGCCTACCAGCGCGACGGCCATCTGTCCGGCCTCGCCACCGGGCTCGATGACCTCGACCGGCTGATGGGCGGGCTGCAGCCGTCGGACCTGATCATCCTTGCCGGCCGGCCGGGCATGGGCAAGTCCTCGCTCGCCACCAATATCGGCTTCAACATCGCCCGCAACTGGCGGGGCGAGGTGCAGGCCGACGGCACGACCAAGACCGTCGACGGCGGCATCGTCGGCTTCTTCTCGCTGGAAATGTCGTCGGAGCAGCTCGCCACCCGCATCATCGCCGAGCAGTCGGGGGTGTCGTCGGCCGATATCCGCCGTGGCCGTATCACCGAAGAGCAGTTCTCCCACATCGTCGCCGCCGCCCGCGAGATGAACCGGGTGCCGCTCTATCTCGACCAGACCGGCGGCCTCACCATCGGCCAGCTCTCCGCCCGGGCGCGGCGGCTGAAGCGCCAGCGCGGGCTCGACCTCCTCATCGTCGACTACATCCAGCTGCTGCAGGGCTCGCACCGGCGCGGCGCCGACAATCGCGTGCAGGAAGTCACCGAAATTACCAACCAGCTCAAGGCGCTGGCCAAGGAACTTAATGTGCCGATTCTGGCGCTGTCGCAGCTGTCGCGCCAGGTGGAGAGCCGCGACGACAAGCGCCCGCAGCTTTCCGACCTTCGCGAATCCGGCTCGATCGAGCAGGACGCCGACGTGGTGCTGTTCGTCTTCCGCGAGGAATATTACCTGAAGAACAAGGAGCCGAAGCCCGGCACCATCGAATACGAGCAGTGGCAGGACGAGATGTCCCAGGTCCACGGCATCGCCGAGGTGATCATCGGCAAGCAAAGGCATGGCCCTACCGGCACGGTCAGGCTACTCTTCGAGGATCGGCTCACCCGTTTCTCGAACCTGGCGCAGGAAGACCATCTGCCCGTGCCCTTCGGTTCGTGACCGAACCCCGGCGAAGGACCAAGATGATCTTCAAGGCACTCTTCGGCAAGAAGGACAGCGGCGGCGTCGAAGTCGGCGGCACCAAGGAGCTCCTCCACCTCACCTGCCCGGTGAACGCCCCGGTCGATCGCGCCTTCGCGGTGTTCGTCGACGAGCTCGATCGCTGGTGGCCGCGCGACTACACCTGGGGCAAGGACAAGCTCAAGACGATTGGCATCGAGCCGAAGATGGGCGGCGCCTGCTTCGAGGAGGAGGCCGACGGCAGCCGCCAGGTGTGGGGCACGGTGCTTGCCTTCGATCGCCCGTCGCACATCGTGTTCGCCTGGCAGATCACCCCCGACCGCGCGCCCGAGCCGAACGAGGCGGCGGCGAGCCGCGTCGACGTCCGCTTCTCCCCCGGCGAGGACGGCGGCACCAACGTGCTGGTCGTCCACCGCGACTTCTTCCGTCACGGCGAGGGGTGGGAGAAATACCGCGAGCAGATGGCCTCGAAGCAGGGCTGGCCGGCGATTATCGACCACTACGCCAAGGCGGTGGAGAGCCTTAACGCTTAAGACCCTGAAGGTCCTTCTCGGTCGGCTTCGTTCCTGTCGGTCTGAGGCGCTTCGAAGGACACGCCCACTCCCACCGTTCCAACCAAGAACGCCAGCCCAAAGAAGGCAAGTGCAATCAGTATGCCTAGTTTAATGACGACCGGTGCACCAGAGTAATTTTGTTCGACATAAATAACATACCAAATAAAAGATGTGGTAGAAACTATTCCAGCGCCTAGCGCTGACAGTACTCTCGGCCAAAAGCCTTCGATCTTATTTCTTAGCTCTTGTCCGACAACGTAGCCGGCCATCGCGCCGATTGCAGAAATGATACGAAGAACATCTAGTCCCTCGGGAATCAGGATGCCATATGACATAACATATGCAACAAACCCGAAAACTCCGACAATAATACCACCGAATTCAAACTTCGCGACCGGTCTCACAGCACCTCAGCCCGCGTAAAGGGGAACAGAAAAGAACGCGGTCCCTATCAATCTTTTCTCTTTGTCAAGTATTACGATCGGTGATGACGTCATTTCTGCGGAAACCGGCAATTCTAGAGAAATGTCTTTCAGAGGACCCTTCACGAAAATTATACTGTATTTATCCAATAGCGGAATGGTTTCAAAAGTTTGTTCTATTTCAGAGTCATTCGCGAAGTCGCGATAGCTGGTAAGCGCAACCGCCCCGCCCTGTCCTTCAGCAGCATTCAAGAAATCCGAAGCTATTTGTGGTCTAAGTATCTCCGAAAGACCCGATAGGCCTACGTAAATGTCCTGTGGGGAAATTACTTCAACGTTCTTTAATATATTATCAGAGATATAGAAATTAATCGTTACTGAGATTACATTCAATTTCTTTTGTTCATCTTCATAAGCAGTCTGGACGGTTGATGAGATCGTGTTGCTGGCTCTTTTTTCATTGATTCGCATGTATACGGCCGCTTGCTGCGTTTGAGTGCCGTAGACTATCGGCGCGTCAGTGTCCTTTCCGTAAGCGGAAACAGGATATTGGTTGCAATATGCCTCATTTGGCGGAAGCGGATTGGCAATCCCGATTCTGATGCCAGCCTTCTTCCAGGTCGCTGAGAGCGACTTGTCAGAGCCGTTGTTTACGATGAAGTTCCAAATCCATGCTTGGGCGTCGTTGACATCGACATCCGATCCCCATTCGAATTTGCCATATTCGTTATCGACCGGTCCACGCACGGCACTCGGTGCGGTGCCGTCAAAACCGTTAAGGTCACAACCAGCACGCGCCGTCGTCGTGATTAAGAGGGCCGCAAGAAATAGTATACCTCGCACGATACTACCCTCCCGCCAACATTCGCCTGTAGATTGCATACACCGAAATAGTGCACGGTGACAACCGACAATGCCTTCAAACCTCGAATTCAACCGAGAGTCTTGGTCGCCCGGTAGAGCGCGCGAAAAACCGCCTGCCGCCCGGCATAGGCCTCGGCAAGCATCGCGTCCGGCGCGATGATCTCCTCCACATCCGGGCTGGTGCAAGTCTCGGCCACCGACGCGCCGGTCGCCGCGATGATCGCCGTGCGCGCCGCGCCGAGGGCCGGCCCCAGCTCGGCGGAGCGGTAGCGCACCAGCGGGCGGTTGAGCACCGAGGCGACGATCCGCGCCCAGAAGCGGCTCCGCGAGCCGCCGCCGATGAAGGCCGGCCGCGCCACCCGCGCACCGGCCGCGTCGAGGCAGTCCTGCGCGTCGCGCAGCGAAAAGGCGACGCCTTCGAGGACGGCCTGGATCAGGTCGCCGCGTCCGCGCGCCTGATCGAGGCCGAAGAAGGCGCCGCGCGCGTCCGGATCGTTGTGGGGGGTGCGCTCCCCGGTGAGATAGGGCAGGAAGATCACCGGCGAGGGACCGCGATATTCGCGTTCGACCGCCGCGAGGGCGGCGTCGGTGTCAGTGTCGCCGAGGAGCCGCATCAGGAACGCCAGGCAGCTTGCCCCGTTGAGGAGCGCGCCCATCTGGTACCACCGGCCGGGAACGCAATGGGCGAAGTTGTGGATCAGCGTTTCCGGCTTCGGCGCATATCGGTCCTCCGCCACCACATAGACCCCGGCGGTGCCGAGCGAGATGAAGCCGGCTCCCGGCTCGACGCAGCCGACGCCGGCCGCACCGGTGCCGCCATCCCCCCCGCCGCCGGAGACCGGGATGCCGGCCGGAAGCCCGAGTTTTGCGGCTACCGTCGCGCTCAATTGGCCCGAAACCTCGGTCCCCTCGACCAGGCGCGGCAGCTGGCCCGCGTCGAGGCCAACCGCCGCCACCGTCCGCTCCGACCATCGCCGTGGGGCTTCGTCGAGGAGCTGGGTACCCGCCGCATCCGACATATCGGTGACGGTCTCGCCGGTGAGCCAGAGCCGCACATAGTCTTTGGCGAGCATGATGCAGGCGATCCCGCCGAAGACGTCCGGCTCGCTGTTCCGGATCCACAGGAGCTTCGCCGCCGTCAGCCCCGGCATGGCGATCACGCCGGTGATTTCCGCGATGTCGGGAACCTCGGCGGTGAGCGCGGCGCACTCGGCCGCACCGCGGCCGTCGTTCCACAGGATCGCGTTGCGAAGCGGCTTGTGGTCGGCGCCCAGCGCGACGAGCGAGTGCATCTGTCCCGACAGGCCGATCGCCGCGACCTTCGCATAGGCCTGCGGCGCGACCCGCCTGACCTCGTCGAGCACTTTCTCTACGGCTGCGACCCAGGCGTCCGGCGCCTGCTCGCGCAAACCCGGTGCCGGGCTGAGCGTCGGATGGCCCACCGAAGCGCTGGCGAGCAGCCTCTGCCGGTCGTCGACGAGGATCGCCTTGACCGCCGTCGTGCCGACGTCGATGCCGAGGAAGCTCATGGCCGGACTTCGGCGAGGAGCGCCAGCGCCGCCCCTTCGTCGGTGACCAGCGTGTTGCAGCCGATCCGCCGCATCGCCGCCCGGATCGCCGTCGCGCGCCCTGCCCCGCCGGAGGCGATCACCACGTGCCCGGCCGTGGCGAGATCGTCGAGCGGCACGCTCATCACGCGATCGTTGAGGGGATGCGGCACGCTCCGTCCGTCCGCGTCGAGAAAGTTGCAGAGCACGTCGGCGACCGCGCCGAGCCCGGCGAGTTCGCCGAGTTCGCCGGCCGGGACCATTGTCGCGGCCTGCGACTGATCGGGACCGCCGAGCCCGCCGACGCCGACCACCGCGATGTCCAGCGCGCGGCCAAGGCGGTAGAGGGCATCGAGCCCGCAGTCCTCGATCAGGCGTCGCCGCGTCTCCGCGGAGTCGACAAAGGCCGGCGCGATGAACAGGTAACAGTCGGCACCGAACTGGCTCGCCACCCGCCACGAATATTCGAGCGGATTGCTGCCGCGCGCCTCGACCGTGCCGCCGACCAGCGACACCACTTTCACCCCGTCGCGGCGGAGCGGCCTGAGGCTCGCCAGCGAGGCCGTCAGCGTCCGTCCCCAGCCGACGCCGATGGTCTGGCCGTCGCTCGCCACCTCCGACAGGAAGCGGCCGAGGGCCACCCCGACGGAGCGGATGGCCATCTGCTCATCGGCGCCGGGGACGACGATCGCCTCGTCGAGACCGAAGGTTTGCTCGAGCCGGAGCGCCAGTTCGACGCAGTCCTTCTCCCCCTCGCCGATCCAGATCTGGACCTCGCCGCGCTCGCGCGCCTCGGCGAGCAGGCGGATCACGCTGCCGCGGCTCAGGCCGAGCCGTTCGGAAACCTCCTTCTGGGTGAGGCCGTGGCTGAAATAGAGCCAGGCCGCCCGCAATCGGAGCGAAGCATCGTCGCCCAGCTGGCCGGCCGCCGCGGCGCGGCGAAGCCTGGTCACGGCCGGGTGCCGCCGGCTTCGGCGAGGAAGGCCCGGAGCAGCGCGTTCACTTCCCCATTGCCTTCGATATGGGGCAGGTGACCGGCCCCCTCCACCACGTGGAGCGCCGCACCCAGCGAGGCTGCGCTGTCCTCGGCGAGCGGATTGATGGTGTCGCTGTCGCCCCACACCATCGCCTTCGGCAAAGGACGCGCGGCCAGCGCGCCCACCGCCGGCGCCAGGTCGCGATGCACGTCGACAAGGTTTTCGGCCACCTTGCGCAGCGCGTCGCGGGTGCCCGGCTGCGATATCTGGGCAAGCGCCCGGGTGGTCATCTGCGGGCTGATCAGCCGGCTGCGGGTGACCAGCCGCCCGAGCACGGCGGTCGCCTGCTCCAGCGTCTCCATCTCGGTGACCGCGGCAAGGAAATCCGGGTCGATGCCGCCGCCCACCCCGGCCGGCGCCAGCAGGAAGAGCGAGGCGACGAGGTCGGGCCGGCGGTGCGCCAGGTCGATAGCGATGGCCCCGCCGAGGGAATGCCCGACGATGTGGGCCGGCTCCTCGAAGCGGGTCTCCAGGAACTGAGTGATCAGGTCGGCAAAATCGGCGATGCTCCCCTTCCCGACCTCCCGGTCTGACTGGCCGTGGCCGGGCAGGTCGAGCGCGGCGGTCCTGCCAAAGCCCGCCACCTCCCGCTGGGTGAGCAGCCACGACAGTCGGTCGGCGCCGAAGCCATGGAGCAAAAGAACCGGCGGGCCTTCGTCGCCGGCCGCCAGGAACGAAAGCCGGCGGCCGTCGATCTCTGTCGTCAATTGCTGGCTGGTCGGAGCCATCGATCCCGCGTTCAGTCGCCTGCAATGATGCCGAGGGTGGCGCCGACCTTGGCGATCTCGTCGGCGGGGGTGACGATGCTCTTCAGCACGCCGGCCGCCGGCGCCTCGATCTCCAGCGTCACCTTCGGCGTCGTCACCACGACCACCTGCTCGCCCTTCTCGACGGCGTCGCCCTCGGCCTTCAGCCATTCGTCGATCTGGGCCTCCTCGATGTCGACGCCGAGTTCGGGCATGACGATCGGAATATCCACTCCTCTTCTCCTTCGGTCAAAGGCCGCGCCGGGCAAGGTCGAGGTCGTCCCAGCCCCTGAGGCCGCGCCGGTTGATCCTCTTTTCGGGGATCAGCTCGCAACACACAACATCGACGATGTCGTCGGCTTGCGGAAAATAGGTTGCTTCCATGTCGGCGCCGGGGACGATCCAGTTGGGTGCGCCGAGCACGCGCGGCGGCGCGGCAAAGTCGCCGTGGGCGTGCCGCGCGATATTGGCGGCGAGCGTCATCAGGAAGCTGCCGCGCTCGGAAGCCTCCGAGACGAGCAGGATGCGTCCGGTCTTCTTCACCGACCGGAGCACCGGGCGATAGTCGAACGGCACCAGCGTGCGGGCGTCGATGACCTCTGCCGAGATGTCGTGGGTCGCCGCCAGCTCGTCGGCGGCGGCGAGCGCCGGATAGAGCGACGGGCCGACGGTGAGGATGGTCACGTCCGAGCCGGCGCGCTTGATGTCCGGCTGGCCGAGCGGCTGGCGGTAGTAATCGGTCGGCACGCCTTCCGGATGGAGCGTCTCGACAGCGTCGTAGAGGCGCTGGCTCTCGAAGAAGACCACCGGGTCGTCGCTCGACAGCGCCTCGGCGAGCAGGCCCTTGGCGTCATAGGCGGTCGCCGGATAGACCACCTTGAGACCGGGGATGTGGGTGACGAGGCCGGTCCAGTCCTGCGAGTGCTGGGCGCCGTATTTGCTCCCCACCGAGCAGCGAAGCACCACCGGCAGCTTGAGAAGACCGGCCGACATCGCCTGCCATTTGGCCATCTGGTTGAAGATCTCGTCGCCGGCCCGGCCGATGAAGTCGGTGTACATCAGCTCCACCACGGCACGGCCGCCTTCCATGGCGTAGCCGACCGCAGTCGCCACAATCGCCGCCTCGGAGATCGGCGCATTGAACAGCCGGTCGTAGGGGAGAAGATCGGAGAGGCCACGATAGACGCCGAAGGCGCCGCCCCATTCGCGGCATTCCTCGCCATAGGCAATCAGCCGTGGATCGTGGGAGAAATGGTGGAGCAGCGCCTCGAACAACCCATCGCGGATGGTGATGGCGCGGAGCGGCGACAGCTTCTCGCCGTTCTCGTCGAGGCCGAAACGCGCCTTCTTCACCTGCTGGCGAACGCGCGCCGAGATAGACGGGTCGGCGATGAGCGGCCCAGGCTTGGCAGGGAGGTCGATGCCGCCGTTGGAGAACATCAGCAGGCCGATCAGCGTCGGGTCGGCGCGGATGTCGACCGGCGGCGCGACCGCCGGATCGACGGCCGCCGCCGTCACCGCCCTTATGCGCTCCGACACCTCGGCCCGCAGCGCCGCCTCGCTCGCCTCGTCGACCAGCCCCTCCTCGCGCAGGGCGGCGGCGTAGACCACGATCGGATCGTAGGCGCTCCACGCCTTCAGCTCGTCCCGGGTGCGGTAGGCATTGGCGTCGGTCGTCGAGTGCCCGGATATCCGGTAGCACTCGATGTCGAGGAGCGCCGGCCCCTTCCCCTCGATGAGGAGCGCGCGCTTGCGGGCGACCGCCTCGGCGACCGCCAGCGGGTTGGTGCCGTCCACGGTCTCGGCGTGCATGGCGGCAGGGTTCATCGCCGCCCCGATCCGCGACAGGCGGTCCCAGCCGGCGGTCTCGCCGATGGTCTGGCCGCCCATGGCGTAGAAGTTATTGTTGAAGGCGAAGAGCACCGGCAGGCCGCCCTGATGCGCCTCCGGCCACAGCTGCTTGAATTGCGCCATCGAAGCAAAGTTCATCGCCTCCCACACCGGGCCGCAGCCGGTCGCCCCGTCGCCGAGATTGGCGACGGCGATGCCGCCGGTGCCGGCGAGCCGCTTGAACAGCGCCGCGCCGGTGGCGATGCCGGCCGAGCCGCCGACGATGGCGTTGTTGGGATAGGCGCCGAAGGGCGGGAAGAAGGCGTGCATCGAGCCGCCCATGCCGCCGTTGAAGCCGTTCGCCCGCATGAAGATCTCGGCGAGCAGCCCAAGCAGCAGGAAATTCTCGGCAAGCGCAGTCTCGTCGCCCCCGCCGAGATGGCGCTCGACGGTGCGGAGCAGCCGTCCCTCCTGATGCGCTTCCATGATCCCGGTCAACGTCGCCGGATCGAGGCGGCCGATCGCCGCCAGCCCCTTGGCGATGAACTCGCCGTGGCTGCGGTGACTGCCGAAGACGTGGTCGTCCGGCGACAGCGCCAGCGCCGCGCCGACCGCAGCGCCTTCCTGCCCGACCGACAGGTGCGCCGGCCCCTTGTAGGCGAAGGCGATGTCCTGATAGGCGCCCTGCCCCTTGAAGGCGCCGAGCATCGTCTCGAACTCGCGGACAATCAGCATGTCGCGGAAGACCCGCACCAGCGCCGCATCGCCGCGCCGCCGCCTTTCCTCGGCCAACGGCGTCCGGTAGGCGTGAACAGGGATCTCGGGGAAGGCGAGCCGGCTGGGCTTTCGCGTCACCTCCGGGTCGATCAGCAGTTCCTTGGGCATCGATAGTCCACCTTGCTTCGAACATTTGTATTGTGACATGAACAAAAGTCCAGCACCAGCGAAAACACGATCCCTTCGCCATGGCGATGAAAGGACCGGTGCGCCACAATGGGCCTCGCGGGCGCGAGAGAATTCGGAGCGCCCGGAGCGGGAGCGCGATGACCCAGCAATCGCCTGACGACATCGCCGAGCGGCTTGCCGGCGGACATCTTACCATCGACCTCGCGGCGCTCGCCGCCAACTGGCGCGATCTCGCGGCACGGGCAGAGGGCGCCGTCGCCGCTGCCGTGGTCAAGGGCGACGGCTACGGCATCGGCCTTGAGCCGGCCGCCCGCGCCCTCTCTGCCGCCGGCTGCACCACCTTTTTCGTTGCGCTGCCGGAGGAAGGCCTCCGGCTTCGTCGGGCGCTGCCGCAGGCGACCGTCTACGTGCTCGGCGGGCTCCTCGAAGGAGACGCCCGTGTCTACGCCGACGCCGACCTCCGCCCTGTCCTCTCCTCGTTGCCGGAGATCGCGGAGTGGGCGGCGTTTCGCCGGGCCGGCGGCACGGGCGGCGCGGCGCTCCACGTCGACACCGGCATGAACCGGCTCGGCCTCATTCTTGCCGAGGCCCTTGCCCTCGCCGGTGAGCGGCCGCTTGTCGACAGTCTCGGCCTCACCCTGGTCATGAGCCATCTCGCCTGTGCCGACACGCCGGCTCATCCCCTCAACCGCGCCCAACTCGTCGCCTTCCGCGAGGTCCGCGCCCTCTTCCCCGGCGTCCCCGCCTCGCTCGCCAATTCGGCCGGCATCTTCCTCGGGTCCGACTACCACTTCGACCTGGTGCGGCCGGGGATTGCGCTCTATGGCGGGGCCGCCGTCGCCGACGTCCCTAACCCGATGCGGCCGGTGGTCACCCTCGAAGCCCGCGTCCTCCAGGTCCGTGACTCGAGGTCGGGCGAGACGGTCGGCTACGGCGCGACGGAGACGCTCGGCCGGCCGAGTCGCCTCGCGATCCTCGCCGCCGGCTATGCCGACGGCTATCCGCGCCATGCCAGCTCGTCCGATGCAAGGCCCGGCGCCCGCGCCTTTCTCCATGGCCTGTCCGCGCCCCTCGTCGGCCGCGTGTCGATGGACCTCGTCACTGTCGATGTCACCGAGGTTCCCGGCGCCCGCCGCGGCGACTGGGCCGAGCTGTTCGGCCCGAACATCCCGGTCGACGAGGTGGCCGAGCGGGCGGGCACCATCGGCTACGAGCTTCTCACCCGGCTCGGGCATCGCTACCACCGGACCTACCTCGGCGGCGCGGACGCCGCCTGACGCCTTGCCTTCCCGCTGATTCCCGACTAGAACATTTCAGGAACAAATCGGACGGATATCCCCGCATGGCCGCCCTCGCCCGCACCAAGACCCAGTTCGTCTGCCAGAATTGCGGGGCGGTCAGCCCGCGCTGGCAGGGCAAGTGCGACGACTGCGGC
>Ga0210086_1000713_pt1 | contig 18416 bp, 15 predicted proteins | sample China_Galinas_PW_3_FD_184867 | JGI IMG/M metagenome (GOLD analysis project Ga0210086, IMG submission 184867) | Wetland microbial communities from San Francisco Bay, California, USA, that impact long-term carbon sequestration - China_Galinas_PWB_D2... | ecosystem: Environmental > Aquatic > Marine...
ACCATGCAGGCAACCATGTACATGATCCCGATCAACTTGTGATCGGTGGTCGTAATCAACTTGTAAATCAGGTTGCCCTTCGGACCCAACCGGGCCGGAAAGGGTCGACGGGCCTCAAGTCCCCCGAGAGAGGGCGCTTCTGCGGTCATGGCTCTCTTCCGTGGGCTGTCGTGGGCATCCGACGTTGTTCTCCCCCGATGCTATGCGGCGCGGGCCGTCGGCGAAACATTTCGCACGGGTCGGCGCGGCCACCACCCGAGCGCCATGAAGCACACAGCTAATGAGCAGGCCAAGGACACTTCGCGGCCGCGCGGGAGCGAATCGGTGAGCATGTGTCGAACGTCGATCGACGCACATCGCAGGAGGGCGTGCACGGCGGCGACGAACCGGCCGGCCTGCTGACAGTCACGACTCGGTGAGCAGCCTCAGCGCCCCCTCGGTGAACGTGTCCGGGTCCTCCACCTGCGGGTAATGGCCCAGGCCGGGCAGTTCGATGACCGGCGCCGACGGCCGCAACTCACGCAGCCCGTCGAGCACGTTCGTCGTGGCCACCGGGTCGTTGAGCGCCCACAGAAACCCCAGCGGCTTCGACCAGTCGCGCACCGCGCCATGCCAGCGCTGCGCGTACCGCTCACGCTCGTCGAGGTAGGAGATCAACAGATGCGCGATGCGGTGACCGCCGTTGTAGGACAACAACGCCCACTGCGCCGCGCCCTCGTCCGCCGAAAGCGGATGCTCGGGTGTGAACAGCTTGCCGAAGCCACGCATGAATCCCTTGCGGTTGATCAGCCGCGCGAACGCCGGCCCCAGCCGACTGCGCAGCAGCTTCTGACTCGCCCGCAGACTGGCGCGTTTCAGAATCACGCTGCCGTTGGTGAGCACGGCGCGCTGCAACCCGAAAGGCAAGCGGCCGTGGATATCTCGGGCCAACAGTTCGGTGGTGACCGATGTACCCATGTCGTGGGCGAGCACCACCACGGATCCTGTGGTCGTCTCGCTGACGACGGTTTGCACCAGGTCGGCCTGCTCCAACAGGCTGTAGCGGTGCGGCCGTGGCTTGTCCGATAGGCCGAAACCGAGGAAATCCAACGTCACCCACGCGCGCCCGGCGAGATGCGGCACAACGTTGCGGAAGTCATACGAACTGGACGGATAGCCGTGCAGCAGCAGGATCGTCGGGCCCTCGCCTTCGGCCGCGCGGACGAACACTCTGCCCGCGTTCGTCGAAATCCAGCGACCGCCGTCGCGCCACTCGGCCACGCTTGCGGGAAGCACGGGAGCGACCCTAGTCGCTCGGGGCGACTTGGGCGAAGGCCTCCACCGGCGGACACGAGCACACCAGGTTGCGGTCACCATAGGCCCCGTCGATGCGACGCACCGGCGGCCACACCTTGGGCCGGTAGCCCCGGCCCAGCGGATAAGCCGCCTGCTCACGGGTGTAGGGGTGCTCCCACCTGTCCACCAGCAGGCACGCGGCCGTGTGGGGGGCGCCGCGCAGCGGGTTGTCGTCGGCGGGCCAGTCGCCGGACGCCACCCTGTTGATCTCAGCGCGGATCGCGATCATCGCGTCGCAGAACGCGTCGACCTCGGCCAGGCTCTCGCTTTCCGTCGGCTCCACCATCAACGTGCCGACCACCGGGAAGCTCATGGTTGGAGCATGAAACCCGAAGTCCGCCAGCCGCTTTGCGACATCATCGACGGTGACGCCGGTGTTCTTCGTGATGCCGCGCAAGTCCAGGATGCACTCGTGGGCCACCATCCCGTGCTCGCCGGTGTACAGCACCGGGTAGTACTCGTCGAGACGGCGGGCAATGTAGTTGGCCGACGCGATCGCGGTCAGCGACGCCGCACGCAGGCCCTGCGCGCCCATCATCCGGATGTAGGCCCAGGTGATGGGCAGAATCGACGCCGAGCCGTACGGAGCCGACGACACCGGCGGTTGGTCGGTCAGCTCGTCGGCGAGCGGGTGCCCCGGCAGGTACGGCCGCAGATGCTCGCGCACCGCGACGGGGCCCACCCCCGGGCCGCCGCCGCCGTGCGGGATGCAGAACGTCTTGTGCAGGTTGAGATGGCTGACGTCGCCGCCGAACCGGCCAGGACGGGCCAGACCGACGAGAGCGTTGAGGTTCGCACCGTCGACGTACACCTGACCACCAGCGTCGTGCACGGCGGCGCAGATGTCGGCGATGTCATGTTCGTACACTCCGTGGGTGGACGGATACGTGATCATCAGCGCCGCAAGGTCGTTCGCGTGCTCGGCGACCTTCGCCCGCAGGTCGTCGAGGTCCACGTCGCCGTTCTGGCGACACGCGACCACGACCACCCGCATGCCGGCCAGTGCCGCTGACGCGGCGTTGGTTCCGTGCGCGCTGGACGGGATCAAGCACACGTCGCGGGCCGGTTCGCCACGGCCGGCGTGGTAGTCGCGGATGGCCAGCAGCCCGGCGTACTCCCCCTGCGAGCCGGCGTTGGGCTGCAGGGACACCGCCTCGTAGCCGGTCATGTCGGCGAGCCACCCCTCGAGATCGGAGATCAGCCTGCGCAGTCCCGGTGTGTCCGTGCCGGGTGCGAACGGGTGCTGACGCGCGAACTCGGGCCACGCGACGGGCTCCATCTCGGCGGCGGCGTTGAGCTTCATCGTGCATGACCCGAGCGGAATCATGCTGCGGTCCAACGCAATGTCCTTGTCGGCCAGCATCCGCAGATAGCGCATCATCTCGGTTTCGGTGCGGTAGGCCGTGAACGCCGGGTGTGTCAGGAATTCGCTTGTCCGGGTGGTGATGTCGGGGCCGTCGAAATCGCCCCCGGCGGGGGCGACACCGAATGCGTCGAGCACGTCGCCGATGTGGTCGACGGTGGTGGCCTCGTCACACGACACGGATACGTGGTTGTCGTCGACCACCCAGAGGTTGATGCCCTTGCCTTTCGCGGCATCGCGGACGTCGGCCGCCCGGCCCGGCACGCGGGCCAGCACGGTGTCGAAAAAACGGGGGTGCACCACCTCGACGTCGGCCGCCGCCAGGCCGGCGGCCAGTGCGCGGGCGTGGCCGTGCACGCGCCGGGCGATCGACCTCAGCCCGGCGGCGCCGTGGTAGCTGGCATACATGGCGGCCAGCACTGCCAACAGCACCTGCGCGGTGCAGATGTTGCTGGTCGCTTTGTCGCGACGGATGTGCTGCTCGCGGGTCTGCAGCGAGAGCCGGTACGCGGGGGCGCCGTCGGCATCCAGCGACACCCCCACCAGCCGCCCCGGCAGCTGGCGGGCGTGCTTGCTGTGCACCGCGAGGTAGCCGGCATGCGGACCACCGAAACCCATTGGCACACCGAAACGTTGGGCACTACCGAACGCGACGTCGGCGCCGACCTCCCCCGGTGCGGTGATCAAAGTCAGCGCCAGTAGATCCGCGCCGAGTGCCACCAGCGCGCCCCGCGAGTGGGCCGCCTCCACCAGCGAGGACCAGTCCACCACCACGCCGCTGGCCCCGGGAAGCTGCGCGATGACGCCGAAGAATTCGCCGTCGGGCAAGCCGTCGCGCAGGTCCACGCTGATGATCTCGATGCCCAGCGGTTCGGCGCGTGTGGCCAGCACCGCGGCCGTCTGGCTGTACAGGTCGGTGTCGATTGCCAGCCGGTTCGACGAGCCGCGGGCGGCACGGTGCATCAGGGTCATCGCCTCCGCGGCGGCGGTGCCCTCGTCGAGCATCGACGCGTTGGCGATCTCGAGCCCGGTCAGGTCGGCGATCATCGTTTGAAAGTTCAGCAGCGCCTCGAGCCGGCCCTGGCTGATCTCCGGCTGATACGGCGTGTAAGCCGTGTACCACGCCGGGCTCTCAACGATGTTGCGCCGCAACACCGGCGGCGTCAGCGTATCGAAATAGCCCTGACCGATCATCGACACCGCGACGGTGTTGGTGTCGGCAAGGCGCCGCAGTTCGGTGAGCGCGTCCTCTTCGCTGGCCGCGGGCGGCAGGCAGTCGAGACCGGGCGCGACGTCGGCCTGCAACGCGTCGAGGATTCCCGTCGGGACGGCCTTGGCCGCCAACTGTTCGAGTGAGTCGACACCGATGACGTCCAGCATGTTGGCGATGTCGTCGGTGGTTGGGCCGATGTGGCGGTCTGCGAACGTGGACACGGGCGGGGCTCCTGACGGCGGCAGAGGACGGCTCGTCCTCCCCCTCTGTCTTCACCCTGCACCGGGCGCCTGAGAGATTCGGCTTGCGCCTTTCCCCATCGGCGGGCGAGCGTAGCTCGCCGCTTTCCAGAGGCATCGTGTCCCTGCGCGGTCCTGGGGCCTGAGAGGTTGACGGAGAGGTGCTGCTCCTTCGGCGTCCGTGGCTGGCAGCCACGGAACTCTCCCGCTGCCGGGCGATGCGGGTCCGAGTCTACCCACCCCCATGCGAAACCGGAGTTTCGCATGCAAAGTTCGAGTGCCGACGTGTGAAACTCCCGGTTTCGCGCGGGGGGGAGGTCAGCCGATCTTGCGGTCCCGATGCTTGCGACGGGTGGCCAGCTCGTCTTCGGGCTCCGCCAGCGATTCCCCGCCGTCCGCGCGCTCGCCGGGAAAATCGGCGATCGCGCCGGTGAGTTCGCGCATCGCGCCGCTTACCGCGATCCCGAACACGCCCTGGCCGCCCTGCAACAGGTCGACGACCTCCTCGGCGGACGTGCATTCGTACACCGTCGTGCCATCGGAGAACAGCGTGATGTTGGCCAAGTCCTGAACGCCGCGCTGGCGCAGGTGCTCGACCGCGACGCGGATGTTCTGCAGCGAGATCCCGGTGTCGAGCAACCGCTTGACGATCTTGAGGACGAGGATGTCCTTGAACGAGTACAGCCGCTGGCTGCCCGATCCTGCGGCACCGCGGATCGACGGCACCACCAGCGCCGTCCGTGCCCAGTAGTCCAGCTGGCGGTAGGTGATACCGGCTATCTGGCACGCGCTGGGACCTCGATAGCCGACGAGCTCGTCGGGTATCGAATCGTCGGGGAACAAGCCTGGCTGCACCGGCCCCGGCGGCGCCGCCCCAGGGTGCGTCGTGGCAGCGTCGCTCGCGTTCAGGTCCAGCTGCTCCTGGCGTGGATCATCATCCACTGTGCTACCTCCCGCCTGTCGCGTTGGCTATCGACTGGCCATCGTTCGCGTTACGGCTCGAGTTGCTCGAGCATACGCGCCGGGCGGGCCGCTGCGCCTGCCGTTACGACCAAATTATGGCCGCGATCGGGATCGGTCAACGTGACCCTCACCCGCGTGTCGGAGCGGCCCGGGCAAGTTGAGACGCATCCGTGATCTGAACAGTCAGGTCGCCTTGAAATCGTCAGGGGAAACGCTGTCGAGGAATTCCTTGAATTTCTCGACTTCTTCCTCCCGAACGGCGCCCGAAGGCTCTTCGTCGTTCTCGTCGGGAATCAGCAGTCCCGCCTCGGCGAGGACCGCCTCCTCCACATAGATCGGCACTCCCACCCGCAGCGCGATGGCCACGGAGTCCGACGGGCGTGCCGACACCTTGATATTACGGTCGAAGATCAGGTCGGCGTAGAACGTGCCCTCCTGCAGATCCACGATCCGCACTTCCTTGAGCGAATGTCCAAGCGCCGCAATCACATCTCGGATCAGGTCGTGAGTCAGCGGGCGGGCGGGCTCGACGCCCTGTTGTTCGAGTGCGATCGCCGCCGCCTCGGACTGGCCGATCCAAATGGGCAGATAGCGGTCGCCGTTCGCCTCTCGCAGCAGCAGCACCGGCTGGTTCTGCGGCTGCTCAACGCGTATGCCGACGACACGAACCTCACCCATATGTGCCTGCCCTCCGGACCTCACGAAGCCAGCCAACAAGACTCCGCGATTTAGTCTAATCCTCAGCGGTCGAGAACGTCGCGCACCGCCGACTTGATCAACGCGGTGTGCAACGTGATCGCCAGCGCAGCAACCTCGCGCGCCAAGTCGTCGGCCCGGTCCCGGGCGCCGGTCTTGCCGCCCTTGCCCACCGGCCCGGCGATCTGCGCGATCAAGTCGGACTGCCGGTCGGCGGCAGACCGGAACGCCCGCAGGTGGCGAGGCTCGACACCGAAGTCGGCCAACGCCTTGGCGCATTGCAGGATCACCACGTCGTGCTCGTCGAACAGGCCGGCAAGGCCGGGGATCACCACCCCCGCTTTGGTCAGCGCGGCCAGGAATGCGTCGTCGACGCCGGCGCGTTGGATCAAGCGTTCCCGGCTCAGCCGGACCTGCGCGGGCTCGACCGCGCCGTCGGTCGTCGGTGCTGAGTCGTGGCCATCGCCTGCAACCGTCACCAATCGCGGTGCGGCGAAGGCGAACCCGGCCGCTTGCGGTAGTTCGCCGTCGGGCTGGGCGTCCAGGTGCGCCTTGATCACCTTCAAAGGCAGGTAGTGGTCGCGCTGCGCGGTCAGGATGTAACGCAGCCTCGCGCAGTCGTAGGCCGTGAATCGGCGGTACCCCGATGCACTGCGCTGCGGGGTGACCAGCCCTTCGGCCTCCAGAAATCGGATCTTGGAGATCGTGACGTCAGGGAACTCCGGCCGGAGCAAGTCGAGCACCGCTCCGATGGAGATGCCGGCCAGCGCGGGCGTACCGGGCGCGCTCACTACCCGGATCCGGGCTCGCCGTCGTCACCCCTGGGGCCGGTCAAGAACACCAGGCGGAACTTGCCGATCTGGACTTCGTCGCCGTTGGCCAGCACCGAAGAGTCCACCGGCTCGCGGTTGACGTATGTGCCGTTGAGACTGCCGACGTCGACAACCTGGAAGTCACCGCTCTCCAGCCTGAACTCGGCATGCCGGCGGCTGACGGTGACGTCGTCGAGGAAGATGTCGCTGTCGGGGTGCCGGCCCGCCGACGTGACGGCCTGGTCGAGCAGGAATCGCGAGCCGGCGTTGGGGCCACGCTTGACGACGAGCAACGCCGATCCACTTGGCAGGCCTTCGACTCCCGACACCGCGGTGTCCGCACCTGCCTGGGCCGGTGCGTCCAATTCATTGAGGAAGTCGGCGCGAAAAACAGAGGTTGTTTCCACGGTGACTTCTTCAGACGTCTGGTCTTCCCCAGAATTTGAGTCTTTGTCGGTCACCCGCTGCTCCTCCTGGCTGCTCTGACGCGGTCGGCCGCGGTTCCTGCGACCTCCGAAGCCAACCTGCGCCCTGCTGTCAAACCGTACCCCGCGGCCACGGTTATTGTGCCTGCCCTGTTCGTATCAGGGTCCACCTTGCCGCGCGCGGCAAATCCGTCGGTGAACCCTAGCAATCGCGTCACTGGTTGATCGTGTTGCGGTAGCCATCGGCGTCCAGCAGTGCGGCGGTCCCCTCATCGAGTACAGCGGCGCTGGCCTGCAACTCCACCAGCCATCCGCCGCCGTACGGCTCCGAATTGACCAGTTGCGGGTTGCTCTCCAATTCGCCATTGACCGCAACGACTTTGGCCGACACCGGCGCGTACAGATCGGACACCGACTTTGTGGATTCCACTTCGCCGAAGGCCTCTCCAGCGGTCATGTCGGCGCCAACCTCGGGCAGTTGGACGAACACCACGTCGCCCAGCGCTGACTGCGCGTAGTCGGTGATTCCCACCCGGACGATGTCGGAGCCCGTGCGGCGCACCCACTCGTGTTCGGCGGTGTAGGCCAGGTCGGACGGGATTTCGGTCACGGGGCTCCTTACCTGTCGCGTTCTGTCGGGCCGATGTCACGCAATCACTTGACGGGCTGAGCGTATTGGCGCGGTTTCGGTTGCCGCAAGGCGGTGATGTCGACGCGGTCGGACTGCTGCACCGCAATCGTGCCCCCGACCCGCTCGATGCTGTCGACTGCCCCGCCCGGGATGTTGACTGCCGCCGCCAATGTTGGCGGATCCCCGATCGCCACAATCGAATACGGCGAAGTGAGGCTCTGTCCGTCGACCGCCAGCGTGCCGGGACCACCTGCCACCCACGTTTCGACGCCCACCCGCACTGCGGGCTGGGCGGCGGACCCGCGAATCTCGATGGCCTCCGCTCCGGCTGCCCGCAACTCGTTGATGACGTCGATCATCGTCTCGGCGGACACCCCGCTCACTGGATCGCCAATGGTCAGCGTGACGCCTGGTCCCGTCGCGGCAGCGGTGCCGACAAGGGTCGACAGCGCCGCCAGCCGCGACTGCGCGTCGGCGATGGCCGCCTGGTCGTCGCTGCCGGAAGCCTTCAGCGCCGCCAGCGTGCGCTGCAGGTCCGATACCTCCTTGTTCAGCACCGCTTCGCGCTGCTGCAGCGAGTCCAGAAGCACGACCAAGTCGGCCGGCCGCGCCGACTCCAGTGCGTCGCCGGATTCGGTCTGCCGCACCTGTGCCGCAATCGCCGCGCCGAGAACCACACACAACACCACGGCCAGCGCCCCGAACAGCGTCGGCCTTCTGAGTGCGCCGAACCGTCCGCGCGGCCGCGCATCGCCGATGCGGGGCGGCTTCGCGTCGGCCGGAAGCTCATGACGACCCCGGTGTTCGGCTTCGCGTGCGGATTCGTGGTCGCTCATGTCCTCACGCCCCGAACAGCTTGCGCCGCAGGGCGGCGGCGTTGCCGAAGATTCGGATGCCCAGCACCACAATGATCGCCGTCGACAGTTGCGTGCCGACCCCCAGTTGGTCGCCGAGGTAGACGATCAGCGCGGCGACCAGCACATTGAACACGAATGAGACGACGAACACTTTGGAGTCGAAAATCCGGTCGAGGTAGGCCCGCAACCCGCCGAACACCGCGTCCAGCGCGGCCACCACTGCAATCGGCAGATACGGCTGCACCACCTCTGGCACGCTGGGGTGAAACACCAGGCCCAGCACTATGCCCACGACCAGCGCGGCGATACCGATCACAGTTGTTGTCTCCTCTTCGCGCAAACGCTCATCGGGTCTCCCCATTGCTCATCCAATTGGTTTGGCGTACTTCACTTCTCGCACATTGCCAGCCGGTACCGTCAGCGAGTCCCCGGTGCTGACGGTGGCTTTCACGCCGTAGGACGCCTCTAGTAGCCGCATTCGGACATAGCCCGGGCTGCGTTCGAATGCGTCCTGGATACCGTGCGGCGCACCGATCGCCACGATCGCGTACGGGCTGCTGATTGGCTGATTGTCGACCAGAATCGCCCCGCCCGCCTGCCGGATCGTCACGTTCGGGCCGATCCGCACGCCGCCGACCGCGATGGCCTCGGCGCCGCCTGCCCATAGCGAGTTCACCACCAGCTGCAGATCGCGGTCGAGCACCACCTGCCGGCTGCCGGGGATCCGCTCCTTGGACACGTCGGACAGATCGGGAGAGCCCCCGGGGTCGGTCAGCGTCACGGTGAGTCCCGGCCCGGTGACCTTGGTGGATGCGCCGGCGAACCCGAGCTCGTCGAGCCGGCTCAGCAAGTCCTGGCCCTGCGCATCGCCCGCGAGCTGGCTGCGCCGCAAGTTGTCCACTTCGGTCGAGAGACGGCTACGTTGCGCGGCCAGCGCGTCCGCGCCGGCCTCCGACGATCGAACGCTGTTGGCCAACGCCTGTTGGGTCTCCTTCACCCCGGGTGCCATCCACCGGGCCTGCGCGACGGCCGCCGCGAACACCAGCGCGATCAGCAGCGCCGCCGCGGCCTGCCACGCCCACGCCGACCAGCGGGACCGAGGCGTCGCGCCGGCAGTGCGACGCGCGGCGGCCGCGGCATAGCCGGGGTCGAGATGCTCGGAAAGCAAGGATCGTAGCAGCGACGGCACCGGGTTGAACTGCGGCTGGCCGGCTTCATAGGTATTCAGCCCGGCACGCGGGTCATAGCCGCCCAGCGCCCGGTCACCCATGCGGAACCTTCGGCATCCGCGTCACCACCAGCACGAACTGAGCGACGTAGAGCACGAAACTCCACAGGTACAGCGCAAACCCCCAGATCGTGAAGCCCCACCCGATGGCCAGCACCACCCGGCTCCATAACCCGTCGAACTGACCCAGCAAGATCAGCGGGAACCCCGACATCAACCCGAACGTCGCGCCCTTGCCGATGTAGGTGACCGGCAGTGCGGTCAGGCCACGGCTGCGCAGCGCCGGCAGCGTCGCGGCCAGCAGCGCGTCGCGTGCGATCAGCACGATGACGAACCACCACGGCACAAAGTGCCTGAGCGCGAACGCAATCGGGATCGCCAACATGTAGATGCGGTCCACTGCCGGATCGAGCAGTTCGCCCAACCGGGACGACTGCCCCGCCAGCCGCGCGATCTTGCCGTCGAGCCAGTCCGACGCGCCGGAGAACATCAAGATCGCGGTGGCCCAGGCGTCTGCGTGCTCGATGAGCAGAAGCCACAGGAACACCGGGACCAGCGCCAGCCGCACCGCGCTGAGCGCGTTGGGCACGGTCAGCACACGGTCGCGCTCACCCCGGCCAGGCTCCGGCTCTCCGGCCCTTTGTCGCCGGCTCTGCGGCTCTCCGGCCCTTTGTCGCCGGCCCTGCGGCTCTCCGGCCCTTTGTCGCCGGCCCTGCGGCTCTCCGGCCCTTTGTCGCCGGCCCTGCGGCTCCATGGCCGAACCTTAGCGGAAAACCCCAGGCAGGCTCAGCGCCGACAGGGTGTCGTCGGCCAGCGGGTTGTCGTGCACCATGTACGTCCACGTCGACGTCGGCCGCGCCAGCTTGGACAGGTCCAGGCCGGGTTCCTCATCGAGCACGTCGGCGGTCTCGAAGGTCTGCTGCGCCGCCTCGATTGCGTCGGCTGCCAACGACGCGAACGCGTCGACGGCCATCCGGTGGAACTCGTCGAGCGGGTTCTGCCGTCCCAGCGCGCGCAAGTGGATGCTTTCTCGGATGTCGGCCAGGTACGCCAGGTGATCGGCCCAGCCGCGGTCGAGGTGATACAGCATGATCAGCCGGCAGATCCGCTCCAGCTGCTCTTCGGACAGTTCCTCGGACAGGTCCTCGTATCGCTTCGGCGAGCGCTCCTCCAGCTCGTCGCGCGCCGTCGGGGTGCGCAGCAGCGTGTTGCGGCGTTCGACGATGATCGCCCGCTGCTGGGCGATCAGCTCGTTGTAGCGCCAGGTGTTGGCGTGCACGTCGAGCAGCTTGCCTTCGGCGACCCGCTGAGCGTGGTCGAGCAACCCGGCTGCCTTCGGGCTGAGGATGCGCCCGTCGTCGTCGGTCTCGGTGGGCAACCTCGCACTCTCGAGGTGCGCGGTCACCACGTCGTCCTCGCAGCTGGAGAAGAACACCGACGACCCGGGATCGCCCTGGCGGCCGGCACGTCCGCGCAGCTGATTGTCCAGGCGCTCGGTGCTGTGACGGCCGGTGCCGATCACATGCAGGCCGCCGAGTTCGGCGACTTGGTCGTGGTCGGCCTCGTCGGATCCGCCCAACCGGATGTCGGTGCCTCGGCCTGCCATCTGCGTGGACACCGTGACCGCGCCCAGCTTGCCGGCCTCGGCGATGATCGCCGCCTCCTCGGCGTCGTTCTTCGCGTTGAGGACGAGGGCCGGGACGCCGGCTTTCACCAGCCGCTCGTGCAGCTCTTCGGATTCGGCGACGTCGCGGGTGCCGATCAGCACAGGCTGGCCGGTCTCGTGCACATCGGCGATGTGTTCGACGATCGCGTCGTTCTTGGCCGCCCCGGTGATGTACACCCGGTCGGGTTCGTCCTCGCGAATGTTCGGGGTGTTCGGCGGGATCGGCGAGACGCCGAGCTTGTAGAACTGCCGCAGCTGCTCGCCGGCGGCCAACGCGGTACCCGTCATTCCGCACACCGTCGGATACCGGTTGATCAGCGCCTGCACCGTGATCGTGTCCAGCACCTCGCCCGTCTCGGTGGTCTCGATGCCCTCCTTTGCCTCGACCGCGGCCTGCAGGCCGTCCGGCCAGCGTTGCAACTGGGCAATTCGCCCGCGGGAGGCGTTTATCAGGTGCACCGCATCGTCGCGGACGATGTAATGCACGTCGCGGTGCAGCAGCACGTGCGCGTGCAGCGCGACGTTCACCTCGGTGAGCGTGGTGCCGACGTGCCCTTCCGAATACAGGTCGATGCCACCGAGTTTGGTCTCGACCTTCTGAGCACCGGCCTCGGTCAGGTGCACGTTGCGGCTGTCGGCGTCGGTGTCGTAATCCTTGCCGGGAGTGAGCTCGCCAACCAGCCGGATGATCTCCAGTTTCGGTGTCTCGCGATGGGTGGTGCCGGCCAGCACGAGCGGCACCAGCGCCTCGTCGACGAGCACGGAGTCGGCCTCGTCGATCAGCGCGACGTCCGGGTTGGGCGACACCAAGTCGTCGACGTCGGTGACCAGCTGGTCACGCAGCACGTCGAACCCGATCTCGTTGACCGACGCATAGGTGACGTCGCATTTGTAGGCCGCACGGCGTTCTTCGGCAGTCGACTCGGCGGCCACCCAGCCGACGGTCAGGCCCATCGCCTTCAGCAGCGGGCCCATCCACTCGGCGTCGCGGCGGGCCAGGTAATCGTTGATCGTGATGACGTGCACGCGCCGGCCGGCGAGGGCATAGCCGGCGGCGGCGATCGCGCCGGACAGGGTCTTGCCCTCGCCGGTGGCCATCTCGGTGACGTCGCCGGCCAGCATCCTCAGCGCGCCCAAGAGCTGCACGTCGAACGGCCGCAGGCTGGTGCTGCGCTCGGCGGCCTCGCGGGCGATCGCGAGGAACTGCGGGATGTCGTAAGACTCCGCGAGGTCGTCGAGTTCGAGAAGCTTCGAAGCTTTGCACAGCTGCTCGTCGTCGAGTTCGGCGGCCTTGTCGGTGAACTTCACCGACTGCTCGACCAGTGTCAGAGAACGGCTTTGATTCTTTTCCGTGCTGGCGCCCAGCAGCTTCCAGAATGTGCTGCTGAGGCGCCCGGGCTTAGCGCTGCTCGATTTCGCCACAGCACAACGGTACGCGGCCCTTCATCCGCCGCGAGCGTGCGCGTCGCACCAGCGACACGCCGTGTGAGTTGGCATCGACGCGCGTTCGCCCGCCGCGGGCGTCACGCCAAGACGGAGCGCCGCGGGTAGGCCACCGTCGGGTCGGTCAGCGTGTTGACCACGGCCGGCATCCCCGAATTGAACGCCCGCTCCAGCGCGGGCCGAAGCTCGCCGGGGCTGGACACCAGCTCGCCGTGGCCACCCAGCGCGCGCACCACCTCGTCGTAGCGGGTGCCCGGGCGCAGCTCGGTCACCACTGAATAGCCGTACAACATCTCCATCGGGTGTTTCTCCAGCGCCCAGATTCCGTTGTTGCCGATCACCGACACCACCGCAATGTCGTGGCGTACCAACGTGTCCCATTCCATCCCGGAGAACCCGAACGCACCGTCGCCCTGCAGCAGCACGACCTGACGGTCGGGCCGCGCCAGCTTGGCCGCCAGCGCATAGCCCGGCCCGGAGCCGAGGCATCCGAACGGTCCGCTGTCCAGCCACGCGCCCGGGACATAGCTGTCGATGACGCGACCGGCGTACGACCCGAAGTCGCCGGCGTCGATGACGACGATCGCGTCGCGGTCCAGCATCGGGGTGAGTTCGGCGTACACCCGCATCGGATGCAGCGGCGTGCGGTCATCGGACAGCTCAGCCTGCTCGGCAGCGCGAGCCGCCGTTTCGACGGCACGCAGATCGGCGATCCACGCCTGTCGGCCCGGGGCCGGCGTTTCGCTCAGCGCGGCGAGCGCCGTCGAGAGGTCGCCGTACAACTCGGCCGCAACCGCGCGGGGGTGGCGGCGGGCGGGTTCGACGCGGTCCGCGACGATCAGCTGGGTGTCGGGTCCGAACACGCCACCGAAGCCGAGCCGGAAGTCCATCGGGACGCCCACGACCAACGCGACGTCCGCCTCCTTCAGTGCACGCGACCGCGCCCGCGAGAACGCCAACTCGTGGTCGGCGGGCACCGCGCCGCGGGCCATGCCGTTCATCAGCACAGGAATTCGCCCGCGCTCCGCCAGCCCCAACAGCGCCGTCTCGGCCCGCCCCCACCACACGTTGGTGCCTGCCATGATCACCGGCCGCGACGCGCGGGCCAGCAATTCCGCGGCCCGGTCCAGGGCGGCGCCGTCGACCAAGGGGCCACGCTGCAGGTCGGACAGTGCACCGGGCAGCCCGGGGTCGGGTGCCTCGGAAAACACGTGGTCCATGGGGAAGTCGACGAACGCCACGCCGGACGGCGCGGTCACGGCGGATCGCAACGCCTCGTCGACGAGCGTCGCGGCCGACTCGGCCGACGTCGCGGTCGCGGCGAACCGGGCCAGCGGCGCGACGAACGGCACGTGGTCGATCTCCTGCAGCGAGCCTTGTCCCCAGCGCAGCGCCGGGGCGCGGCCCCCGAGCACCACCAGCGGGGACTGATTCTGCTGCGCCGCGGCCATCGCGCTCATGCCGTTGGTGACGCCGGGCCCGGCGGTCAGGGCCGCCACGCCCGGCGTCCGCGTCACCTTCGACCAACCCTCTGCGGCGAACGCGGCGGTCTGCTCGTGGCGGGTGTCCACCAGCCGGATGCCCTCGCTGCGGCAGCCGTCGTAGAACGAGAACAGGTGCCCACCGGACAGCGTGAATACCGTGTCGATGCCGCTGGCCGCCAGGCGGCGGGCGATCAGGCGGCCGGCATGCGCCGACGGCGGCTGGGCGGCTGCGCTAAGACCAGAGCCTTTCGGAGCTTCGATGCTCATGCAGGTGAGCCTAGATCCCGACAGCAGGCCGCATGCCGACCGCTCGGGTAGCTTCGCTGCGGAGATCGTCAGGAGGTCGCATGGAGCCGTTCACGCCGTCAATCGACTGGGCTGCCGCGCCGCTGGATTCGGTGTTCTGGATCATCAAGGCGTGGGCCATCAGTGCCGTCTGTACCGTCGCCGTGCTCGTGGTCCTCCGCTACACGACCGTCTGGGGTCGGCAGTACTGGCGGATCACGCGCGGATATTTCGTCGGTCGGCAAGCCATTCCGGTGTGGCTGATGCTCGGGGTGCTGCTGCTGTCGGTCATCTTGGGGGTACGCCTCGACGTGCTCTTCAGCTACTACGGAAATGACCTTTACACGAGCTTGCAGACCGCATTCGAGGGCACCGCAGCCGGCAACGAAGCCGTGAGAGATTCTGGTATAAAAGGCTTTTGGATGGCGATCGCCATCTTCTGCATCATGGCGGTGCTCCACGTCGTCCGCATCATGACCGACATTTACCTGATGCAGCGGTTCATCATCAGATGGCGGGTCTGGCTGACCGGCCACCTCACCGAGAACTGGCTCGAGGGCCAGGCGTATTACCGTGGCCGGTTCATCGACGCCACCATCGACAACCCCGACCAGCGCCTCCAGCAGGACGTCGACGTGTTCACCGCGGGCGTCGGCGGCACACCGAACGAGCCGGCGAACGGAACCTCGAGCGTGTTGCTGTTCGGCGCGATCAGCGCGGTGGTTTCGGTGATTTCCTTCGCTGCAATCTTGTGGAATCTGTCCGGCCCGCTGAACCTCGCGGGCGTCGGCATTCCGAAGGCGATGTTCTGGGTGGTGATTCTTTACGTGCTGATCGCCACCGTCGTCGCGTTCTGGATCGGCCGCCCGCTGATCAACTACAGCTTCCGCAACGAGAAACTCAACGCGGCGTTTCGCTACGCGCTGGTGCGGTTGCGCGACGCGGCAGAGGCGGTCGGGTTCTATCGCGGTGAGCAAGCCGAACGGGTGCAGCTGAACAAGCGTTTCACGCCGATCATCGACAACTACCGTCGCTACGTCCGCCGCACGGTGGGATTCTGGGGCTGGAACGTGTCGATGAGCCAGGTGATCAACCCGCTGCCGTGGGTCGTGCAGGCGCCGCGGCTGTTCTCCGGGGACATCAAGTTCGGCGATGTGGGCCAGACCGCAACGGCATTCGGCCACATCCACGATTCCCTGTCGTACTTTCGCAACTCGTATGACAAGTTCGCCTCCTTCCGCGCCGTGATCATCCGTCTGCACGGACTCGTCGACGCAAACGATCGGGCCCGCCACCTGCCGACTGTCACCACCGAGAACAGCCGGGGCGACATCGTCGAACTCGATGACGTCGAGGTGCGCACTCCCGTTGGCGAGCAGTTGATCTCACCTCTGGATCTACGGCTCGACCCGGGAGACGGACTCGTCGTCACCGGCCGCTCGGGCAGCGGCAAGACGACGCTGTTGCGCAGCCTCGCCGAGCTTTGGCCGTTCGCCACGGGGACGCTCTGGCGCCCCGGAAATGCCAACGAAACGATGTTCCTGTCGCAGCTGCCGTACGTACCGCTGGGTGACCTGCGAGCGGTGGTGTCGTATCCGTGCGCCGAGGGCGAAATCCCCGACGAGCAACTGCGGGAGACGTTGGTCAAAGTGGCGTTGCCGCACCTTGTCGACCGGTTCGACGAAGACCTGGATTGGGCCAAGGTGCTCTCCCCTGGAGAACAGCAGCGGGTGGCCTTCGCCCGTATCCTGCTGACCAAGCCGAAGGCGGTCTTCCTCGACGAGGCCACCTCGGCGCTCGACGAGGGGCTGGAAATGACTCTCTACCAACTGCTTCGCCGCGAGTTGCCCCGCTGCATTCTCGTCAGCGTCAGCCACCGGGCTGCCGTGAACCAATACCATGACAAGCAGCTGAGCCTTCTCGGGGAAGGCGAGTGGCGGCTCAGCCCGGTGGAAAGGGAGCCGCAGCCCGTCTAACGCGCTTGTGCTGCCCGATCTTTTGCCGCGTGGTTTCCGGCGCGGCGGCCGAAGTACGACCCCTCCCCCAGCTGCGTCCCGCTCGCGTAGCCCTTGCCGTCCTGTGCGATGTTCGACGCGCACGCGCCCGCGGCGTAGAGGCCCGGGATGACGCTGCCGTCCTCACGCAGCACTTCACCGTCGACGGTCACCGCAAGACCGCCCATCGTGAAGCCCGAGTACATCGCTCTGCCCAGCGAGAGGTCGAAGGCGGCCCACGGGCCCTTGTCTTGAGCGGCAAGGTATCCGGGCTGCTTGTGGAAGTCCGGATCTTCGCCCCTGGCAGCGTGCTCGTTGTACCGGTCCAGCGTCGCGGCGAGGTTGCCCTCCGGAATCCCGAGCGCGGACTCCATCTCGGCCACCGTCTCATAGCCGTCGATGAACTTGATCAGTGGCATCTCCGGCATTTCCATGTGGGCTTCGTCGACGATCAAAAATGCCGTCTGGTCGGGTTGTTCGAGAACGAAAGCCGACGTCCGCGCGTGGTATGAGTCCTCGGCGACGAACCGCTCTCCCCCTTTGTTGACGATGACACCGGTGAGCAGGATCTCGGGCGGGTAGGCCGCGGCGGTGATGAACAACTGGTCCAGATTCTTGGCGACTCCTCCGGCAGACATGCCCATCCGGATGCCCAAACCGTCGTCATGGGGGTTGCCGAGGATGTAGGGCGCCACCAGGCCGTGATGTTTGGTCCGGCGTTGCCGACCCAATGCGGGTGTGTACTCGGCGACCATATCCGGGTTCATCGCGAATCCGCCGGCGGCGATGATCACCGACTTCGCCTTGACCGCACCGGTTTCGGCGAAATGCTTCCATGCGACACCGACCACCGCGTCGTGCTCGTCGACGACGAGCCCCGTCACACCGGTTTCGTAGCGAACCTGCACGCCCAGCACGTCGGCCCGCTTCACCAGCAACTCGATGACCATCGCGGCGCCGCCCAGTTCGCCGGGCACAGGCACCGAATGTCCGCGCGGCGCTGGCTTCGCGCGTTCGCAGAACGGCCACACCGTCTCGTTGCCCGTGTACGACAGGCCTTCGGTGCCGGGCGGAACGACGACCTTGCCCGGGTAGAAGCTGCGCTCGAACTGAAAACCCAAGTCCTCCAACCAGTTGAAGTGCTCGACACTGCGCTCGCAGTAAGAGCGGATCTTCTCGTACTCCGGCTCCAGTGACACCGCGACCAGATACTTGTACATCTCCTCGGGTGAATCGTCATGACCCGTGGCCTTTTGCACGGCGGTGCCGCCGCCGAGGTAGAAATGTCCGCCGGCCATCGAGGTCGTTCCGCCGGCCGCCGCCGCCCGCTCCAGCACTAGCACGCGGGCCCCCTCGGCGGCGGCGCTCACCGCGGCACACCCGCCGGCGATGCCGAAGCCGATCACCACAACGTCGACGTCGTCCGACCACTCCTTCACACCCGCTGCGCGCACCGTCGGCGGGATCTCTAGCACGTCTGCTCCTGGTTCATGTCGTCGAAAAGTGCACGGCTTGCAGGCGTACCCACTTCTTCGCACCCAACAGCGTGGTCAGCGTCTTCTCCGTCGCATCGAGGTCAGCGGTGACCCACGCACTCTGCACAGGTGTTCGGACAGCAGAGGACATTTCCCGCAGGATAGTCCATGTCAGCCGCAGAAGTGAAACACGTTCTAGTTCGGGCGCGCTAGGAGCGTGGGTCAGTAACACGCCGGTCGGGTGTTCGGTTGCGGGGCGGGTGTGCGGGACCATGAGGTGTGGCAGATGATCCCGGTTCGGATGGAT
>Ga0210086_1000715_pt1 | contig 18366 bp, 16 predicted proteins | sample China_Galinas_PW_3_FD_184867 | JGI IMG/M metagenome (GOLD analysis project Ga0210086, IMG submission 184867) | Wetland microbial communities from San Francisco Bay, California, USA, that impact long-term carbon sequestration - China_Galinas_PWB_D2... | ecosystem: Environmental > Aquatic > Marine...
CACGCGGAGGCGGTTTCGGACGCGCTCCCGTGCGGGCCGCGGGGCGCGCCCCTTCCCCTGGCCGATCTCCCGGTATAGGCTTGTTTCTCAGGCCTGATTCCCCGAATCCCGGTCGGTCACGCACCCTGACCGGCCCGAGTCCCTTCCCAGGACGAAGTATGCGCAACGCACTCGCACAAAAGGTCGTGAGCCGCGAGTCGGCCGCCGGCGCGGCCGGGTTCACGCTGATCGAGATTCTCGTCGTGATCGGCATCATCAGTCTGCTGATGGTCTGGTTGCTTCCGAACATCACGGCCGGCAAGCAGAGCGCCATGGAATTCGGGTGCCGGACGAATCTGACGCACATCTACCAGCACATCCAGATCTATGAGAATCGCCACCGCAAGATGCCCGGTGGCGGCGGCCCTCGGATGCTGTGGAACCTCTGGCACGACATCGAGCACACCGAGAAGAACCGAGATCTGTTCTTCTGCCCTGCCGTCGAGGACCCGTACGTCAACGACGAGATCCGTCGCATCCCGCTCGACGACCTCTGGCGCAACCCCGAGGACTTCACGTCGCGGGATACCCACTACGCCTGCCGCGCGAAGCGCTTCTACAAGGGAATGCACAGCGGGCGTGAGGCGTGGATCGCCGACGACAACGAGGGCGGCAACAACCACAGGTCGGGTGGGATCAGCATTCTGTTCGGCGATGGCACCGTCAAAGATCTGACGAAGCTCGAGCTCGAGGAGAAGGGCCTCTGGGGCGGCGACGACGATCCCGAGGTCGAGTACGTCTTCCCGGTGGGGCCGGACTCTCCCTACAAGCCACTCCAGAAGCTCGACGTCGGCGCCAGCCAGTAGCCCTGCCCGGACCCGGATCCGGCGCGGTTGCGATCCCAAGGGACGCGCGGAACACGTTTCCGTAACGCCGGAAACCGTGTAGACTTGGAAGCCGTCGTTGCCCCTCAAACGCACTCCCTCCCGACACCAACGATGAAGACGAAGCTGTTCGCCCTCGCTCTGACCGCCTCCGCGCTGGTCTCCTCTACCCTCCCGGCTCAGGAGGACGGAAGCCAGTGGCGCCTGACGATCGAAGCCACACCGTTGCGCCCGATCACGCTGCGCGATCCGGTCATCCTGACGAAACACCGGACGTACTGGTACACGATCCTCGAGGTGACCAACAAGACCGGGGAGGCTCACGATCTCTTCGTGAGTGCGCGCGCCGACATCGGCCTCAAGCGCAAGACGGTCGTGCGACCGGGTCTGCTGCCGAACGTGACCGCGGAGATCGCCAAGCGCGAGCGCCGTTCGCTCGAGAACGTGCTCGCCGTCAACGGCCCGATCGGCGATGGCCAGACCAAGAACATCGTCGTCGTGTTCGCGGACTTTCCGCGTACGGCCAACCACATCGACGTGCGGATCAGCGGGTTTGCCAACTCGCTGTTCAAGGCCGGCAAGTCGGCTTGGATCGAGAACACCGAGGCTTCGATCCGCTTCTACCGCGTCGGCGACGAGTTCGACGTCACGCGTGAACCGGTCCGCCTCGTGGGCATCTCGTACGTGACGGTCGACCGGAAGCTGATCCGGAAGTTCACGCCGAAGAAGAGCTGACGGTCGCTCAGAACCGGAACACGACGTAGAGCATCGTCACGTACGCGTCGTACTCGTCGCCCGCGACGTTTGGCTCGTTGTAGTCGAAGTACTGGAACTCCACCCCGACGTCGAACCGCTCCTGGACCTGGTAGCGGACGTCCTGCTCGGCCTGCACGAACTGCGCCGGGAGGCTTCCGGTCGTGTGCTGGATCGCGAACCGCGACACCGACCTGAGCCGGGGCCCGATCTTGGTCTCGAACTCGAAGTCGCCGAGCAACGTCTCGCCGCGGTAGCCGACCGTCGTCGGCACGGGCGTGACCGAAGGTGCATAGAAGAACGTGCTCAGGCTCGTCGCGACGATCTTCGACCACCGCACGGACGCGCGCAGCGAAGCGCTCTCGTACGGCGTCATGCCGAGCGTCCCGCCGTAGGTCTGGACCTCGCGGTCGGTCGAGCTGACGCTGTTCGACTGGTCGATGTAGCTCGTGAACAGCTCGGCGTAGCCGTCGTTCTCGAGCTTGCGGCGGACCTTGAGCTTCAGTGACTGGCCGAGATCGGGTTGGGTCCGTGTCGGTGTGATGCCCGAGCGGTCGGCATAGTCGTAGCGGAGCGAGATCCTGTAGTTCTCGTCGGGGCGCACGAGCACACCGGCGACCGGTCCGAAAGTCGCGAGGTCGCCGGACGAGAAGTTCGCGTCGCCGGGCTCGAGGTCGGGGACCTCGAGGTGCTCGAACAGGTAGCGGTAGCCGGCCTCGACGTCGACGTCGCCCTTGAACGTGTGTGTCGCCAGAAGCTCGGTGTCATAGGCCCGGCGGCGCACGAGGAAGTCGAGGCGCGTCGGCGTCAGCGTCACGAGCGCGCCGCGGACCGTGCGGTCGTCGAGGGCCATCAGCGTGTGTTCCTTGAGGTCCTGGGCCGCGGCCGAGAGGATCAGCCGGGTGCGATCGCCGTCGAGCGCGATGTCGAGCTCGGTGTCGAGCGCGAGGTGGCGGGCCGTGCCCGTGCCGTGTCCCGTCGTCTCGGTCGTGAACGCCGAGGTGTCGAAGGCGGTGAGCGTTCCCGCCTCGCCGTAGACGCTCTCGAGATACCGTCCCGTGCCGGCGATCAACAACCGGGTCGAGTCCGGCGCGTCGTCGCCGAACAGGATCGATGCCGAGAGCTCGGGCCCGCTCTGCGAGATCGTCGATTCGGAGAACTCGCTCTCGGTGAACCCCGGGTTCGCCGGGCTCGGGCGCGCGTAGGACAGCCCTTCCCGCTGCTTGTGGCGTGCCCAGCCGAGATCGACCGACCACGCGGATCCCAGACCCTTGGACTCCCACGCCAGCGACCACAGGTCGTCGTCGAAGCTCAGATCGGCCGGGACGTTCTGGACCGGATCGAGCGGAACCTGTCCCGGGTTGCCGATGCGTGACGTCAGCGTCGTGCCGTCGACGTTGCGGCGGGAATACGACAGCTCGAGACGGCCGTCGTCGTCCTTGTCCCAGAACGCCGAGACCGACGTGTCGAGGCTGTCGCGGCTCAGGCGGTGGAAGTCTCCGCCGGCGGCGAACAGCGTTCGGCGCTTGCTGAACCGCGCTTTGCCGCCGAAATCCTCACTGAGTCCGCGGCCGGTCTCGAGCTCGGTCTCGAACAGCTTGTCCTCGAGGCCATACGCTTCGCCGCGGACGATCGACTCTTCGCCCGGGCGCTTGACCGAGAACTGGAGGTCACTGAGCCGCGGGCCCTCGTCGAGCCCGACGTCCTGGTCGAACAGCGCTTCGTTGCCGTTCACCTGGACGAAACGCCAGCCGGCGCGCAGGAAGCCTTCCCAGACCAGGGACCGCGCCTCTTCCTCGGACTTCTCGGACGTTGCCTTCAGCAGCCGCTCGACCGCGAGCTCGTCGGCGAGCCGCTTGGCGCTCGCGCGGGTCGGGTGGCTCAGCATCCGGCCTTCGTCCTTGCGCACGGATCCGGGCGCGTGACAGTCGGTGCAGCTCGTGGTCCCCGCCTTCGGCCGCTGCTTGCCGGGCTCGGGCCGCTTGGCGTGGGCGAGCCCGCCCGTATGACAGTCGAGGCACGCGGCCTCGCGTTTTTCGGCGAACAGCTTGGCATGACGGCTGCGCTCGAGGCTCTTGAGCGCGCCCGGGTGGCAGATCGAGCACGAGACGGCCCTCGCCTGGGCCTTCCCCTGTGCCGGTGCCGGCTGTGCCGAGACCGCGATCATTACCAGGGCCGGCGCGAGCGCGCCGGCGAACGAGCGGGAGGTGGGCAGCATCAGCGGAAGAAGAACCGGTTTCGATTGCTGCCGTGGACCTTCGTGTGGCAACTCAGGCAGTTGCGGTAGACCGACCCCGCCGACTGATCGTGGAACGACGGCAGGTCGGCGTGGCACGCGAGGCAGACATCGCGCGAGCGGCGGGCCTTGAGCAGCTTTCTGTGCGAGCCGCCATGGGGCAGATGGCAGGCGAGGCAACCTTCGCCCTTGTCGGCGTGGTGGGCGTAGACGTAGGGACCGCGGTACTCGCGGTGGCACTTCAGGCACGTCTCCTGGCGAAGCGTGCGTTGCGTTCGGCCGCGGTGCGGGTCGTGGCAGCCCGCGCAGCCGATGCCGTCGATCGGATGGTGATTCGCGTGCCGGAACGCGAGCGCGACGCCCGCGTGGCACTTGAAGCAGTTGTCCTGCGTCGCGTCGGCGCGCGTGATGTCGTGCGCACCCGACGCCGGGCTGTGGCAGTCGAGGCACCCGATGTCGGCGCGCGCGTGGGCGCCGAGCGAGAAGCTGCAGTTGGTCTTCTGGCCGCCGTGGCACGCGTTGCAGGTCTGGATCTGGACGCGGGCCGTTGCGCCGCGCAGCCGTTCGACGAGCTCGGGTCGGCCGCCCGAAGCGGCGTGCTGCTCACCGCCGGCATGACACGAAATGCAACCGCTCGAGTCGACCGTCGCCAGCGACTGATGGACGGTGCCGTGGAGCTCGCGGAACGCCGGCGCGTGGCAGCGCGCGCAGTCGCCGCCGCGCAGCCCCGTCGCCGCGAGGTCGGTGCGCGGCCCCGACGTTTCGGACTCGTGATGCACTCCGTGGCAGGTCGTACAGCGCAGCTTGCCGTTGGCCGTCCCCAGCAGCGGTTTCTTGCGCCCCTTCCAGTGGAACTCGACCGGGTCGACCTCGCTGTGGCAGCTCCGGCACGTGGCCGTGCCGGAGACGACGCGGTCGGGACGCGTGATCAGGCGCGCGATGCCGTGCGAGGCGACGTGCTCGGAGCCGTTGCCGTGGCAGCGCTCGCACGTCGTGTCGGGATCCCAGCCGGGCTGCCATGGATGCTCGCGCGCGGCGAGCGCGCGATGTCGGCCAAGCTTGTTCGGCTTGTCGCGGTGACAGTCGACGCACTTCGGCATCCCGACGGCTGTCGCGGCCGCATCTTGTGCCGCGCGATCGCGGAACGACGCCGGGTGCTTGGCGGCCGGTGTGTTCGCATGGATCTCGTGCACCCTGTGGCAGTCGCTGCACCGCTTGCCGGCCGCGAGCAGCGTGTCGAGCGGGCCCCCGTGGTCGGCGAGCTCGTAGGCGTGGCAGCGCCCGCACAGCTTGCGCTGGCTCTTGGCCGAGAGCTTGGCCGGCTGCGTGATGTTGGTCGTCTCGTTGTCGTCGGCGTGCACGGCACCGGGGCCGTGACAGGTCTCGCAGGCATCGAGCTGGGGTGACTTCGGGATCCGGGCGTGCACTCCGCCGGCGATCGCATCGAGCTGCTCCTCGTGGCAATCTCCGCACTCTGCAGCGCTGCGCAGAAACTTGCCGGGCCGGTCGAATGGAGCGGTCGGGCCCTGCTTGCTGTTCTTGTCCTGGGTCTGGAACTCGGGTGGGGCGATCGCCCCGAACAGCATCGAGCAGAGTAGGAACAGCAATAGGGCGAGGCAGGTGCGTTGGCCGTTCATCTGGTGTCAAACTATGGCCGGCGGGTCGACTGGCGGCAATAGGTCTGGATGCGCCCGGGCATTCTGGGAGAATACGAAGCCTTTGTTTCGAGGTTACGCGGTGAAGTTCCACCTGGTCACGTACGGCTGTCAGATGAACAAGCTCGACTCCGAGCTCGTCAAGTCGCGTCTGTGCCGTGCGGGCCATGCGGAAACCGAGGACGAAGACGAAGCCTCGCTGGTGCTGCTCAACACGTGTTCGGTCCGCGAGCACGCCGAGGATCGGGTCTGGAGCCGTCTCGGTGCGCTGCGCGCCCGCAAGCGGAGGGAGCCCGGTCTCGTCATCGGCGTGCTCGGGTGCATGGCGCAGGAACATCAGGTGTTTCTCCGCACTCGCATGCCGCACGTCGACCTCGTGTGCGGGACGCGCGAGTTCGGCGCGATCGACGAGCTCGTCGAGCGCGCGCAGAGCGATGGCGGCGTCGTGGCGACCGGCGATGGGGTCGGCGGTGACGCCGTCGTTCGCGACGTCGAAGAGCGCAGCAGCCGCGCGCAGGCGTTCGTCAGCATCATCCGCGGCTGCAACATGCCGTGCACGTTCTGCGTCGTGCCACGCACACGCGGGGAAGAGGTCTGTCGTCCGGTCGCCGAGATCGTCGAGGAAGCCGGGCGGCTCGCGGCTGACGGAGTGACCGAGGTCACCCTGCTCGGCCAGACCGTCAACGCCTACGGTCACGGGCTCGGCCGCGGCGTCGATCTCGCGTTGCTGCTGCGCGAGCTGCACGCGATCCCGGCGCTGCGCCGGATCGCGTTCATCACCTCGCACCCGAACTACCTGACACCGCGGCTCATGGAGACGATGGCGGAGCTCCCGCGCGTGTCACGATACTTCCACCTGCCGGCCCAGTCGGGCAGCAACGCGACGCTCTCGCGGATGAAGCGCTGCTACACGGTCGAGAGGTACCTCGACCGGATCACGAGGCTGCGCGACATGATCCCCGACATCGAGTTCGCGAGCGACTTCATCGTCGGCTTCCCGGGCGAGACCGACGAGGACCATGCCGCGACAATCCGGCTCATGGAGGAGGCGAGGTTTGCGCAGTCGTTCGTGTTCAAGTACTCGCCGCGGCCCCTGACCGTCAGTGGCGACGTCTACGAAGACGACGTCCCCGAGCCGGTCAAGCAGCAGCGCAACCAGGATCTGCTCGAGATCCAGAAGCGCATCTCGCTCGCGAAGAACGAGGCGCTCGTCGGCGAGGTCGAGCTCGTGCTCGTCGAGGGGCCGAGCAAGACCAGGGGCGATCGCTACACCGGTCGCACGTCGCGTCACCGGCTCGTCCACTTCCCGTGCGACGATGCGGGGCTGGTCGGCAGCTACGTGCCGGTTCGCATCCTCGAAGCCGGACCGTACAGCGTTTCCGGCGAGGTCGAGCTCGAGGTCGCCGAGCCGCTGGCCTGAGACGTGGAGCGCGAGCGCTACATTCCGCTGCTCCTCCGCGCCCAAGAGCTCGCCGATCGCGGCCGCGGTTCGGTCGAGCCCAACCCGAGGGTGGGCGCGATCGCGTTGTCGAACGACGAACCCGTCGGCGAGGGCTGGCACCGGTTCTACGGGCGCAAGCACGCCGAGGAGCTCGCCATCGATGATGCCTACGCCAAGGGCCATGTGCCGGAAGAGCTCGTCGTCACCCTCGAACCGTGCTCGTCGCGTGGCCGGAGCAAGAAGCGTCCGCCGTGCACGCGACTGTTGATCGACTCCGGGATCTCGCGCGTGGTCGTCGGGCTGATCGATCCCGACCCGCGCCACCAGGGCCGCGGGCTCGACCAGCTTCGTCACGGCGGCATCGAGATCGTTGGCCCGTTCGACCTGCCCGAGCTCGAGTCGGGGCTCGCGCGGTTCCGGCACTGGCTCGGCATGAAGCGGCCGTGGGTGATCGCCAAGTGGGCGGCGACACTCGATGGCAAGACGGCGACGCGGACCGGGTCGGCGCGCTGGATCAGCGACGACCCGTCGCTCGTGTACGCCCACGAGCTACGCACGCGAGTCGACACGATCGTCGTCGGCATGGGGACGGTCCTGTCCGACGATCCCGAGCTGACCGCCCGGCTGGCCGACGGGGATTCGCCGCGCCGGGTCATCGTCGATCCGATGGCGGAGCTTCCTCTCGATTCGAAGCTGGTGGCGACGATCGACAAGGCGCCGCTCGCGATCATCGCGACCGATACGTCACCGGCCGAGCGCCGCCGCGCGCTCGAGCAGCGCGGCGTCGAGGTCATGATCGTCCCCGGTAGCACCGGAGACGGGCGCCCGGTGCCGAAGCTCGCCGAGGCGCTCGCGAACCTGTTCGCGGCCGGCAGTTGCAGGGTCCTCGTCGAGGGCGGTGGCCGGCTGCTCTGGCAGTTCCTGGCCGCAGACTGCCTCGATCAGGTCGAAGCCGTGATCGCGCCGAAGTTGTGTGGAGGGCAGGACGCGCCGACCGCTCTGTCGGGAGAGGGTGTCGCGATGATGCACGAGGCAATCCAACTCGACGACGTCTATCAACGGCAGCTCGGTTCGTGTGTACTGATTGGTGGCTTCGTGTCTCCGACCGAGGGCAGTTCGTGAACACCAGTACTCTGAGGCTCCTACCCGCGCTCGCGCTTTCGCTGGCAGCGTGTGGCTCGGCGTGGCATCGTGCGCCGAAGTTCGGCAGCAACGACGATGCGGTCCAGCGACGCTACCAGCGGACAGCCGCGGCCAATCGCCTCGCGTCGCAGCGCCGGGACCGCGAAGCCAGCGAGCTGGCCCGGAAGGTCCTGAGCGACGACCCCCTGTTCGTTCCGGCGTGGCGCGTGCGGCAGAACGTCCAACGCCGCCGTGGCCGCGTCGGCGTCGCCTGGCACGAGGTGCAGGAGCTGTGCGCGCGGTTTCCCGATCGCCCCGAGCCGATCTACCTGCGGTCGCGGCTCATCACGACGTTCACGGAAAAGCAGGCGATGGTCCTCGCGGCCCTGAAGCGGTACCCGAACTCGTACTGGCTGCGATACGCGCTCGCGTGGTGCGCGTTGCAGCGCGACGACCGGGCGCAGGCGCGCCAGCTTCTCGACCCGCTGCTGAACTCGCCGTTTCCGTTCACCGACCCGTGGATCCTCTATCGCCACGCGCAGGAGAGTCCTGCCGCCGTGCTCGCCACGCTGCCGCGGTTGACGCGCTGGGCCAAGAGGTTCCCCGGTGACGGCTATGTTGCCGCATTGCGCTACGAGGCCGGCGATGTCCGCGTTCGTTTGCTGGAAGACGCGATGCGCAACACGCCGGACTCGCGCGACCTCGCCCGGCTGTTGCGGCTCGAGAAGCTTCCGGCAGTGCACCGGCGTGCGATCGTGCGCGCGTGCATCGCACGGCCGAAGATGACCGAGCGGTTGATCCGCGAAGGCCGCGGTCTGCGGCTCGCCGAGCTGGCATTGGCCGACGGCGAACAGGAGGCCGCAGAACACTGGCTCGAGGTGTCGCTGGCGGGCAATCAGCCGGGCCCGATGCACTATGGCGGGATCGTCGAGCGGCGGGCGATGCGCGAGCTGATCCGCCTGAAGGTTCGCCGCGGCGATCTCGAGTCGGCGATCGCGCTCTACGAATCGAAGCTCCCGCGAGCCTTGATTCTCGGCGGAGACAACCTGATCGGTGCGCGCATGGCGGCGTTGCTCGAAGGGCCGTGCCGCGGCGTGTCCGGGCCGCCGCGCGATCTCGAGCAGGCCGTCACGTGTCTCGACGTGCTGCTCGAAGCCGGATGGGTCTCCGAGGCCGAGCTGCTCGGACGCTACTACTCCGGCTTCTTCCCCGACGCCGCGCCGCTCGCGCGTCGCCTATCGCGGGCCCGCAGGTTCCTGCGGTTCGAGGCGGCCCTCGTCGACGTCATGGAGCGCTATCGCCGGGAGGTCGCGGCCGGTCGCGGTGCGCATCTCGACGAGCTGTTCGACCGCTTGCGTGCGCGGTCCATGGAGGAGCTCGGGACGGACGTCGTCGGGAAGCCCGCGGTGCTGAAGTTCGGAACCATCGGGATGGAGCTCGTCGATCCGTTCGGCCCCGGGCTGCCCGAATGGTTCCGCTCGTACAACCGCCACCTGCTGCTCGGTCGCGGGCTCGGCGAGGGGTTCGAGCTCGTGGTCGGCCAGAAGCTGTTCGAGCGGCGGCTGCCTCCCGATCCGCGCCTACCGCTGGCCGGGGAGTGCCGCGAGGTGCTCGTCGAGAGCAAGGAGATCCTGTCGACGTCGTCCGGCACGCTCAATGATCCGGCCGGTGTCGCGCTGTGGAACCACTACCTCCTCGACCTGCAGTCGATGCTGAAGTGGCGGTACGACCTGCTCGAGGTCGAGCGCCTGCTCGTGGAGGAAGGCATCGACAACGTGCTCGCGGACCCGTTTCCCGCGGCCGGTCGGACCTCGATGTCGAGGCCTTGCCAGGTCGATCGCAAGCTGATCGCGCGGTACAAGCAGGCTCGTCCCGGCGTGGACCTCGCGGACGAGGTTTGGGGGTCGCTCCTGACGCTGTTGCGGCTGCACGAGCGCGCCCACCTCGTGGAGGCCCATCGCTATCTGCCGGTGCTGTCGCATCTCGGTCCTTCGATCGCGCTGTTCGTCGGAGCCGGGTTGTCGTCGACGAACCTGCTTGCCGGAGCCGAAGGCCGGGCCGAGTGCGCGGCGCTCGCGTTCGGCGCCGATCCGCGCCTCGTGCTGTCGCATCTCGCAGGTTTCCTCGTCGATCCGAGCGGGCCCAACGAAGGTCCGCATACGCGTGGCTTCCGCGAGATCCTGCGGCGGCTCGTCACCCATTGGGCCGAAGACGGTGCCCCCGGCGCCGAGCAACCGGAGAACAATCTCCTGGCCCAGCTCTATCTCATGCCCGAGCAGCTCGCCGTTCGGTATGCGCACGAGATCATGAAAGAGGAGGGCTGGTAGGTCCGGAGCCGGGGCCGGGGTCGGAGCGGGGCCGGAGCCGGAGCCGGGGCGGGAGCGGAGCCGGAGCCGGAGCCGGGGCGGAAGCGGGAGCGGAGCCGGAGCCGGGTTGCGCGTCACGGGTGCTGATCCGAGTGGCGATAGACGAGCTTCGTGAGCATGGCCAAGAGACGGTCGAGTAATGCGTGACTCGCTTCGAGCTGATCACAGGTGAGCACCTCTCTCGTGCCGAACAAGTCGACGGCAGCGACGCACTCCACCGCGGAACGCCGCGCGATGCGGTAGAAGCGAGCCTTCTCCTTGGAACTGAACTCGCCAGCACCCTCAGCGATGTTCAGTACGACCGAATCCGCTGCACGCTGGAGTTGTTCCACGAGATCACAATGACCGTGTGGCGTGGGGACGAGCCACGAGTTCACGAGCGCAGCGAACTCCAAGGCTCGTTCGTACACGTCGAGTTTGCGAATGTTCTCGGCTTCCATGCGAGTCAGGGACTGTGCCGGCGCGATTCTCGTCGACGAGAGCGAAGGAGGTGTGGCCCTCGATCCCGGCTCCGGCTCCGGCTCCGGCTCCGCTTCCGCTCCGGCTCCGCTCCCGCCCCCGCTCCCGCCCCGGCTCCGGCCCCTACCCCCGGCGCTTCGACTCCCGCTCGAGCAGTCTGCGGTACAGCTCCACGAGCTGCGCCGAGATCTCACGGTCTTGCTTGGGGGTTCCCCCGGCGATCCTCCTGGCCCACCACAGATGCTCGACGGCGAGCTCGAAGGCGCCTCGCTGTTCGTGGCAGTGGGCCGCGAGCAGATGCGCCTCGCGATGGTCGGGATCGATGTACAGCAGCCGATCGAGCCACTGGATCGCGTCCTCGAAGCGTCCCGTCTGGTCGTCGAGACGCGCGAGCGCCAGCAGCGTCGCGAGGTCGTCGCTTTCGCGCCGCAGGCCCTTCTTGTAGTAGCGGCGCGCGGCGTCGAACTTGCCGAGCTTGCGCTCGGCGTCACCGGCGAGCATGTTGGCCTCGAGGCTCGCGGGATCGATCGCGAGCGCGCCTTCGAGCACGGCGAGCGCTTCGGCCGGCTTGCGCTCGTTGATGAGGTGCGTGGCGAGCGCCGTGCGTGGAAGCGCTACGTCGGGATAGCGCTCGATCGTCGCCTCGAGGCGCGCCTTGGCTGCGTCATGCTGACCGCGGGCGTACTCGATCGCGGAGAGGTTGATCGATGCGCGCAAGTCGCCGGGCTTGCGCTCGAGTAGCGTCCGATACTCGGTCTCGGCGTCGCGCCGGAAGAGGGCTGCCTCGTCCGCTTTGGCTGCCGGGAGCGTCCCGGCCTTGGCTTCGAGCGCCATCGCGAGGTTGAACCTGGCGCGGTAGTCGTTGGGGTCGTCACGCAACGCCTCACGATACTCGCTGATCGCTTCGTCGTATTCGCCCGCCGAATAGTGGTAGACGCCCTTGTTGAAGGCAGTACGGATCGGGATCACGCCGCCGCCTCCGAAGCATGCCGTCGCACTCGCGACAGCCAACAGCAGGATGCCGGCTCTCACTTGTCCTTCTCGTCACGTTGCTCGTAGGGCCGCGCGCGGCCACTACGGCGAATCCCAGAGAGGTCCATGGTCTTCTCCTCTAGGTCGGGTTCCGAGTCGCCGAACAGCAGATATGCCGGGTTGGCGCGGATCTTCCGCATCGCGAGCTCGGCCTGGAACATGGTGCGCCGCAGCCGCCGGATGGATTCGGCGAGCTCGGCCCGGTTGTCGTCGACCACGCCGGTGACCGCCGACTCGATGTCGGCGAGCTGCTTCTTGAGGTCGCCGGTGACCGCGATCAGATTGTCGAGCGTGGCCGTGACGCGCGGGTGGTTGTCGGCGATCAAGCTGTCGAGATCCGCGACCGTCTTGTTGGCCGAGTCGACGAGCCCGTTGCCCTTGGACAGCAGCTCGTTCGCGCGCACCAACGTGACGCCGACGAATTGCCCCTTCACCTCTTCGATGCTCGCGTCGAGGTTCGTCACGAGCTTCTGGACCGGTTCGACGAGGCTCGACCAGATCCCCGTAGGTTGTTTGCGATCCAGCAGCTCGCGCAGGCTCGTGCTGGCTTCGGTGAGCTCTTGGAGGAGCTTGTCGGTCGTGTCCAGATTCGAGGTGCTGAGCACCTGATTGTCGATCTTGGCGATCAGGCTCGACAGATTGCCGAGCATGGGCTGTACCGTCTCCAACACGCCTTCGAGTCCGGTCCCCGTGCGTGTCTTGATGACTTGGCCCTGTTTGAAACCCGCCTCGAACAGCGCTGGCGGAGTCTCGCCCTTGGGCCATGTTCCGGGGTCGAGACGGAGGTGATGGGGGCCGAGGAACCCGTCCTGGGCGAGAGCGACGTAGGCGGTATCGAGGTCGATCGTGAGAGTTGCGTCATAGAGCTCGAAGTCGACACGAACGATCTGACGGACCCGATTGCCTTCAGCCGTCGGCCTCGACGTGAACGACAGGCCCGTGCACGTGCCGACCGCGCGCCCGCCGACCGTGACCTTGGCGCCGACATCGAGCGTCTTGACGTCGGTGAAGAACGCACGGAAGGACACGGATCTGCCGCGCAAGGCCCCGAACGGATCGAATCCCCCGACCTTGAACGCGAACAGGCCGAAGACTGCGATCGAGACCAGGATGAACGTCCCTGAGATCAACTCGCTCTTGCGATACTCGGCCATGGTGCGCCCGCTACATCAATAGGTCCCGGAGATACTCCTCCGGCTTGTCGGTACCGACCACCGGCCCTTCGAGCTCGCCATTGCGGAACTGTCGGACCCTCGGATCGGTGCTCTCCATCAAACCGTCGAGATCACCGTCGACCAGCACCTCGCCGCGGTCGAGCATCACGACGTGATCGGCGATCCGCTTGACGCTCTCGACGACGTGGGTGACGACGACGTTCGTGACACCCATCGTCTCCTTCAACCTGTTGATCAGCTGGTCGATCAGGCTCGTCGCGATCGGGTCCAGGCCGGACGACGGTTCGTCGTAGAACAGGATCTTCGGATCGAGGGCGAGCGCGCGGGCGATCGCTGCGCGCTTCTGCATGCCGCCCGAGATCTCGCTCGGCCGGCGGTCGGCCGCGTGCAGCAGGTCGACCTGGTGCAGCTTGATCTTGACGATCGTCGCGATCGTCTCGTCGTCGTGCTCGGTGTGGTACGAGAGCGGGAGCGCGACGTTCTCGGCGATCGACATCGAGTTGAGCAGGGCGCCGCCCTGGAACATGACACCCAGCTTGCCGCGGACCTCGTTCCACTGCCGCTCGCCGAAGCCCGTCGTGTCCTGCCCGTCGATGACGACCTTGCCTCGCGTCGGGCGTTCGGCGCCGATCAACATCTTCAAGAGCGTCGACTTTCCGCCGCCTGAGCCCCCGAGGATGCACAGGGTCTCACCCTGCTCGACCTCGAAGCTCACGTCGCTGAGGACTTGAACCGAGCCGAACGACTTTGCGAGGTGTTCCACCTCGATGATTGGAGCCACGGTCACGCGTACGGGAGCAGGTAGTTCGTGAAGAAAGCGGTCATCAGCATATCGGCGGCCACGATGACGACGATGGCCGTCACGACCGCGACCATCGTGTTGCGCCCGAGGCCCATCGAGCCGCCCTCGGTCTTGAGCCCGTAGTAGCAGCACACGATCGTGATCAGCACGCCGAACACGAGCGACTTGCCGAGCCCCGACACGACGTCGGTCATCGACAGATAGAACACGGTCTTCTCGACGAAGACCGCGCCCGAGATGTCATAGACGAGATAGCTCGCGATGGCCCCGCCGATCAGACCGACGAGGTACGAGAACACGGTCAGGCACGGGACCATGAACACCATGCTCAACAGCCGCGGCGAGACGAGGTAGCCGATCGGGTTGATCGCCATCGTCTCGAGCGCGAGCACCTCTTCGTTGATCTTCATCGATCCGAGCACGGCCGTGAACGAGGCGCCGACCCGGGCGGTCAACAGGATGCAGGTCATCAGCGGCCCGAGCTCGCGGCACATCGACAGCGCGACCAGCCCCGGCACTTCCTGGATCTGGCCGTAGCGCTTCATGACGTGACCGGTCTGCAGCACGAGGATCAATCCGATCAGCATCGAGACGAGGGACACGATCGGCCACGAGCGAACGCCGACGTTGCTCATCAACGGGAACAGCTGCCTCTTCAGCTTCCGGAAGCCGCCGACCGGCCGGACACAGAACCACACCGTACGGCGGAGCAGGTCCCACATGCTGCCGATTTGACCGGCGATCGAGCGACCGTAGCGGAGCTTCTGGAAACCGAAGCGTCCGACGGCGCTCACGAGCCCGAAGAATTTGCGCCCGGGAGCGGCGCTGGTCGTCACCCGTCCTCCTTGGTGGTCTCGATTTCGAAGAAGTTCTGGAGCATAGCGAGCTCGATCACGGCCCTGACCTGCTTGCTCGGGTTCAGCAGGCAGTATTCGACCTGCTTGTGCTTCGCCCACTTGAAGCCCTGGATCAACACCGCGATACCCGACGAATCGAGATAGCGCACGGATTGCAGATCGACCTTGAGCATCGGGGTCCCGTCGAGGGCGTCACGCAGGTTGTCGCGCAGGCTCACCGAGGAGCGCATGTCGACGTCACCTTCGACCCTGAGGATCCGGTAGCCGGGGTGGTCCTCGATGTGTAGCTCGAGGTTGGTCGTCATTGATCCGCTCCGACGGGGAAGCGCTTCTCGAGCACGAGTGTCCGGCACGATGGGCGGTTGCACTCCGGCTCGTAATCGATCCGGTCCATGATCTGCTCGATGAAGTGCGATCCGAGCCCGCCGGGGCGGACATCGTCGAGGTCGCGCGGCTTGATGCTCGACACGTCCTCGGAGCGGCAGTAGGGCCCGATCCGGAACCTGGCGAGCTCGGGCGCGAGCTCGGCCACGACGTCGATCGGATCCGATCCCATGCTCTCTCCGCGGTGCTGAATGATGTTCGTGCACGCCTCGCCGAGGGCGAGGGTCATCTGTTCGGCCTGTTCCGGATACAGCTCGTCGAGGATCGCACCGAAGAAGCCGCGCAGCGCGTGCAGGTAGCACGCGTCCGGCGGAATGCTGGCCTCGAATCTCCGCTGTACCATCGTGGGTCGCCTTTCCAGGTGTCCTCGAGCTCGCGAACGCGGCACCGCGTTGTCGTTTTCTGCACCTGCACGTATCATCGGCGGGAGAACCGGGCAGGTCCAGGACTCGGGGCTACGGGAATGGTGCGAGGATGACCGAGTCGACAACGCAAGTCATGCACTGCATGGAGGTCTGGGGCGGCAATCGCGCCGTCGACACCGACGTCGTGCTGGCCGGCCTCGACGCATGGGTCTTCAGCCGCCCGTTCCGAGGCCACCACGAAGGCGGGGACGTCCACTACGTTTCGAGCTGTGCGACCGGCAAGATCACGCGTGCGCTGGTCGCCGACGTCGCCGGCCACGGCACCGAGGTCGCGGCGACCGCGCTCGTGCTACGCGACCTGATGCGCCGCTACGTCAATCGCCGCGAGCAGAACCACTTCATCGAAGTCCTCAATCGCAAGCTGACGCCCGATGACGACTCGGGTCGGTTCGCGACCGCGATTGCCGCGACGTTCTATGCTCCGACGCGTATGCTCTCGGTCTGCAACGCTGGCCATCCGCCGCCGCTGTGGTATCGCGCGGAGGAAGACCGCTGGTGCTTGGTCGACCGCACCGAACCCGGGTCCGACCAGCAGCCCAACATACCGCTCGGCGTCGTCCCGGCGACGACCTTCGTCGAACGCGACATCCCGCTCCAGGTCGGTGATCTGGTGCTCTGCTACACCGACGCGTTGACCGAACGGCAGAGCCGCGTCGATGGCCCCGACGGTCTGCTCGCGCTGATGCCGTCGCTCGATCCGAGCAAGCCCGAGTCGCTGCTGCGTGAGCTGCTGCGCCGGGTCGAGGATCCGGACGCGCCGCTCGAGGACGACGTCACTCTGTTGTTGCTGCGACCGAACGGGTCTGCCGCGTCGATGTCCTGGCGAGATCGCTTGCTGCTGCCGTTGCGGATCGTGCGCGAGATGGCGAGCTCGGCCTTGCCTCGTGAGCGGAGCGCCTTGTCGAGCGGACAAGGGCAACGGCTCCGCTAGGGAACGATGACGTTCACAGGCTCGTCAGGCTCCAAGCGACGGCTCCCGTGCCCGTGCGTGCCCGTGCCGGTGCCCGTGCCCGTGCCCGACTCGTGCTCGTCCAATGGGCACAGCCTCTCATTGCAAACGCGGGCACGAGGCGGGCACGGGCACCGGCACGGGCACGCACGGGCACGATCCGAGCGCACGATCCCAGCGACTCACTCGAGACCTCGGCGCGATGGCGCGTGTCCCGCTGCGGCTAGCGCGCCCCCGTGCCAAACAGCATGACCTTGACCGTCCGCAGCAGGATCGACACGTCGAACAACAAGCTCATGTTCTTGATGTAGTAGAGGTCGTACATGAGCTTCTGCCGGGCATCGTCGACGGACGCGCCATAGGGATACTTGATCTGCGCCCATCCCGTCAGGCCGGGGCGCATCGTCAAGCGTTCCATGTAGTAGGGGATCTCCTTGCGCAGCTGCTCGACGAAGAACGGCCGCTCGGGGCGCGGTCCGACGAAGCTCATCGAGCCGAGCAAGATGTTCCAGATCTGCGGGAGCTCGTCGAGCCGCGACGCCCGGAGGAACCGGCCGACGCGCGTGACCCGATCGTCGGTATTCAGGGCCCAGACCGGCCCTGAGTGCTCCTCGGCGTCCATGCGCATGCTCCGGAACTTGAGCAGATCGAACTCCTGGCCGTCGAGCCCGACCCTGCGCTGGCGCAGCAGGACCGGGCCGTTCGAGTCGAGCTTGATCGCGATCGCGATCAGGAGCATCAGCGGCCAGCCGACGAACAGGCCGATCAGCGCGCCGAGGATGTCGACCGTCCGCTTGCAGCCGAGCTCGAGCCGCGACTTGCGAAACCCCGGAGAGAAGATCAGGTAGCTCGGCCGCAGGCTCTCGATGCTGATGCGTCCATGGATCTTCTCGTAGAGCGATTCGCGTTCCTCGACGAGCAGACCAGCCATGCGACAGGCCAGGAGCTGATCGACGGGCAGGGCTCCGCGCCGGTCCTCGATGGCGACGACGACGCGGCTCACGCGGCTATGGATCGCGAGGTCGGGGAGCTGGTCGGCAGTGCCGAGATAGGGCGCTTCCCACTCCTTGGAGGTCCCGTTGGGCGCGCTCGGCCCGAGGAAGCCGATGACCTCGAATCCGGTCTCGGGGTGGTCGTTGATCGCGTTCGTCAGCTGCCGGGCCTGATCGCCCGTGCCGAGCATCAAGATCTTCTCGCCGAAGCCCCACTTGAAGAAGAACCAGTGGAAGCCGACTCGCCAGAAGAACAACAGCACGAAGCTCAGCACGAGGACGAGGACGATCTTCCACGTCTGTCCTCCGAGGTTGGGCAGCGCCGGGAAGTAGAACAGCTCGGGCAGCATGAACACGATCACCGCGAGCGTGATGAAGCTGAACCCGGCTGCGTGCATGAGCCGGTTGGGCAGGTCGCTGCGGTTTTGCGAGATGCGCCAGTCGTAGAGGTCGTTGTACGACAGGCTGACCTGGCACAGCACCGCGATCGTGAACGCAGACAGCACGCCCTTGATCAACTCGTCGAACGTCGCGTCCGACAGGCTTCGGGTTGCGAGACCGGGCAGACTGGTCCCGATCAGGATGGCCGCCATCAACAGAACGCCCTCCGACGCGATCAGCATCAGCTTCCGCTTGGGCACGAACTGTTGGAAGAGACGGATCATTGCGGATCGCGGCGGGGATCCCGGGACTGACTGGCAGGCCGTGACGCCAGAGCATTCATCCATGGCCTGCTAGGGAGCGAGCCGCATGAGGTTTCCCATGCGGTCGGAAGAACTTGACGAAATCGCACTCTTCCTTCTATCGAGACCCGCTCCGGCCGGCTTGCGCGTGCCGGGATCAGGCCATCGCGCC